>JAABUU010005975.1_pt1 | contig 13283 bp, 8 predicted proteins | sample 5559301 | NCBI WGS metagenome assembly JAABUU01 (sample SAMN10711884, study PRJNA513360) | rock metagenome | isolation source: Antarctica rocks | place: Antarctica: Victoria Land, Richard Nunatak white | reverse complement strand
TCCGGCGGCAATCCGGCGGGAGATCGAGGCGGGACAGGACGCGCTCTGGCGGCTAGCCAGAGTAAGAAACATTGGTGAGGCAACGACCCTGCAGGAGTAAGATTTATCCATGAGGCAATACGCGGTGGCAGGCGGGAAGGGGATGCGCCGCAACGTCGCTTCGATGTGCGTCCGTACCTCTCTGGTGGTGGCGGGCTTTAGCCTGCCATTTCTTGCTGTGGAAGGCTAAAGCCCGCCACCGGGAAACAGAGGCTCAGGCGCTAGAAAAGCGCTCTAATGCAGTTCAACAGCGCCGTCAATCGCCTTCGCGTGCTGCATGTCGTGCAGGGCCGGGATGGCGGCGAGGGCGTCGTCGGCGCCGGTGATGAAGACCTGGCCGTCGTCGCCTGCCGCTGTCACCCGCTCGATGACGTAGGCGCGATGTACCGGGTCGAGTTCGGAGAGAATGTCATCTAGGAGCGCGATCGGCGGGTCGCCCGTTTCTTCAGTCATTACGGCGACTTCGCCGAGTTTGAGGGCGAGGACGGCGAGGCGTTGCTGACCGCGCGATCCGTAGGCGGCAATCGGCATGCCGCCGTGCAGGATCGTCATGTCGTCCCGATGCGGGCCGACGACGGAGACGGCGCGGCGGTGTTCCTCCGCACGACGTTCCTGCAAGGCGTGGGTGAAATCCCGCGCCGCGATGCTCTCGGCCTCTTCGAGCGATACGGCAGGCTGGCCGATGGGAATGCTCGGCGCGTAGGCGACGGTCAGCGGCCGGTCGCCCTCGGTGAGCGCGAGAAAGGCCGCTTCGGCGTGCGCGGAGAGGCGACCCACCGTCATCTGGCGGCGGGCGAAGACGTACGCGCCGCTGGCGATCAGCGCTTCATCCCAATAGGTCAGTTCCGCATGGACTTCGGGGTCACTGGCGCGCCGACCCTCGCTGGCGAATCGCTTCAGGAGGGCGTTGCGCTGCACGAGGGTTACCGCGTACTTCGCGAGCGCGCGGATGTAGCGGCGATCCACTTGCGAGAGCATCACATCGAGGTAGCGTCGCCGAATGCTGGGTGCACCGGAGATCAGTTCGAGATCGGTGGGCGCGAAGACGACGGCACGGAGGTTGCCGACCGCGTCTACCGCCCGCCGGGCGATGCCGTTCACCTTTACCTGCTTGCGCGTCATCGCGGCGGCTTCGGCGGTGCCGCGCTCCACTTGTAACGCGATCTCCAGCGACAGCGCGCCGCTCGCGCCGCGCACGTCGCCATGCACGCGCGTGTAGGGGGCGGAAGCAAGGTCCGTCCCACTCTCCCAACGGATCATCTCGCGATCCAACCCGGCGCGCGGCGAACGGGTCGTCGAGAGGAAGGCGACTGCCTCCAGAATCGTGGATTTGCCGCTGCCGTTCGCACCGGTAATGACGAGACCGCGCGCCGGAATATCCAGCGCGAGGTGGCGATAGCAACGGAACTCTTCGAGCAGCAGTGCGGTGAGATACATCGCAGTGATGAGCAATGAGCAATGAGCAATGAGGGGAATAACCAGACTCATTGCTCATTGCTCGTTGCTCGTTGCTCCCTATTGCGCGAGGTGCATCGGCATGATGACGTAGACGGCGTCGTTCGTGCCGACGGGCCGCAGGACGCCGGCGTTGTTCGGCCCCTGCATCTCCAGCGCCATCTGCTGCGATTTCGTCGCATTCATCACATCGGAGAGATAGCGGACATTGAAGGCGATCACGCCCGCCGGGCCTTCGACACTGGCGTCCACATCGCTGAGGTTGTCGCCCACTTCGGCGGCATTGGCGCTCACTTGCAAGGTGCCCGTACTAAACTCTTCCTCGCCTTTCAGCACGGAGACCTTGACGACATCGTTGTTCTCACGCGCGAAGATATTGGCGCGACGGATCGCGCCGAGAAAACCCTCGCGGCTGGCGACGGCGCGCGTGTTGTACGATTTCGGCACCAGTTGACGCACTTCGGGGAAGGTGCCGTCAATCAGCCGCGAGACGAACTCGACGCTGCCGGAGCGGCACATCAGTTGATTTCGATTGGTCGTCACCGTCATCTCGACCGGCTCGTCGCTGTCGCCGAGGACGCGCGCCAGTTCGGTCATCGCCCGTGCGGGCACGATCACAGAAACCGGCTCAGTGACGGGGGCGGCGAGTTCGCCATCGCGGACGCCGAGGCGGAAGCCATCGGTCGCGGCGAGGGAGATCGTTTGCCCCTCGACTTTGACATGGATACCGGCGAGCACGGGGCGGCTGTCGTCGGTTGCTGCCGCAAAGGAAATCTGCGCGATCATGTCCTTGAGCAGCGTGCCATCAATCGTGATCGTCGGTCCATTGCCGTCACCGATCGAGGGGATCGCCGGGAAATCTTCGGCGTCAATGCCGCGAATCGTCGAACGATTGCGTCCGCAGTTGAGAGTCAGCGCGAGGCGGCTGTCCACCGAGAGCGAAATTGTCTCCGGCGGGAGTGTGTTGACCCACTCGGTAAGCGACTTTGCTGGGATCGTTACCGCGCCGTCCTGCGCGACGGTGCAGGAGACCCACGCCGTAATCGCCAGTTCTAGATTCGTCGCGGCGAGTTTCAGTTTGCCGTTTTCTGTCACGAGCAGGATGTTGTTCAAGACCGGCAAGGTCGTCTTCGATGCCACTGCGCGCATCACCTGACCGAGTGCGCGGTGCAGATTCTCTTGCGAGACCGACACTTTCATGCCGCTACTGCCACTGGTGGGAATGTCATGCTCAACCGTCGCCACTGCGACCTCCGTTGCCTCGAACAAATCTACCATCGTTACTGCCCCCAACGTTGCGCGAAAATCCCCGTCCGTATTGTACGTACACTGTACACGACATCGGGCGCGCATGCAAGGGGGTATGCACGTCGAAATGATACAATCCATCGGGCGGACGGTCAAAGCGAAGGGCACTGCATGGCGACGGAAACGGAAACAGAGCAGCACGGCGCGCGAGGTCTTCCGAGTGTGAGCGCGATCCTCAGTCACCCCGCCGTGCGTGCGGCTGCGGCTGGCATCGCGGAGTCGTACCTCGTTGCCGTCGTGCGCACGGTTGTCGAAGCGGAGCGCGACCGGGTACGCGCAGGTGGCAGTGCGGATCGCACGCGGATCATTGACGGCGTGTGCGACGCGATAACGCAATTGTCGCACCCCCGCCTCACGCCGGTGATCAATGCGACCGGCGTGATCCTCCACACGAATCTTGGACGCGCGCCGGTGAGCCACGCGGCGGCCGCCGCGATGCAGGCGGTCGCGGCCGCCTATGTTCCCCTTGAAATGGAGCGAGAAACAGCGGCGCGTGGCGGTCGGATGGCGGAACTGAACGCGCTCTTGCATACGCTCACAGGCTGTGAGGCGGCGCTCGTCGTCAACAATAATGCGGCGGCGACGATGCTCGTGCTTGCTGCCGTTTTGACACCGGAGCGTGTGGAAGTCCTTGTCTCGCGCGCCGAAGCGGTCGAGATCGGCGGTTCATTTCGCATCCCGGATATTCTGCGGCAGAGCGGTGCGACGCTCGTTGATGTCGGCACGACGAACCGCACCTATTTCAGTGATTACGAGCGGGCGCTATCGCCGCAGACGGCGGCCATCCTGAAGGTGCATACCAGCAATTTCCGCGTGCAAGGGTTTGTCCATACGACGGCGGCGGGTGAACTCGTGCCACTGGCGGAGGCGAGCGGTATCCCCGTCATTGATGATCTCGGCAGCGGCGCGTTCGTGGACACGACGGCGTTCGGCCTTGCCGCCGAGCCGACGTTGCAGGCGAGTATCGCGTCCGGTGCGCATCTCATCTGCGCGAGTGGTGACAAGTTGCTCGGCGGGCCGCAAGCGGGGATCATCCTCGGTCAGCGCGCGTGGGTCGCCAAGTGTGCCGCGCACCCCTTCGCGCGCGCCGTGCGTGCGGACAAAACGACGCTTGCCGGTCTCAGCGAAACATTGCGCCACTACCTGCGCGATGAGCACCTCGCCCAGATTCCGGTCTGGCGGATGATCGCAACGGAGGCGGAATCCTTGCGCGCCCGATGCGAGGAGATGTGTGGGCGGCTCGCCGACGCAGGCGTGCCGGTTGCGGTACGTTCGTCGGTCGCCACAATCGGCGGTGGCTCCGTGCCCGGCGCGGAACTCCCATCGTTCAGCCTCGTGCTTGATGCGGACACCGCGCGCGCGCGGGGCCTGTCGCTCGACGCGGTTGCGCGGGCATTGCGCCTCGGCAGACCACCAGTGATCCCGCGCGTTGAACACGATGCAGTCTGGCTCGACCTGCGCACGGTTTTCCCAGAGGATGACGACGCGCTGTTTCAGGCATTTTCTGGTATCTGGCAGAGCATCTGATCCCGACGCAATCGTGAGAGCCATTTGCAAAACGCGCGGAATGAATCGCCAGCATGCCAGGGACGCAAAGATCAGCGAGAGAATGCGCGCTATCGCCGGAGTGACCCGGCAACGCTAGCCACAATCGCCACGGTGCGAGCGACGGTCTGCTCGTAGTCCAGCCAACTGCCCAGGAACGCATTGTATGCGAAATGGGCCAGCCCAATGTGCATCTCGTAACAGCGCAATCGGGTGGCCGCATCGTGAAGATCGAGACCGATGGCTCGCGCATGGCGCAGCGCCTCGGCTTCGAAGTCGATACCGTGCCAGGCGGGATACCACGGCGCCCAGAACGTCAGCCATGCGATGTCATAGAGGAAGTGGCCGTACATCAGGCAACCCCAGTCGAAGACGGCATTGATGCGATCCCCCTCGATCAGGACATTCCGATTCAAGAGATCGCTGTGGATGACGTGCCGATCATTCGGGCATTGGGGCACGAGGGTTTCCAGGCATGCATAGGCCGAATCGAATGCAGTCAGCCCATATTTCGACGTGTGCAGGCGCTCGCGCCAGCCGTAGGTGCGTTGACCGACTGTGTCCTGCCCGATATCGAGCAGCGCCGATTGCCAGCTCGGGTAGAGCGCGTTGCCGTCGATATCCACCGTGCCGTATCCCGTGGAGGCGGACAGATCAATGCGTCGCGCGGCATCGAGCGCCGCGAGAAGCGCCGGCAGGATGCGTCGCATCTGCGCACCGTCGGCGTGATCGAGGAAATCGCCGGACGCCCGGTCGGTAATCGAATAGTAGCCGCCGAATGCATCGCCAATGGCGACCGTGCGTGGCACCGGCAGTGCGGCGCTCGAAAACGCGGCGGCGATCCGATCCCGCTCGAAGTCTTCGCGAAGCGCGGCGAAGCGGATCACATAGTCTCGACCACTGCGGGAAAAGCTGTATGCCTGCGACCAGGCGCCCGCGCCAATCGTCGCCACCTCCGGACGGCATGCCTCGCCGAAGAGCGAGCCGAGGAAGTCAGCCGCCGCTGCTTGATCGATGTTCACGTTAGTTGAATCACTCATTGACTACGGTCACTCCGTCGTTGCTTCCTCTCGGCGCTCCTGGCATTGTGCATTTCCGCTTTTTAGGCGCGGGGTGATCGCAGATCCCTGAATATACTGCTGCGGGGCGGGTAGAGTTTCAGAAGTTCGGTGAGGCGAGTCATTTCGGCGGCGTAGTACCGCATCATTTCCGGATCGCCGTTCGCTTGCGCATCTTCGAGCAACCCGCGTGACTCCTCGATGCGGACTTTTGCGTAGTCGCGCAGCACGTTGCGCAGCAGCGTCTCGGCTTCCGCGACGATCTGACCGACATACCAGGTCTCCTGTTTTTCCGTGTACAGAAGCAACTGTTCGACATTTTCCGCGAGCACGTCGGGGAGGTTTTCACGCACGGCATCGGTGTCCAGATAGGCGGTCTCATCCTTCGCAAGCATCACAAGGGTGTCCCAGATCGCCCGATGGAAGGCGTCGGTGAAAACGTCGGCCGCTTCGTCGGGTGCGGTGACGAGCAGGTCGGGCATCGCCTTCGGATGACGTACTAGTAACGAGAGCAAGTATTCCTCGCGCGTTGGACCCATCCGTCGTGTCGCCGTTGCGGAGTCGGTCGCGCGTGCCGCCGGGCGCGCCGCCTGACGGAGGGCGCTGGCGATAAACATCTCGCTGACGCCAAGCGAGCGGGCGAGGATGCTAACATAGACATCGCGCTCGACGCGATCGGCGAGTTCGGGGATCAGTGGCGCGATCTGGTTGATGATCGCGGTCTTGCCATGGCCGGTGCGCGTGTCGCCCGCCGCGATCGCCGCGCGGATGACGTAATCGAGGACGGGTTCAGCGGCGGCGATCAAGGGCGGCCAGGCGCTCGGATCGGTGCGGATGAACTCGTCCGGGTCCTTGCCGGATGGAACCGTCAGGATATTGATTTGCACCGACAGTCGCCGTTGCGTCCGTACGAGACCGCGCGCGTCCACGACGTATTCCGCGTCATCGCCAACGGCATTCCGCAGCGTATCCACCGCGCGCAGCATCGCCAGTTGACCGGCGGCGTCGGCGTCGAGGGCGAGGACGATGCGCGGCGCCAGTCGCTTGACGAGGCCAACCTGCTGCTCAGTCAGCGCCGTACCCATCGTCGCCACAACGTTGCGATAGCCGAACTGATGCGCCGTCAGTGCATCAACATATCCCTCGACGATCACCACTTCCTGTTGCTTGCGGATGTGGTCGGTAGCGCGATCAATCCCATAGAGCAGGTGGCTTTTATCGAAGAGCGGCGATTGCGGCGTGTTGAGGTATTTCGGCTGCTGCTCATCGGAGAGCGCCCGGCCACCGAAACCGACGACGCGCCCTTGCCGGTCGCGGATCGGAAAGAGAAACCGCCCGCGAAAACGATCGTACGGGCCGTTACCGCCATCGCGCTGCGAGAGCAGGCCGATTTCCAGTGCATCATCGAGATTGTACTCGCGGCCGCGCAGGTAACGGGTGAGCACTTCCCATTCGTCGGGCGCATAGCCGAGTTGGAACTCCTCGGCAACTTCCGGTGAAATGCCGCGTTTTTCGAGATAGGCCCGGCCCGGTTTGCCGTGTGGATGGACCTTGAGGATGTGTTGATAAAAGAGTGCAGCCGCTTCGTTCAGGGCGAGCAGGTGTTCCCGCCGCTCCTCCTGTTCGGTGCTCGTCTTCTTTTCCGGCGTGCGAGTGAGGGCGACACCGGCACGCTCGGCGAGTAGGGTCAGCGCGTCCTTGAAGTCGAGATTTTCGACCTTCTGGATGAATCCAAAGATGTCGCCGCCCTCGTTGCTGCCGAAGTCGCGCCATGTCTGCGTCTCCGGCCAGACGATAAAGGAGGGCGTCCGCTCGGTGCGGAAGGGAGAAGTCCCTTTGTACGTCTTTCCCGTCTTCTTGAGGGGCGTGTATTGACCGATCACCTCGACGACATCGAGGCGCTCACGAATTTGCCGGATCGCGTCGTCGCTTGCCATACCACTCCCTGTCACCAGCAAATAATTCCGGTGGTAGCGGGCTTTCCAGCCTGCCTTTCGCTGTGGATTGGCAGGGTGGAAAGCCCTGCTATCACCAGTTCATTCTTCACTTCCGAGGCATCGAGACGATGCGCTTGGCATCACCGGCAGTATACGGTATGTACGTACATTGCGAAAGAGCAGCGTGCTGTCTTGCTATCTATCGCCATCGCCCGCTTCGATGACGGCTTGAGCAGCGGCGAGGCGGGCGATTGGCACGCGGAAGGGCGAGCAGGAGACGTAATCAAGCCCGATCCGCTCGCAAAACGCGACCGATGATGGTTCGCCGCCATGCTCGCCGCAGATGCCGACTTTGAGGCTCGGTTTCGTCTGGCGACCTAATCGAGTGCCCATTTCAACGAGTTTCCCGACGCCCTCCTGATCAAGCACCTGAAACGGATCGGCGGGCAGGATGCCCCGATCAACGTACAGCGGCAGGAACCGCCCCGCGTCGTCACGGCTGAGGCCAAAGGTCGTCTGCGTCAAGTCATTGGTGCCAAAGGAGAAGAAGTCCGCTTGCTCGGCGATCGCGTCCGCAATGAGCGCGGCACGCGGCAATTCGATCATCGTGCCGATCGTGTACGGGACGCGCGTGCCCACTTCCGCGAAGATTGCCTCAATCGTTTCGGTGATCAGCGCGCGCTGCCGTTTCAGTTCTTCCACCGTGCTGACGAGCGGGATCATGATCTCCGGCTCGACATGGACGCCTTCCTCTGTCGCGGCAAGCGCGGCCTGGATGATCGCGCGCGCCTGCATCCGGGTGATTTCGGGATACTGGATACCGAGGCGGCAGCCGCGGAATCCGAGCATTGGGTTCGCTTCATGGAGCGCGTTGACCTTGTCCCGCACCATCTGCACGGGAATGCCCAACTTGGTCGCCAAGTCCGCCTGCTCTTCCGGCGTGTTGGGCAGAAACTCGTGGAGGGGGGGATCGAGCGTGCGGATCGTCACGGGGTAGCCATCCATCGCGCGGAAGATGCCGAGGAAGTCCTCACGCTGGAGTGGCTCGATCTCGGCCAGCGCCTTTTCGCGCTCTTCAAGCGACGTGGCGAGGATCATCGCGCGCATCGCGTCAATGCGGTTCCCCTGGAAAAACATGTGCTCGGTGCGGCAGAGGCCGATCCCTTCGGCGCCGAACTCGCGCGCGGCCGTGGCATCCTGCGGCGTGTCGGCATTGGCGCGCACCTTCAGACGCCGTTCCGCGTCGGCCCAGCCCATCAATGTCGCAAGGTCGCCACCGACGGTTGGCTCGACCGTCGGCACCTTGCCGAGCAGCACATTCCCGGTCGCGCCATCAATCGTGATAAAGTCGCCAATCCGGAAGGTGAATTCCGCGACATGCACCTCACCCTTGGCGTAGTCAATTTTCAGAGCCGAGCAGCCGGAGACGCATGGCTTGCCCATCCCGCGCGCGACGACCGCTGCGTGCGAGGTCATACCGCCGCGCGCCGTCAGGACGCCCTGCGCCGCGACCATGCCGTGGAAATCCTCCGGGCTTGTCTCGATCCGTACGAGGATGACGGGTTCGCCCGCCTGGCCGCGTCGCTGCGCTTCATCGGGATCGAAGACAACCTTACCCGTCGCCGCGCCGGGCGACGCGGGCAAACCCGTGGCAAGTACTTGCACTCGCGCGCCGGGATCAATCGTTGGGTGCAGCATCTGGTCGAGTTGCGCGGGTTCGACGCGGCTGACGGCCTCGCGCTCGCTGATCAGACCCTCGTTCGCTAAATCCACGGCGATCTTGACCGCCGCAGCGCCCGTGCGCTTGCCGCTGCGAGTTTGCAACATAAAAAGTTCATGGTGCTGGATCGTGAATTCGAGGTCCTGCATGTCGCGATAGTGCCGTTCAAGGCGCTCGGCGATGCCGACCAGTTGCGTGTATGCCTCATGCAAAGCTGGGTCATCGCCCATCTCGCGCACGGGCTTCGGCGTGCGTACCCCCGCAACGACATCTTCACCCTGCGCGTTCGGCAGGTATTCCCCGAATAACCCAGGCTCGCCGGTGTTCGGGTTCCGGGTGAAGCAGACGCCCGTCGCGCAGTCGTCGCCGAGGTTGCCGTAAACCATGGACTGCACATTGACCGCCGTGCCGAGATTGTCCGGGATGGTGTTCTGGCGGCGGTAGCGGATCGCGCGCTGGTTGTTCCACGAGCGGAAGACGGCCTCGATCGCCATTTTCAGTTGGTCGAGCGGATCATCGGGGAAGTCCACGCCGCTCTCTTGCCGCACGATGGCGCGGAACTCGTCGGCGAGCGCTTTGAGCGCATCCGCCGGAATTTCCGTATCGCTCGACACATTGAGTTGCCGCTTGACGCGATCGAGTGCATCCTCGAACCGCTCGCTGTTCACGTCGAGCACGACCTTGCCGAACATCTGGATTAGCCGCCGCATGCAGTCGTAGGCAAAGCGCGGATCACCCGTCTCCGCGATCAGACCGGCAAGCGAGGTCGGCGACAAGCCGAGGTTGAGGATCGTATCCATCATGCCCGGCATGGAGAATTTCGCGCCGCTGCGGACGGAGACAAGCAGCGGCTTCGCGTCGCCGGCGAACGTCCGGCCCATTTGCCGCTCGACTTCCTTGAGTCCGTCCAGTGTTTGCTCCCACAGCCCATCCGGGAGCGTGCCGCCGACAGCGAAGTAGGCATTGCATGCGTCGGTCGTGATTGTGAAACCTGGCGGGACGGGCAATCCCGCATTGGTCATCTCGGCAAGGTTCGCGCCCTTACCGCCCAGAAGATCGCGCTGACCGGCATCGCCATCCCGGAAGAGATACACCCAGCGTGTCGCCGTCGTTGCCATTATGTACTCTACCTTTCTCCGTATGTGCTGTGTCACCACCGTGCTACCGGCGTTTCTCAATTCTGGCGAGCGAGGCCATTAACTTTTTGACACCGGCACCGACGAAGGCAATCGTCACTTCCTGGTCGTCGCCGAGATCACGCACGGTGACGACCGCGCCATCGCCGAACTTCGGGTGCGAGACGCGATCCCCCGCGCGGAAAGCCACTCCGTTGCCTCCCCCAGATGCGGGAGTAGGAACACGCTCGCGCCCATTCCCATTGCTCCCCTCCCGTTTCGGGAGGGGCTGGGGGTGGGTCTCCCAGCGCGTCGCCTGATTCTGTGGCGGGGAGGCGGCGGGCAAGCGGCGCGCGGCGGAGCCGGTCTCCTCGATGATGTCCGGCGGAATCGAGTCCACGAAGCGCGAGCGCGTCGCGTACTGCTCATTGCCCCAGACCGTGCGCTTGAAGACATGGGAGATGTAGAGCCGTTCCTTGGCGCGGGTGATACCGACGAAAAAGAGCCGTCGCTCCTCCTCCAGTTCAGACGCGCTCTCCTGCGACCGGGAATGCGGTAGGATATTCTCCTCCGCGCCGACGATAAAGACGACGGGAAACTCCAATCCCTTCGCGGCGTGGAGTGTGATCAGCGTCGCCTTCTCGGTGTCGTCCGCCGTTCGGTTATACATATCCTGGTCAGAGACAAGCGCCGCTTCTTCGAGAAAGGTGGCGAGCGCCTGCGACGGGTCGAGTGTTTCGTAGTCCGCGACGACCGTACGTAGTTCGTTGACGTTTTCCACGCGGTCGGCCTCATCAATGCCCGCTTCTTCGAGCGTGCGCAGGTAGCCGGACCGCTCCATTAGCACATCGTAAAAGGTGACGATACTCGCGTCGAGCATCGTCGCACGCATGCCGGCGACGAAGCGCGCGATGTCGGCGAGGCCGGCGGCGGGTCGTCCGCTGACCGGTGGGAGCGGTTCCATCCCTTCGACGAGCGCCCGGCAGCCGGCAACGGCAGAGGTGTTGTGCGCGCGCGCCCAGGCATTGAGAGCGGCGACCGATTGCTTGCCGATGCCCCGGCCAAGCGGCGTGTTGTCAATGATCCGCTCGAAGGCCGCGCCGTCCGAGGGGTTATGCACGAGCCGCATCAGCGCGAGAACATCCTTGACCTCTTTCCGCTCGTAGAACCGCGTGCCGCCGATCAGTTGATACGGCAGCCCGAAACGGATGCACGCTTCCTCCATGATCCGGCTCTGCGCATTCGTCCGGTACATCACGGCGCAGTCGCTCGTGTGGTAGTGCCTCACCGTCACGAGCCGCTGGATCTCCTGCACGACGAACTGCGCCTCCTGCCCCTCGTCATAATGCTCGCGGATCGAGATTGCGGCGCCCTCGTCGTTCTCCGTAATCAGTTGTTTCTGCTTGCGCTGCGTGTTCATGCTGATGACCGCGTGTGCCGCGTCCACAATCCGTTTCGTGGAGCGATAATTCTGTTCGAGTAGGATCGTCGTCGCCGTCGGGAAATCACGCTCGAAGTCGAGAATATTACGGATATCGGCTTGGCGCCAGCCATAAATGCTCTGATCGGGGTCGCCGACAACGCAGAGGTTCTGATGCTTCGCCGCGAGTTCCTTTACCAGCCGGTACTGGACATGATTCGTGTCCTGGTATTCGTCAACATGGATGTACCGATAGCGGTTTTGATAGCGGTCGAGGACATCCGGCTGCGTGGTGAGGAGCCGGAAGGTCATCAGGAGTAAGTCGTCGAAATCGAGCGCGTTATGGAGCCGCAAAAGCCGTTGATAGACTGGATAGACGCGCCCGGCGACTTCCTCCCAATAGGATGAGGCGAGCCCCGCGAACTCATCCGCCGTCACGCCATTGCTCTTGGCAGCCGAGATCGTACTGAGGATCGTGCGTGGGCCGTACTGTTTGGGATCGAGATTGAGGTCGCGCAGCGCGTTCTTCATCACGCTGATCTGATCGGCGTCGTCGTAGATCGTGAAATCCTGGGCGATGCCGATCCGCTCGCCGTCCCGACGCAGGACGCGCGCGCAAAAGGCGTGGAACGTGCCGACCGTGAGGCCGTTGATCTGCGCGCCGACGAGCCGTTCGAGGCGGTCGCGCATCTCCTTCGCCGCTTTGTTCGTGAAGGTGACGGCAAGGATGTGGTGTGGATCAATATGACGCGCGGAAAGAAGGTAGGCGATGCGATGCGTCAACACACGCGTCTTGCCACTGCCCGGCCCGGCGACGATCAGAACCGGCCCGTCGGTTGTCATGACCGCCTCGCGTTGTTGCGCGTTGAGGCCGGAAAGAATCGTTTCTTCGCTTGGCATCGCGTGGAAATCCCCTGACGAAAGTCGGTCGCGGCGATGTGTGTACAAACGCCCATGCTCTCGCCAGTGTACACGCTGCTCGTTTGTCGCGGAAGGGCGTCACCGCAGTCGAGTGCGCGTCAATCGTATGTGTGAGGGTCGTGCGACGCACCGCTTCAGCAATGAAAGGATGTCGCGGCATGCCCGCCGAGTCGCTATCATGGGCGGTGATACGGAATGAGGGCATTGAATGGAAGTCCACGAGCGACGCTTCTTGACGGCAAATGACCGACAGTATCTCGACGAAGTCGAACTGACGCTCGCGCGCGTCTATCGCATCCCGCCGGAGCGCGCCGGGACGGTCGCGCGCGCGCTCGGTCGCGATCTTCAGCGCATGCGTGCGCGAGGGGATCAGACGCCGCCGGGCGTCCAATTTCCGTATGGCGGCGCGGCGGGGCACGCTGAGGCGCTGGCGGCGCTGATTGTTGCGCCACAACCCCCGTCTCTGGTTTTTCTTGGTCTACTGGCGCTGATGGGCGCTGCGGCGGGGCTGCTGGGGATGCGGGTCCTCCTCGCGCTCGTCTTCCGAGATTTTGCCCCGGTGCATATCGGTTGGCTCGACATCGCGCTCGCAGGGGTCGTTGTTGGTGTCATCCTCGGCGCGGCGCAATCGGCCTGGCTGCCGAAACGCCTCGGCCGCATCAATTTGGAGTTGCGTCGGTTCGGTGGACACTCGATGATTTGCATCTGTGCGAATCCAAGGAGGTGTCCCGATGCCGAGTCCTCATGCACCCTATCCCCCCGCCT
>JAABUU010005973.1_pt1 | contig 13285 bp, 13 predicted proteins | sample 5559301 | NCBI WGS metagenome assembly JAABUU01 (sample SAMN10711884, study PRJNA513360) | rock metagenome | isolation source: Antarctica rocks | place: Antarctica: Victoria Land, Richard Nunatak white | reverse complement strand
TCAATCAATCAATCAATCAATCAATCAATCAATCAATCAATCAATCAATCAATCAATCAATCAATCAATCAATCAATCAATCAATCAATCAATCAATCAGTCAGTCAGTCAGTCAGTCAGTCAGTCAGTCAGTCAGTCAGTCAGTCAGTCAGTCAGTCAGTCAGTCAATCAATCAATCAATCAATCAATAGACAAGTTCTGGCGAGACAGCAGATGTTAAACCATAAATGGTTCATAGCGGCAGATAGTGAAAGTAAGTGGAGCTGGCAACAGCTTGATAGGGTGTCAAGGCAGTATACTGACAGCTGTGTCAAGGCAATATACTGACAGCTGTGTCAAGGCAGTATTTCACGTAAAATACCAAAAAGATGTTTGGTGAGTTGCTGCAAATGAAAGTGTCAAATGTTGGCAAAACGCAGTGAACAGCTAATTGTCAGACAAAGGGTTGCAGTGTCGTCAAGGTGCAGCAGCAAATTGTGGGTACGGGATGACTCAAACCTTGGTGCACACTTGCAACTCAATGTACGATGCCAAGTATGGTAAAGTTTGTGTTGAACTGCATGGACTTGTTTACTCCGTCGCGATTTACAATGGGAATCCGCGAAGGACTAAAGGTGTCCTGACAAGCTTCAACATGATACAGGCAAAGAGCATATACACTGATACTACAAGCAAGATGTACACATAGTTTGGCAGGATGGCACATCTAAAGGGAGCTCAGCAAGCTGATGTGAATCTATAGACAAGAGGCTGGTACCAGTGGTACCACCGGTGTGACTCTAGCTAGTGATCTGTTGGCTTATGCTCTCCTGCATGAGTCTTTCCTATTGTTGGCACAGTGACAATTGTTGCGTCTTTCAGAGACAGGGGCTTGAAAATGGGGTTCATGACCACAGGGCTACCTGGGTTTTCATTCATGTTTTGCCTGTTGAACAACAAGTACCTAGAGTCAGCGGCACTGCTTTGTCTGCAGCTCTGGTAGAGCAGAAGAAGTGTCAGCTGTTGTTCAACTAGTCCAGTACTGGATGTGAAGCTGCCAGAAACAACTATAGCCTCTAATGTTTCATGACGTAGAGGACACATCAGCACATCATGCCTAAGGCTTGAGTGTTCACTTGATCATAGGCGACGCAGCTCGTCGGTGTTTGAAAACAGCTCACATGCATGTGCCTTTATCAGCCAGTATCATAAATTGCCGGTGATCACCTTCATGAAGGCGGCAGTAACAATGTTAGAAACGGTATATGGCAGAGCATCTAATCACACATTTGAACAAATTTGAGAGCATTATATGAGCCATTTGTTCGATTTTCCTGAAGTTTATTATGTCAAATAGTTTGACTACGCTGCAATGTTGGCGCCGTCAAGTTGGCAGTTGCCATTGACAGTTAACGAGAGTTTGTTGGATCATGACAGTTTCTGTGATTAAGCAGCAGCCGTCCAGATTTCACACTGTTAACAAATTGACCTGGCTCACATCCTTGGGTATGTGCCAAATGTGACAGCTGACACCAGCATCTAGCCCTGGCCTATGGCAGGTAGACAGGCCAAGCAGGGCAGGCAGGCGGGTCAATCTTCCACCCCCTTAATGCCTGATGACCACCACCAGTTTGGCTAACACAGAGCTACCCCGGGCTGCCGCCTTCGGAGGCTCCTGTTATGATCGCTGAAAAGCGTAAACTTTTCTTTTCTTTTCTAGCACACAGCTGACTATATTGGTGTCTGCTGCACAATGTTTACAGCATGCCCTGCACAGGTGAGTATCATAGCAGACCTAATCTAAATGTTTTACTAAGACATGTCTACCATGTCACGGTGACACACTACATGCACTAGTGCTAGGCCACCTATCAGGCTATAGGCTAGATTGCAAGACTTTTGTTCAAGTCTGCGCCCTACTAATATAAGGCATCATCCATGTATGGCGTCTTACCATATTGTGACTGATTTGGCACATACACAGCTGTAGTCATGCACATGCAGCATGTTCGCTAGGGTGGAATTCTCAAGCATCAGTCAAAGTGTGGCAAAAAAACAAAGCTCGATATAGATCTATATGTTATCAGAACCCACTTTGCCATTCACTTCCATAGTCACCATTCCTTCATATCACTTACCTTTCTTGCCAGATTAGCAATTCTAGCCCTGCCGAACGTAAGTTTATGCTTGTTGCCATCAATGTTGACCGCAACTAGACAATGCAAAGTATCAACACTCCCAGCTATGCACCACCTTGAGGTTGTGAACATTCACTTGCAAAAGTTGTTGTGTCTTCTGCACTGAAAAAATCTTGAAAGGGCTGCAGCAGCTGGCTTTGCAGGCAAGGACTCTTGCATACAAGGCAGTGTGCAGTCGGGGAGACTCCTTTAGTGATTTGCTTCTAAGTTCATCCTGTCAGGTGTTGCTATGGGCTTCTCCTGGAGCATTTACAGGCTTGCAAATGCTCCAGGTCCTGGAGAAGCTTAAACTGACTTGAAGTATGTACATGTATAGTGCTGCCGCAGAGCAAGCTTCATGTGCTGGCATGCCGCATGCGGCAGTGTAAGGGAAAGCGTGTGAGGCAAGCAGGGCAGGCAATTGTCGAATCTGTAAGTAATGAAGTCACGGCTGGCAACACTGTAGACATGTCTTGCATGCTACAAGTGCATAATGAGGTCTTGCGCAGACTGCAGCAACAATTGGAGCTCAGCAGGTGCATGCTGAAGATGATGCGGCAGCCTACAGGACTCCATACCTTTGATGCATGCAACACATGTGTACATCATTGAAAATTCAATGACTGTCTGTACAGGACAGCACAGACGTGTGTCCAGACGTCTGCATCCATTTTGAAAGCAAGAGGTATGTTGTACATATTGAAGCAACTGGCAGAACCACGTTGCCCTAACGGTGAAAATGCTGCTAACACTTTTGCTTGTCATACTTTCAAAGCAGTACTGCTGTTTGTCATATTCTCCAACTTGGCAGCAAAATGTACCTTATAAGTCTGTGGGTGGGCCAGGTTGCGTTGTAATCTTGCTGCAAGCTGCGTTTCTGCAGAGAGGATTTTGATATTTGCAGACACTGCCCGGCATACGGCTAACAACAGCACAGCCTGATGCATGCTCAGCTGTGCACTTGACTTTATATTTCTGCATGCACCTGCAGGCATGTCGCTCGTTCCCACATCGAATGCGCGTCGATCGCAGACCCATCAGCTTTGCCCAAATTGATCTTGCATCACAGGTGCTTGTGGATCCATGGCACTCAGGTGCCTCCTTAGACAGTATCAAGGACTAAGGCTGTTACCCCAGCATATTCGATGCTCCTCCTCGGCCCCAAGCATATATGATAGAATGTGAGAGTCCTCGCATCAGCAAACAACATCAAGCGCAAAACAAGCGATATGTCGGTTGTGCAGTCAGTGAGGGTTTCTTGCATGACTCTGCTGTTGGCGACCTTGCAGGGTCCAAATCACAGTGGTGGATGTATACGGTCAGCGTCACGTCCTTCGGGCCTTGACTGGGCACACACTGGTTGACGTCCTACAAGAGCATTCAGAGCTATTAGGCAGCGAAGGTAACTTAGCACACGAGCATGTCAATTGACTTTGAAGTAAGTGCAGCTCAACAACAAGAGCAATATGCAACCTTCAAGTCCATACAACCACATGCCCATGGTACAGAGTCCTAACGTCACATGATGCCTAAGGTACATATGGTGAACAAAAGCCATATGCGTCACGAACAGAATCGCTGGACAAACAGTTTGTGTAAGCTGTCATTAACTCCATTTTTTTGACCAATTCAGAGGTGACCGAGTCCCCCGAAGGAAGGGGTGTTGTGGAATGTGTGGTGTCAGTCCCCAATGAGTTTCTTGAGCAAATTCCACAGACAAAGGACTACCTTCAACAGCTGCGGCAGATCACACCCTCTGTGACTAGCAAGTAGGACCTGCCACCTTTTGTTGCAAATTTGCATTATTCCTACATCTTGCTGTCTGCTATACGCATGAGTTTTCTTTGCATCAGCTATCATGGCCTTTGTGTGCAACCATGTAGGCCAATTATGCTGCAGCTTGCATGCATGCATACCAGCACCTCAGCTGATCTGCAAATGCCTGTGCTTCAGCTGCACACATTGCCTTGCTCCATAACATCTGTATACTGATGTGCACTGTATTGAGTACTGTGGAGCTGTTGCTGCTGAAGCTTGTCCGAGGTTGAAATTTTGGATACAGCTGCCGGCTAGGAAGCAAAATCATCTTGACCAAAGAGATGAACGACATGCAAGTGGCCATGCACGAAGTATACCCATGGAGGACCATTTGACGGCACATTCTGGCACCCATATTGCAGCCTCTGTGTTGCAGTCACAGCATGATACACAATATGGTTCATCCGGTCAATACGAGCTTTACTTGGATCTGCTGGGCAGCTTGCGGATACTTAAAGCAGCCTGAACCAAACAATAGCACCAAAGGGATTGCTCATGACAGCTGATGTTGCTGCATCTTTCGAATCGTCCCTGATCACTGTATCGTTGACACAATGGCAAGCTGGACACTATAGTGGTACCAGTACGTACGACACTCAACCTCCTATGCAGTGAGACATACTCCTGAGCCTTGTTCTGCACTTGAGGTGCAAGCAGGTGGACAACACTGTAATACATCGTTATACTCTAGTTCCATGAGGTCCAATGCTGCAGTGAAGCGGTGTGCTTGCCATTGCAAAGATGAAAGCATGTGCAATGTGAGTAAAAACTGTGCTCTGTAGTTGCTCAGCATTTCAATGGTACTGACTGTTGGCTCAGCTGCGCACACAATGCCTGGCTATTCTTGATCCAGATCAGAAACAGCAATTTTGTGAATGGGGCAGCTTATTCAAGCATTGTGCCATGCTCCGCAACAGCTGCATCCAGAGTGTCTCTGAATTTCGAGTCCATCAAGACAGCACATATGTCCATGCCGATGGTAGTCCATGGCCAGGCGCATGGATCATTTGTGTGACCATTCCCTTCGGTAGGTCATTCTGTCTGGATTGAGATAGAGATCTGGGTCCTTCACGCACAGATAGGCTTGTGTTGGCTCTTGCCTGCAGAGCCAGAAAGACGTTCGAGCCCCCTGCTAAGAACCCACAGCATAGCACGCAAACCAGGACAAGGTGATTGCTTACCCCAGCTCAGACTTGAGGCACTCTCGCACATTTCTCCAAGCAGGCCGTACCTTGGCCCCAAACTCAAGTGTGAACAAGGCCTGTGCTGAGCAATACACTCTACTTAGAAACAACAAGCATTCATCAGCTGCAAGCTGTGGATCCTATCCTTTATGTGTGCTACCTATGACACAGCAATATGCTGCCGGGCGCACCTGCAGGAGATCTTCCACTCGAGCGTTACACCTATGCGGCCTGGCTTTCGGTCTTTCTGGCGGCCCCTGCGACTCGCTTGACATCAAAAATATCAGCAAACAGCACGAACACACGAAACAAACCACGCCAAGCGCATTGTCACGATTTGTCAACAAGCCTAGCATAAAGAGCATGTCAAACTTGACCTTGCGGCTCCGGAACCATTTACCTACCAAGACTCAAAGTCTCGACTGCATACTACATCGCGCTGTAAGTGTCCTACCGAGCTCGTCATGGTAAAGCTCACGCCCAAGCTGATCTCGCAGGAGTTTCCAGATGAGGATCCGCAATCCATGCAAAAGCTGACCCTGTCTGGCAAGGGCATTGAGAAGGTAGCTGAACTTACAGAGTCACTCCCGTCAAGTCTCACCGCAACTCAAGTCATCGCTGAGCTTGTGGCGCAGATTGTTCGTTTGAGTACGTGTTCTCAGCTGATCAGGCTGGATTTGAGCAACAACGATCTGACTAGTCTGGAAGGGGTCAGCCAAAATGTCACTCTCAAATGGCTGTCAGCACAGTCCAACCAGATTACAGCCTTGACTGGCCTGGATACGCTCAAGCAGCTGCAGGTGAATGTGTTGCTAGACTCTGAAAATGCTGCTGCACACCAGCCTTGCAGCAGCTACATTGCTTGATGTCACAACGCATTTAACAATGTCAGCTCACACACAGAATGCACACGGATTACCAAATCACTAGCTTGTCTAGCACCAAGGCTGCAACACAGAGCACACAACAACATGAGCAACAAGCAACAGCAAGCAATCCTCAGGTCATGAATCAGATAGTTTTGCAAGCGTGCAGGTGCTGGATTTAGGCCACAATGCTCTCAGCGGAAGACTCACAATCACCGGCCTCCCATCCCTGCGTGCACTCATGCTCAATGGCAATCAGCTCACAGGCATTGAAGGTACTGTACATACCCTGGTGCAGATTGAGTTGCAGCCAGCACAGAACAGCAGACTACATGGCATGATTTCTCATTTATGCATCATTAACGCTATCATTTCTGCCATTCCATCATCACCTGAGCCACTATTACGCCCATGCCCATGAAATGCAGTCATTGCACATAAACTGCAAATGGCAAGAGGAACACACAACACTACACCTTTGACAGTCTGGTATCTGATGACATCTGAATTTGCTAATCTTGCAGGTCTTGGTGTGTTACCTGAGTTGAATACTTTGATCCTGAAGCAGAATCAAGTCACTGACCTGGGCACCTCCCTACATGGATGCACAGCTCTTGCCAAGCTGTCAGTAGCACACAACAGGTGCACACGCTTTCCTCTCACACAGACTCTGCAGTCAGTGAATTTTTGCAGCAGCTCTGGTCAAAACTTGCATATAGCTACAAACAGCATCACAGGCCATTTTGCTTAGCAGCTATTTGGGGTGTGCAAGATGTCAAAACAAGCTGCTTTGGTTGACTCTCTGACAGGCTGCAGCTATAGTAGAGGTGCTTTGGGAACAGCGTAAGAGCAATGCAAAGTGGCTCATCGCAACCCATGAGCATTTCTTCAGCAAGGTTGCACTGGCAGTACCTGAGCAGATCATGTTGGTGTGCAGGCTGCAGCAACTTGGCTCAGCACTCAGCGAGTGCAGCAGCCTAGCTGAGCTGCGAGTCAGCCACAATGCTCTCCAAAGTCTGCCTCAGGAACTCAGCCGCAATAAGCGGCTCAAGATCATTGAGGCAGGAGCCAACCAGATTGACAACTTTGAGGAAGTGCAGGTGAGCACCTGAGTCTTGGTCCTGATCGAATTCAGCTGGAAGCTGAACTTTGCGTGTACTGGTGGGGAGACATGGTCAGATGTACGGCGTATGCTGCATGAGCACTCCTAGGAATTGGTCCTTTTGTTGTTGAGAACAAGCAGCTACTTTCAGGCGCTTCGCAGTCTGTCAGAATGTGCTGGTGCTACCAGCGGCCTTCATCAGGGCTTTTGAAGACCGGCTTGAAGACCCACCCTAATCCATTTGTAGCCACAACTTCACTGGCGTCTGCAGTGTCCATCGCAAGCTGAACTTGTATGTGTCTTGTTGGCAGGTCCTGTCTCAGCTGCCGTCCTTACATCAGCTCAATCTGAGAGGCTGCCCAATAGCAGACGAGCCTGGCTACCAGCAGCAGCTGCTGCAGCAGCTGCCTATGCTTGACGTGCTGGACAGCAAGAAGATTGCTAAAACAGGCTTCTCAAGAGGCGCCAAGTCTGCTGTGCCTGCCGCTGTTAGCAAACAAGCCAAAAAGCCTAGCTTTGAGATAAGCTCTGGTACACCAAATGATGCACAGAAGAATGCTGACAACACTCCAAGGGGAGATGACACTTCAGTGAAAGAAGTTGATGCTGTGCTAAAAGGCAAGAAGAGGCAACTGCATGCTGACACAGATGCAGCAGATGTGCCTACAGCTAAGAAGGTACATAAGGACAACAGGAAGAAGCAGGGTTTAGAGGCTGATGCTGAGCCAAATCTACCAGTGACACAGCTTGCTGGCAAGAAGCAGTCCGCACCTAAGCCACCTATGCAGCAAACAGCAGATTTGGCAGTTGCAGATGCAGCAGGGGATCAGAGTGAGTTACAGCAAGAAAAGAAACATAAAGCAAAATTGAAGAAACAGTCGAATGCGAGTGACGGCAGCCGGAGTTTTTTGGCTGATGTACTGAATCCCGTGGAAGCCCAGGGACTACCACAGCCGCCTGCTGCTAAGCCAGACAATGCCAGAGCAGCAATTGCTGTTCCAGCTTCTAATCCTGCAGCAGCAGCTTCTGGTTTGGTCAAGGTCATAGAGGCAGCACCAGCTAAGAGGCTGAAAGGCAAGAAGGGCAAGCATGGGAAAGACTCAGTTGGCAAGTCTGACAAGAGAGTCGCCAGTCACACATCTGGCTCAAGTGCTGCTCAGCTATTACAGACTGGGCTTGGACTGGATGCATTGCAAGTGGGTCTGGGAGGAACCACAGCATGGAGCTGATGATGTCAGCATGTAAGTCAATGTACACTGGCATCCTGATTCCTTCCTCCTATTGCTGCTATGACCGCTTGTCCACCGTTCATAACCCATCGCTTCCCCCTTGTACAAGTTTGTTGTTTCAACTCTAATCAACTCTAATCAACTTTGAGAGTTGTAGATAAGGGGTTATGTCATATTGAGTTGGGTAGCTAGGCGTGAAAAGCAAGCTTTACAGTGCAGCCTGAGAGAACAAGCCATGTATATAAGGTGCTCAGGTAGTTACACGTGCCTAAAATTCGACTGTGCCTAGGACCCAGGTGGCTGCATCATGAATGCTTGCATCGTACAGGAGTTGAGATGAACTGCACTTTGACATGTTGCTTCTCACCAATACAAAACGCTTATCAGCCACTTCAGCTTGCTGGAGGTGTGCGTTTCTGTGCAGTGCCACAGTATCTGCGTTTCACACACGTGTGAAACGCAGATACGCACCTTCAGACGATACTTAACACGTCGCAGCGAACGTCGCGCTTTCTGGTGACGCCAGCAGTTTCTGCACACCGCATACGGCATGCTGTGTGCAATTTTGTAGAGTGTGACTATCGCATCTTTAGGCTGCGACGCACTTTTTGGTTTCAGAGACAACCACACCTGAACAAAACGGAACGGTCAACAGCAGACCACTCACCACTTCACCCCCGCAAAAGCGGTATCAAAACCAGTCCTAGCATCGACACGCAATGGCGTCTGAGGTACAGCAGGCAAACGCCCCGCAGGCTTATACACAGCCAACCTTCGTCGCGGCCTTGTTATCCAAGTCATTTTGGTGTGAATCTTTGCAGAACACTGAGGTGACATCTGCACGCATGGCTGCTGCGAAGGCCTTGGAGCTCTCAATCGACCCAAGCAGGGCCCGCTGTGTAGAGTTGGAGTGTCTGCTGCAGGCCAAAACAGCACACATATCCCATCTAGAGGTCAGGCCACTCACTCAACTATCCCAACCGCACCAAATCTGCGCATGATCTTGCAATGCAACATGACATGCAAAAGAAGATCTTCACACAGGCTGAGAGGGATGCTCAAGCTCGCTCCCATGCTGTTCGCTTGGCAGAACTTCAGGAAAGCTGTCATAAGAAGGTTCGTCAGCTTCAACAGCTTCACAGGAAGCAGCTGTCAGCTGCACAGGCAACTGCTGCTGCAGCTTTGACAGCAGCTGCAGCCCCAGCAGCTAGTGCGGCTGTGGCAGGTATGAACCTGACCAAGGCATTGCTGTTGTGCTTGTCAGTGTTGCATGTCATTGTTTTGTTATAGAATCTCCTGTTACAAAACACAAGGTGTATGAACTTGCTCAATGGGATGAGTGCTAGAGCATGCTGCTATGAATTAGACCACAGTCCTGTTGGGCTGTATTACCACTACACAGCCTAGGATTTGCTTCTGTGTTGTGCCAATCAAGAGTCATTGTATTTCAGATTTGGTTACAACACCTTGAATTGCCTGCACGCAGAAGAGATGAAAGCAATGTCAGCCATGTTTGAAGCAGAGCAGGCAAAGCGTGCAGCCGAGTGCAGCTCACTGCAGGACAAGCTACTGAGCGCTGAGCAGAGACAGGAGGACCTCAGAATAGCACTGGAGGCCAGTAGCAGTCAGATGACCAGCATGCAGCAACAAGAGCTGCAGGTCAGACAACAACTGGCAGACAGTCAAGCTGTTTATGCAGAGCTTGCTAGCAGCAGAGCAGCACTACAAGCACACTGCTGTGCTCTAGAAGCACAGCTTGCAAGCACGCAGTCTGACAGCAGCAAGTTTCACAATCAAGGCTCAAGTGCCATGCAGCCTGACTCTGCAGCAGTCTTGCAGCTGTTAGAGCAACAGCTGGTCTCCCTCAGTCATAATTTAAGAGAAAAGGAACAGCAGATTGGTGCCCTGCAAGAGACTGTGCAACAGCAATGTGATGAGCGCACATTGATGCACATCAAGTATATGCAGCTGCAATCAGCTCATCAGTCGGAGAGTCTCAGTACAGCTTCAGGCAACAGCCCAGTTCAGCACAGCCATGCTGCGCAGACAGCCAGTGCTGATGATGGCAGTATGAGCCATTCCACCTTGTTGTCAAGTCAAGTGTCAGCTGGGAAACCCGGGCCTGAAAAAGCTGAGGCTCCTGCACAAAGGGGTAAATTGAACAGGCTTGCATCTGCTTCAGAGCAACAGCATGGCAAGAGTGGACTGCTAGGGAGAATCATGGCTACTAGCAGCAAAACTGGCAAAACTGTGTGAAATCTGCATCACATTCTCAGGTCATAGTGTATACTCTGAACTCTGAGGTGTGATCACAAGGGATCGTGTCTGAGCAGGGACTTGGAAAACACGCCTGATTGTGCAATGCCATGTGTGTCATATTTTGTGCAGCTTTTCCTACCAGTCATAGTGCTGAGTTATCATAAAAGACTTAGGTACAACCCACTTGTGTCCATCCAACTGCAGTGCATGTTTCATAATTGCATCCTGCAGGATATCAACTCAGGAGAGCGCGATGTACTTTCTTAACAGATTGAGCACGTTAAGACCGTCATCTGAAATGCTCGACCAAATTGACTGCTGGGCGTCAAACCGCAGCATAACTTTCACTGAGCCTGAATTGCTCAAAGACACTCAGTGTACACATGTGATGCTTATCATAATGTCGCATATGTGTTCTGATAAGCGCTACATTCAGCGTAGCAGTTATTCAGGCCACACTCCTGTTCCAGACGTCTTTCCTGGGATTTGCAGCCGCTATAGAGGCATCAGCAACTCTAAGTGACAACAGACAGCAAAAACAGTCTCAACTAATCAAACGCGCATACTACAACCAAGGCTATTGCACTGGCGTGATGTCTTTCAGCACTGGAGCACAAATCAATGTCATTCTGTTAGGCGCAGTTTATGGTCAATTGTCACTCTCACTCCACCCAATATGGACACAAAAAGGAGTCCAATGACCTGTGCATTGCTACGTAAATCTGCAACCCAAGCTGCAACAGCAGTCTACTCAGTACGAGTGGCTATTCATCCTGCCTCTTGAAAAGCATGCAGGTGCTGCACAGCGTGTTGTATAGCAGACATGGCCTTGATGCACTGCTGCTGCAGATCTTTGCATGAACTAAGGCTCTGCAGCTTGACCCTCGCTTCCTGCTGCTTTGCTACAACATCTGTCAAAGCGTCAACTGCAGCTTGTGGAATTGATTGCAAGTCCATTTCACACTTTGTCAACACTTTCTCTAGCAGCACCAACAGCTTTTTGGTGTGGCAAGACGTCATGAAGTCAGCGAGAAGATCCATACATGGCGTTGCTGCTTGAAGCTCTTCATCAAGCCCTTCCGAATAGAGATCCTTTTTCAAGTATGAAAGCAGCTCCTTCGCATGAGCTTGTTGGGTGGATGTAGCCCGCTTGGGTATGTTTTGTAGGTAGTCTCTGTACTGAGACACCTGCTGGTACCCATCCCCTAGGAAACCTTGGGGCCACTCTGCATAGGGTGTCTTGCCATTGCCATAGGATACAAACAGCTCCTGCATAGGTGCAATGCTATGCAGGGTGATCAGGTACAGCTTCCCTTGGTACTCTTTGTACTCACAGTTGTAGAGACTATGCTTGTGGAAGGGCTGAGTGTTCACATAGCGGGCAGGTGAAGATGTAGATGTGGAACCAGCATCGCAGACCAAGCCGTCTTGCAGATCAGACTGAAAAGCATTTGCACGCCTGGATGCTTGCTCAGCCGTTCTTGTTGTGCCAATGTATGCATACAGCACAAAGCGTGCTGGCAAGTGAGTCATGGAGAAGAGCCCGTGACCAGCCACAGGACTTTTGGCAAATGCTGTCCATTCGTCGAAGCTCAGTGACATTGTTGCTGCTCCTCTGCAGGGCCTCATCTGTCTGCCAGGTCCAGTCCTCTTGAACCTGTGGCATACAACTCTAGTGGGTGACCAGCGTGCTAAGCTGGGCTCACGGCATACTAACGATTTTTTGCCGTGTCTTCAAAGCGCACATTACCTCTAAGTCACTGTCCCTTTCCTCGTCGCTGTCCTTGCCAGCAATTTTCTCCCCGTCACTGTCATATAACCCATCCCTTGATGATTCTGACCTTTCCGGCTGCTGTTGATTAATGTCAGGCTCCTCGGCCTCTGAGCGAGCCATATCGTCTTCTTCTGCATCTTCGCTTGGACTACGGGGCTGAAGGTAAGCAGGGCAGCTCTTGCGGGCGGCCTTAGTGGCAAGTTGCTTCCTAGGTTGTTGGCTTGGCTGGATGCGCCTTCGTATCGCTTGAAAACTGCACAACGTACTTTTTCGTGCTGCTTTCGTGATCATGCTGGTTTGCTGCGTCTAGCGCAACGTTTGTGCACAGACTTTGGGCTGCAGTTCTCAGGTCTGCACTGATGAATATTATTCAAATTCAAATTAAAAATGTAGACAGAAGGTCACCATGGAGTTTAGGGCCTAGACAGCAATGACGATCTGACGTGAGGTTTCACGCTCTACGTGGATTGCAAGGACAAGTTGTCCTGGACCCTTATTCGAAACTGGCTCAGTCATGATTTGCATGAATTACAAGCCACTTGTAATGCTGAGCACCATGGACGTCGCACCCTTGATATGACACATCAGCATGACCGTAGCAACCTACATTGTTACTAGCCTCAAGCATTATTGTAGCGAATGCACATTGATCCAGAGGACTCTGCCAGCGAGCTGGTAAGTAGTCAGCATCTGCCTTGCAGCATAAGCTAAGCATGTTATGCACTTGCAATTGTGGATCTAGCGCATGCCGTTCATCAGGCGGTCCAGCACAATGTTGAGGTCAATGCTTTGACCACTCTCCATGAGCTTGGTCACCACGCCTCGAACCTCATGTCTGCTGAACCCCATGTTGACGATGTCATCAATGACCTTCTCCAGAGGAACAGTGTGTGTTTG
>JAABUU010005971.1_pt1 | contig 13286 bp, 13 predicted proteins | sample 5559301 | NCBI WGS metagenome assembly JAABUU01 (sample SAMN10711884, study PRJNA513360) | rock metagenome | isolation source: Antarctica rocks | place: Antarctica: Victoria Land, Richard Nunatak white | reverse complement strand
CAACTGCCCCCTGGTGCGCCGCAGAGCCGCCCCGGTCCGCGCCAGGTGGGTCGCTGCCGGTCTCGCCCAGAGGCGCTCGACGAGGGTCCGCCGCACACCCGCGAGGATCCTGCCCAGGCGTCGACAACACCCGCGCAATAGCAGCATGAGTCCACGCCCCGCAAGTCTGTCGCCGAGACGTGGAGCTACAAGGCTGCATCTCGCATGAGCCATTTTCGCCGCTTGGTAGCACCGGTTGGTCGCGAAGCGATCCTCTGCGGAACTAGCCAGGATCGATAAAGAGCCAACACACGCATTTTTAGCCAGAACAGCGGTGACACCGCGCAGATAGGTCTGGATCGTGCGCTTAGCTACGCGCAGGCCAAGCTTCCCCAGTTCGCCGCAGATGCGCTCGGCACCCCAGAGCGGGTTGTCGGCCGCCAGCCGCCGGATCAGGGCGACGGTGTCCGCCGGGAGCGGCGGGCGGCCCGGCCCCGGGCGTGATTTCCGCCGCCAGAGCGCCCGGAACCCGGCGCGGTGCCAGCGCAGCAGCGTTGCGGGCTGGACGAGGAGCAGGGCCTGCCGCCAGGCGCGGACCCGGCCGGCGAGCAGTACCAGGACCGCCCGATCCGCCAGCGTCACCGCCGGGCGCGCGACGCTGCGCCGCAGCACGAGCAGCTGTTGTCGTAGGAGGGCATTCTCGGCGAGCAACTGCCCCCTGGTCCGCGCGAGATCCACCCCGGTCCCCGCGAGATGTGTCGTCACCGACCTCGCCCACAGGCGTAGTCCGAGCTTCTGTCGCCCGCGGGCGACAGAAGCTCGGACTACGACGGCAAGTGCGTAACAGCGGCATCGATGCGCTCCTCATTTTCTGGGCCGACGAAACACAGCTCAGTGCCCCACTTGTGGCCTATTGTATCGGCTCCGCAGGGCGAAAAAGGAGCGAAGACACAACCTGCGGAATGAGCCAGGATCAGTTTTGAGCCAGCACAGGCTTCTTCATCCATCTGGTTGTCCTGCCGCTTCGCGGTCAGCTACCGGGATGTCGAGGAATTGCTGGCCGAGCGCGGCGTGATCGCGACCGACGAGATGGTCCGGCGGTCGTGCCGGAAGTTCGGGCAGGCTTACGCGAACGAATTGCGCCGACGGCGTCCCCGCCCTGGTGACACGTGGCACCTGGACGGGGTCTTCATTGCGATCGATGGCTCGCAGCGCTCCCTCTGGCGCGCCGTCGACCAAGACGGCAATGTGCCCGCTATCCCCGTGCAGGCCCGGCGCGACAAACGGGCGGCCACAACGTCCTTACGTGAGTTGCTCAAGGGGCGCACGTATGTCCCGCCCGTGGTGATCACGGACAAGCGCGCGAGCGACGGCGCGGCCGCGCGCACGGTACTGCCGCGCGTCGCGCACCGCCGGCACACGGGGCGGAACCACCGCGCCGAGAACGCCCACCACCCACCCGCGAGTGCGAACGCCGGATGCGGCGCTGCAAGGGCCCGCGCCGCCACCGCCTACCGCCAGGCCAGCGCCGAACGTTTCGCCACCCGGCGGGCGGTCACCGGCACGTCGGCCCTGGCCTGACCGGCCGCATCCCCTCCTATCAGCGCGCCTCCCTCCCGCAACTGCCCTGCCTGGCCAACTTTAATTGACAATGCCCATGAACATTCTCGAATCCGGCATCTTGGTTACAAACTCACGAACTTGTCAGGGGTCTGAACCGCGGGTCTACCCAGCCCTTGTTTCATGCGTCGAGTATCGCATAGCGCGCACTCGCTGCCGCTCGGTTCGCTCGGGGGGAGCTTGCCGGGTCTCATTCCACCCGCGCCGCGGGATCGAGTTCGTCGAGATAGGCCGACGCGTCGCCGCGCATGAAGGCGTCGATGGACACCGCGCCGCCGGTGCGTTCGGACTCCAGGAACCCGTAGACCACGGCGAGGGCGCGCAGGCCGCCCGTGCCGGTCACCTCGGGGGCGCGGTCTTCGATGATGGCATCCGCGAAGTCGGCCAGCTCCACCGCGAGGAGGTTGGCGTCGACGTCGGGGAAGGCGAGGTCGTAGCGGCCGGGACGTGCCCCCCCGAACAGGGCGGCGGTGGTCGGGTCGAGCGCGAAGTCCGGCACCAGCGCCAGCTGGTCGTCCGGGCCGAGCGCCACGTCCTGCCCGCCCTGGCGCAGGGTCAGGCCGAGCGGCTCGCCGGTGCGATCGCGCGGGATAGCGAGCGTCCCCGCGGTGCCGTAGAGCATCCGGGCGAAGTGGCGCTCCCCGCGCCCCGCCAGGTTGAGGAGCCAGCTGGCGATGGCGCCGCTGCGGAAGCGGGCGACGCCGACGGAGAGATCCTCGGCGTCGACCGGGTGCCAGGCGCCCGTCGCGTCCTGGCGACGCTCGTCCACCTGGCCGCTCATGCCCATGACCCGGTCGATCGGGCCGAGCAGGTATTCGAGGATGTCGGTGTAGTGGATCCCCATGTCGACCACGATCCCCCCGGACTGGCGCTGATGGCGCCAGGGGGTGATGATGACGCGCCCGCCCGAGCCCGACGACGACTGCACGGCCAGGAAGACGTTCCCGAGGACGCCCGCGTCGATGAGCGCCTTCGCCAGGCGATTGATCGGGTCGCGCCGATAGTTCTCCGCGACGGCCAGGTGGCGTCCGGTCCGCGCGGCGGCGTCGATCAGGTGCAGGCTCTGGCGCACGGTCAGCGCGATCGGCTTCTCCACCATGACGTGCAGCCCCGCCTCCAGGGCGGCCACGCCCACCGCCGCGTGCAGGTCGGGCGGCGTGGTGACGATGATGGCGTCGAGCGTCGGGATCGCCCGGTGGGCCTCCTCGATGGAGGAAAAGATCTCCGGCGCCGTCCCCAGCAATTCGTGGGCGCTCGCGCGCGCAAGCTCCGCGTTCGGGCGCATGATGTCGCAGACGGCCGCGAGTTCGATATCCTGCCGGCCGATCCCGCGGAGTTTCTGGAAGCCGACGATGTGGCGACGGCCCATCCCGCCGCAGCCGACCAGGGCGACGTGTATCGTCATCGTAGTCCTCCCCTTGCCCTTCCCGCCCATCCGCGGGTGTCCCCGCCGCGCCACCCCGACGCGGCACCGTCGTCAGCGGATGGCGTAGCCGAGGCCGGTGAGATACGCGGCGTTGACGCGCGCGCTCTCCAGCGGCGAGACGTCGCTGCGGCTGTTCTCGATGACGACCCAGCCGGTGTACCCCCGCTCCTCGAGCGCGCGGAAGAGCCCGGGGAAATCGATGCCGATCGTCCCCCGGCCCAGCTCCACGAACTTGCCGCGCGCCCAGTCCTTGAGGTGGATGTAGCCGATCCGGTCCCGGAAGCGGTCGAGGGTCGCCAGGGGATCCTCGTCGACGAGCGCGATGTGCGAGGCGTCGAGGCAGAGGCGCAGCGCGCTCGTGTCGCGCAGGAGCAGGTCGATCTCGTCCGCCGTCTCCACGGTGCAGCCGGTGTGCGGGTGGTAGGAGACGGCCACGCCGCGCGCCGCGCCGTAGACGGCCAGCTCTTCGAGGAACGCCGAGAGCGCGGCGTATTCCGCGTCGGTCGGCGGGCGGTAGCGCAGCCGCTGCCCCCCGACGATCCCGTACGCGGTCGCGCCGAGCGTCGCGGCGTAGTCGATCTTGTCGCGGTGCAGCGCGCGCTGTTCGTCGGTCAGCGGGAACGCCACCGAGCCGAAGAGGGTCGCCACGGCGAGGCCGTCGAGCGTCGCCGTCAGCGCGTCGGGCGGGCCCATGTGCGCGACTGTGTGGCCGTACAACTCGACCGCACCCCAACCGGCCGCCCGGATCTCCCCGAGCGCCGTCGGCAGGTCGCAGGTGGCCCCCCAGTTGATGGTGCTGTACGCGAAGCGGAGCATCGTGCCTTCCTTCCCATCGCCTCGAGCGGCGACCGCGGGTGCCGCCGGATGGCGGCGTCCCGGCCACCCGCGCTCAGCCTTTCACGCCGCTCGAGGCGATCCCCTGGATGATCCACTTCTGGGCGACGACCCAGAGGACGAAGAGCGGCAGGACCGACAGGGTGACCGCCGCCATCATCACGGCGCGGTTCTCGCCCGCGGTGCCGCTCAGCTCGGCGATCGCCATCGGCACGACCTTCATCTGTGGCGAGCGCACGACGATCAGCGGCCAGAGGTAGAGCTTCCAGGCGTTGAGGAACGTGATGATCCCGTAGGCGCTGAGGACCGGCCGGCTGAGCGGCAGGGTCAGCGTCCAGAACTGCTGCCAGAAGTTCGCGCCGTCCAGCCGCGCCGCCTCGTAGTATTCGTCGGGGATGCGCAGGAAGAACTGGCGGAAGAGGAAGGTCCCGAAGGCGCCGTGGGCGACGGTCGGGACGATGATCGCCTGGTAGGTGTTCACCCAGCCGAGGTTGACGACCAGGATGTAGGCGGGGATCAGCGTGACCTGCGCGGGGATCAGCAGCGTCCCGAGGTAGAGGAGGAACAACTGCTCGCGGAAGGGGAAGCGCAGGCGGGCGAACGCGAACCCGCCCATCGTGGTCACGAGGCCCTGCAGGACCACGATCCCGACCGTCACGATCGCCGAGTTCAGGAAGACGCGCGGGTTGACCACCCGGAGCGCGGCGGGGTAATTGCTCCACTCGAACGGGTTGGGGATCCACTCGGGCGGGTAGGCGAAGACGTGCTGCAAGGTCTTGAGCGAGGTCGAGACCATCCAGACGAAGGGGATGATGTTGAGGATCGCCGCGACCAGGATGACCGCGTAGAGGGCGGTCGCGGGCCACACCCTACGGGCCCACCGGCGCGGCGGTTGGGGCGTCGCATATGCCGTCATCAGTAGTGCACCCATTTCTTCTGGAGCCGCCAGTTCAGCATGGTGAAGGCGAAGACGACGACGAACAGGAGATAGGCCTGCGCCGAGGCGTAGCCGAGCTGGAAGTACTGGAACGCGTTCTGGTAGATGGTGTAGATGAAGGTGTTGGTCGCGTTCAGCGGCCCGCCCTGGGTCATGACGTTGACGATGTCGAACGACCCGAAGAGGACGCTGATGATCGTGATGAGGAAGACGAAGAAGGTCGTCGGGGTCAGGAGCGGGACGGTGATCTTCCGGAACTGCTGCCAGGACGAGGCTCCGTCGAGCGCGGCCGCCTCGTAGAGGTCCTGCGGGATCTCCTGGATCCCGGCTAGGTAGAGGATCGTGTTGAACGGCAGGGCCAGCCAGATCGTCACGACGATCAGCGCGGGCATCGTCCAGGTCGTGTTGTAGAGCCAGTCCTGCGGGGCCACGCCGAGGCGGGTCACGAAATAGTTCACCAGCCCGTTGTCCTTGGCGTACATCCAGCGCCAGACCGCGGCGGCCGCGACCGGCGAGGTGACCAGGGGGAGGAAGAAGAGCCCGCGCCAGAAGGCGACGAAGCGCTTCACCGAATTGAGCAGGACCGCGTTGGCGAGCGACAGGGCGATGATCGGGACCACCGTGCCCGCCAGGTAGTAGAGCGAATTCTTGGCGAGCGTCGGGGTCAGCGGGTCGGTGAAGAAGTGCCGGTAGTTGGCGAGCCCGGTGAAGATCGGCGTCTCGATGATGTTCCACTTGAAGAAACTGATGTAGAGGCCGTAGGCCACGGGGAAGGCCAGGAACGCGACGAAGAGGACGAAGTTCGGCCCCAGGAAGAGCAACACCCACGGCCAGTCGCGGTAGCGATAGTTCCCGGCGCGCGGCAGGCGGCGGCCGACCGTCTTCGCCGCCCGCGCCGATGCGTTCGTGCCCATGCTGCCTCCCGGTGGCGTGCTCGCGGGGGACGGCCACGGGCCGCCCCCCGCGAACCGCTTACGACTGAAGGGACGCGGTCGCCTGCGCGGCCATCTGCTTGACCGCCTCCTCGGGGGTCATCTTGCCCAGCGTGACGGCATCCAGGCCGTCCGTGACCGCCTTCTTGAAGGGGCCGGTGCTGTAGAACGGCAGCGCGGGCGGCAGCATCGCGGTCTGGGTCGCGCTGACGAAGATGGCGTTGTTCGCGGGCGGCGGCGGCAGGTTGCGCCACGCCGGGGAATCGTAGAAGCTCTTGATCGGCGGGACGACGAGGTACGACTGCATGAAGACATCCAGCCCCTTGGTGAAGAGGAACTGCATGAAGTCCCACGCCGCGGCCGGATCCTTGGTCTTGGCCGAGACGCCGTAGCCGGTCGTGCCCATGCCGCTCTTCCGGGCGGTGGTGCCCTTCGGGACGAGCTGCACGTCCCAGTCGTCCTTCAGTTGCGCGCGGACGTTCGGCGTGAGCGCGCGCACGCTGAAGACCATGGCGGCCTTGCTGTTGAAGAACGGCACATTGGCCCCGCCCATCGTCGTCTGGACGGACGGCGGGGTGAACCAGCCGTTCTTGACCCCGGTGAAGGTGTAGTTCCAGCCGCGCACGCCCTCCGGGGAGTCGAAGACGGCCGACTTCCCGTCGTCGGAGAGGATCTTGCCGCCCTCGGCGACCACCATCGGGACCCAGATCGACCAGGTTGTGTAGTTGTTGGTGGCACCGTACTGGGTGACCGTGCCGTCCGGCGCCTTCTTGGTCAGCTTCTCCGCCGCGGACATGAAATCCTGCATCGTCCAGTCTGTGGTCGGGTAGGCGACCTTGGACTCGTCGAACATCCGCTTGTTGTAGTACATCACGACGACGTCGGCCGCGCGCGGCAGGAAGCCGATCTTGCCCCCGTCGTCCGCGAGGCTAAGGAATTGCGGGTCGAAGTCGCCGAGATTGAATCCGGTCTTCGCGGCGAGCGGCTTCAGGTCGGCGATCAGGCCGGCCTTGAAGAAGGGCTTGTTGAAGACGTCGCTGACGGAGAAGATGTCCGGCAACGTCCCGCCCGACACATCGGTGATCAGCTTCTGGTCGTACGTCGTCGGGTCGTAGCCGAGGACATTGATCTCGGCGTTCGGATGGCTCTCCTTGTAGAGATCGACCGCCTTTTGCATCAGCGTCGTCTCGGCGGGCGAGCCGGCGTTCACCGCGATGTTCAGGGTGATCTTCGCGTTGTTCGCGATCGCCGGGGCACCCGCACCGCTCGTCGCCGGGGTGGCCCCGGTGCTCGCGCCTGCGGCACTCGGCGCGGTGGACGTGCTCGGGGCCGCGGACGACGCCCCCCCCCCTCCGCCCGCCGCCGGGGTCGCCGCGCCGCCGCACGCGGCCAGGAGCGTCGCGCCGGCCGCGGCGGCCGCACCGGCCAGGAAATGTCGTCGGGTCAACCGTGTCGCTGCGTCCATACCTCGACTCCCCTTCTGTACGCCCCCGGGTCGGGAGCCTCCACCACCCACATACGGCGTCGGTCCGCGCGCCGGCCCTCCTCCCTGCTCAGGTATACATCTGCGGCAGCGCGTCCATCGTTGTCTCCGGCGGCCGGTTCGCGTCCAGCGAGGCCAGCACCCAGTCACCGATCTCCGCGATGTGTTGCCGCATCGCCAGCTCCGCGACAGCGGCGTCACCAGCGATGAGCGCCGCCACCAGCACTGCGTGGCGCTCCGCGAGTTCGGGGAGCGAGCGGTTGCTGAGGCTCACGGAGATCAGGGTGGTCATGGGGAAGTGCATGCTCCCCCAGAACCGATGCAGCCAGTCGTTGCCCGAGTGCGCCACGATCGCCGCGTGGAGCGCGTTGTCGGCGGCCATGTAGGCGGCCCGGTCGTCCGCGGCGGCCAGGCGGCGCAGCTCCGCGAAGAGCGTCATTAGGTGCGCGGCGAAGGCGGCATCGGTCCGCCGCGCCGCGGCATGGGCCGCGACGCCCTCCAAGGCCGCGCGGATCGGGTAGATGCTGACCAGGTCGGCGTGCGACAACGCGCGGACGCGGGCCCCCCGGAACGGCTCGCAGGTCACGAAGCCGAAGATGTCCAGGTCGCGCAGGGCTTCCCGCACCGGACCCTGGCTGATGCCCAGTTCCTGAGCGATCTGGGTCTCGACGATGCGCTCCCCGGGGCGCAGGCGACCGTCCAGGATCGCCGCCATCAGGTGCTCCTTGACATCCTCGCGGAAGACGCGGCGCGGTGTGGTGCGACGTCTTGTGGCTTGCATACCCCTCCCAATCGCCCGGTCCTGGGCGGCGCGACGACGAACTATAAATCGATTATCCACGACTTCGATTGTTTGTCAAGTGGTTAGGCCAAGTCGTGCTGTACCCCGCCACACCACGCCAACACCATCTTGACAAAGGCATTGGGACGGGCCTAAACTAAAGCCCAGGTGAGACCTACATACCTGTTGCAGGAGACCATGTAGGTCTCATCGGCGATTCGGTTTAGTATGGTCCGACAATCGATTATTTATCGAATGGAAGAGCCGCTACGAACGACGCGGGCGAGGCCGTGCCGACAGGGAGGGAGGGAATGACGTATGACGTCGTGGTCCGCCATCGTCGATTTCGGGTTGGTCCAGCCCCTCGCGTACCTCGCGTGTCGCGAGGGGGGCGGCCCGCTGCTCGAGACGCTCGCGACGATCGTCGCCGACACGACCTTCGGGGCGGTCGAGATCGCGCCCATCCCCGACCCGGCGATCCGCGCCGACGCGGCGGCCCTCCTGCGGGACGCCGCGCTGCAGGTGGTCTACCTGCCGATCCTGCCGATCATCTTCACCGACCTCGGCATCGGCAGCCTCGACGACGCGGCGCGCGCCGCCGCGCTCGAGCGCCTGCGCGCCCTCATCGACGAGGCGATCGCGTTCGACGCCCCGCTCGCCATGGTGACCGGGCCGCGCGATCCTGGCCCCGCCCTGCGCGAGGCGGTGACCGCGCGCCTTGCCGCGGATCTCGCCGCGCTGTGCGACTACGCCGACGCCCGCTCGCGCGGGCGCCGCCTCCACCTCACCCTGGAGCACTTCGATCGCGACGTGGAGAAGAAGCGCCTGGTCGGGCCGACCGTCGAGGCGGTCGCCCTGGTCGAGCGGGTCGGGCGCGAGAACTTCGGCCTGACGCTCGATCTCAGCCACCTGCCCCTCCTGGGCGAGTCCGCGGCCGACGCGACCCGCATCGCCGCGCCCCATCTCCTCCACGCCCACATCGGGAACTGCGTGGTGGACCATCCCGACTCCCCCGCCTACGGCGATTTCCACCCGCGCTTCGGCCATCCCGAGGGGCGCAACGATCTCCCCGAGGTCGTCGATTTCCTGGAATGCCTCGCCGCGGTCGACTTCTACGGTCGTGCCCGGGCACGGCTGGGCGGCACCCCGATCCTGTCGATGGAGATCAAGGCGGACGCGCCCGACCTGGCGAGCGGCGCCGTCGCGATCGCCAACGGCAAGCGGACCTTCCAGCGCGCCTGGGCGCGCGCGGGGGGCTGAGCGCGCCCGCCCGGCGGGTGCCGGGCGAGCAGACGACAGCGATCGTTCGACGTGCCGAGGTCCGCCGCGGGGCGGGCCGCCGCGGCGCGACGCGATATAGAGGAGGATGGCCGTGATCGTGCTCGTGGCGAAGTACCATGTGAAGGCCGGCAACGGCTACGCCGTGCAGGAAGCGCTCACCCGGATGGCCCCGCTCGTCGCGGCGGGCGAGCCGGGTTGCCGGTTGTACCAGGCGAGCCGGGCGCAGGATAACCCGGATCTCTTCCTGCTCTACGAACACTACACCGACGACGCCGCCCTCGCGGCGCACCGCGAGACCCCGCACTTCAAGGAGATCATCGAGGGCACGGTCGTGCCGCTCCTCGAGAAACGGGAGCGCGAGGTCTACACCCTGGCGGTGAGCTGAGGGATCGGCCCGGGACGCCGGCCGGGGGACATCCCCCGGCCGGCGTCCCGGCGCGAGAGGAGGCCGCCCATGCGACTCGTGTCCTTCCGGATCCCCACCCCCCTCGGCCCGCGCGTGCGCATCGGTGCCATCGCCCCCGACGGGGCGACGGTCGTCGACCTCTCACTCGCGTATGCGACCATGCTGCGCGCCCGGGACGCGACCGTCGAGGCGGCGACGCGCATCGCCGATGCGCTCCTCCCCGCCGACATGGTCGCGTTCCTGGGGGGCGGCGAGCGTGCGCTCGATGACGCGCGCGAGGCGCTGGACTGGGCGTGGCGTACGGGCACGCCGGCCACCCCGGACGGGGCGGCGCTCCGCCACGGGCCGGGGAGCATCAAACTCCTCGCGCCGGTGCCGCGGCCGCCGCTGCTGCGCGACTTCATGGCGTTCGAGACGCACCTCACAAACATCTACCCGCGCCTCGGCCGGGCCATCCCGGACGAGTGGTACCAGTTGCCCGTCTACTACAAGGGCAATCCGGGCAGCGTCGCGGGGGACGGCGAGGCGATCGCGATCCCGCCCTACGCCGACGCGCTCGACTTCGAGTTCGAGCTGGCCTTCGTGATCGGCACGGGCGGCATCGACATCCCGCCCGAACGCGCCCTGGAGCACGTCGTCGGCTTCACCATCTACAACGATTTCTCGGAGCGCGTGATCCAGGCACGCGAGATGGCGGTCGGCCTCGGCCCCGCCAAGGGGAAGGACTTCGTGAACGGGCATGTCTTCGGGCCGGCGCTCGTGACCATGGACGAGATCCCGGATCCCTACGACATGGCGATGTCCGCGCGCGTCAACGACGAGGTGTGGTGCGAGGCGAACTCCTCGAGCATCCACTGGCGCTTCGAGCAGCTGATCGCCCACGCGTCGCGCGGCGAGCGGCTCGTCCCGGGTGAGATCTTCGGCTCCGGGACGGTCGGGGGCGGGGCCGGGGCGGAGACGGGGCGGTCGCTGATGCGCGGGGACCGGATCGCGCTGACGGTCGACCCGCTCGGCACGCTCCGCAACACCATCGACTGAGGCGGTACCCCGCCCACCGTCGCGACAGCGCGCGACGGTGGGCGGGGTGCCGCGACGAGAGGAGGAGCCCATGGCCCCGCAATTCGGTTTCTGCGTGCCGATCTTCGCCGCGCCCGGCCTGCCGCTGTTCCGGACGCCCTGCTACGAGGCCCTGGACGTGCGTGTCACCATGGACCTCGCGCGGCGCGCCGAGGCCGCCGGCTACGATGCCCTCTGGGTCGCCGACCACCTGATGCGCGGCAAGGACCAGGCGATCCTCGAGGGGTGGACGACCCTCGCCGCGCTCGCCGGCGCGACGAGCCGCGCGCGGCTCGGCCTGATCCACCAGACGCACTTCTTCCGCCACCCGGCCGTCGTCGCCAAGATGGTGGCGACGCTCGACCAACTCAGCGGCGGGCGGTTCACGTACTTCCTCGACTGCGGCAACCAGCGCGACGAGTACCTGGCCTATGGCCTCCCCTGGAGCGACGACATCGAGGAGCGCGTCGCGCAGATGGTCGACGGGCTGGAGGTCACCCTGGCCCTCTGGGGCACGCGCGGCACCGTCAGCCACGACGGCCCCTACTTCCACCTGCGCGACGCCATCTGCAACCCGCCGCCCGTGCAGACCCCGCACCCGCCGATCTGGTTCGGGGGGGTCAACCCGGCCATGCTGCGCGCCTGCGCCCGGTACGGGCAGGGCTGGAACACCACCCCCGCCCCGGTCGAGCAGGTCCGCGCGCACCTGGCGGCGCTCGCGGACGCCTGCGCCGCGGCCGGTCGCGACGCCGCGACGCTCGAGAAGAGCCTGGAGATCCAGGTCCTCGTCGCCCCCGACCGCGCGGCCGTGCGCGCGACGCTCGCGGGGATCGCCGCCGCCAATCCCGCGGCCCCCGCGCCGGACCCGGCGCTGGCGGCCTTCCTCGCGGGGACGACGGACGAAGCCCCGGCCAGCCTCCGTCGCTCCGCCGTGATCGGCACCCCGGACGAGGTGGCCGCGCAACTCGGCGAGTACGTCGACGCGGGGATCGACCAGTTCATGCTCTGGTTCCTCGACGCGCCGCGCGCCGCAGGGCTGGACTTGTTCGCCGCCGAGGTGCTCCCGGCCTTCCGCTGAGGTCGGGACGACGGCAGGGCGGGCGGCGCGTCGCTCGCCCTTGCCGAGGAAAGGAGGCCCGCCCGTGAGCACGACCCGCCCGCACGTGCTGCTCGTCTTCAATGAGCACGTCTACACCCAGTACTTCCGTCCAGACGATCGCGCGCGCCTCGACGCGCTCGCCACCTGGGAATGGCTCCCGATGGCGGGGGGGCCGCGTTTCGGCGCCAACGACGATCCGGCGGCGCGCGCCGCGGTCATCGCGAAGATCGGGGCGGCCGACGCCCTCGTGGTCTGCCACGGCGCGCCGCTGATCGACGCCGCGATCCTGGAGCATGCGCCGCGGTTGCAGATCATCGGGGAGCTGGAGGGGGATCGCTTCGCGGCGCGGATCGACCTCGACGCCGCCTGGGCGCGCGGGATCCGCACGGTCGACACGACGCACGGCTCGTCGTACCCGGTCGCGGAGTGGGCGCTGGCGCTGATCCTGATCGCCTTGCGGAACGCGGGCGAACACTTCCGCCAGATCATCCGGCACGAGGCGTACCGCAACCCCCAGACGGGGTGGCTCCCCTCGCGGTTGCAGGGGAAGAAGGTCGGCCTGATCGGCGGCGGGCACATCGCCCGCCGCCTGATCGGGTACCTGGAGCCGTTCGACTGCGACATCCGCGTCCACGACCCCTACCTGCCGAAGGTGGTCGCGGAGGTGCTGGGCTTCCTGCTCACCTCGCTCGACTTCGTGCTGGCGGAGTCGGAGGTGGTCGTCTGCCTCGCCCCGCTGACCCCGGCGACGCGCCGGATGATCGGCCAGCGCGAACTCGACCTGCTGCGCCCCGGCGCGGTCTTCGTCAACGTCTCGCGCGGGGCGATCGTCGATCCCGACGCGCTGATCGCGCGATTGCGGCGTGGCGACATCGTCGCCGGGCTCGACGTCTTCGATCCCGAGCCGATCCCCGCCGACAGCCCGATCAAGGACCTCCCGAACGTCTTCCTCAGCCCGCACATCGCGGGATCGAACCGGGGCCTCGAGAGCTTCTTCGTGCTGATGGTGGACGAGCTGGAGCGGGCACTCCACGGCCACGAGACGCTGTACGACCTGACGCCGCGCACGCGCGCGAACCGTACCGGCGCGGCACCGCCGCCGGATGGGGCACGTTGACGGCATCGGACGGGCGTACCCATCCGGCTGAAATTGTCCCGTTAGCACGAACATAGGGCAGCGTCAAGGTTGGGATGACGGGAGAGGCGCCGAGGGGCATGGTGAGAGGCGTGAAAGGCGCCTTCGACGCGCAACGGCCCGTGTGGCGAAGGCGTGAGGAGGGTGTGGCGATGGACACGGGGATGGCAGACCTGGAGGAGCACGTCGGCGCGCGGGTGCGCGCGTAGCGTGCGGTAACCCCATCTGCGCTCATCTGAAGCGCATCGCATCGTTTAGTAGCCCGTCCCGTCCAGTATGATAGCCAGTGCGCATGGCGTCAGCGCTCAGGGAGGGGA
>JAABUU010005969.1_pt1 | contig 13286 bp, 12 predicted proteins | sample 5559301 | NCBI WGS metagenome assembly JAABUU01 (sample SAMN10711884, study PRJNA513360) | rock metagenome | isolation source: Antarctica rocks | place: Antarctica: Victoria Land, Richard Nunatak white | reverse complement strand
CCTTCTTTCGGACACGGCGCGGGGTGTCGATGGGGTGTTTGTTATCATTCATACTTCTATAGTAGTACACTTCGCCCATCACTCACCCCTTGACAAACCGCCCACCAAGCTTAAGTTGTAGGTAATATAATGAGGGGAATGCGAGTGATCTCCTCGTACATCGCGGCGTTCTTGCCGTACAGGCCATGGCTACCCAGCATCTCACCGTGATCCGAGGTGAAAATGACGTACGTGTTCTCTGGCGCGTGGCGATCGATCGCGTCGAGCACCCGACCGATCTCCGCATCGACGAAGCTGCTGCACCCGAAATACCGCGGGTGTACGATGTACGGAAGCTGTTCGCCCCGCTTGTGCGCCGCCGCCCACTCCTGTTGATAGATTGGCTTTGTCCGCAAGTCGTCGAACGCGGCCGGACCGAGCGGATAGCGGTAATCACGGAAGCGCTCGGGGTACTCCGGCGGACAGGTAGCTGGTCCATGCGGTTCATCATAGGAAACAACGAGTAAGAATGGTCTCTCACCGGCGTTTTGAAGAAATCGAATCGCATGATCGGAAACTCGATGCCCCCAGGTAAATTCTGGCTGAATGTTATGCGTCTGGAGGGCCTCCTGCGTGCCGAGCCCGTTGCGCCACAGCACGCGTTCCTCCATCGTCAGCGTTTCCAGATGCCGTCTGCCATCATACCAATAAGCGTCGTCCCAGCCATCGGGGCAACGGCCCGTCCCGAAGTAGTCATGCCCGTCGAGATGCCACTTGCCGGTGTACGCCGTCTGGTAGCCGTGATCCTGGAAGCGCCGTCCCATTGTCACGGTACTCATGCCAAGCGGCAACCCATTCGTCCAGGCGCCCGTCCCGTGCGGGTAGCGTCCGGTAAAGAGACTCGCGCGTGCGGGAGTACACAGGGGGCACGTTGTGTACGCACGGTCAAACGTGGCGCCCGTGGCGGCCAACCGGTCAATCGCGGGCGTTTGCAACTCGGGGCGCCCGTACGCACCGATAACATTGGCGCCCTGCGAGTCGGTCATGATAAGGACGAAGTTTGGCCGTTGCATTAGGAGTGCACCCTTCTCCACTTCCGAGGCTTACAATCGAAGTCTGTGCTTGCGCGTCGGTCACACGCCATGAGGACAATTGCCCTACCCACGCATCGCGCGCTTGGCTACCGGGGCGGACCCGGCGAGCATCGCGACGAGCCACTGCTGGAACGCCTCTACATCCACTTCCAGCGCCACATCAACGGCGGGTTTCCCATCGTGTGCTTCCCCTTGGCGCGCCGCCACCGTCTGGCCCCGTGTGAACGCGCCCCCCGTTTCCACCACAACGTCCATCGGATACGTGCGTAGGAAGTCGGGCTGTATAACGGAAGCGGCGGTCAATGGATCATGCGGATGGGTCCAGTCGCGCCCTTTATGGGTCATGTAGCGGTCGAGTTGATCCGCGACCAGAGCGCCTAAATCGTCGCCGGCGGCGATGCGAGGCAGGGCGTCGCGCTTGATGCGTACCTGCGTCGTCACATCCAGGGGGACCAGCGTGATCGGCGCGCCCGATGTCAGCACGATCTGCGCTGCCTCCGGATCGCAGCGGATGTTATGCTCGACGTAGGGAACCGTCAACTGGTCGAACCGCCGCTGGATGATGCCGCCCATGATGACGATGCGCCGCACCGCCGTCGCGAACTGCGGCTCACGGAGCAGCGCCAGCGCGATGTTGGTCAGCGGCGCGATAGCCAGGACGGTGACCTCGCCCGGATGCGCCAGGACGATCTCGATCAGCAGATCGACGGCATGAGACCAGCGTCGTTGGAGTGTGCCCTCGTCGCGCACCACCCCCTCGCCCTCCCATCCTTCCCAGAACAGGGGGTCCCGTCCGAGCAGAGGTCGATCAACACCGCAGCCGATGGCCACATCGGGGCGACCGGCAGCGGAGAGCACGGCCTCGACCATGCGCGCCCGTAACGCCGCGTCGACGTAGACCGTGGTCACCGCGCGCAGATCGATCGTCGGGGCGCGCAGCAGCAGGCTCAGCGCCACGACATCATCCACATCCGTCCCGATGTCCGTATCCAGGATCACGGGCTGCCTCTGCATCTCCATCGCACACCTCTTTTCTACAATCGCGCCCATAACATGTTGCCTTTCGTGGCAGATCGCCGATCCACGACCAAGGGCGCCTGCGGCGTGGACACAAGGTGGCTAGCGAGTAGGATCGAATGAGCAATACAGTGCTGGTAGCGCCTCGCGTAGGGCCTTTTCGTTTTCGTATGGGTCGCCGCGATCGTAGAGGAGAAAGTTGGTTGGCTCATCGGTTGGCGCGACACGGTAAAAGCCGTCATCAGGGACCTGCGCCATGCAGGGCCGCAGGTCGTTGGGGAGAACCCTGTCGGTCGGAGTCACATCGGCCGCCGCCGCCAGGCTATACCGGCCATCACTATGGCGCACGAGTCGCCGGTTGGCCACATCCGCCCAGACCGCCGTTTCCCACACGTTGTGCCGACGCGTATAGGTGCGTTCCATCTCCTCAGTGGATAGATCGTGATCGAGGGCGTGGAGAAAGTCGACGCGCTCCACCCGCGCGATAGCGAAGCCAAGGTAGCGGCGCAACAGGGGGTGCATATGCGCGACAAAGCGCAGGTCCGGCAAGAGCCAGAAGCTGTTGTGCCGGTCGTAGTCACAGGCCCCGCCCTTCGTGCCGCACGGATAAATGGCGATCGGCAGGTCGGACCGTAAGAGGCAGACGATCGCGTGCGGATCGAGAAGGATATTCCACTCGGGGAACTCTGGTGATGTGGCGCCGGCGCTCAAGTAGACGCGGCGCACTTTCGAGCGCAGCAACGCTGGATCGCGGTTATAGGCGGCCGCGAGCGTCCGCGCCGACCCAAATGAGAGGATATTCACCAACTCGTTGCTCTCGCGGAGGGTCTCCAGGATCAACGCGATGCCACGTTGCTGGAAGGGCGGCACGTCCTCCAGCGTGTCGTCCGGCGATGTCATGCGGCGAAATGGCCCTACTCCGTAGGGCACATCGCGCCCGAAAATGTAGTTCAGTTGCGCCACAGGGATGATGCCTGGGTCGCGCGGGCCCAGGTGATCCCAGTGTTCGGGGCGGTCGGGGTTCGCCACGCGGTGACGGAACTCCTCCGTCGCGTCAAGGATGATCGCGCGCAGATCGATCTCCGGCAACGCGTAGGGCATGATCAAGTCGAAGTTGTCGCCGGGATCTTGCGGTGGATGATACAAGTCGGTGATGTCAATGACGGGTACCTTGCTCATATGTGACTCTCCCCTCCATACATAACGCCTATTGCCATCTCTGTGAGCCGACGCTCGCCCTCACCTGAGCGACACGCCTACCCTTTCAGCCCCGTGAGTGTGAACCCCTCGACGAAGTAACGCTGGAAGAGCAGGAAGGCTACGACCATCGGCAATACGAGCACCGTCGAGGCGGCCATCAGCAGATCCCAGCGACTGCTGAACTGGGAGAGGAAGTACTGCAAGCCGAGCGTCAGCGTGTAGTTATCCTGGCTGTTCAGGTAAATCAGCGGGTTCAAGTAGTCGTCCCACACCGCGATGAAGGTGAAGATCGTCACTACCGCCAGCGCGGGTTTCGAGAGCGGCAGGATGATCGTGGCAAAGATGCGCACGATCCCCGCGCCGTCGACGCGCGCGGCGTCCTCCAACTCGCGTGGGATACCGCGGAAGAACTGGCGTAGCAGGAAGATGTAAAAGCTGTTGCCGAAGAACGCGGGCACGATCAGGGGCAGGAAGGTGTCGACCGCATGGAGCTGATGCCAGAGCAGGAACGATGGTACCAGCGTCGCCGCGCTCGGCAGCATCAGCACGCTGAGCAGGACCACGAACGCGACATTACGGCCCGGCCAGCGCAGCCGTGCGAAACTGTAGGCGGCCATGGAGCACGAGAGCAGCGTCCCGACGATAACACAGACCTCGATGATCATGGTGTTCTTGAAGAACGTGGCGAAGGGCACCGTCGTCAGCGCCGTGGGATAGTTGTCCCAACGCGGGTGGACCGGGAAGAGTTGGGGCGGTGAATCGAACACATGCTGATTGTCCTTGAGCGAACTGGTGACCATCCAGTAGAGCGGCAGCAGCATAAACAGGGCACCGGCCGCCAGGGCGAGGTAAAGCGCCAAGCGGGCGACAAGGATGCGCGGGCGCAGGCGGCGCAGGGACATTGTCACACCTTCCTTTCTACACCGCGCTCGGATCTTCGTAGTACACGCGGGATCGCGATAGCCAGAGGATAAGGAGCGTTAGGGTCAGCAGGAGCAGGAAGAGCACCCAGCCCAAGGCCGAGGCGTAGCCTAAATAGCCGTCCTGGAACGCCGTGCGGTAGAGATAGAAGGCGTAGAACAATGAGGCGTTGTTGGGGCCGCCGTTGGTCATGAACTGCGCCTGCACGATACCGGCGGCGAACGTGCCGATCAGCGAGGTGATGAGATTGAAGAGAATGACAGGTGAGACGGCCGGGAGTGTGATATGCCACAAGCGACGCAGCGCGCCGGCCCCATCCATCGCCGCCGCCTCGTGCAGGCTCCGGGGCACTCCCTTGAGCGCGGCCAGGAATACGATCATGAGCCCGCCGCTGCCCCACACGCTGAGCAGGACGAGCGACGGGATCACCGTCGCCGCGCTGGAGAGCCAGGGACTAGTGGGCAAAGCAGCCCAGTCGAGGATCGCGTTGAAGAGCCCGAAATCAGGGTTGTAGAGCCACAGCCACGCTAGCGCTGACGCCACCGCAGGCAGGATAGACGGCAGGTAGTAGATCGAGCGGAGTAACCCCACCAGTCGAAGGCGCTGGCTTAGGGCGAGGGCGATGCAGAAGCTCGTCAATAGGCTCAACGGGACGGCCAGGGCGGCATAGGTGGCAGTGACGCGCAGCGACGTCCAGAAGAGCGAATCGTAGATGATACCCGGGATCGGATGGCTTGGGGTGACGGCCCCCACGTAGTTAGCCAGGCCGAGCCAGTGCAGTGGTGACCCGATCTGCCAATCCGTCAAACTGATGACGGCCGAGGCCACCATCGGGCCCAACCACCATAGGACGAAGCCCAGCATGGCGGGTAGGGCGAACAGGACGCCGGCGACCGCCTCGCGGCGGCGCAGGCCCAAGCCTCGGGAACGAGCCCGATGCGCCTGACGGTTGGTGATAAATGTCGCTATCGTTCTTTGCATCATCGCTTCCAGTCGGTCCGACAGGTCGGGGCATGCTGCCCCGACCTGTCCGTACGCATCGAGTGTGGCGCCTATCCGTGCGTAAGGAGGGCGTCGATCCGGGGCTTGAGGTTGTTCAGGACCGTCTGCGCGGAGGCCCCGGCCATAACTTGGTCCAGCGCCGGCGTGAGCGTGTTGGTCCAGATCGGGCCGAATTGCGGGGTGTAGTCGAAGGGCGGCGTGAGCCCGTCCTTAATCGTGTTGACGACCACGGACTTGTAGTTCGCTGGGTGATAGGACGCGGTGAGCCAACTTTCGATGCCGCTACCGTAGAGCAGGTTTTTCTGGACGGGGACCCAGAGGCCGCTCTGGTAGTTGGGCAGGCCTGAATAGGTCAGACAATCATCGAATTGCACCGCTTCCTTGGGATGGGCTGTCTTCGACGTCACGAGGTACGCGTTGCCCGGAAAGTAGAAGGCGCGATACTGCTTGAAGCGCGGCAACACACCGATACCCCAGGAGAAGGTCGCCTTCGGATAGCCGTAGAAATAGATGTTCCAGTTGCCATTGATCTCCATGCCCAGGCGCCCCGACGCCAGTGTGATGCTTCCAGCCCCGTTCTGGAGCGCCGACGGCGTCGGCATCACATGGTCCTTGACGAGATCCGCGACGTCCTGAATCACCTGCACACTTGCGGGCTGGTTCAGCGTGAAGCGCTTGCCCGTGGGGTCGAAATCGCGGCCACCGTTTGACTGGATGAGCGGCAAGAGTGCGAGGTAGTTGTCCGGGATGTTGACGCCGTAGCGCTGGATGTGGCGGGCATCGAAGCCCTTGTCGTCAGGGTGGCGGCCGTTACGGTCGACCGTGAGTTTCTTGGCTGCGGCGACGAATTGGGGCCACGTCCAGGCATGTGCCGCGTCACTTGGCGGGGCGGCCATTCCCGCCTGCTTGAAGGCGTCCTTGTTGTAGAAGATGTACATCGACTGGCCGCCTGCCGATTGGCCCCACAGCTTCGTGCCCGGCTTGTTGCCCGCCCAGAATTGTACCTGCGGGACCACCCGGTTGTACGAGAGGCCCAACTGTTTCAGGTATGGTACCTGGTCGAGGACCTGGCCTTGATTGGCGTAGTGCTCGACGTCCTCGGGAGGGGCGCCGTAGATGTCGGGTGTCGTCCCCCCGGCGAACTGGGTTTGCAGCTTGGTCTCATAGCCCGTGCGCGGGACGAACGAGAACTTGATGGTGACGTTGAGCTTGCGTTCGCAGGGCTGGTAGAGCGCGGCAACCGCCGCCGGCGGCGTCCAGTCCTCCATGGTTAGCGTGAGCGGCGCGACCGCTCTCCCGGCGGCATGGGCGCCGGTTGATGCGCAGACAATCGATATAACACCTGAGAGGCCAAGTCCAAGCCACATGAAGCGGCCTGGCGTGCTGTGTCGTGAATACATCTCATGACTCCTTTTAAATGTACTTGTCGGTTACACCACAACTGCTCGCGGCGCGGACACCCTTCTCATCTCATATAGGACGATCACCTCCCTTCGTTCGCGCGCTGTTCCGGGCGTGTGCGGTGGCTCACGTCACGGGAGGCGTGTGGCCAACTATCCACCTTCTCCTGCTGGCCTAACGTGCTCACCGTGACCCGCGACGTCGCGACCTCTCCAGGCGCGTGCGCCGCGGGCAACTGCCGACGCCACTCCGACCAGGCATTGGCGCTGGAGAGCGGCGTCCGCAGGCCGTCGCGCGCGGTGGTACCCGCGCCGATGGTCGACTCGCGAACGATCAACTCCGCGTCGAGCATATGGACCACGGGTCCAACTCGGTTGGCCTCAGCCCGCAGCAGCAGGTCGATACTGTCCCGACCCATCTGTCGACGAGGCGGCGCGATCGTCGTCAAGGCCGGGACGGCTATGGACGACGTGAACAAATCATCGTGACCGACCACGGCAATATCATCGGGCACATGCACACGGGAGGAGCGCAAGGCCTCCAAAAGGCCGAGCCCGAGGATATCCGTTGTGACAAAAATGCCGTCCGGCACGATCGTTTGGCGCGCCAGGATCATCTCGCCCGCGATGCGACCACCGTCGAAGGTGTTTGGCGCGAGATATAACGGCACATCGTCGGCGGCGAGTCCGGCCTCGCGCAACCCCGCCGTCGCCCCCTTGAGACGGTCAGCGATGGCCGGCCAGCCCGAGAACACCTCGGTCGGGACGGCGCTCGTCGCGGCCACGATAGCGATCCGCCGGCGTTCGACGTCGAGCAGGTGGCGGGCGGCGACATAACCAGCGCGCACGTCATCGGTACGAACATGACAATAGGGCAGGTCCTGCGGATCGGAACTGATAACCACGACAGGTATGCCGCTCCTAAGCAGACTGGCGCACGCCGGATGCAGGTCCGGCCTGCACCGGGGGGCCGTATAGATGATGCCCGCGACGCGCTGGCTCAGGAGGAGCGATAGATAATCGGCCTCCTTGTCCGACGGGCCACTGCTATCGCACATGACCAGAGAATAACCGCGCGCGAAGGCGCGCTCTTCGGCCCCCGCGATGACGTCGAGTGGGAAGGGCATTGGCAAGCTGTCGAGCAGATGGAAGAGCAGGCCGATGGTTTGCGTCCGCCCGAGACGGAGCGCGGTTGCTTGCTCGTTACCGAGGTAGTCCAGATCCGCCATCGCGGCGCGGACGCGCTCTGCCGTCTCGGGTGCCACGAGGTGAGGGGCGCGCAACACACGGCTCACCGTCTGTGCGGACACTAACGCCCGCTCCGCGACATCGCGCAAACGTACCTGCTGCATGTTGACGGCGCCCTCCCAAGCGTTACAATGTCAACGTTAACAACCGAACGTCCTAACGATAGGTAATGTAGTAGATCGCGTGGGCTTTGTCAAGAGGGTAACGCCCTGAGGGTAACACCCTGATGGTTTGTCCACCCTCATTGACACTCGCGCGCGCACCGGCTATCGTACGGATAATAGGTTCATCGATCCATGAGGTATCCGATGCTTGATCGTGTCAGTCCCATCCCCCTCTATCACCAGGTGTCGCAGCACCTCCAAGAGCAGATCAAGAGCGGGACGCTCGTGCCTGGCAACGCGTTGCCAACCGAGGAGGAGTTGCAGCGCATCTACGGCGTTAGTCGCGCGACCGTGCGCCAGGCCGTCCAGCAACTGGCCAGCGCCGGCCTGGTCCGCCTCGCGCGTCCCCACGGGACGTTTGTCACGCAGCCGCGTCTTGTCGAACCTCTGCCGGCCTTGATCAGCTTCTCCGACGAGGTGCGTCGCGCCGGCCTCACCCCGTCGACGCGCGTCCTGCGCGTCTCGCGGGACCCGGCCCCGCCGGAGGTACGCCGGCATCTTGATCTCGCCGCCGATGCGACGGCCCTATGCGTCACACGCCTGCGCCTGGCGAGCGATCAGCCAATCGCCCTGCACACGTCCTGGTTGACACCGTCCCTGGGCCTCGACGTCGACGACGATTTCAGTGAGTCCCTCTACGGTGTGCTTCGCGCGCATGGCGCCGAGCCTGCGCGCGCGGAACAAGTGCTCGACGCCGCCAATGCGACGCCAGACGAGGCGGCGGCGCTCGAAACCCCGCGCCGGGCCGCACTCCTCGTCGTGTCGCGCGTGACCTATGACGGTACCGATCGCCCGATCGAATACGTGGTCGGCCGTTACCGGGCCGACCGCTATCGATACTCCATGAGCCTGAACGCGACGGCTACCCCCACCCCGCTGGCCAGCGGCATGGTCAGGGTGTGAGGCGCGAGGCACGTACGGGCCGCACGCCCTAGACATCGGGCGACGCCGCCGACGCCATTGCACGGGCGCGCGCGATCAAGCGATCGGTGGCGGAGCGGATGTCAGCGCGGTCTGACTCGTCAGACCGCGCCACTGCGTCCGCGACTAATTCCTCGCAGCGATGTCGGATCGCGTCGTACGTTTCACCGGGAAGCTCACGCGCAGCGATCAATTCCGTCAGCCATCGCTTGCCGTAGGAGGCGTGGATACCCTCGTCAGCCCAGTCGAAGTCCATGTCGTGCTGGCTCGCCGTGTCTCCGTAGCTGGCGAAGGCCTCGGCGCGCTTCGTCTTCTTGCCGATGTTCTTGGCCTCAAAGTAGTGCAGCATGCCCAGCCGATAGATAGGGTCCTGGTCCCGCGCGCTCTCGTAGATGTACGAGCCGAGCGGGATCTCCCTCGGCGCGAAGCCCCAGTCGCACAGGCGGGTCCACCCCATCGCGGCGTGGCGGCCCTCGTCGTAGACCCAGCGCGCGGCGTCGCTCACGAACTCCCACCCTAACTGGTCATGGAAGGCCTCGAGAATGGCGCCGGCCGTCTCGACCGCCCAGACCTCGTTGATGTGGCTCACCGCGCTACGGAGCTGGAGCGCGATGCCGTCACCGTACGGATAGGACGGATCGACGTTGTCGGGCCAGTAGAAGCGACCCAGGTGGAAGCGCGGGTCGCGCGCGGGGATCTGCGCGAGGGCGAAGGGGTGCGCGCCGGGGAGCGAGTGGGCGTTAATCTCCCTTGACGGCGCGTCGAGCGACACGCCGCCGACCGTGGCCAGTCGCACGGACAGCGCGGCGACCCACGCGTCGGCGGCGGTGCGCTGTCCCGGCGCATCGACGAGCATACCCTCGACCAGCCGGCCGAGCTCGTCGGCCTGGCGCTCCTTCTCTCGCGCCGCCACCTCCAGAAACCGCTTCGTCGGCCCGTCGCCGATGTCGTCGGCGATCGCGAGGTAGGACCGATAGGCCCGCCCGAGCGCCGGCACGAGCACGCGGGCGAGGCCACTCAGGTAGGCGACGGCGTCCGGCGCGTGGCGGGCCGCCTCGAACAGCGAGACGAGCGGGGCGTCATCGCCGACCTCCATGAGGCGACTGGGGTAGCGGAGCTCGAATACGCGCTGGCGGAGCGCGTCCGCGGCCTGCGCATCCTCCCAGATGAAGCGGGGCACGGTCACCTTGGCCTCGAACGGGGCGATCGCCGCCAACCACCCGGCCTGGCTGCGGATAAGCGCCTGCTCGCAGAAGAAGAATCGTTTCAAGATCGCCGCGCTGTCCATCCGCATCAGCCGGGCCCGCGCGCGATCGCCCGGCAAGTAGACACCCATCTCCGATGCCACGCTCATACTCATATCCCCTTACGCACCTTCATGGCCCTGCGTCTTACGAGCTACATGCGATACGTTCTATCGTACGTATGATATGCTCAAGGCTAGTGTAGGGGGCACTAGCGCGCTTGTCAAGGTGGAGGCGATGTGCCGGGGTGTATCCGGCATGCAAGGTGGTCATCACGCAGTGGTGCGACGATAAGGAGGAATTATGCAAACGTATATCGTCCCGGGAGGGCTGCTGAACGAGCGCGGGGGTGCCGTGGTGGCCGACGAGGTCATGGTCGCCCCGCCGAGCCCCGGTGAGGTTCGCGTGCGGGTCCGCGCGTCGAGCCTCTGCCACACCGATCTGACAGCGAGCAGGGACGCGCCGGCGTTCCGGTGTTGCTTGGACACGAGGGAGTCGGGGTCGTTGATGCCCTCATCTCGCACACCATCGACCGCCTGGAGGACGTCAACGGGGTGTTCGCGGCCATGCGCAGGGGTGAGGTTGTCCGGGCCACCCTGCGATTCACGGAGGATTGAGTCGCGCGCGTGGACGGTGTGCTGGACCGCGAGGGGCGACATCGGGTAGGGCGAGGCCGGTATATCCGGATGCGCCGTGTCGGCTGTGCTGAGCACCGAGGCGCTTGACACGCATCACACCTAGCTTTACCATCGCACTGATGTACGCATGATTGACTCGATCGGTCGTGGCGATGTACGAGGAGTGGTCAAGGGGGTGCGGCCCTCAACGAATGAGTGCGGCCCCCTCAGGGAGGATGGTACGGGATGGGCGATAGGGAGCAAAGACGCGCACGCGTCGTGGTCATCGGCTCGTACGCGGTGGGGTTGGTCATGCGCACGTCGCGCATCCCGGCGCGTGGCGAGACGGTCCTGGGGCGCGATTTCCGTCGCATGGACGGTGGGAAGGGGTCGAACCAGGCCGTCGCGTGCGCCCGCCTGGGGGCGCACACCACCTTTGTCGCGGCCATCGGTGACGACGCCTACGGCCGCGAAGCGCTGGCGCTCCTGGCGCGCGAGGGGGTTGACGCGTCGCATGTGCGCAACGTGCCCGAACTCGCAACCGGCGCCGGTTTCATCGTCGTCGCCGACGACGGCGATAACGCCATCGCGGTCGACCTCGGCGCCAATCGCGCCCTGTCCCGCGACGACATCGACCGGGCGGAGGGGGCCATCGCGGAAGCCGATGTTGTGCTGGCGCAACTGGAGATACCCCTGGACACGGTACTGTACGCCGTCGCGGTGGCGCGCCGCCACGGCGTGCGCACCATCCTCAACCCCGCGCCGGCCCCCGAATTGCCCGTCGGCGACCTGTCCGATGTCGACATCCTGACCCCGAATGTGACGGAGGCACAGGCGATCGCCGGCTGGTCCCACGGCGATGCCTCGACGTTGGGGGCGGCATTGTTGCGCAATGGGGTGGGGGCAATCGTCCTGACGGTCGGGGAGAACGGGGCGCACATCATCGACGGACGGGGTGGCCGCGCCGTGCCCACCTATCCCGTCGACGCCGTCGACACGACGGGGGCGGGCGATGCTTTCAGCGCGGCCCTCGCTGTCGCATTGGGGGAGGGCGAGCCCCTCGACGACGCGGTCGCGTTCGCCTGTCTGGCGGGGGCGTTCTCCGTCCAGTCGCTCGGCACAGTGCCCTCGTACGCCACCCGCGCGGAACTCGCGGCCCTGCGGCGGCGCGTTGACGATCGGGCCGCCCCCCGCTCACGCGTCAAGTAGCCGCGATCAGCATCGGTTCGGCGCCAGACACGCGGGCGTTCGTCGCACCCTCCCGATCGTGGGTGCGGTACCCCGTTCGGGTCTCATGGCGTGACGGACCACGCGTTTCGCTATGGCGGCGAACCTGGACGCGCATCACCGCGCACGCCGGACCATGTCGCCGAGGGTGAGATACTCCACCGAGGGCCGGCGTATCGGCGCAGGGTCGGCCCCGCCCGTGCCGAGGTCGCGCTGGACGTGCAAGACTATGGCCGGGGCATCGCAGTCGATCAGTTGCCCCATCTGTTCGCGCGCTTCTATCAGGTCGCGCGCGCCGATCGCCCCGCGCAGGACGGTCTGGGCCTAGGACTCTTCATCTGTGAGCAACTGGTCGCGGCGCACGGGGGCCGCATCACGGCCGCGTCAACCGAAGGGCACGGGACGACCTTCACAGTGTGGTTGCCCCTGCGGGAGGGTGAGGGCGGCACCGGTGCGGGCCGCAACGTCCGTCCCGCCCGATAACAGCGTGGTTACGGCCACATCCTGCAGTTTCCGCAGCAACGCGTGACCCATTCTGGCGCCACTGTATGCGGGTGGTTCGTGTATGTCCATGCGGCGAGGCGCATCGTCATGCATCGACACGAGCGGTCATCGTGGCGTCAGAGTCGCCACGATCCGGCGTGGGCGGACACGACGATGGTGCGAACCCAACGGTCGCATGTCCCATGTGTCGTCGCGTTTGTGAACCTTGCCTGTCCGCTCATGGTACGTCGTCCGGCGGGTCATAAAATCGTTGCACCGACACCCTTTCGCCGCGCCTTTGAGGTATTTTGGCGAAACCCTTATGTGCTGTGTTATGCGCCTCGACTGTGCCACCAATTAACGGCGTCACTTATGCCAACCTGTTGGTTAACCCGTGCGATAAAAGACGTGCTTTGGCTCCACGCCCAATATGACGCGACGAGATCGGCCGGATGAGCTTAGTACCGGAACAACACCATTTGACGCAAGAGGCCTTGTAACTACTTCTATGGCATCAAAGACGTTGGATCACACCCCAACTATAGACGTTCAGATAAAGAATGAGAATCTAGGGGCGATTTCGACGCTCAGCCGATTGCCCAACTCTCTCAAACATTATCTGACAAACTATAGCACCAAAGGTTAATAACCTTTGGTGCTAGTTGAAAACGCCATTTTCATTGCGTCCTTGCTACTAATTCCTAGCAAACGTTGCGTGGGTGGTTAACGGGTGGCTGATACGGACGGGTACCCGGTGGTGCGCGTTTGA
>JAABUU010005968.1_pt1 | contig 13288 bp, 6 predicted proteins | sample 5559301 | NCBI WGS metagenome assembly JAABUU01 (sample SAMN10711884, study PRJNA513360) | rock metagenome | isolation source: Antarctica rocks | place: Antarctica: Victoria Land, Richard Nunatak white | reverse complement strand
TCCTGACGAGACAGGTGAGATGTTGCTAGGGCGACTGTTGGGTGGCGTTTTCGCTATTGCGGCATAGGTTGGTGATCCTCCCGAGGGGACGTGAATGCTTCGTTTTTGTGCATTTGCTAGGGCCGTGATTTCTGCCTTCAAAGCCGCTGTTTCTGCTTTCAGAATGGTTGCTTCGTCTAGCAGCTTCTGGATAGTCGTTTCTTTGGCGTCTAGTTGAATTTGTAGTGTTGCCAATTGCTCTTTTGCCTGTAGGGTGAGCGTCGCCGCTAACATGGCGAATTCTGCTCTCATCTCCTGTATAAGGCCTAATAGACCTACTGCGGACACGTCGTTGCCCATCTTGATCGATGAGGGGTCCAGCTCCATTCCTATATCGCTTGCAGTGTCGCTCTCTTCGTTCCGACTAGCGTCTCGTGCTTCTCGTGCCTTCTGTGAGGGGATCTTCCTTCGCTCAGAGCTTCTTTGCTTCATGTCGATTGTTCTGGTGCGGCCGGGCGCCATGCGGCTATCCAGGCTATTCGCAGGACGGTATATTTGAATAAAAGTCGGTGCGGGGTCGTAATATCTGTATCAAGAGTCGCGAGAGGTTCCAAGAATGTCTCTGATCCTACCTAAGTTCGCTCCTAGAAAGTTCCTTTCCCAGCTAATAGGTTTTGTGATGAACAGTAGTCTCAATGAGGGTACAATTTTGGGTTGTAAACGCACCACTCGTACTATGGCGATGCACCTAGAATGGCCATCGAGTGGAGACTTTATGCACCCAACGTGAAGGAAAATATGATACTGAAACTAGTCAAAGAAGCATGATCAAAGACTGGTGGAGGCCTTCTGTGGAGTTACAGCTTGTCGATGATCTAGTGCCACGGTCAGTGACGAACCATCTATTCCGTAAGATTCCTCTTCCACAACGTTTCATGGCGATGTGGCTTTAGGCATCAGACGATCATAGATCTCCTTTGAAGGTTCCAATGGAACAAGAATTCATCTTTCTCAGCACAACTGACTCCACTACCCTAATCTCACCAACAGAGCAAACGAATCAGCAACTAGACTCGAGCTTCCAGGGCCATCTCCGCCAGACGAGCGCATCACAAAGTCTCCCACCGTCGCAACCCGCAGGTTCGATTTCCCACATCGCCGTCTACCAAGTTGACTCGCTCGACCTTCTCGATCAGAACCTCATCCGTCGCCACCACCCTCCGTCTGATACGGCTCTTCAGACTCCCGTTCGTCGACCTGGTCTGCGAAACCCATTCCAGCGGTTTTGGCGCTGTCTTTATGAACCTCTCCACAAGCCACTCTAACGCAACGGGTGGCTCAAATTCACAAACATCCTGCACCCTCTCCCTCACGCCTGCATCATCGGCATCGATTCACTGACATCCATGTCCACATGGATATTGCACCCCGCCAGTTTCTCGTCCTGCGTCTCGGAGTTAGACAACGAAGCGCCACCGAACGCCTTCTCCACATCTCCCGGATATAGGTCAATCGTGAAGGCGTCAATCCACCCTGGAGGGAAATTGTTCAGCTAGTTTTGATATACGACACGGTCATGGAGAGCTCCCGCTCTCGTTAAACGTCTGGGCTATCTGCTGGAGGGTTTGTCCTTGGGCAGAGCGCAACCGAATGGTCGCATCGAGGTAGGCATGGCACGTTACTGTCGTCTGCACGGGGCCACTGTATGCCAACGCGCGGCTGCTGGTATGACCCTCTTGAGTTGAGAAGTCCGGCTGCACTTTTCTACGACTATGTTCGTCCACGAGGGGACTTGTATCTGGACTTGCCACAACACCATTTCCTTGTCAATCATACATATACCCGTCAACCGTTGGTATCCACACCCAGCTCGCAGCCGCGTGTGTAGGTGGATAGGTGGATGGATAGAAGGAAGGAAGAAACCTACCTTGGTACGGCAGGCGTGCATTCTTTCTCCGGAGGGGACTCGAACACGCAACGACGAGGGAAGAAGGAAACGACACGCCGATCTGGATGAGACGCGATCGGGGGTCGAGAGGGAGCGGGTTGACGCCATGCCTTGCTTGGCAAGGGCGCCGTGTCATCAACATTATCCATCGGGAGACGGATTCCAGGCACGCAGGGCGCCGGCCACGCGTCACATCGTACAGTACGCGGAGCGCAATTTGCACGGGGGTGAGAGCGAAGTGGCTTCGTATTGTGCTGTGCAGGCTCTGCTCTGCTGTGCTATCTGCTCTGCCATCTGCTCTGCCATCTGCTCTGCCATCTGCTCTGCCATCTGCTCTGCCATCTGCTCTGCCATCTGCTTCTGCTCTGATCTTATCCTATTCTATCATATACAAAGCTCAAGCGTGCCAGCTCGAACGCGAAGAGAAGAGAAGAGAGTTGAACAGAACACGTATCCCACTTTCCATATCCATCCATCAATCATATTCGGTAGATATCACCACCACGGGTCGAGAAGAGAGGACAATCAGACTGAGACTCCACATCCAAGCTAAAGCCCAGCGCATGCTATTCCTTCCTTCCGTTCGTCAAATGCCATGCCATGCTGTTTTCTCGAAAAGAAGTTTCCTCGCAACGCCCTGCTCGGTCAGGCCAGCCCAGCCCAGGACAGCAAAAGCCCAAGTCTATACGGTAGGTAGCGTCGAAGAAGCGGGAGAAGAGCGGTTCTAAGTACTGTAGCCCCCATATGCGGACAAAGTGTACCCCGTCCGGTGAGAGTACTGATATATACCCCGCCGCCGCCGGCCCCCCGCCGAAACGCCACGCTAATCCAGCTACGCATACGTTTCCATTCTATCCTGCAAACGTTCTCTCCGTAACCTAAAACGCCATTCACCATGTCCCCAAAGCCAACTGAGCGGACAACAAGGCGTATCTTTCTGTTTCCCTGCCCTACGCTTTCTGCTGCTTCTGCGTCTTCGGCCCGAACGTGATGCCCTCGTCTTCGTCATCGTCATCGGACTCGTCCTCGTCGTCGTCATCCCCCTCGTTACCCTTGTCGCCATCGCCAATATACCCCTCCTCGTCATCTTCGTTGAGCACGACCTTACCCTTGCTTTTGCCCGAGGACGACGGGCTGGTGATGGTGTCGTGGGTGCGCAGCAGGGGCGGGACGACCGAGCCGACGGCGAACTCCTTCGGCAGGTGGCCCTCGTCGGTCGCGGTGGAGAGCGACGAGGCGCCGCTCATGACGGACGGGATGCTCGGGTGCGAGGTGCTCTGCGACAGGCCGCTGGTGAACTGGTCTTCCGACGACGACGACAGCATCTGCAGCGGCGGCCGGTAGTGCGACGTTGCGGCCGCTGCCCGTTGGCGATGCGCGTCTTCTTCGAGTTGTTTGGCGAAGAAGACCTCGTCGTCGGGTGAGGGGGGCAAGTCTTCGATCAGAGATGCCCAGCTCGACGATGGTTCCCTGGTTCGCTTGATTTCCAGTTGCTGCCGGCGCGAGTTTTGCTCTTCGGCGCGCTGGAGGGCTTCGGCGGTTGATATGCTCGGTGAGTGGAAGATGCTATGCGCCAGCGCTGTAGGTTGCGGATGATTGACTGGTGGTGTGCAATGAGCTTCGCGGAGTGCGGCCGGCGCGTCCAGTTGGCCTGCTGCCATGGCATTGCTGATTGCGATGCTTGGTGAAGAGTGCGGATCATCAAAGGTGGATGAGCCACCGTCGACAGAGGATGAGCGACTGGAATACTCGGTGCTATCGTGTCTTCGCTCTCTGCCACGCATCCCTTTTACCAAACGACGTCTGGCGCCTCCGAGAAGTCCTCCGAAGCTAGAACTTGTAATGGTATCGATTACGGTCGGCGTGTTGGGCAAGCTTTGAGGCGGCGGTGGGCTACGACGGATAGTGTCTGACGGTATGGGCGCTCTTATGGTCTTCGTGGACTCTGCGGTAGAAACAACCCGTTCTGGCGCGCTGGGTCGTTGTGTCCGTCCACCGGTCCGTGGCTGAGTACCTGCATACATCGCTTGCGCATTGACTACGGCAGCTTGATCAAAGTAGGCGGTATCTTCTCTGATTTCAGGGCTAGCAGTAACGCTCTGTGCAAGTGGATGTTCTCCCCCCTCTCTTGAAGTCTTAAGCGCGGTGAAAATCGATTCGTCCCCTCTCAAACTGAATCTTCGTCCGTCTTTCCCGACCGTACTCGCACTGGACGATGACGAACTCGGACCTCCTTCGATGGAATTGGCCGCGCTTGGCGCCCTCCTACGACCCTCCCTACTCTTCCCGAAGCCCAGCTCGCGAGCAAATTTGCGAACACCTGAAGTCATCCGTTGAACAAGCGACAAATTGACCACGGCACCAGCGATTTCCTCGTTTGACACCTCAATCTTCTTGCCTTGACTTTGGCGGGATGGATCAGTCTCTTCAATCCAAGCGACCCGATCAGTGATGCCGTGTACTACCCATGGATGAACCTTGACTTCCTTCAGGGTAATACGCTTTAGTGGATCCTTGTGCAACAAGCGCTTGATGAGATCTCGTAGATCATCGCCCACCAAATCATAAGACAACTCGTCATCTGCTCTTTTGTTGCTGTTGGTTGATGGTGTGATCTGCGCGCGTGAGGTTGGCCTAGAGCTCGGATGAACCTCAGCCGCTTTCAATCTTCGACTTGGAATGTGCACCTCGTCTTTCGCAATTTTCCGGAAGATTTGATACTCATCTTCGGCCGAGAATGGTAAGCGACCAAATATCATGCCGTAAAGGGTGATGCCGAGTGCCCAAACATCAATCTGGCCGGTTATCTGGGGGCGTTGGGCTGGCGCAATTGTCTCGAAGAGGTCGGTGTCGCACAGTTCTGGTGCATAGAAAGCTGGCGTGCCAACAGTCTTAGCCAGTTCGACGGCTTCATCCAAGTCTTGCGTTTCCTCTTCAGGAGAGGGTTCAGTATCATCCTCCCGGATGGGTTTGCCGAGGTAAGATACTCCAAAGTCGGATATTTTGACACGATGAGTGGCGGTACAGAGAAGATTTGCAGGCTTGATGTCACGGTGGATGATGCCTTGGTAATGAAGATACTCGAGTCCGAGCACGGTATCCCGAAAGGCCTCCCGAGCTTGACCTATTGTCAGACAAGGTACATATGAAAACTCCTCATCCTCATGAGTCCATGCGGTCACCGCCGTTGGGGCGGCGTCTTGCACCTTGCCAGGTACGATGCTGGAACTACGCCCACGGAAGGCATCGGACGCATAGCCCCCATACATTGTGCCCTCTAGATCGGCGAGAGAAGCGTCCTGAATTGCTTCCTCTGTGCCCAGACCTGATCGGGTTGTCGGTCGCGCAGAGGTTGGCTCTTCTTCATTGTCAGAGTCGAGAGGGCCAATATCCATTTCGACAGACAGAGGAGCGGGACTGCCGGGAGTTGACACGCGAGAATTCGTGTTTTGTGGAGAAGTTGATCGTTGATGTGTGATCGCTCCTGTGCCTGCCATCGACTCAAGAGTAACGGTACGGGACAGATTATCAGCCTCAGAAGACATGTCCTCTTCCGAATCGCCTCCGTGTTCCAAACTCCAATATGGATTGGCTGTTTCCCGCTGGTCTCGTTTCCTCGATCGGTTGAGTCGCCTCTCCATTTGCGCACGGCGCAGCTGTAGCTGTTCAGTGTACCGCTCCTCTTCTGCGAGTAGAGCAGGGTCATCCAAGCGATTTTCACGTTCGTACGTCACTCGCTTTCGGACTAGAGCTGTAATTGCCTTGTTGCCAGTTTTGCGCCACACAATCTCTCCCTCCTCAACAAACTCGAGTACGATGTAGACCTTTTTCAACTCCGGATCATCAATGACCTCGAGCAGACTGACGACATGAGGGTGTCGTGCCTTCTTTAGGATGGCGACCTCCTTCTTGACCTTGTCTTCGGGACTACCCAACTTACCCAGCCGGCGCCGTTTAGAAAAACGTTGGACGATCTTGATAGCGACCTTGGTCTCCTGTCCAAGTTCTCGGCCCAGTTTGACCTTACCATGTTCGCCGCGGCCAATCTCACCCAAGATTTCATAGTTGTTGACGAGCTTAAGGCCTGAGACGGGATCTCTGTCAAGCTCAGCTTTATGAGTCCTATCGACACATGTCAGCGTTGGATTAGAGCTAGGCAGTCTTCACCCTGTGGGACTATGTAGGAAAGCTGGAGGAGACGTTGATGGTACAAATGTGCCGGGACTCGAGAGTTTACTGTAATATCAGGAGGACTTACTCTTTCGGAGCCTGACGATGGGATGGATGTAAGAATGGACTGCTGTACTGAGAGTCATCATCGGTTGTAGAGGCTTGACTTGGCGACGGGAATGATGGAGTGAATAAGCCTGGACTGGGAGAAGGCGTATTGCCCTCCGTCCTGGAACCTGACTTCATATCTGGATTTTCTTTCGAGTGCCTCGCGCTTGCTTCCGAGCTTGAGTAGGTAGAGTGTGGTGATGGGTGAGAACTTCTCGTGCGCAGTGGGTGTGGTTGATACGGAGGCGGATAAACTTGTGACTGAAGTACGGAAAAGGCTTGATTAGGGTAGATTGGGCCGTCTCGCCGCCTGGGTGTTGTAGCCGGATCCACTGTCCGGGATGTGAATGTTGGTGGACGAGGTGAAGCTGTTGATGTTCTTGTGGAGACGATGGTCTGTGTGCTTGCCGTCGACACGCTTGACAGGTCTCTTAAAACACCTGGACGTTCTTCGTGTTTGAACGTGGCAGATCCAGGATCATACTGAGTAGGTTGCGTGCTATGCAATGACGACGACGACGCATGCGAGTATTGCACAGGAGATGAGTCGGTGGAAGTGGTAGATGTTAATGGAAGGTAGGTGGTGTGGTTCAGCAGATGTCTTGGGGCAAAGTAGCTCCCCTCCGTTTCCAAAACATGGCCCTGAGATTGCGGCTGCGCAACCAAACGTGGCTCTCGCTGAACCATGCTTGACCTCTGTATCGAAGATGGAACTTCTGATTCCCGGGAGTCGGTGGTGCTGTCCGCACTCACTGATGACTTTGTCACCAACGCACCACTGTTATAGACTGCACTTCTCATCTGGTCCGCACAGTCTACTGACGCAGCAAAGTCTGACTCGACGACATGGGAGCATACCAGAGGCGATGCTGGGGAATTGCTCACATATGACGAATCGTCATACAGTCTGTACTTTCCCTTCTCGTTGGCACTTCCTCTCCCCTCCATATTGTCTGTACCTTCTAAGCAGTCCCACTGTTCTCTGGGATGTTCAAGCATGCGCGGCTGAATATTTCAAAGGAACGATCCTGAAGTGTCATCCACTGACTCTACTGATAAGTAATAAGGCCAGATGCCTGCATCGATCCATTGCATCCAGCAAATGACGACGTTGTGCCTGCGCCGACCCGGTTCGGATGCCTAACGTAGTGGCAAGGATCTAAATGCAAGCAGATGATTGTGGGAACCCGGTGCGAAGTTGCTGCCGGAAGAGGTCACGTTGCCTGACAAGGGGTTCGTCAAATCGGCTTGTGGTGTGGTGTTTCTGGATGCAGTTCAACAGGATTCTGCTTCCCAGGAAGGAGCGGCTAAGCCTGAGACAGCCAATATCGTCAGTCAGATGCGCTCAATTGATATCAACAAGAATTACACTATCACGAACCAAAGGGGGAAAAGAAACTGAAGGTCGATACCTATCTCAGTAAAGAAAGCAGAGCACAAGGGAAAGATATTGGCCGCTATGTGATCCTGACATGATGAGGTAGGCACTGAAAGACTACCGAGCGGTGATGGTGGGCCTCCGATGATTATAGCGGCAATTAGTGGGCCACTTCAATGATAACCGGGGCACCTTCGTCCAACAGAATCAACAGCCTCCCGTAGACTACTTATACGGTCGGTCGGGCGCAAAGTGGCAAGGGAAAGCACCCGGACCAAGACACGAAAGGATGGAGCAGTCTTCCTTTCAGAGATGCAAATGACAATGGTGTCGTTACCAAGAGGAGGAATTCCGTGTCAGGACTGACAGCTTAACAGCTTGCCACTGATGCAGCTTGCAGTAGATATCGAAGTACCAGCGCCGCATCAAACGCCATCAAAAGCTTTTTACTGTACGACCGAGAACAAACCTTCCCTTTACTGAACAATACTTCGAGGCCCAAGGCAAGGCACCCCTCACCGTGCAGATTATACTGTCGGACCTTACCGTATTGAGGGAAGAATTTGTTGATCCATGCAAAACATCCCTCAACCATTCGCGGGTCTATCCATACGGAGTACAGCAGGTGGCACCTTAATGCTTGTGCGTCCCACTCGTTCAGTTTGAATCGACAGGGTTTACAACAAGGATTGGTGTCACCAACAGGCGAATGGACCCGGCCTTCTCAACAAGGGAACTTTGGCTGAACTATTATCATGGCTGATACGAACAATTTTCCGGGCGACTACAAAGGCCCTTCTTATTCTTATTCATCATTACGAATGTCTCGTCGTCACACGATGGGCAAGTGGGCAAGGTGGGCATTGCTTCCCATCAGCTGGACACCATCTGCCTACTAAGCTTCAGTTTCCTGTTATTGCAGTCATAGGGGGGTAAGCATCTACTGCGCTTCATATCAGTTCTTTCATTTCAAGTGTTGATTGATTATTACAGTACAGCCAAACGCTAGAACTAACGCAGACGACTCCGCATCAACATTTCCCTTCCGAGCCGCGATCAGCGCCTAACATCGCTCTCCTACTATACCGAACCCCAGACTTCGTCTGCTTTACCCCAGATCAACCCTCCCATGGAGTTAAAGTCCGAGCCAAAGAAAAGTCTCAGCATGCAAGTCAAGACCTCGCCATCGGAGATGCTGCGGTTGTAGACCGAGCGTTCTGTTCTCCTGATGCATCGATATTGTCAAATTAGCTAAATTAGCTGCCCTGGGCACATGCTGGTGAGTGCTTTCATACCCACTCACGCAATGCATTGATATTAGATGAAGCCCAAGTGATGATGAAAGGAGCATATTCACAGCACAACAACGGGCCAATGGATAAGGAGAATCGTCGAGCAGACCTGACAGGTCATATTTTGGGCATATTCCAATGAGACTTTGACCAGTTTCAAAAGCTCCAAGCCAGCTTCAAACCAGCGTTATCATGGAAAGATTGGTGTTCTCTGTTCAGCCATACTGGAGAATCATTTAGTCGGCCACACAACTAAGGGTTACAACTAAACTACGACTGATTACGGTATCTGGCGCCATAGCCTCTGTGCTCCCTTTTCTGACGGCCCCTAAATCCTTAGGCGTCCGTCCTTTCACTCGGATGACAGCTAGGCACTGTGTACGCCTACTCGAGATTAAGACACACGGCAGTCCAAACTAACTTAGTCTCCCTGGCCCGAAATATCAACCATTTCTGTGATAACACGGAGTACCATCGTCGATATCCTCTCATGGTTGCGGCAGAGGAGTGTTCACACAGCTTTCGGAGTTCGGCACTGCTCGTCAATGCTATCGAGCCGTTTGATGCAGGGGCTGGCAAGCCCTCCCGAGGAGCCGCCATCAATTTTCTCAAAAGGACCAGGAGTATGAAGTACTTCGTAACGAAGGGCAGCAGTCATTCGTGGTTCCCCGCGGACCACATACAATGATATGAAGTAGGCTGCTCGTTGATATTCGCTCCAAGGAAATCACCACGGTATCGCATGAAGCAATCATTTAATATTGTATGATAATGTTTGTGCATACAGTAGGGCTCCCAAGACTAAAAGTCATTTGGGCCATATTATTATGGCTCCTTGTGCGAACCCCCTCCAGTTCCCAGATCATACCATGACCGAATAAGCCAAGCGTGTAAAGCCGACATCTTTAGATTATGCGTCTTGATGGCGCTTGCGGAAGTTTTGACCAATGACATTTACCTGCTTCAAGAACCACGATTCGGGGCTGTTCCGTTGCCATCTCAACCCTCTGTTTACTGTCAATTCAGCCCGCCATGGCTTGCGCGGTCAGGCCCCGGCCTTGGATATATCTCTTGCGCCGGGCCTGTGAAAGCCGATCTTGGAGACGTTATTGGTGGAAGACGCGGCTCGGCGTCCTTTTTTCCTAGTAACCTTTGTGGATGTTGTGCATCCAGCCTCTGGTCGCCGAGATGTGGCTGACCTTTGTGTTTTGACTCTCGACCTCCATGCGGCCGTTCACCGTGTCAGTCTAAGTTGCTTGCCCAGTATTGATGACTGACAACCACAGTCCAATTCATATTCTCTGATATATGACCACTCAAGGCAATACCCTTCTGCAAGTCGCTTGGGCAGTCTTGATCTCCTCAGTGACTATCATGGATGCATGAGTTCCCTGCTGAGCACTTCAACTTGCTGTCGCCGGGTTGTCGCCTTTGCCCTCAAACTCCTACGACAGCGGGCGGACTATCGCCATGTTCAAATCTCTTCGCAGGTTTGAGCTGTCAGTAGGCTTGGTTGCCTTGCTCGTAGTACCCGCCTATACGGACCTCCCCTACAACCCGACAAGAGCCTTCCTGTCACCAAACCACACTGGTGAACTCGTGTACGTCATTCAGCCAAGTTCAATATCATCCTCGAGCTTCCGACTACTCTCCCTCAACACCACGACAACCCTAAACGCTTGGGCACTACCTTACAAAATTTTATCCATATCCCTACCATTTCTCACTGGTGAGAGTGGAATTGCGTTCACTCCGATCATAGACGAATGGGGGAGCATCTTGGTATATGCGGGCAGATGTGCCGATAACGCAAGCGGGGGCCAGCTATGGAGGTTTACACAGGACAACAGATCTTCAAATGGAGACGGCAGTTGGGCAAGAGAACCTTTCTCCACCCTTGGTATCGATGGGAGTAGTGGACTGGCTGGGCCGAATTACTTATCGACGGGCATCCCTTTCTCGAGTACTGTCGATCAAGGTCAAGACTCGCCAGGACTGTACATATTTGGGGGTATGTGCCCAACGGCAACAGGATTTTCAGATGACTGGACGTCAACATCTCAATACTCGAATTCTATGCTCAAGTTTACCCCCGCCGTAAACTCCTCCATTCTGTCTACATCATCAGCATACAAATTAGGTATAGCAGCTGGTCGAGGTCCACCTATACCGGAAGCAGGTTACAGCATCACTGGGCTGGACCCTTCCTTCTCCAACTCGTCCAATGGCGAAAAGAATAGGCAGCAAAATTTTGTCCTCCTGGGAGGTCACACGCAAGAGGCCTTCATCAATACGTCTCAAGTTGCGGTCTTCTCTCTCCCAGAAGAATCCTGGACATTCCAAGACGTCGATTTACCGTCAACGACCACGAGTATAGACCCCAGATCTGGCCACACTGCAGTGTTGACGCCTGACGGCGAGAGGCTAGTTGTATTTGGTGGATGGGTTGGGGATGTGGGTACGCCAGCAGAACCTCAGTTGGTGGTACTAGAACTGGGCGAGGGCTACGGCGGTAGTGGCAACTGGACTTGGACCATACCGACGCAAACAGGATCTGGACTTGATAAGGGTACCGGGGTCTATGGCCACGGTGCGGTGATGCTGCCGGGTGGTGTGATGATGGTGGTCGGAGGATATTCGATTCCAGCGTCGTCAAAGTCACCCACGAAAAGGGCAGACATGTCTCTAAATACCCGCAACGTCTTCTACAACGTCACTTCCAACTCGTGGCTGTCGAGCTACACAAAACCACCTCCAGCTCCACTGTCGTCAGGCTCACAGAAAGCGAATACAGATGGTTCAACGGGGTCCAAGAAGGCAGGTATTGCCGCGGGTCTGGCCCTGGGTCTTGCTGTTCTTGTTGGAGCTGGTCTAGTGTGGTTCTGGCTCTCTCGCCGATCGAAACGTCGTCGCGACGCCCGCGAAAAAGAGCTGCGTGAATTGGCAATGGGAGCACAAAGATTTCATCCCTCCAGTCTTGGTCTTGGCGGCATCGATGGGCGTGGTGGCGAGAAATCTGCTATGGATTGGATGGGTGAGCAACAACGTTTCCCTCGAAGTGACCACACGGTGCCCAGGAATGGAGAATTCGGAGTAGGGCCGGGGTGGAAAGAGTACGGTGGCACCGAGGCGGAAAGAACTGGACTTCTTGTCGAGATACCAAGCCCTACAAGGGGTCTGAGGAGAAGTTTACATTCGAGAGGCGCCTACCAACAAGCTTCCCGGTTCGATGATCCACGGAGGAGTCTTGTTGTCAGCAGCATCCATCCCATTGAAGAACGTGACGAGCATGAAAGTGATTCGATTGAACCAGTAGCTGTGGAAACGGAGGTACATCAAGATAGGCCTGCAAGTGATATTATCAGCTCAGCACCACATTTGGATCCATTTGGGGATCCAGCGCCTCTTGGAAGTCATCCCGTCCCATCGCGGACACCGTCACCTATTTCGTCTGCGAGAGAACGCGAACTCGAAGTCCAGAATTGGGTCAGCGACTGGACTGCCGCAGATGCTTTGCTGCACAACACTGGACGCACTTCACCTGACAAGGCCGACCGCACGTCCTCAACCCTCAGCGAGCTGTCGACGCGTTCAGGCCTCTCGGCGCACTCGGTTCAACGGTCAACAGGCACAATAAGCCGCAGCATGTCCCAGCGGTCCGGCGCCTTCTTCAGCACCAACACCACCAACTCCTCACCGACCTTCGACCGCCCCTCCAGTGCGGCCGGCGGTCGCAGCTCGCCAACGACTCCCTACCCTCGTCCGGATTACCGTCGCTCGCGCTCTCTGACGCTCGTCTCCCGCCACAGCCGCAATCTTTCTGACACCTCCGTCCCCGCCGCCATGACCTTCCCGCAGCTCCAGGCAGAGGGCGAAGCGCTTCTCGGCGGCCGCCGGGACGGAGCCTCCACGCGACCGGAAAGCCCCACCAAGCCTCGCAGCCGAGCGACAGGCTGGATGGGAAGCATGCGGCGTGCTCTGACCGGCGGCGGTGGCGGTGGCGGTGGCGGTGGCGAGCGCAGCCAGTCTGCGAGTCCGGACCACGACGCACGGAGCGCGAGTTCGAGCCCGACGAAGCACCACCGCGGTCAGGATCCGGTTGGCGCTGGGGAGGTGGGTCTACCAAGGCGCGCGGCGAGTGCGGGAGCCATGCTCTGGCGGCGACGGCAGGGAGCTCGGGACTGGGACGTTGAGGGCCGTGGAGGGTGGGCCTTGGAGGCTGGTGGGAGCCCTGAGGAGCGTGGTGCTGAGGGGGGAGAGGCGGGCGGAGAGGACGAGTGGGACGTTGAGGCGGCGGTGGAGAGGCGGGTCGTGCAGGTTATGTTCACGGTGCCGAAAGAGAAGTTGAGGGTTGTGAATGGGGAGGTGGATCGGTTGAGCGCTAGTGATGTTGGTGATGCCGTTGTGGAGAGC
>JAABUU010005964.1_pt1 | contig 13291 bp, 8 predicted proteins | sample 5559301 | NCBI WGS metagenome assembly JAABUU01 (sample SAMN10711884, study PRJNA513360) | rock metagenome | isolation source: Antarctica rocks | place: Antarctica: Victoria Land, Richard Nunatak white | reverse complement strand
TCAGGCCGTCATCGGCGGTGCCGAGATAAGGGACAAGAGCGATAGCGGGGGACAGGGACATGGGCAGACCCTCCTGAGGCGACACTTTTGAGGGTAGCCTAGCCACTCGATGGCCCCATCCTCCACTCCCTATGCACGGTGCGGGTCTGCCGCGACGGGTGCTGGTGTACATTTGATCCTGGCCAGCGACTCACATTTTCTTTGCTCTGAACGAATGCGGCGCAACGACTTCATGACCCGCCGTGAAGGCGTACCCTTAACGGATCGGCAGGCGTTCGCCTGTCCTGGCTACTTAACTCATCCGGGGCTGTTTTATGGTGCGGATGAGCCACGCAGCCCACACAGGATACGCCAACCAGCCAGGACAGGCGTAATAGTAGGTGGCGAATACCCAGATGACGGAGAAGTAGAGGGCGGTAAATTCCAGGACCGGCCGGCCCATCTCACGCAGGTATGGCGCGGCGCCGGCGAGTCTTTCAGGATCGGCCGCAACAACACGTTGCCGAGGAGATAGCCGATCAGGAAGGCCAGGAAGGCTCCCCCCGCAGACCCAACCAGCGCTCAGCAGCGGTAACGCACCCACCACGACTGCGGCTACGAGACCCAACCCCATGGACACGACGACGGGGTATTGTTGCTCGGCCCAGGTCAGCGCCTTCTTCAGCATCATATCGGCCCGCGTAACCCAGTACGTCGAACTGCCCCCGATGCTCAACCCGATGCAAACGTAGGTCAATAGGAGGCCAAGCGTAAATAGGTCCCCCGCGCCAACGGCGATGGGCAGGGGGAGCAGGAGGGTGAAAGCCACGCCGAGCACGGACCAGCGCCGGCCTGGCGCGCCCTCACCGCCCCACCTGTACGCAACCCAATTGACGAAAAGGGCCAGGGCGAGGAGGCCGGTCATGAACTGTGACGTGCCGCGCCGCGCCGTCCGGACGAAAAACGGCTCGACGACCGTCGTGAGGATGGCCAGCATGACGAGGAACGCCGGGCCGACGGACGCGAGATAATGCCGGACTCGCCCGCGCGGAGGCGGTGTGTGCAGTACCTGGGGCGCCACCTCCAACGGAGCGATCATTTTCTTATGGATTTGTTCGACCTCCTCCGCGATGCGGTCGATTTTGGCGCGCATCGCGCGGATATCGTCCGTCTCGTTGCGACGGTCGATCCCCTGTTGGCCTCTGTTGCCCCTGCGGCCACATCGGAACATACTCAATCATCCCTTCTGACGTTGACGAGTGTGCGGGCTGTTTAGTTTATCCGTGCCACGAAATAGTAGCCATTATGGCACGGATGAACTTAGGGTCCATGAAAAGTCCTGGGACTGCCGGCTGGCAGTCGGCACGCCCTTGCGGGCGAGCACATTGGTGCTGGCGCCGGCCCCGGTCGCGGCCGTTTGCCGGCTGGCAGCCGACGGTCCCAGGGGCGGCAGTTGCCGACTTTTCACAGACCCTACGGATGAACTAAACAGCCCGCACAATCATGCTATCGGGAGTAATACTCTAATCATCCGGCATATCCGCTTGCAACATACTCGGCGTGGTTACCTCTATGGCGGATAGCATCCGTTGTCCGGCCCTCTGGCTCATTAGAGGTGCGGGGGGAGTTGAGGGTGCGGGGGGGGTTGAGGGCGCGGGGGGCATGCATTGGGTACTGAGAGCGTAGCCGCACTGTACGCATGCTAGGGAGCCATATGGATTCGCGCTCATGCAACGCGGACAAGTGATGCCGGCAGGTATGTTGCTCGGCCCTGTCGGGTGCAAGAGGTTGCCGCATCGTACGCAGAAACGCATCGACGAGGTACACCCCGCTCCACAACGCGTGCAGTACACCGCCGCGTTCTCGTCCTCGACGGGCGTCTCCTTGCGGATCGCTTCGATCTCCGCCTCGTGGACGGCGATGCGTGCCCGCAACTCGTCTAAACCCGTGCAGAACTGCCGGATCTCCGCATGTTCGATCTCGTGGCGTTGCGCGAGCTCGTACGTGAGATGGCCCAAGCGCATGATGGCCGTGCGCAGCTGCGTGTTGAGTGCGTCAATCTGCCCCTCCACGCGCTCGACGCGCACCATGCGCTCGGCCTCGAAGCCGGCGCGCCGAGCGCCACGTCTGACCTGATCGAAGATGCCGCTCATGTGACCGTGATCCTACCTATCTCTTACTGTGATGGTGAGCTTAACCTACGATTGACGTCGCATGGCAAACAAACGGTGACTAAAGTCACACCAGGCGTACTCCAGTCAGGCACGTCAGCGTCCGTTGTTTGCCATGCGACGTCAGTCGCAGACTCTGGACAAGCTTAGGTCGTCGGTGCCCCGCAGCGCGGGCAAAAGCTGCTCCGGGCGGGGATGGCTGTCCCGCATTGTGCACAGAACCGGGCGGCTGCGGTCGCGGCCGGTCCCGTCGCGGAATCGGTGGATTGGATCGCGGCACGCAGCGTCGGCGCGCCGACATGAGCCGTCCCCGCCCCGTCGGCGACCGGTATGCTACTAACGGTCGGTGTATCACCAGATAGCGGCGCGCTGCTGACGGTCGGGGTAGCGCTGTAACGAGCCGGCGAAGGGTTGCTCGACGAGGTATGGCTGCCGCCCATTGCTGGCATATCGGGACTTGGCCCCGTCGATGAATGGATGCTCGTCGAGGCCACCCGCCGGGTCCGCCTTACCATCTGGGTCAGCAGCCCGAGGCCGCCCCACCCGCACGCCGGGCACGTGGTGTGCTCCAACAAGGGTGTGTTGCACTGTGGGCAGGTGCCACGCCGCACGCGACGCGCCACGTCTCGCCAGATCACCACGATGGCACCGACGACCAGAACGCCTCCGAGCAGCCCCAGCCAGCGGTCTCCGAGGTCGCCGTAGGCGTTCTGGTCGAGCAACGTGCTCGTGACGGGGCTCAAGCCACCCAACAGCAGGCCAGTTGTAGCGATCACAAGGACGAGCGTCAGCAGCAGGGAGAAAGGGCGCCGCACGACAACCTGCTCGACCTCCCGTACGACCATGTACGCTATGTAGAAGCACCCGAGGGTGATGGCCCACGTCAAGATGCCCGTCAGCATGCTCATGTACCTCCCTCCTTCATTATATTCTGCTACTCCACCGTCATACCGGCTTCGCGTCGCGACGGCGCAACGAGGCGTACGTCCCCACGAGTAGCGTGCCGGTGAACGCGATGAGGATTACCCAATATCCTAACAGATGTACGGCATCCGGCGAGCCGAACATCTCTTTCGGCCACCCACCGACCGGCACCGGCAACCTCGCTTCCAATCCGTTGAGATCGACCGTCGAGCCGAGCGCGGCCAGGCACCAGTGGCTGATGGCCACGAACGAAAAAAGCTTGGTGCCGCCGAGCAGGTCGAAGACCGAGCCGCTGAAGATTACCTGTGCGATCAGCACGACCGGCACGATGCTCATGGCGCGGTCGGCGGACGACACCATGCTGGATACCAGGAGGCCACCAGCCACACCCGCAAGCGATGTGAGGATCAACGAGACGTACATCTCCAGGAAAGTAGGGAACAGGATACCCTGGGAAGGCATCTGGTTTGTTTTGATCGACACGATGGTCAACAACGCCAATGCCTGTACTACGGACAGTGCGGCTAGCACACTGAACTTGGAGAGCACGTACGGCCAGACGCGCAGATTGACCATGCGCTCCCGCAAATAGACCGGGCGCTCCTTGACGATCTCGCGCGCGGCGTTGATCGTGCCGAACCATATCGCGGCCAACGAGAACAGGAAGAGCACTTGCTCCGTGCTGCCTAGCTGCGACGGCGTGTAGATGTCGGCGGGAGTCACGAAGGACAGCAAAAGCCCGACGATGGGGGCCTGCGCCAGCAGCAGCACTAGGTTGACGCGGTCGCGCCACAATAGCTCCCCGTAACGCTGGGTAAGAATGCGCCACTGGCGAATCGCGGCGGTGCGCGTTTGGCGTTTACTCAACGGGGCGACCGGGGGCGTGGGGGCTGCTATCGACGACGGCGTGAGCGCGGCAGTCGGGCGTCGGTCCAACACATTGGCCTGGTAATGGGCCGACCGGTGGAAAAGTTGCTCCTGCTGCTCAACCTTGTCGGGACTCTGGTCGAAGAAGCTGTAGATATCGGAGAAAGCTGGCACGCCGAAGAAAGCGGGCGCGTCGGCCGGGGGGCCGTAGTAGACCAAACGCCCGCGGCCTGCTACGAAGGCCACGAGGCTGCACCGATTGATGTTCTCGGTCGCGTGCGTGACCAGCACAATGGTCTGCCCCTTGTCGCTGAGTAACTGCAGCAGGCTCATCATAGTCTTATCGAGCCCTGGATCGAGGCCTGATGTTGGCTCGTCCAGGAAGAGCACGCTAGGTTGGGCCAGCAGCTCGACGGCGATGCTGATGCGCTTGCGCTGCCCCCCGCTGAGCTTGCTAATGGGCTGATGCCGCCACAGCTCCATCCTGACGTCGCCCAGCACCGCGTCGATGCGGCGCGTGCGCTCTTCGGGCGACGTGTCTGGCGGCAAGCGCAAGCGGGCCGCGTAGTCCAGAGCGCGGTCCACCGGCAGTTCGCGGTGCAGGATGTCATCCTGCGGCACGTATCCGATCATCGCAGCGTAGGGTCCGGGATCGCGGTAGAAGTCCTGGCCGTTGAACAGGACGCGCCCCAACTGCGCTGGCGCAGCGCCGTTGAGGGCGTGCAACAGCGTCGATTTGCCCGCCCCGCTGCCGCCGACGATGGCGACGAACTCTTGTGGCAGTACGGTCAGGGAGACGTTGGTGAGGATGGCATTGCGGCCATCGCGCTGCGTGTAGCGTGTCAGATCGAGGGCGTCGATGCGCACGCTTTCCTGCGGGGCGAGCCGCCCCAACGACACGTCCTGGAAGGCGAGGCGCGCCGGACCGATCATCAGCTCATCCCCAGCAGAGAGGGGCTGTGCACCATGCACGCGCTGACCGTTGACAAAGGTCCCGTTGGTGCTGTTGAGGTCACGCACCAGGAACAGGTCGCCCTGACGCTCGATACGCGCGTGCCAGCGGGAAACGAGCGGGAGGTCGATCGTCACGTTGTTACCGGGATCGCGCCCGACGCTCAGCAGCGCGCGCTGCGGGTCGAGTTGAATCGCGCGCGTCTGACCGGGTGGCGCGGCCAACGCGGTCGGCGCGGACGGCATGCTCCCCGCGGTGGGGTCGGGGCACAGCGTCAACGTGACCACGTTGCCATACGGATCGGGGATGCGCACGGGATCGCCCACGCTCAGCGGCGCCTCATCTACGCGCTGCCCGGCCACGTAGATGCCGTTGGTGCTGCTCTGGTCGCATAGCGTATAACCGCCGTCGCGGGCTACGATCAGGGCGTGCAGGCGCGAAACACCGGGAGCGTCGAGCACGATGTCGCACGTATCAGCCCGGCCAATACTGCTGCTCGGCTTCGTCAAGGGGAACGTGCGATCCGGCTCGCCGGAGAGGCTCACGACCAACGTCGCGGATGGCGCGCTCAACAGCTGCGTCGATGGCAATGCCGCTGTGCTGTGTGGGGGCGGCGCTCCTGACGTTACGGCCAGCGTCCGGCTACACCCGCCGCAGAAGCGACTCGTCGCCGCATTGTCCCACCCGCAATCGGGACACGATATGGACACGGCTGGCTCCTTCGTGAAAATCCTTACAGCGACGCCTGTTGGAGCGCCTGCTCGAACCGCGGCAACTGCGCGGCAACGGTCACATGGTCCGCACGATCTGCAGCGATCCGCGCATCATCGAGCGCCCGGTACGTATCCGTTGTGACCTGTCGCCCATTAATCAACGCATTGAAGAGGTCCGCGTAGCCCGCCTGCACGGCCTTGATGTCTTGCAGATAGGCGGGGCCGGGCGGCGCGAGCGGGGACTGCACACGGGCAGACCGCAGGTACTGTTCCCACGCCGACTGCAGGTCGAACAGCGTGGCGCCGTACGTGTCGACGTAGTCGTCGGTCGTATAGACGCGCTTGAACCTGGCAACGCCATACGTGATGATGAGGTAGTGGACGAATGAGCCGGCTTCGTCGTAAGGCCGGCGGTAGAATAGCTGGCCCAGGAAGCCAACGTTGCCGTTGCTCAATGCGGTGATCGGTATGTAGGATCCATCGTCGAGGACGGCGCGCGCGAAGCCGTCAAGGGAGACATCGCCGTTCCTGAGCATATAGCGTTGCTCCATGTCCATGGCCAGCCCTTCGGAGAGCATGACGGATGCCGCCGTTCCGATGCCATCGTGCGCGATCTGATGGGTGAGTTCGTGCGCCACCATGTACTGCCGTTCGTCCCGCGTGCCGCTGCCGTCGTACATCAGGAGAATGGCGTGGTCACCGCTGAGGGTGTACCCCTTCACCCCCGAGTCCGGCGGCGGGAAGAACGTATAGGCCAGGTAGATGTCCTCGCGCGCGCTCAACTGGACGCCCAGCGATGTCTGGATATGTACGATCGCTGCCTCGGCGTCGTCAGCGAAGACGCCGACCGTCCGCTCCGCGCCGCTGCCAGGGAGGTAATGGATGGACAGGTGGGGCGTGGTATACACCGCCGGCAACAGCGTATCCAGCCGTGCTGTATCTACCCACTCAAGCGACGCCGGGAACTCCTTGGACACGAACGCCGTGACCGGCGATGGCGTGGGCGGTGCCACGACCGTGGGTGTGACGGGCGCCACGAGCGTCGGTATAGCGGTCGCTGCTATGGGCGGGAGCGCCGTCGGAGTGGAAGCAGCCGTCGGCGATGACGCAGGCATGGCGGTGGGCGTCATCGGTAGGGGTGGGACCGTCGGCGCCGCCGTCATCGTTTGGAGTGGGGCGGTAGCGGTGGGCGTCATCGGTAGGCGTGGGATCGTGGTGAGCGTGGCTGCCGGCGGCGCTGCCGCGGTAGCGGGAGTAGGGGTAAAGGTTGGATGGAAACGCGCGGATGCGCCATGGGGTGGCCGCGCCACGTCGCCACCGCCGGGTCCACAGCCAGAGAGGAGAGCGGCAAGCAGGGCCAACGAGAGAACACGTCGCGTCAGTCGCTTCATACGCTACGACGATGGCTTGGCGGAACTGAGCAGCTTGGCGCGGGCGTAGCCGACCTTGTAGTCATAAAGCACCTTGTACCAATCCTCGCCGTTGTCGCCGCCGACCGGATTCCCGACTACGTAGATGACCGCGCCATTGTTCAAGCCACCGATGCTGGCGGCGTTGACGCGCGGTTGGGTGCGGATGACCACACCTGTGTACCCATATGAGGCGGCATTGACGTATAGCGTCGTCATCGACTCCGGCTTCTGTTGACTGAGCAGCTTGGCACGGGCATAGCCCACGTTGTCTCCGTAGACAGTCCTATACCAGTCTTCGCCATTGTCACCAGTCACGGCCTGCTCGACGACACGGACGCGTCCGCCGTTGTCGATACCCACAACGGAAGCCGCGTTCGTGTTGGGAGCCGTGCGCACGATGACTCCGGTGTAGCCATAATCAGCTCCATTGACGTAGAGGGTAACCAGCGCCGTGGGTTTCTGCCTGTTCAACAGCGCGCCAAGCACGTACCCATGCCGGGAGCCATACACGACCCGGTACCAGTGCCGGCCATCGGTGCCGGTCACTGGTTTGGCGACGGCGTCGATGCGTGCGCCCTGTGGGAGCATGCCTTGAATGGACGAGCCAGTGTTAGGCCGCCCGCGTAGATTGGCGAAAGCAAAACTCTGGTTAACCGCGTCTACGTACAGCGCCACCATCTGCACCCGAGTCTGCGTACCGGATGCGCCTGTCTTCCCACGCCTAGGTCTGTACGGGTGTGCGTGCCGGACGACCCGAGTTGCGGTCGCGCGTGGCCGCGCCGTGGCGCGCACCGCGAGAACCTGGGAGAACAATGTGGCACGCGGCGACGGTGGCGCCAGAACGGTGGCCGTAGCGAGCGGGGGTGCTGTGGCCGTGCTGGGCGGGAGCGCCGTGGCTGTGCCGGATGGGGTCGCCGTGACAACCAGGGCCACGGCTACATCATGCCGTGCCGAAGGGCCAAATGCGTGGCCCGCCATGACGACCCCCCCGATCCCGCCCAGGATTAACCCTACGGCGGCCAGGACCATTACGACAGGATGTGGCGTTCGCCGACCACGCTTCGAGGCTCCGCCTTGGTTAAGGCCCATGGTGGTCGGTGCTGGCTGGAGCACTGGAGCAGACAGACCACCAAGCGACCCAGCGACCGACGCACGGGCGACGGGGGTCGCTGAGGCGGCGAGGGCTCCGGGCAGCGTCGCTTTCATCGTGGGGGCGCCGCCAGAGGGAATTGTCTTGAGCGTAGGCGCTAGCGCCAGCACCCGCCGCAGCGCGTCCGCCATAGCAGCGGCATCCGGGTAGCGATCGTCCTTGTCGAAGGACGTCGCGCGGGACAGAATCTGGTCAAGTGCGTCGGGGATACCTTGCGTGAGCGTGCTGGGCGGCGGGAACAAGTTCCGCATGGCGTCCTGGACCGCGCGACCGCCACGCGTGAGGCGCGCGTACTCAGCATTAGGATGGCGTCCCGTCAGGAGCGCGTGCAGTGTCGCCCCCAACGCATAGAGATCGCTGCGGGGCTCGGCCTGCCCCATAATCTGCTCGTAAGGCACGTAGCCCCAGGTGCCAATAGCCGTCCCACCTGTCGGAGCAAACTGGCGCGTAATACCGAAATCAATCAGCACCGGACGCCCCGTGCGGTCGTCGAGCATGACATTGGGCAGCTTCATATCCCGAAACACGAAGGGCGGCACACGGCTATGTAAATACGCCAGCACGTCGCAGAGTGTGATACCCCAGGAGACGACGCGCGGCCAGTCAATGGGGCCTCCCTCCTCTCGCTGCACCTGCTCTAGCGTCTTACCGGGGATGTACTCCATCGTGAGATACAGAGGACCCGAGGTGGGGTGAGCGGTCCAGTACCCGTAGATGGCCGGGATGCCCGGATGCTCCAGGGTGAGCAGCGTACTGACCTCACGCTTGAACCAACTGATCGCCTCGTGCTTTTCCTCAGGCGTGGCAAACGCCGTATCCAGCAGCTCCTTGATAGCCACCGGCGCTCCAGCGAGGTCCTGTGTGTCACAGGCCAGGTACACACGTCCGAAAGCGCCGGAGCCCAGCACGCGCTCGACGCGATAGTGTCCTTGCAGTAACGTGCCTGCCGTCAGCGGAGTGCTCGTCACGCCGCCGAGAGCCAGCGCGCCATATTGAGAGGCCGCGAGACCGTAGGAGGACGCAGCAGGTGGGGTAGAACCGGCTGGCCCGTGAAGTAGCGCGCCACATTGGAAACAGTGGCGGTCCGTGGCCGGACAACCCGCGCCACAATTGGGACAAACCATCTGCTTTGCTCCTTGGTGCGCCGGCACAATGGCGCTATAGACTTTCAGATAATGTTTCAGACAAACGGCTCGTTCTATGAGCGTTAACACCACCCTTGGACTCTGATTCTTTATCTGAAATGCTATAGTAGAATGATGCGATTCACAAACCGGGTAGGGCCGTGTGGCCGTAGCGCCGATGAGCACCACGACCATGCTGTTGCGTTGATTATATAACTCTCTGCACGAGTCTGACAAGGCCATAAGAGGGCCTTGTCAGACTCGTAACCAGAAGAGGTCGTTGCCCGCCCAGCCGTAACCGGATCGTAACCTTGACCTTAACCTGCCCTGGGCTTCGCCCATAAAGTCGGAGGCCACCGAACGAACGTTGGTGAACGTACTACCGCCTGAACGTCCATTGCTTAAATGTTATCCAAGTGATAAGCATTCTATTGTAACTGGAACAGATGTGGGTACAACTGCACTAAACCGTGGTCGACGCTCAAAACCACGCTCAAATCAGGCGTCACCACGGTTCTCTGTAATTATACCACAGATGTGCCTTACTGGCAATGCCTGTGGAAGTAGCAACTCCAGGAGCGATTATGTGATGAGCTGGGGCTGACGGTGACCCTACCCCTCCTCAACGGCGAGAGCTCGTTTGCCTCCTACGGGACGGTCATGAACCCGTCGCTGCCCTGCGCATCCACTCCAGCGACCCGGACGCGCTGCCGCGGTTCCTCGCCCGCGACCTGCACATGATCCTAGTGCAGAATTAAGGGACTTTCTTTGCAGTGCCAGCGAACAACCGACCGCAGTCGGCCCGTGGTTTGCCATGCGACCGCAGTCGCAGGTTTTGTCCACTGCAAACAGACCGCGTTAAGACGACACTAGGGCAGGCGTACTGCGGTACCACCATCGACAGCGGCGGCTTGGACAGTAGCCCGGTAGGCGACGCCAGCATGAGCGGTGCTGCCTACCACGGATGGGTCGTATTGAGCCTGGGCACGGCCGGCATGGGCAACGCGGACGTCGAGGGCATTATCGACCGCGTGTCCGACGGCTCGCGTGAGAGCATGACCGTCTTCGTCGACCTGGAGGGCATCCGCCAACTGAGTGAGGACCTGCTATCGACTGCGGCAAGGCGGCCTATGATGTCAAGATGCGCCCGCCCGTCACGCAGCTGTATGCGTTCGCCGGCAGCCTGCGCACCAACCCCAACGGCTCGGTCCATGGGGCAATGATGCTTACGGTGAGCAAATAGCTGAACTGCTGCTGTCACATCCATCACTCCTTGCACAAAGGGCGTCCATGGTACTACCATAGAGATGCATGCCGCACACCTCGTCGAGGATACATGGACGATGCTCTGTCCCTCCTGCCACAAGCCTTGTTCGCCCGTCGCCCAGTTTTGCCCCCATTGTGGCGCGCGGTTGGGCAACACGCCCAACGAGTCCCACGATCGCGCCGCCGAGGTGTCGTCCTACATGCCGTCCGGAGTGACACCATCGGCAGCCGTCGTGCGTCCGCTGCCTCCCGGCACCTTGTTGCAAGGCCGCTACCGCATCGGCCGCGTGCTCGGCACGGGTGCTTTCGGCCGCGTTTACCTCGCGGAGGACGCCCAGCACGGGGGCGGTTCCCTTGTCGCGATCAAGGAGCTGCTCGACGCTCAGTTCGCGTCCCCACAGGCGAAACGCGACGCGATTGCGTGGTTCAAGCGTGAGGTCGGAACCCTGCTCACCCTGGACCAGCGGGGCATCCCGGCGATCCACGGCTACTGGACGGCGGAACCTGCAGCAGGTCCCTTCTACCTGGCCATGGACTACATCCCGGGCATGACCCTCCAGGAGGCCCTCCATCACGCCGGCGGCCCGCTGCCCTGGCCTCAAGTCGTCGCGTGGGGCATTGCTCTCTGTGAGATGCTAGCCTATCTGCATGGTCAGACGCCGCCGTTCATTTTCCGCGACCTGAAGCCGTCCAACATCATGCTCGATAGCGGGACGAATCTACCGGTGCTCATCGATTTCGGGATCGCCCGCCGGCTCGCGGCAAGTAGCGGCACAGCCATCGGGACGTGGGGCTACATGCCTTACGAGCAGATGTTGGGCAAGGCTGAGCCGCGCAGCGATCTCTACGCGCTGGGGGCGACGCTGCACGCCTTGCTCACCGGCCAGTCTCCTGACGAAGAGTACCAGCGCCTGCAGCGCGACGGCAGGGATGTGGAGGGAACGATGCGCGCGCTCTTCCCATCGGCGGACACACTCGCTTCCGCCGTCCCCGCTCCGCTCGCGCGGGTGGTCGAGCGCGTGACGGCCTTTGTCGCGACCGACCGCTTCGACAGTGCCATGGCGCTGGCAGACGCGTTGCGACAGGCGAGCCAGAGCGACGTCACAGACAGGGACGAGGGGCTTGTCCACATGGCATCGGCCTCGGCTGCGCCTTCCGCGCCAAGCATGATCGACGGGCCAAGCTTAGTTGTGTCGGCCCATGGTGAGGGCCAGTACACGAGCATCGCCGAGGCGGTGCACTACGCAGCCCCCGGCACCCGTATTGAGGTACAACCCGGACACTATCCCGCTGTCCTGGTCCTCGATAAGAAGGTGGAAATCGTCGGGATGGGGCGGCCGGAGGACATCGTCGTGGAGACGGCCAATGCCGCTTGTCTCGTCATGTGGGCTGACGAGGCGGTGGTGCGTCGGCTGACCTTGCGTGCGGGGCCCGGCGGCGCGCCCCATTACGCCGTCGACATCCCGCAGGGCGCCCTCATGCTGGAGGACTGTGTGGTGACGTCCGCCTCGCTCGCGGGAGTCGCTATTCACGGCGCTGCGGCGACTCCGACCTTACGGCGCTGCACGATCCACGATGGGCAGGCTAGCGGCGTGGTGGTATACGAGGGCGGTCTCGGACTGATCGAGGACTGCACTATCACAGGAACCGCCCTTGCAGGCGTCGAGATCACGGCAGGGGGCAATCCCACACTCCGCCGCTGCACGATTCGCGACGGGCATGCCGGCGGGGTCGTCGTCCACGGGCAGGGGCAAGGTGCGATCGAAGAGTGCACGATTCACGGTAATACCCTAGCGGGGATTGAGATTAGGCAACAGAGTGCCCCGGCGATTCGTCGCTGCACGATTCGCGATGGGCATGCCAGCGGCGTGCTGGTTAGCGCGCACGGCCAAGGCGTCGTGGAAGATTGCGAGGTCAACGGCAATGCCTTGGCGGGCGTAGAAATCGCGCAAGGGAGTACGCCAACGATCCGCCGCTGCACCATCCGCGCGGGTCAGGCAGATGGCGTGCTGGTCTATGCGGATGGGCAGGGGCTGCTGGAGGATTGCGCGATCGTCGGCAGCGCTCTGGCGGGCGTGGAGATCACCCAGGGCGGGGCACCCCTCCTTCGTCGCTGCACGATCGGGGAGGGCAAGCAGGGCGGCGTCCTCATATACGACGGTGGCCGCGGGACAGTGGAGGAGTGCACTGTGAGCGCCAATGCGCTGGCCGGCCTGGAAATCGGAGATGGTGGCAACGTCGTGGTCCGTCACTGTCACATCAATCGCAATGGCCACGCGGGCGTCTTCGCGTTTGGACATGCGACGCTGCGCGTGGAAAGCTGCGACCTGACGGGCAACGTCAGCGGAGCTTGGCACACAGATCCGTGGTGTCAGGTATATGGCGCCAACAACGTCGAATGAGAAGTGCGTTGAGGCGCGTGATGCAGCGGGGCAACTTCCTTCAGAGTCCGTCAATGGACCAACCTGTGTTGCGTGACCGCCGGCACCTATAGACGTTCAGACAAAGAATGAGAATCTGCGGGCGATTTCGACGCTCAGCTGATTGCCCAACCCTCTGAAACATTATCTGACAAGCTATAGCGATCACGGTACGGTATACCAAGCCTATTATGAAGGTGAACTATTGGCAACGGATTGGACCGGCGCTCGTACCGACCAACCTCACAGGCACATACAGAAGGTGTCGCGTTCCTCCTTGCTAGTTCTACGCATGGCACGGGCCGTTCGAATC
>JAABUU010005952.1_pt1 | contig 13301 bp, 15 predicted proteins | sample 5559301 | NCBI WGS metagenome assembly JAABUU01 (sample SAMN10711884, study PRJNA513360) | rock metagenome | isolation source: Antarctica rocks | place: Antarctica: Victoria Land, Richard Nunatak white | reverse complement strand
CGCGGATGCTCCTTCTGGGTAGGCGAATCTGACTGTCGCAAGCCACATTCTCCTTGCCCAGCAGGGCATCCGCGGTCTACGACATGCCAAACCGCCCTATCGCAACGATGGATCCAGGCTCAATGAAGGGCATCCCCCGAAAGGGCTGCAGGCGACCGCCCGCGAGCACCTGTCCGGGATCCGCACCCTGCCTCAATGAAGGGCATCCCCCGAAAGGGCTGCAGGCGTCACCCGTGCAGCCTCCCACGCCGCCCGCGGACGCGCCTCAATGCAGGGCAGCCCCCGAAAGGGCTGCAGGCTGGTGCTGCCGACGACGACACCGGCGGTCGTGCCGCCTCAATGAAGGGCAGCCCCCGAAAGGGCTGCAGGCCGGTCGCAGTGGTCGCAGCGGGCGTGGCCGGTGCGGCCTCAATGAAGGGCAGCCCCCGAAAGGGCTGCAGCCGGGTTCTACGCTGGTCATGTCTGGCCTTTCCGGCCTCAATGAAGGGCAGCCCCCCGAAAGGGCTGCAGAGGGGGGTCATGGGCGTGGCCGTGACCAGCAGCGACTGTAGCGCCTGGCGACGGGTGTCAACACGAAGATCATGATCGAGCAGGCCGACGTTGCCGGCCGGCATCAGGAACATGGCAGACCAACTCTGACCTAGGCGTTCGTTGCGGCGACGGGTCGGCGGGGTAACGCGTCGCGGCAGAGCCGTCGCGAGGCGCTACAGGACGATAGGACCGTGCGGCGTGATCTCGGCGGAGCGGCCGAGGAACTCGAAGCGTCTAGCGTCGATGGAGCCCACAACCCCCATGTCGCAGAGCAGCACAGAGTCGCAGCGGGTATCGAGCAGATCCTCCAGTCGGCAGCGCAGCCGCACGAGTCGAGCGGGGCGCGCGTCCACCACGAAGACGCTGTACTGCACCCGATCGCCGTAGCCCTCAAGACACTTGGCGATTCGTGTCCGCCGCCGATCGTCGCTGATGTCGTAGGCGACCAGGTAGCGCCGGGGTGGCTCGCTCACCGTGTGCGTATCCCGACGTAGCGCGGCATAGAGCCGTCCAGCACGCCGAGTACTAACCGGGCCTGCACCTCCATAGCGCGGCGCCAAGTGAGTTCGTACCCGAAGGTCGGGTGACGGAACGTACTGGTGATCCGCCGCTCGTAGGCTGCGATCAGCGTCTTGCGCCCTTTGTCTCGCAGCGACGTGGACCCGAGCGTCGCCGAGAAGTCGTGTCGATGCAGCTCGCAGTTGTTAAAGGCGCTCACGACGACCGAGTCGGCGATGGCGGCTCGGAACTCCTCAGCTAGGTCCAGCGCGAGCGCGGGCTTGTTGCGACCGCTGCTGTGCAGGAAACCGTGGTGTGGGTCGAGTCCGCAGGCCATGACTGCCCGCACGGCATCAGCCAGCAAGAGGGCATAGGCGTAATTCAGCGCGGCGTTGAGTGGATCGGTTGCCGGACGACGGACTCGTCCCGGGAACGTCAGGTGTTCCGCCTCGATGACGCTCGGGGCGAGCATCGTCAGGAAGCGCCGAAAGTACGCCGCGGCGGCGTCACCCTCGAAGCCCAGGAGAAGGGGCAGGCTCGCCGCGGACGTGGCGGCGCGGGACAACTCGCGCAGGCGGCGAACGACCTCGGCCTGACCGCCACGTCGCCACAGGAGGGTCGCCTGCCCAGCGATCTTGCTGCTCACGAACTCGCGCGCTAGATCCAGTCGGCCCTCCTGGGAAGCAACAGCCTGCCGGGCGCGCGGCCCACCGTTCGGCGAGTGCGCCTAGCTGGCCCAGCCGACGAGCCGCCCGGAGCTGCTGCACCACAGGACCGGGAGGTTTCGCCAGAGCAGCTCGCGCAGCAAACCTCCGGTCAGATCGACGTTGCTGTGCACGACGACCGCCTGCACTCGCTCCAGCGGCAAAAAGGCCATCTGCTCGCCCATTCGGGAGACGATCATTCGGCCCGACTTCACGGACGCGCGCACGCCGAAGGTCGACAAATGGACGACCTGTGAGTCCGGATCGTCGACTCGTATCCGCCGTTGCACCATCTGCAGCTGGCGCTCATCCGGCAGACAGACAGAAATGTGGCTGCAGGACGAGCAGCGAACATCGTCCTCGAGCGGAGGCGGCGCCAATGGAGCGTCGACAACGCTCCGGGTCGCCTCGACCATGTCCCTGGCCGTCGTGACATCCTCGTCCGTCAGCTCGACGTCCACGGCGGTGCTGTGGCTGCTGAACCAGATCCCAGTTGTCCGGACGTCGTGACCCGCCTCCTGCAGACACGTGCGCTGCAGCGCGAGCTGGACACGCATCGGCAGGGTCACGCTGGGCTCTCGACGAACGGGGGTCGCCCTGTGCTCAACGAGATCGAGCGAGCCGTCTGGTCGCACATGCACCGTGTCGCAGCGACCGACGACGCCCCATTCGTCGCTGGCCACGTCCATCGCTCGTGCCGTGTTCGGTCGTGAGCGGCCTGGGTCGTCGGATGCAGCGTGCGCCCGGGTCCCGATCGCCATCTGTCGGGTGTCGGTGTGCTCGCCGGCCGCTTCCAGCCACGCGCGTCGGGGACAGAAGGCGTAGTGGGCGACAAGACCAATCTGCACCAGCTCGGTCACGACGATGCCTCGCCGAGGCGCACATCGCTTCCTGGCATGACTCGCCGCTCTTCTAATTGGGTCGACCCGAAGGTATGCACGGGCATCAGGACGAGCCCGACGACTCCCTGCTCAACGAGCCATCCTTTCGCCCGACTGGCAGGGGCCGGTGACGTACGCGCGGCGCCTGCGACCTCGCTGAGCGCGGCGCTGCAGAGAACCGCCTGCAGCTTTGCCAAAGACCACCAGCCTCGCCACATGGGTGCGACGACGTGTCCTCCCCGTACTTCGTCGCCCAACCCTGCGCCCCGGGACCACGGCAGGTGCCCGGAAGTACGGCTCTGCCGCCCGACGTCCTGGGCGACTGCCGTGCTTGCCAGTCCCCACATCGCCACCCAAGCCAGGGCGTTGTCCGTGGCTCCGGGGGGGCGCAGGTTCGCGGCACTGCGGCTGTCCGGTGAATCCTTGCCGACCTCGTCCTGGCTGCTGGCGCCGGTGAGTCCGTCAGCTACCTCGTCAACGGTGCGAACAGCGACCGCGGCGGCCAGCGAGCGCAGCCGGGTGCCCACGAACTCGCTCCCACTATTACGCGGCTGCAGCTCAAGACGGCTCGCCGCATCGTCCTGCCGAGCCTGACCCTTGTATTCGTGCCAGGAAGAAGGCTCACCGAGAGCGGCCATCAGTCGCAAGTCCAGCCGCTCCTCGATGCTGACCAAGCGGTCCCGGTGCTCGAGCCGCCGCTGCTGCCATGCTTGCCAGGCACCCGGTGGCAGGGCCTTCACCCGCGGGCTGAACAGGGCGCGGCCCGGTTCGTGCGGCAAGTCGGCCTGCATCCAGTGGCTGTCCGTCTGAGAGCGCAGCGCCCGGTTGTGAGTTGCTTCGGCGAGCTCGCGGGGCTGGACGCCAGCCAAGACAGGAGCTGGGGACAGTCCACTCGTCCATCCGAGTCTGACGCCCTCAACGGCGTCTCTCGCGATAGCCGCCGCGCCCCATAGAACGGCATGGGTGAAGAGGAGCTGATGGCCAGTCGAAGCTAGTTCGACTCGGCTCTCCGCGGTCATGATCCCGCCGCGCTGACTCGACCATCGGCCGCTCTTAGCAGCGCCTCCAGGTAGGCGACGGTCCACACGCCGAGGGACTCATCGGTATCGCTTACTAGTTGCTCCCATGTCCCTTCGTCGAACAGGGTGACCGCATCGGGTAGCTGCTCGTGGTGCAGCGTGCCCAGAAGTGACCGGGCGCCATGCGGAAAGCTCGGCCGGCCTCGCCCATGCGTCGTCCCGACCAGCCGGGTCACAAGGTCGCGGAGCCGGGGCTCGATTGCGCGCCAGGCCAGCAGCGCAGACAGCTGCTCGTGGCGCCAACCTGTCGGCAGCCCTGCCGCGGTCCGGTCCGCCGCGTCCGAGACGGGTGGTCGCGCGGCGCCCTTCGCGAGAATGGGACCGCCCAGCTGTTGACCAAGCACCCGTTGGAAGCGAGGGTCGGCCTTCCCGTCGTCGTGGTGCAGGCCGGCCAGGCGCAGCTGCTCGACTGGCTCCTCGTCGAGTCCTAAGCGCACCGCCAGGGCGGCGGCGGCTCGCGCCACGGCATTCGCGTGCTGGTCCAGCGAGACGGCAAGCTCATTGGGAGTCCAAGTCTGGCGGAGGTCCTCGTCAGCGGCGGCGCGGCGCAGATCTCGTACGACCAGCACCACCGGCGCTGCCTGGTCGTCGGTGAGCAGGTCGATCGCGCTGTCCTTCACGCGGCCGTTCCGCAGGAGCGCGACGGTGGCATCCCGCATTGCCAGCAGGTCGTGCTCCTGCGCAGCGTCAGGGCCTATCCGGGGCTTAGCGCCCTGCAACAGATCGACGAGCTCTCGGCGCTGGCTGCGGGACCATCCGCCCATGGCGCCGGCTGGCCCGTCACGAAGCAGGTCGACAACCGAGGTCGGTAAGGGCCCGAGCAGGGAGGCTCCCTTGCGGTACTCACCCCAACGCAACACGACCGAGCCGGCCCGCACCGCCGAGGTGGGGTCCGACACGTGTTCGAGGACATCCATCGCCGGTTCGACGTCATCCCCGCTGCCGACGACCCCCACCTGTTGGAAAGGCACCTCTGCATCGACCACGATGACATCTCCCGGGCGTACTACCGCCGTGCCAGGAGTCAGCTCCTCGACCTCACCGGAGCGCCAACGCAAGACCGCGCGACGGTTGGCGAGCGTCGGCAGAACGGCGGCCATCAGCCCGATCGGGACCGGGAACACCTCGTGTGCCCTGGGAGGCAGCAGTCGCAAGAGCTCGAGCGCGCGAAGGGAGTCTGTGGGCAGGTCCGCCCGACACACCAGACCAACGTCGCGGTCTGCGGACAGATCATCAGCAAGCCACAGGTCGAGGTCGGGTGCTGCAAAGCGCGGCTCCCCTGTCGCGGCCCACGCCCAGCTGTCGGTCAGCTCGAGCGGGCGGAGCAGTCGACGGCGGAGCGCCTGTCCAGGTGGCGCATCATCGCGCACCGCCCAGGGCGAGAGCCCGGCTGGGTCGTGCGCTCGTCTGGTCAACCAGGCCAGTGACCGGACGAGGTCGTCGCGGTCATACGGCGCGCTGCCCTTCTCGGGCACGTCGGCCTCCGGTACAGCGACGACCACGCGCGAGTTGTCTCGCTGGCCCCGTCGATTCACCCGTCCACTGCGCTGTGCCAGCGCAGCTCCCGGAGCCAACTCCGTCACGAGCGCGGACAGGTCCAGGTCGACCCCCACCTCGATGGTCTGTGTCGCGACCAGCACGTCGACCTCAGGGTCGCCCGAGATGTCCAGCAGTCCCGGCCGTCGACGACGCAGATGAGTCACGTCCGCCGGCCGCATGCGACCTACGAGCAGCTCGACGGTCAGGCCGTCTGCACGAAGCAGCCGAGCGAGTGCGGCCGCGGTCGCCACGCGATTGACGACACAACCGACCGTTGGCCCGAGGTCGGCGTGCGCTCGCCGCACCTGCTGGAGAAGGGCCAGTACGGGGGCGCCGTCGGCCGTCACCGGCCACCCTGGGACACGCAGCACCTCGACAGGCTTGTCGGCTCGCATGCGGCGGTTGAGCACCCGATCGGACAGGTCGCCGTCCTCGACGCCGACCTCGACGCCGTCACCCTGCTGCGGCGTGGCCGTGGTCTCCACGACCTGCAGCACCGGCACAGCACCGATCACCTCCGATCCGGCCAGCTCCGACACTCGCCGGGCTGTAGCGAGGAACTGCCGCGACAGGTGCGCCTCGTCGACGACGAGCGCGCAATCATGGGCCAGCAGCCCCGCCTCCCGTGGCCATGCGCTCCGGGAAGACCCATACCCCTGCAGCAGGAGCCGACTGCCGATCATGTCGGGCGTCCCCGTGATCACCGCGCACGCCTCAGGTACGTCCCGCCAGCTGCGCGGAGGCGGCGCTCCACCTCTGAAGCGGGCCGTCAGCAGCGGCTCCTCATCCGCGTCGACAAAGAGCCCGGGAACATCGAGCTTGCCAAGGTCGAGGCGCAGCGCTACCAAGAGCTTGGCCACCTCCGCCAGCACACCACCGCCAGCGCCGTCGAGCAGACGCGCGATCACGCGGGCATGATCGTCATGGCTGTCGACGACGGCCCGGCGATCGACGACCAGCACCAGCCGGCGAGGCAGGCGCGGCGCCCGGCCGGCGGCGGCCAAGGCGTTGGCAAAGACGTGGACGTCGACGACAGCGGTCTTGCCGGCACCAGTCGGCGCCACGATGCGGTCCGGCCACCGGCCCTGGGACACCAGCAGGTCGAGCAACCGCGCGCCGCAGTGCCCGACGGCGACGTGGCGGTACGCCCTGATCCCGCACGGCACGGGGTGTCTGGTCGTGCAGACCTTCCGGCACGGCCCGGGCCGCTCCGGGCTGCGCTCGGCGGTGCAGCACCGACCGGAGCAGGCCGAGCAGCTGGTGGCCGCCCGCGCCGCCGAACTCGGCATCAACATGACGGTGGTCCTGGCCGAGGCCGAGCAGTTGCTGTCCCGGGGCTGGCACCCGTAAGCCAAGGACCCGAGCGCAGGGCCCCCCGGGCCTCAGCGGCGGCGTCTGGGCGGCAGGAGCACCGTCAGGCCGACGGCGACGACTCACCCTGCCCGACCACGCGTTCAGCAGCGCGCTTCACCGGCCGGCGGGTAGACCCACCTGGCAAGATCAACGGTGACTCCAGGTGAAGACGCCGCGTGCACCGCCTCGCACGGCCCGGGCGTCCTCGACGCGATCGAGGAGGTGAACAACACTCGCCCCCACCCGCAAGCAACCATACTCGGCAAGGCCCGCTTCGCTGGAAGGGGGGCGAGGCCGGGTAGGTCCTGAACCGCGCTCGCGACGGCCGCTGGCGAAGATCCTGGTCACCTCAAACCCGGTCGAATCGATGATCAGCATCGCTCGCGCCGCGAACCGGAACGTGACCCGCTGGCGCGACGGTCACATGGTGCTGCGCTGCACCGCGGCTGGGATGCTCAACGCCGAGCGATCCTTCCGCCGGATCAAGGGGTACAAGCAGATGCCCCAGCTCGTCGAAGCCCTCCATCGGCATGCTCACCCCGAGACGGTTTCGGACACCGAACCTGTCAGAGCTGCCGGATAGAGTTCACCTCGGATCGCCACCCAAGTTCCACGAGACTCGGGACATCCTCACCGGTCATCGGCTGGTCTGTTGCTATCCCAGAGCTAGCCACACCGTCGTCAGAACGATCACGGTGAACAGGACCATGAGCATGACCGGCAGCGCTGACAGCGCACTCGAAGCCGAAGGCGCCCTCACAGCTGGGCCACACAGGTCCTCCGCGCCGGTCGCGATCTCAGGTCACCGACTCTGCCACGGCGGCCCGGGCCGCCGCTCCGCTGCGAACGGTCAGTGGGCCAGCGGCCCTGCCTGACGCACCGTGGGTAAGAGGTACCGACGCGCGCTGGCTTGAGGTCCGATTAGTGGACCGCTGACCGGTGGCTCGGTCAACGGCTGACGGGCAGGCCGAAGGTGGCGGCGAACGACGCCGCCGAGCCGGCCCCGCGCAGTCTGGGCGCCCGCACGATGTCGCTGTACAGGCCGGTGAGCGAGTAGTGCGTCAACGGGGCTGTAATCACCTGACTAGACAGGCCTGGGACAGCTACCACGGTAAGCACCTTGTTGCCGCTGCCGGCGTCACTTTCATCGCCGGTGATGACGACCGCGAGCTTGCCGCTGCGGAAGTCAGGTCCGGACAGCACCTTTGGTAGCCAGCCGGCGAGCCAATGGTCGGCCTGCGCCAGCGTGCCGTCATGGGCGTCGTGGTTCAGGTCCGGGATCGCCCAGCCGAGGTTGGGCAGGTTGCCCGTCGCGATGTCGCTGGCCAGCACCCCGGCAGCAGGGTCTCCCATCGGTACTTGGCCGCTTTGGCAGGCGGCCCGTTCGTTGACGTAGTAGGCCCAGACAGCGTGCTTGACGGCGTAGCTCCCCGAGTTGCTCAGGGCGCAGTTGGTGGGCATGGACTCGGCGTAGACCTTGGCGGTCTTGCCGACGGCCAACGCCTGCCCGAACACTGAGGGACCGCTGATCGGGTGCGCCACCGGACCGGCATCGTCGGTGACACCGAATGTCGACCCGCCGCTGAGCGCCAGGTAGTTCGGCAGCGACGGGTGGCTGACGGCGGTGTAGGAGGTGGCGTAGGCGTACTGCCTGGCGAGCGACGTCAGGTAGGGCATAGAGGCCTGCATCTGCTGCAGGCTGTGGTTCTCCTCCACGACGGTGAGCACCTTCATCACGTGCGCACCGCCGGGGGGTGCGGGCACCGAAGCCAGCACCACCGGGGGCACAGCAGCGGTGGGCGAACCACCACATCCGGTGAGCAAGGACAAGCTCGCCGCTCCAGCCAGCGCCACACGGGCCGCAACCGGGAACACCGCACCTCCACCAGGCCACCGGCCAAGGACACGCAAGCGCCGGCGGAGCTGCCCACGTCCATCACACCTGGCTGTTGCCCATCTTGGCGCCCCAACCTGATAGCACGCTGAGACCCCGACCTCAGGAGCAGGTTCAAGCTCGGCCCCGCAAGGGTGGGCGAACTCGCCGAAGCGTCGCTGGCGCGTGTGCTGGTGGTGGACGCGGTCGGTGAGGACGTCCCGGCCTCGTTGGCGGCGCTGCGGGCCCTGGCCGCCACCACCGGCGTCCGGGTCCTGGCGGTGGTCAGCCCGAAACCGGGGCGCCAGCCTGGTGAGTCTCCTGGTCCAGGATCCGGCGCGGCACTGTCAGTGCCTGTGCGCTTCTGTAAGCCGGCTGAGTCGAACTGGTGGTCGGATGTACTGGGCGGGCTGCGGGGCCTTCTACGGGCAGATCAGACACCGTCATCTGCTGCTCCTGTACCGACGGAGGGCTGCGCCGAGAACTTCGTGCTCCCGGCGCAGCCCGCGCCGTCCTTACTTGCTGTCGCCGGGTGGCTGGTACCGGCAGGCTGGCAGGTCCGGTCCGAAGGCTGCGTCGGCCAGGTCGGCGGCCTTGCCGATCGCGGTGGTCCAGGCCTGCAGGGCGTCCCGGTCTTCCAGGTAGACCAGGACCCGGCCGACCCGGACCGCGATGTGGCCGTACCCACGGCCGCTGGCCTGCGGGGTCATCGCGCGCACCCGATGCTCCTGCGGTCCGGCGAAGATCGCCTGGATGGCGACCTGCATCCGGGGCTGCGGCCGGACCCGCAACCGGCGGCCCCCGACGACCTGTAGGTGGTCGCGTCTACCGGGCATCGTCGTCCTCCTCGTCCCAGTCGACGTCGACCAGCCGCTGCCCCCGCCACGACGAGCTGGACGAGACGGCTGGCCGCAGGCCCAGGGCCAGGGCGTCGATGACCCCGTCGACGGCTTTGGACAGCACCAGCACGACCGCAGCGAGCTGCTGCGCTCGCCGGGTGGACAGGGTCGCCAGCTCCGGTTGCTGCTCACGTAGGTGGTTGTAGAGCAGCACCGCCAGGGCCGCGGCCCCAGCGATACCAATGATCAACACCATGATTGTCTCCTTCGGGCATGACGAAGGCCGCCTCCGGGATGGAGACGGCCTGAGGAAGTGCTAGTCGCGCTGGTGGTGCGGTGGGTCAGCGGCGCTTCTTGGCCACCGACCGCTTGGGCGCCGGGTAGCGCAGCTGGGTCGGTTCTGACCCGACGGCCTGCTCGAACAGGTCGCTGTCCCGGGCCGGCTCCGGGACATCGCCGGTGAACAGCGGTGCCGGCGGCGTGGGCGCTGCCGCTGCCTCAGCCGGCACGACGGTCGGCACCGCGGCCGTGGGCGTCGGGTCAGTTGCCGGCAGTGTCCTGCCGTCCGGCGCGGGGGCCGGGCAGGGGTTCATGCCGGGGACGACCCCAGCGAGCACGGTGCCGGCGTCCCGGAGCACTGCGGTCGGCAGCAGGGCGATGTTGGCCACGACCTGGACCAGCCAGGACCAGGGGCGGGGCAGGAAGCGGCCTACCAGGGCCCGCAGCAGGCGTTCCCGGGCGATCGCGCCTACCGCGTTGGCGGGCAGGTTCTGCGGCCGCAGCAGCCCGCTCAGGACGTTGAGCTGCCGGGCCCGGTCGGTGGCTGCCTGCTTGACCGCAGTTGCCTTGCTGCCGAGCCAGGTGGCCAGCCGCGAACCGGGGCTGCCGAACAGCCGCAGCGTCCCGCCGACCGCCGTCCCCACCGCACCGGCGGCGGTGCTGACAGCCGTGCTCACCGCCCGGACAGCCGTGCCGACCAGGGTCTGCCCCACGTCGGTGGACAGGCCCCAGACAAGGCCGGCGAGGACCCCCGGTGCCCGCAGACCACGCGCGGCCACTGAGGCAGCGCCGAGCAGCCAGCCGTAGGAGCGGCGCACCATCGTGAACAACCCGCCCAGGTGCAGCCGGGCGGCGAGCCGACCGGCGCCCTCGGTGGCCGTACGGGTGTAGCCCAGGACCAGGTCCTTGGCGGTCAGGAAGGCCGCGAAGCGCCGCCGGTCAAGCTGCCACGTCGCTCTGTCCTCGTGCTGTGGTGGGTAGACCGCCTGTAACGGCGGCCGGTGCTCTGTGCTGGTCATGTCGTGCTCCCTTGAGGTGAACATGCGAAAGGGCCCCGGCGGCTGCCTAGGCCCAGCACGTTCCGGGTCAGCTGACCCGGAACGCACAAAGGCCCTCCACCGGATCGGTGAAGGGCCTGTAGTGCGAGCGAGGGGCGGTGTTGCCAGCCCTGCAACAGGGCGTGGTTGTCCTACCTCGCTGCTCTCAGTCTAGCAGAAGATGATCATGATTGGCAAGCGCTTCTCCTGTGGAAGACACCGGGCGCGGGGAACGGCGCGCTGCGCTTTCGCCCGCCGCACCAGCAAGTGCTGAGGCCGCGTCACCCACGCTCAACGCCCATGCGGTTGCCTGCCAGGTGTTGTGTGACTATGCAGATCTTCGCAAAAACATCAAGCACGGGGAGGCGGCATGGCCGCGCAGCCGCTTGAGACCGTCGTACTCCCTCGAGTGAGCGGCCGGCACCGGGACCGAGTGCTGGCCTCGGCGCGTAAGTGCCCTCGACAGGGTGCGGATGCCAGAGACTCGCGGCCCGGCCGACACCGGTCGGCAGGCAGGTAGGCAAGACTCGGTCTTGACACCTGGTGACGCCAAGGCCGAGGGTCGGTGCCTTCGACGAGGCTGAGGAGCGGGCATGGGCGAAGTCGTCTACGTTTCGGAGGTACGGATCGAGCCGGAGGGCGGCCCGGTCCGGCGGGCTTATCTGCCGGCGGAGGAACAGCCGGTCTTGTATGGCGCGCATGGCGCGGTCGCCGAGCACTACGGGTATCCGGCGGGACGCTTCCCCGATCACGCGACCACCCTGGACCATGTGGTAGGCGCCACCGCCGGTTGAATGACCGGAACGTTCGCCGGGGCCCTGCAGGCCCGGGGGATCGAGCCCACCGGTCTGGTGGGTCATGCGCGCGGGGAGATCGAGCTTGACGGCGGGATCCTGGTGATCCGCCGTATCCACATGACGTACTCCGGCGTTGACGTGCCGGACGGCAAGCGTGACACGGCTGAGCGGGCGCTGGCCACGCACCATGCGGCGTGCCCCGTCTCGCGCAGCATCGCCGGCGCCATCGAGCTGACGACCGGCTGGGCGTGACGGCGGGCGAGCCCTCCTGCTCCGAGATTCGGACTGGGCGACGGGATACGGTCTGCTTCATGCCGGGTGTGGAGGTGTCAGCGACCGAGGCGTTCGCCCGGCGTGGGTACGACGTGGCGGTCAACGACACCCGGCTGCACCTGCTGGACGAGGGTGAGGGCAGCCCGGTCCTGCTGCTGCACGGCAACCCCACCTGGTCCTTCCTGTGGCGCGACGCCATCGAGCCGCTGGTCCGGGCCGGGCACCGGGTGCTCGTGCCCGACCAGCGCGGTTTCGGTGGTTCGCAGCCGATGGGCAGCCCGTACGACGACCCGCTCGAGGTTCGGGTCGCTGACCTCGCGGGTCTGCTGGAGGTCCTCGGGCTGGACGAGGTCACGCTCGTGCTGCACGACTGGGGCGGCCCGATCGGCCTTGCCTTCGCCGCGTCCCATCCGCAGGCGGTCCGGGCGCTGGTGCTGATGAGCACCTGGGCGTGGCCGGACCCGTCGCCGTTCCACACCACGGTCGTGCCGTGGCGGATGCTGCACGCGCCGGTCGTCGGTCCGCACCTGCTGGGCCGGCACAACAGCCTGGCCGACCGCGGCGTGTACCTGTCCGTGGTGGATCGCGCGGGCTTCCGGCGCCGAGCCGGCCGGGCGTACGCCGACGCGATGCCGGACCGGGCGAGCCGGCTGCCGACGGTGCTGTTCCCGCGCCTGATCCCGCTGGACGAGGGCTCCCGGGCCCACGAGTTCTTCACCTGGCTGCAGGCGCAGCTGCCGTCGCTGCAGATGCCCGCCCTGGTGCTGTGGGGACGCGAGGACGACGTCTTCCCGCCGTCCTACGCCGACCGTTTCGTCCAGACCCTGCCGCACGCGCAGGGACCTGTTCTGGTCACCGGCCGGCACTTCCTGCAGGAGGATTCCGGGCGCGAGATCGGCGAGCGCATCGCCGGGTTTCTCGCCGAGGTCGAGGGCCAGCAGGCATGAGCATCCAGTGGCTCGGCCGCGAGCAGATCCCCGACCGGGCCGTGCGACGGCGTCAGGTGGTGCTGACCGAGTTCCAGCTCGGCCACGTCCCGGCGTTCCGGCAGGTGTTCGTGGACCACTTCGCGGTCACCGACCCGGTGTTGCCGCAGGAGCCGGGCTGGTTCCGCGCGCCGACCGGAGGTCTGTACGAGGTGGTCCTCACGGCCCGGTCCGGTGAGCAGGTCCCAGCCGGGGTCGAGGTCGCGGCCCTGCCCGAGCGCTTCGTGCCGCTCACCGAGGCCGCCGTGAACAGCGACTTGTGGGAGTTCCTGCGCTGGGTCCTCGAGCGGGCCGGCGAACCCTGGACGGTCGACGCCCTCGGTCAGCTGGCCGCGCTCTACCGGATCCCGGAGGGCCAACAAGCAACAGACAGCTGACAATCCGGGTCGGACGCGATCTGCGCGAGCAGGACCATCATGTCCCGGCGGCGAGCGATGGGGACTCAGAGCGGTCGTACCGCACCAGGCGTGGCCAGCCTGCTCCAGCACGCCGGCCAGCTCGGTCAACGACGTGACGACCAGCTGCGGTGGCGGCCGCAACGTGTCGAACAGGCCGCCGGACCGGTTGACCCATGCCGCGGCCATCCCGGCGGACTCCGCACCGATGTCGTCGAACGGGTTGGCCGAGATCAG
>JAABUU010005951.1_pt1 | contig 13302 bp, 6 predicted proteins | sample 5559301 | NCBI WGS metagenome assembly JAABUU01 (sample SAMN10711884, study PRJNA513360) | rock metagenome | isolation source: Antarctica rocks | place: Antarctica: Victoria Land, Richard Nunatak white | reverse complement strand
TTGGCCGGCAGGCCGGAGCGGAAGAGGGCGTAGAAGAGAGGCGGGTCGATCCCCGCGCCGCCTGCCGCGGTCGTTCGGGCGCTGAACTGGTCCGACAAGGCGGCTAGTGCTACCGCGCGAGCGTCCCAGCCGGTCTTGTTCGCCAGGTATGTGATGTCCTGGCGCTCGTCGGTCTCCTGCAGGTCGCGCAGGTGGCCCTGAAACTGGGCGGACAGCGCGCCGGTCAGCGTCTCATGTTCAGAGTCCAGTACGGCAGCCGCCCCATCCGGCAAGACAACCTTCAGCGTCACGACATTCGAGGCGTTGTAGCGCACCTCTGATGAGCCAAGAAACGCCTCGCCGGAGAGAACGCGTGTTTGCAGATCGGGCTTTTGTTTGGGACCGCCGTAGGAGAAGGTGACGGCATAACTGCCGTCATCGGCGGTCGAGACTTCGGCGAGCGGCACGTCCGGTCCCGCGTTCTTGTCCACAATCTGCACACGCAGCCCGCCCACGCCGGCGCGGGTGCGACTGGCGACCTTGCCCTCCACGCTGAACGCCGGCGCGTCAACGGCGACGACCAGGTTGACGATCTCAAAAGGCTTCGGGGCCGCAATCGTCGCGTCCGCGCGCTGCCTGCCGTCGGGTGCGAAGGCAGCTACGCGCAGCTTCGCCCCATCCTGGCCCGATGCCGCGTCGTAACCGATGCTATAGCGGCCTTCGGGGTCGGCGGCGTCCTCTCCGAGATGAATGCTACCCTGGTCGCCCTCGCGGAACAGGATCACCGTGCCCGTGAACGGCCCACGTCCGTCCTGTACCACCTGCCCCGCGACGACCTGCTTCTGGCCGTCCCGCGCGGCGTCGAACGCGCCGAGATCCTTGAGGCTCGCGTTCAGTGCGTCGGCGGTAAGCGCGTCAACCTCACCTGTTGGGGGCAGGCGATAGTGTTCTTGAAAGATGGCGACGGATTTGGTCGTGGCGTCTTTGTAGACCTGACCGGCGCGCTCCCCTTGTACGGCTGTGGACAACTCCTGACGAGCGGCCGCATTATTGGACAATATAACGGGGCGTTGGAGCAAAAAAGCAAGTGCGTCTTGCAGGTCTCCTACTGCGGGGCCTTGATCGTTGGGGTGGAGGGGAGATGTGATCGGCTGCATGTTTTTGACCCTTTCACGTTAACCTGCACGACGCTGCTGCAATTCACGAACGTCTTGCGCCGTCTCTGACCAACCCCGTCACGGCGAGCGGCGGCGGGAACCGGTCGTAGTCCTGATTGATGGCGGCAGCCGTGTCCGTGTCGACGACGCCAAGGACGCCCTCCCATCTGTCGCCGGTGTCGCCGCTCAGCGTGAGGAGCCACTTCTGGATCTGTTCTTGGTACCGGGTGACCGCGTCACGAGTGCCGGGGCCGAACTGATGTCGAGGGAGAGAAACCGCTTCTGGAGATCCATAGAATTGTCCTAGCGTTTGATGTATTGGGGAAAGTCGAATATGGGCTGCATTCGTTGAGATTCCCTCTGCCGGTTTCGTTATGTGAGTAGCCTCGCGGGCCGCACCGCTTGACATTACTGCGTCCATACATATGCGCCTCTGGTTTGTCCCCGTAGTCTTGCGGCAGCATCAAGGGTGAGTGTCCACCGTTCTTCGCTCGTAAGCCCAGGCGCCAATAACGCTGCTCGGAAGCTAGCTTGTGCCTCCTCAAGCGCGTCCACACTGTGAGTCATTCCTGCTAAAGCAGCTGCGCGATGACCGATCACTTCATGTGCAATCGCGCCTCGTGAAGAAACTAAGGAATTGGCAGGGTTTGCGGGATTGCGAAGGGCTCCTGCGGCACCGGGATTAACATCCGGTCCAATAACCAATTGATCAAACGTCGGCCAATAAGAGGTTGATAGGTTCGGACCATAGGTAATTTGCTCTCGTGGCATTCCAAGTGAACCAGCATAATCCGTAGCAGCATCCACCTCGCTGGTCGCGAGCGGTGTCGAACCACGGGAAGCACCTTCGCTCATGCCGAAACTAGGCTTGGTAAGCTTCAATGGTCTACTCGCTAGGCTCATAGATGCACCTGCGGCAGCGGCATTTCCTGAAATATCGCCCAACACACCAACTGCGTTGGCCAATCGCGGATCGGCGCCTAGGCCTGCAGCGATCGACGAGGAAAGCTCATACTTGAAAGAACTTGCGGGCTTGCCTGTGACGAGCATCCTCATGCCGCTTTGGGCTGTGTCGGCCGCGTTCAGCAGAACGACAGTTGAAAGGCCTGCCGTTTCGGGTTCGGCATAGACCGCACCGACAGCTTCAAGACCCGCACCGGCCAATTGCAAGCCTCCCATGATGCGTGTGACTGCTGGCGGATAGGTCAGCGTCGGCTGCAGCCGTTCTGCCATCGCTTTCAGATTCTGCATGCTTTCGACATCTGACATTTTCGGTTTTGGATTGGCCGGCTTTGGGGGCGTCTTTGGAGCTGTCGGTGCTGATGAAACCAACGATGGAACTACCGAAGCCTTTGTCACTTGTGCAAGGCCTCCCCCATGTGGTCCCGATATTCCCGTCGATCCTTTGTCTGACTTCGCGAATTCGGTCAAATCTGGCACTGGATCATCCGACGAGCCCAATCCAGTCCGATCTATGAAATGAATAGGATTCGATTGTGCATATATATAGACGTTAACGCCGTCAATCAAGCCACCTGGATCACAACTCGCCCACCGCCCCAGCCACGGCGCGTAATACCGCGCCCCGTGGTAGGCGAACCCCGTCTCCTCATCGCGTTCCTTGCCGGTGTAGCGGTAGCGCTTGGGCGTATCGGTTTGGCTACGCGTGGCCTGGTAGGATGTGGTGCCGTAGGGGTAGTACTCTTCGTAGGAGATGACTTGCGCCTGGTCGTCAAGTTCCAGGCTGGCCGAGCCGAGGTGGTTGCCGAACTGGTAGCGGATGAACTGCTGTGGCGCCGGGTCGTTGCCCTGTGTGCGGGTTTCCACCAGAGCGATGCGCTGCTTATCGTCCATGATGTGGAGCGTCTCGCGCGCCAGGGTCACTGTATCGCCGCCGTTGTATTCCCGGTAAATTTCGAATCCGCCGAGATAGATGCGTTCTTGTTTACGGGCGCCGTTCTGGGTCTCGATCACCTTGCGCACGCGCTGGCCCCCAGCGTCATAGACATAATAGACTGTGCCGCCACCGCCTAGATTCACCTGCTGCAATTGGTCTTTAGAGTCCCACATCATCTTCATGTTGTTGACAATGGTCATGCAGCCATCGACATCATGGCCCTGAGCGTCGGCGTAGGTGTAGGTCTCGCTGAAGCTCGGGCCGTTGCCCACCGTGGTCTTCGTCAGCCGATTGCTCTGATTGGCTGGTTCGAGCAGGCTGGGGGCGGTATATTCGTAAGCCCTCGTCCAACCACCGCCGTTCGCGGTGTGGCGCATGAACAGGAAGTTGCCGACAGCGTCGTATTCGTAGCCTTCGGTGTAGTTGCGCATCGCCTGCATATCGTTCGGGTGCGCGTGCAACCCCACAAAGGGGAAGTCGCGCCGGTTGCCGCCCGGCGGGTTGAAGTCGGGCGCCGTCTGGCCGATGTGCTCGCGCCCCTGCGCTTCGGTTAGGCGGTAGACTGCGTCGTAGGTGTAGGAGCAGGTCGGCTGGACCTGTTCACCGTTGTGGAAGATGGTTGGGAGCGCAGCGTCTTCGATGCGCGTGATATTACCTACCGGGTCGTAGGTGTAGCGCAGGTCTTGCACGACCGCCGCATCCGTGAAGAGTTGGGGCGCGAGGCCGTTCAGCCCGGCGGGGCGCGTGGTGCGGAGCCTGGTCAGCCGGAAGGTAAGCTGGTCGTACTCGTACCAGGTGCGCGCGCCGTTGCCGTAGGCAATCAGTTCGCGCTGCCCTTTGGCGTCGTAATCAATGTTGGTCACAAACGGTGTCGAGGCCGCCGCGCCGCGCAGGTTCACCCCCACAGCTTCAAGGAGGTTGGCCTCGTTGTAGGTCGGGCGATAGACGCTCCCGTCGGGCGCGGTGACCGCGGTCACCCGGTTGAGCGCGTCGTACGTCGTGCTGCCGGTGAAGGTTCCGTCGTTCGGCAGGGGGTTTTGCAACCAATTTACGGGCTGCTTGTAATCGGGCAGCAGGTCGCGCCGCCCGCGCAGGAGATTGCCTTTGAAATCATAGGCTTCGCTGGTGACCACGCCTGCACCGTCGAAAACCTGAAAGGCGCGCGTCCGGTGGTTATTCGCCGTGCCCTGGCCCTCGCCATACAGGGTGCTCGTCTCCAGCCGCTCGGCACCATTCTCGATCACGAAGGTGCCCAGCGGCCGGCGCAAAACATCGTAGGCAATGCGCCGAATGAAGCCCCGGCTGTCCCAGGCGCGGATCGGCTTACCCATCACATCGTTGAGCATCCAGCGCGCGCCTGCCTCCATGCTGGCCTGATGGATGCGCGTGCCGAGCATATCATAGTCGTAGCGCATCACCACGCGCCCTTTGGCGTCGCTTACCGCGCGCTGGTTGCCCTCAATGTCGAGCAGCACGCGGGTGGCGAAGCGCAGATGCGTGGCGGGTTGGGCCGGATCAGGGCCGTTGTCGGCGAAGGTGAGGAAGGTGCGGCCCAGTGTGTCGAGGTGAGCCGCCGCCGGCGTGTTGGCGTGGGCGGCGGCGCGCTGCGCGGCTTGTTGCTCAAAGGCGCCAAGCGCCCCGCCAATACGCTGCTGGTCCCAGCTGGGCAGGTAGTCCGCATCCGGCAGGCGCGTGAAGAAGCCACCAACATCGGGGTCGGTCTTGGGGTCGAAGGTGACCGTGTCGTTGACGTCGTAGGTCTGCTGCTGCCACTGATCAAAGACGACCTTTTCCCAGGTGTGGTTTGGGTGCAGGGTGGCGACGACACGCTCGGCGGGGTCGTAGAGCAGCACCGGGCTGACGCCGATGCGCGTATCGAACTCGAAGCGGTGGCTGTCGGTGAAGAACGGCTCGTACTGGCGGACGGGCTTGCCCTTGTTGTTGAAGACCGTCCAGCCGCTGCCCACCCAGCGTGGGCTGGCATCGTTCGGCGTCATCACCGGCTGGCCATCGACGGTGATGACACGTCCGGTGGCCGGGTCTCGCCGGGGAACCGGTCCCGCCTCGGCCTGCATCTTCTTCTGGATCTCGCGGCCGAAACCGTCGGAGTAGGAGAAGCTCTGATGGATCTTCGTCTGCCGGCCAGGATCCAGGTCGGCGTCATGCGTCTCCCGGACCAAGGCATACACGACGACCGCCGGTGGGTCGGCCTGGTCTCTCGTGCGTTGGTAGGCGAACAGGTCATAGAGTAGCCGCGTGGTGGCGCTCCCCAGAATGGCGTGCGGGTCGGCCAGCGGGTCATGCAGGTGGGCGGTGAGGACGGCGTCCGTCAGCTCCGGGTCCAAGCCGTCGAGCCGGTCGCCACGCCGGGGGTTGTCTTCCGGCTTGCCCATGACCGCGGTTCCCACGACCAGGCCCATGGCGTCGTAGGCGACGGCCGAGCAGTTGCGGTTCGGGTCCATCACAAGTGCGGGTTGCAGCACGCGGTAGTCCTGGCCCTGGCGAACGAGCGGCCGGGTCGGGTCGACGTCGCGCTCGCCGGCGGTCACGCGGTTGCCGAGGGCGTCGCGGGTCTCCTGCACCAGCAAGCTGTAGTTGTCGTACACGACGAAGGTCTCGGTGCTGAGCGTAGCGGTGTGGAAGGGGTAGCGGTGCGGCAGGAAGAAATGGGTGCGGGCATGAGCTAGTTCTTGGGCCGGCGTATGAGTCGGCTCCGGGGAATAGAACACCCGACCCGAGGGGACCCACCAGTTGGCGTCGCCCTCGCTGTGGACGTAACGGCCCTCGCCCGCCGGCATCGCGCCGGTAACCCGACCGCCATAGACCGCGGTGATCAGCCCCGGTGTGAAGGCGAGCTTGTAGCTTTCGCTCGGGAGGGCGCGCGATTCCAACAGACCGAGAGCCAGAGTGCCCGTCAGGTCGTCCTTCCGGTAGAGGGTACGCACCTGTTCGATCAGACGGCACTGCTTGCCGCTCGTGGGCGTCTCTTCGTAAGCGATCTCGCGGTCGAAGATGAGAATGAACTTGCGACCCTGGGGGGCGGCGGGATCGGGCGCTACAAAGTCGGAACTCTGCAACCGCCCCGCCGCACCCTCCGGTGTGTAGCCTGTCAGCTCGTAAGTCCGGGTCTCGTACGTGACGGGCGTACGGTAATCGTCGGGGTCCGGAATGCCGTTGGTGACATCATTCTCGGTGTAGGTCACGAGCATCTGAGTCTGCTTGGCGCGGTCTTCCTCTGGCAAGGTCATGTCCGGCCGGCGGCGACCATAGCCGACCGCTGCCGATTTCATGACATTCCCAACCTCGTCCACCTCGAGCGTCAGCGCGTGCGCGACGCGGGGATCGGCGGGATTGCGCTCATAGTGGTAGCTGATCGATTCACAGGCGTGGGTGAAGAAGACCGCGTGGCGGTTGCCGGCGCGGGGCTGCACGCGCCGGATCGTGACGTTCTGCTCCGTGACTGTATAAGGCTGCTCGGCCCGCTGCGTGCTCTGCTCGATCTGTGGCGTACTGTCCTCGGCGTAGACCTCGGTTCGCAGCGCCACGCCCCTGAGCGCCCGATACGCCTCGCGCACCTCGTCGCCGGTGAGGTCAGGCGGCAGCACGGTGTCCGGTAGCAGCATCGCCTCACGTTGGACGCGGCGCGCGTTGCGCTCGGCCGGCGCGAGAGCCGGGTCATCGCGCAGTTCCGGCTCGACCCAGTACTCGTGTGCGTACTGGCGGGAGACCGCCGCACTCTCCACGAAGGCCCCGGTGTGGAACCAGGTGCGTGTGAGCATCGGCGGCATCGAGGAGGCCGCATCCCAGTTGGTGGACTCGGCCTCCGGGAAATCGGTGTCGCCGCGGTGTTCCTCGCTATCCCACTGTTCGACCAGGCCGAACCCGCGAAACTCGCGCTCGTAGCCGTCGAAGTGGCCGTGGTGGTAGGCATAGCGGGTGACGAAGCGGCTGCGCCCGATCCAGTCGTAGGTCTCGACGCGCTCGACGACATGCACCGGGAACGGCAGCCGGGTAACCCAGGGCCGCTCCGCCAGCTTGTCGGCGAGATAGAAGCGGGTGGATGGAGTATAGCGCAGGCGGGTCTCGGCGCCCAGGTTATTGCGCGAGCGGATCATCAGGTGAGGCTTCTGACCGCCCATCAAGTCCACGTAGCGTAACGGCGCGGGAGCCGCGCCCGGCAGCGGCGATGACCAGACCAGGCAAGCCGTGCCGTTGCCCAGCAAATCGGCTACTTGCACCGCGCTGAGGCTGTCGGCGGTTGGGAAGATCGCGAGCCGATGCGGCACGGCCCAGGAGTTGCCGGAGCGGTTGAAGCAGACCAGCACGCCGTCGTCGCCGATATAGAGCAGGTCGGTGGTCCCGGAGCCGTCGATATCGGCCAGCCGGACACGACGCGGGTCGAAACGCTCCTCGTCTACGAAGCGCGGCGCGCCGTCCATGCTCACTTTCCCGCCGAACCGACCGTAGCCGAGGTTCGGCCAATAGCAGGTGGCGCCGTTGCGGATACGCACCAGATCGCTCAGGCCATCCCCGCACATGTCCGCCAGGAAGATAGTCTGCGTGCCGTCGGCCAGCACCACCTTTGGCCCGCGCTCCTCGTCCCGGGGCGTGCGCACCTCCTCCGCCGTACCAAAGCCCGCCGCGCCCAGAGACGGATAGAATGTGAACAGCCCATCTTCGGTGATCAGGATGTCGGCGAAGCCGTCGCCGGTGAGGTCGACGAACGTCAGGTTCGGCTCGGACCAGTCGAGGCGGGGCAGAGCGGCAAAGGGCCGGAACGGCTCCCAGTCCTCGTCCGGGGTGCGCTCGAAGAAGCCCGGGACCGGGTCGGCGAAGGAGACCAGATCTCGTTGCCCGTCGCCCGAGAGGTCGAGGTACCGCTGGCTACCCAGATCGCTGCGCGAGGGCAGCGCGGCGACCTGCTCCAGCGGACCAAAGCGCGCGCGAGTCGCGCGGTTGCCGTCGGCCAGGGTTTGCTGATTGAGCGGGCTGAGGTTGCGCTTGTAGCCCCAACCGCCGCCGAAGTCGGTCAGGATGCCGGACAGGCCCTCGCCGTCCAGGTCTACCCACTGATAGCGGGCGCCATCCAGGCCTTCCGGCAGATTGGCGAGACTGTCGGCATCAAGGGTCAGGACAGCGGGCTGGATCTGCGGCTGGCTGTACTCGAACTCCAGCGGCGGCAGGGACGTGGGCGCATAGCCGGCGCCGGCGCGGCGATAGCCAATCTGCGTGACCGATTGCAGGAAGGTGTAGACGGGGTTCCGCGGGTCCCCGGGAGTCTGCTCGTCGGAATACAGAAAATCGGTGGAGCGGACGAGGCAGTTGTCCCCGACCCCCGGCTCCGCGGCGAAATGGTGAAAGACCAGGACGCGGGCGCAGCGGCGATACGTGCGTGTCTCGAATCCGGCCCGGTAGGCGGAAAACGGGTCGGGACGGACCGGCCAGGCCCGGTCGGCGGTCGGGAGCGGCGTATCCGGGTGATGGTCGCCATAGTCGAAGACCACGTCAAAGTGCCACGCGGCGGGGAGCGGGGTCTCCGATCCGGCGGGCAACCAATCGGGGAAATAGGGCTGCGCATTGCCGTAGCGGATCCGCTTCAGATAGCGTTGGGCGGCGCGATCAACGTCCGTGCGGTTCGCTTCGTGTGCCTGCGCATGATCGACTCCGTGCCCATCCTCGGCGACGTACTCGTAGAGCGCGACATTGCCCTTGTCGTCCCAGGTGCGACAGATGCGATACGAGAAGACCAGGCGCGGATCGGTCGGCGCCGCGATGCGGCTGTTGTCGTCAAAACCGTAGAGCGTGGTCACATTATCACGGGTAATGCTGCGCCAGTGGCTGATGCCCGTGTCCACGGTCGTCCAGCGCTCGATCCGGGCGAAGAGTCCTTCGATGCGCGGGCGATAGGAATGGACATCATAGGTTACGCCATGGACCGTGCGCGGCGCGTGGACGCGCTGGCTGTTGCTGTCCAGAACGGGCACCAGATCCTCAACCCCCGAGAGGAGAAACACATCAGACTCGTCGGCATCCTGGTAGCGGGGCAGGCCCTTGTCGGTCTTGCGGGTGATCGCCGGCAGGCCGAGGCTCCAGCCGAAGCCGAAGGGGCCGTTCCCGGCGCCCGAGTCGTATGAGAGGCTGAGCTGCGGGCCGAACCCGGAGCGACCCGGGCTGGTCGCTAGCGGGACGGTCAGCGACCCCGTACCCGTGACCGGATTCGCCGCGAACTTCTCTCCGATGCCGCGTATGGCCCCGCCTCCATTGGGCAGCGAGAGCGAAGGCGCGCGCACCATGTCCCCGGTTGCCGCACCCGGCATGGCGGAATGCACAGGGTCCCGACCAGGCGCGGCGAACACAACACCTGGTCCCGTGCCAGGCTGATCAGTTCCGTTGCTGTCCATGGGGGCCTTCCTTCGGGGGTCTCGGCGCGAACGAGCAAACCCGTGCGACACGCCGAGGGGATACACAGGGTCAGGCGTGGTCCAGGCGCTCGATTGACGGCTCCCGGTGGTTGTCCTGCGGCGGCCCAGGTATTCAGCTTAACCGCGGTTGTCCGGCGCATGCGCCCCACTGTCGGGCGTACGTTCCTGGCGTGCCAGCCACGCATGCACCGTGCGCGTCAAGCCGCGCCACCCGGCAAAACGGCCCTGGGAGCGCGCCTCCGTATCCAGGGCCTCGCCGTACTCCAGCCGCCCATCCGCGCCCAACACCAGGCGCAAGATAAGGGTCACCTCATGTTTGTTCACCGGTGTAGCCCCCGCGTCGTGCACGCATGGCGTGGCCGCGTGCCCCACGTCGAGCGCCTGTTTGCAGTAACGCATCCCGGGCCGACGCGCGCCCAACATTCGGGCTGAGCTTGTGCCGACGCCCGCCCGACATATGGCCGACGCGACGCTCACACGCTGGTGGGATCGCGGCGTACCTGCTCGAACAGGGCGACCGTCTCCGGCTCCGGCATGGTCTCGAACGCGACGCGCAGGATATCCGCGCACACCCGAAACTGGTGCAGCGCCTGCGCGCGTTCCCCCTGGCGCACGTGGCAGCGCATCACCAGCCGGTGCGCATCCTCGCGGCAGGGATCATAGCTCAGCACGCGCTGGGCATACGCCAGACTCGCGGCGCTGTCCCCCGCGTGGTAGGCGTTGGTACCCAACGACGCCAGCAAGGTGAGATAACGGGCGCGCAGGCGTTCGCGCTCAACCACGGCGTACAGGTCCGCGGCCATGCAGAGGTCGCCGTGATAGAGTTGCACGGCCTGCCCGTACAGGGCAACCGCATCCGCCGCATGGCCGCCGCGGGCCTGCCGGTCGCCGGTTGTCGCCAGGTCGTCGAAGCAGGCGACGTCCACACCCACGCCCGCCCCGCTGTTGAGGCGGTAGTGGCCGTCCACCTGCAGCACCGGCGCTTGCCCGCCGAGTGCCGGTCCCAGCCGCGCATGCAAGCCGTGGAGCCGGCTGTAGAGCGCCTCCCCCGCCAGTGCGCTGTCGCTGTCCGGCCAGAGCGCGCCGAGTAAAGTGGCGCGGGGCAGACCGGCGGTGTGGTGTAGCGCCAGCATGTGCAATAAGGCTTCCGTCTTCCCGCCGCGCACCGACACGGGGTGGCCGGCCTGCAGGACGCGAAAGGTCCCCAGCACACAAATGAGCAGGGGCCAGGCCTTTTCGTCCGGCCACGGGGCCGCGACGCCATCCCACAAGGGGGGGCATTGTACGTGCTCGCTATCGCTCATGGAGGCGCCTCCCGTAACTCCCCGCAGTCCGGATGACGCGGCAAAGGCAGGCGTCCAAAGGAGAGGGTCGGCACGCGAGGACCCTCGGACCGTGGGGCGTCGGTCTTGTCGTGGGCTGCGACGTAGTGCATCGATGCCGCGAGCAAAGGGTGCTCGCTTGCACGCATGATAGCAGGACGGCCATCGCGGGCGCAAGGACGGCCCGCCTACTCAACCCTATGCCAACTACCTGCATGCACGCGCTACTGCAGCAGACAAATCGCTATCTAGCTCAAGCGCTAACGTATCGTATCGCTAACAGGCGAGCCATCGGCACCCATCACTCGCGTAGGCATACTAACGGTTGCCTAATACTACAACGTTACTTGTCTCCTGAGGCCGTGCTAACGACCTGGAAGCAGGCGTGCAATCGCTCAGTTTAGCAGCGAGATGGCCCTTTGCCTGAGGGTCGCTAGGGGTGATTCTAGCGAGGTAACGTTGTAGTACTAAGGAGTCGTGCTAAAATAAAGTGAACACTCACGCCGCGTTGGTGGCAGGGCTGAGAGTGGAATTCCACTCTCCATGGAAGGCGTGGGGCGTCAGGTGGACTGCCGCGAGTGCGTCGTCGGAGACCTTGATCTTGGTCGGGTAGCTGCCCGTGTCCCGCACTGGCTGCGCGGTCAGGCCGGTGCGCGTGGTGGTCGCGCCGATCAGCTCAACGATGACCTCGTGGCTGACCAGGGGGCGTCCGCGCCAGTTCATGCTGATATGCGCAAACAGGCGGTGCTCGATCTTGTTCCATTTGCTTGTTCCCGGCGGGAGGTGGCAGACGGTGATCTGCAGGCCGGTCTCATCGGCCAACGCCTGCAACGCCACCTTCCAGAGCCGCACCCGCACTCCGTTGCTGCCGCCGCCGTCCGCGCAGACGAGCAAGCGATCCGCCTGGGGATAGGTCGGCGCGCCGACGCTCCGCCACCAGCGGCGCAGGCTCTCGATGGCGAACTGGGCGGTATCGTGATCCTGCCCCACATTCACCCAGCCCGCAGCGCGCCCCACGTCGTAGATGCCGTAGGGAATGGCCTTGCCGACCTGTTTATCGACGAAGTCATAGACGTTGACCCGCTCCGGCTGGCCCTGGGGCTGCCATTCCTGCCCGCCGTTCTTGTAGGGTCCGACCAATTCCTTCTTCTTGGCATCGACCGAGACCACCGGCTGGCCGGCGGCCAAGGCGGCCGTGACCTGCGCATTCAGGTAGTCGAACTGGGCATCGCGATCGGGATGGTCGCCGCCCTCGAGCACTTTGCGCGGCGCTTGCAGGCTGTACTCGAGTTGCTGCAGCAGGCGGGCCACGGTCCGATACGAGACCTGATGGCCCTGCGCCTGCAGCGCTACCGCCAGTTGGCGCGTGCTCTTGCAGGTCCAGCGCAACGGGGACATCGGATCGCCGCGCGTCGTCGGCTCGATCAGCGCTTCCAGGTCCCGCACCAGGGTCGGATCGCTCTCCTGGCAAGACGCCCGCCCGCCCCCGCGCCGTCGGCTGCGGTCGTTGTCCGGCACCGCCGTGTCCAGTCCCGCGAGAGCGGCATGCACGGTCGTGCGCGAGACCTGCGCCGCGCGGGCGACTCGCGTGACGCCCCCATGCCCCAGCACACGGGCCTCCGCCGCCAGCACCAACCGGCGTTGTCGTTCATTCAACTGCGGCAGGATCGACGCTAACTTGCGCGCCAGGGCCACATGTTCATCCATACCTGCAGTATAGTCAATTGGCTCTTTTGTTCACGTTATTCTGGCACAAGTCCTAAGAAAAGACCGAGTACCGCTGATGGGCTGCGTACGCTGTCGCGACACTGCTGTATAGTTATTCACTGCGCCGCGATCGTCAATAGCTCTCGCTGTCCGCCATCGGGCTTCCCTTACGTGGGCCATCGGTCACAGAGAGAGAGTAGCGGGCACAGCGGAGCGGACGACGGCGTTAGCGGAAGCGTCGTCCGTATCATGTACGTCGGCGTGCAAGGCTTTCGCCGAACGCTTTCACGGTTGGGGTGCCGCTGATCACGGGATCTGCTCGATTGATATGAGTGTGACCAAAATCCGTGGGGAGAGTCACGGACGTTGAAAGCCAGCGCGCGATAGGCCATACTGTGGAGCATCACCCACCACAGCAAAGGAGACGCGCGATGACGTCCACCGTAGACCTGAGTGTACAGCAGATTGAGCAGGACTTTCAAGCCTTGATCGCCTACGTCACGGGGCCGGAGACACGCACGGCGACGGCCTACACGGTGGAACTCACGCTCTTTCGGCGCCTCTTGGCGCTGGGAGCGGCGCTCTTGCGCGTGTTCTTCTAGACGCGGGCGGCGGAGCGTCCCGCCGGGCCGGTCCACGCGCCGGACGGGAGTCCGCTAGGCGATCATGATCGCCGGTTCACCACCTACTATTCGTATCTTATCGAAAAGTCGGGGACTAGGCCGCCGCGAGGGCCACGGGGGCGTGGGCCTCAGCCACGCGTTGGATGATGAGGTCAGCCAGGGCGGGCATCCGGTTGGCACCGGAGAGACGGTCGT
>JAABUU010005949.1_pt1 | contig 13303 bp, 15 predicted proteins | sample 5559301 | NCBI WGS metagenome assembly JAABUU01 (sample SAMN10711884, study PRJNA513360) | rock metagenome | isolation source: Antarctica rocks | place: Antarctica: Victoria Land, Richard Nunatak white | reverse complement strand
TATGTATGTATTGCTCTTTAAAGATAGCTATAACAAGACATTAAGAATACAGAAGAGAAAGAGTGCAAGCTTTTCTATAAATAATGACTTGAGACTGCGCTAGACTAGATACAGATGTGATGTAATATGTCAGATGTGTTTGTCTAAAAGAATGATGAAAGAAGTGAATGAAGAAAGTGCTGAACAACGAGAAGAAGTGCTGAGAATGACTCGAAGAAATGCGCTAGATTCAAACTAGACATAGCATCATGACTTGCTTTAATCAAATTGATTAGAATTAGATCTGAATTCTGATTGATTCAGACATGTTCATAACATTATCTTCTTCTTTGAACATTCATGTTCACATGAATAAAAAAGAAATAAAAGCAAAAAAATTCATCGTGTTTTCAATTTGATGCAACTTATTCAAGTATAGTTTGTGAAATTTGTTCAGAACTTTCTTCGAGTCATCGAATTTTTCTTTATCGACATAGTATCATTTGTCATCACGATTTATCTCAATTCATTTGACCTTGTATTGTAGTCTTTCTTTATATCGTCTGAAGTTCAATATATTGTCTACTTCTCAATGCTCTTCATTCTTTTCAATGATCATCAATCTAGAGAGCTCAGAATGTTGTTTTGATAGAGAGTTATTAAGTGAAGATCATAAATACTTCGAGCTAAACACTGAATGTATATGCTTCATGCTTCTAAGTAGTTGAAGATGATAGAAGATCTCAACTTTGACTGTGATTGAATAGAAGTCGAGCTGCTTGTCTTTCAAATCTTTGCATGATCTAGTGATTTTGATGTTTTCGAAGACTAATCAAACTTAATCATCTACTTTATAGATGACGTCTCGTCTATGCTTGTTCATTTGAGCTTTGATGATCTGCTTGATCTTTTTCAATTGTTGATGATTAAAGATAAAAAGCTCGCTCATTCAAGTGATAATGTCATCGATCTTTCTAGTCTCAATACATTGATGAGTCATTTTGTAATCAGTCGTATCTGAATTGAAACTCATTCGAAGGTGAAAGTCTTTATTGAAGTAGAAAGAAATCATCAAGATAGTTGAGAATGTATTGAAATTATCATTGAATTTCATCATTGAAAGTCATTTAGCTCAGTCATTCTGCATGTAATTGCAGTAGATTCGAAGTTCACGTTCAACATCTTGATTAACTTGTTTCGACTGATTGTTGATTTCTGAATGATAGACTGTTGATAGATTGACTTTAATCTTCAATCATTTACAAAGACTTTGTCACATGATTGATATGAACTGAAAGTCTCTATTTGAAACGATAGAACTGAGTAGATCATGAACTCGATAAACGTTTCATAGCATGATTCATACTGTTTCTTTGATTGAGATGTCATTGTCTTCTCAATGACAGAGAACATAGTGATGTTCTTTGAAGAGACGACATATGATCATGCAAATGACATTATAGTTTTTCGATAGAAATAGCTCAGTGATGAAGTTCATAGCTATATCTTGTCAACGCTGCTGAGAAATTGATAGAGACTGAAGCAAATCATTTGTATCATCTCAAGATGCTTTGCTTCGCTGACAAACATGACAGTTTTGAATGTATTGTCAAATAGTTGCTCAATGATCTGATCAATAGTAGAAGCGTTGAACTAGATCAATCATTCATCTAATGTCAGAGTGCAAGATTGATGATTGATCATGAATCTCTTGAAGCAATTTCATATGCATTTGTTTCAACATTTATAGTAGACTCTTTTTAAATAAAACGTTGTAAATGATTTGACAGTTCTTTAGCTTCATGTCATGAAGCTTCAGTTCATCTTTGTTCATAGTTTGTTGATACTCATTGCATAGTTCATTCTTCTGATTGACTAGATGTATGCGTTGATAGAGATTAGCCTCGTATTCAGATTCAATTTCGAACTCAATCAATAAAACGTTTATTCAATTCAAGATCAGTATAGTTTGAAAACAATCATTTATGTCTTTAACTGATTCAGAACTATTGATCATCAACATTCTAGTTAAAGCATCAACTTTGATGTTTGTTTTGCCTGATCAAAAGATAATTTGAAAGTTAAACTTTGATAGAATATTCAGATAGTTCGCTTGTCATCGAGTCAGCTGTTTGTTTTTCATAAAGATCTTCAAAGTCTGATGATCAGTAAATATCTGAATAAATAGCTCAGTATTTTCTAGTTCAAGTCGTCAGTGTTTGAAGCATCAAATGATAGTTAGCAATTTCTTGTCATAGATGTGATAATTGCATTCAGCTGAAATTATGCTCTTGCTATAAAAGACTATCGAGTGAAGCACATTCTCATCATCGTACTGAGATAGTATGTCATCTTTTACATAGTTGAATGCATCGATTTTCAAAATAGCTTGACGTTTGACATCGAAATGACGTAGAACTGAGATCAAGCTAATCTGCTTCTTTAGATTGTCAAAGACTTTAACACAGACTTCATTTTAAACAAAAGACGTATCTTTTCAAGTCAGTTGAGTGAATGACTTGACTAGTTTTGAAAAGTTCTTGATGAAGCATTGATAGAAATTGACGAAGTCAATGAAGTCTTGTATCTCTTTTAGATTAGTAGATGTAGCTCAATTGACTATAGCTTTCACTTTGATAGAGTTCATGCAAAGATCTTGTTCTGATATTATGACTTTTAAGAAGACTGTTTCTTCTACGTTGAATTTGCACTTTTGAATATCTATTTGCAGATCAGCATCTCATAAACAATCTAGTATCATCTTGACATGTTGTCTATGCTTCTTTTGAGTCTTGCTGTATATGAGAATGTCGTCTAAATAAGCTTGGCAGAAGTCATTTAGAAAGTTTCATAGAACATTGTTCATATATTGCTGAAACGAGATCGAATTATTTGTTAATTCGAATGATAGAATCTTTGATTTGTACACTTCTAGAGCGATAATGAAGATCATATAGTTCTCACTATCAAGATGCATACGAAGTTTGTTGAAAGCGAAAATTATATTCAGTCGAGTCAGATGCTTGCAGTCAACGATTTTGTCAATCATCTCATCTATGAGCAGTAGAAAGTAGCAATTTTTTTTGATAATGACATTGAGCTTTTGATAGTCAATGCAGAAGCGAAAATTGTCATTGATCTTCAGAGTAAATAAAACGAGCGAGAAATATGAGATCTTGCTAGAAGTAATAAAACTCTTTGACAGATTTTCATTCAGATATTTCTTGATTTTCTGAAGCTTGTAAAATAACATTCGATAAGCTCGACATCTAGAAGAAGTGACATTATTAGTGAGCTCTATCTTATGATCATATGAACGATGAGATGATAGCTTATCGACTTGAGCTCAATCAAACACGTTGAGAAAATTCTGATATTTCGAAGATAGCTTGACTTTGATGTCTTCTAGATTTTGAGCTGATGCATCGATGAAAGCGACGTCTAGAATGTTCAGTTTGCATTGAGTGTTGTAGACTATTTCTCTATCAATATCTTCAATCGACATAGCGAAAATCTCGATGCGATTCTTCTTTGATCATTTAATCAGTGCATGAAAAGATGCAGCTTTCACACTGAACATAAAAAAGTTCTTTTTTGAAGCAGTAGAAGTGAGTTGTTGAAGCACTTTGAGAGCTGAACTGATAGAAGAATTTGATGATTGTGATCATTTTGAGTGTGAAGCTTTGATTGACATTAAAAAAACAGAAATGAAAGCTTCTAATTGATTTGAAAAAACAATGACATTATTTCGCATATCTGTAGTATTTCATTTTTGTTCATTCAGAACTTTTCTAATATGACGTCATGATGATTTATATCAGCTATTAACATTGAAACAGTCAATTTCTTATGACTTTCGACTGTGAGATTGAGTAGAATTTTAACAGTAATAATCTTTTTTGTCAGCTTTTCGTCATATTCTCTTATTAACTTCTCTTTAGCTAGTTGTGTGAGTTGAATTTCGAGCTTCTGACATATTTGATCAACTAGCTTTGTATGAATCAAGATGTAAATCATCAAGTCACTATCTATCAGAGATTGTAGCTTGAAGAATTCGTCTTGCGAGAATAGAGTGACATTGACTAGAAATAACTTTTCGAAGTAGTTCTCTTCAATAGATGAAATTTCGTTGATTAGATTGCACAAAGAAATGATCTTTACCTCTTCAATGACTCTGAAAGAGATGACTAGTTTTTTGAATCAAACTCTGAATTAAAGTTTGAAGAACAATTAAACTCGTCATTTAATGCATTAATTCTGAAAGATCTATTCAAGCACTCTTTAGAAGTATGATCAGACTTATGACATAGAAAGCAGTTTTCAATTAGTAAGTCATTTTCTTTAACGCTAGTCAAAACAGCGTCGCGTAATTTTGACTGATCAGTCATCTTCATTTCTATGATTCTACGAGTAGCTTTAACTGATTCTTCAGCGAAGATGATCTGTTTAGTTGTTCTAGCTTTGATCATTACTTCTCTATTCTTGATCTCTTGAATAGCTCGTTGATCGTTATTCAATTGAATGAGATAGAAACAAATTTCTTTCAGAGTACTGAGTTGAATTAATTGAGTTATTCAAGCGAATCAAAGTTGAGAGTTTATTTTATTCTTTAAATCAACGATCAGCTGTTTTTCTTGATAGTCTAGATAGAAGAATAGTCATTGAAATTGAGTATAAAACTCGTTGAATTTCTTCTGTTCTTGAATTAAGTTGTAGTAGTTTCTACGAAAGTTGACTTCTTTATCTGAGTCATTGAACAACTGAGATAGCTCTTTCAAAAGCTCATTGATGATCTTGTATGAGTTGAAACAGTCACGTTTGCGTCTTGACTGAGTGATCTCAGCTGCATCATTGAATAATCTGAAATGTACGTAGCTCAGCTTGACTCATTCACTTGAAAAGAGATCAACGTTGATTTTCAGCTTGTTCTGAATCTTTTCATATCAGTTTTTCCAGATAGAATTCTTTTCATCAATGAACAACGAAGAATCGAGTATTTTCTGAAATCTAGAATGCTTAAAGTAGATTGATGATGATGAGATAATCTCTCTAGCTTGTAGTCTAGCTTTCAGCTCTTTGCATCGTTTCTTCAAAGCTTTCATAGTCATAGAAGATGTTATGATTTCAGCGAATGAGTCATTATCTTCAACAATGAAGAATGAAGCTTTGAAATGCTCTTTGAAGAGATGAGACATGATGAGAAAGAAAGAAAAGATTGAATTGAACGAGTGTTTTAAAAGAAAGAGATCGAGCGAAGAGCAATGCTCAACAATAGAAGATAAAGTTATTTTTGTTGTTTGATTTGAAAGTTGATTGATTCTCTTAATCGATTTGATTCTCTAGCAATCAATGAAGATTCTTTATTGCTGATTCTATTAATCGAGATGAATGATGCATACTTAATGAGCTGTAAGTCGTTTAGCAATTCAATCAGTTTCGCTGTTGATTTTATAGATTTTCTAGTGTTGTTCTGTCTTTCAATTGCGTTGATCATCAGATAAACAAATTTCTTTAGACTCAATCTGTCTGAATGAGTATATTGAATGAGTAATGAGTATCTGTATTGTATGATAAACGAGATTCTTAATGTAATGTTGAAATCATGTCTAGATCATTCAATCAAAGAGACTCAAGACTGATATATATGTATTGCTCTTTAGAGATAGTTATAACAAGACATTAAGAATACAGAAGAGAAAGAGTGCAAGCTCTTCTATAAATAATGACTTGAGACTGCGCTAGACTCAAGACAGATGTGATGTAATATGTCAGATGTGTTTGTCTAAAAGAATGATGAAAGAAGTGAATGAAGAAAGTGCTGAACAACGAGAAGAAGTGCTGAGAATGACTTGAAGAGTTCAACAGAGATGCGCTAGATTCAAACTAAACATAGTGTCATGACATGCTTTAATCAAATTGATTAAAGTTAGATCTGAACTCTGATTGATTCAGACATGTTCATAACACTCATTCAACTACGTCAATGATGACATACTTTCTCAATATGATGACAAAGAAACATTGCATTCAATGATTTACTATAGCAAGAATCTGAGTCTCGCTGAGTGCAATTATGAGATCTCATCAACAGTTTGTAAAGTGAACTAAATTTTAAAATTTAGCTTAAGTGACATTCATCGCTTAAAGTTGAATAAAATCTGAATTTAAGCTGATCTTGCTGAGCTGAGTTCTGCTTTTGTCGATAAAATCTGCATTCATTCATATGTCGCTGAACTGAATCTTGCTTTTGTTAATAAAATCTGCGTTTGTTCATATGTGCTGAACTGAATCTCGCTTTCGTTACTTTCGTCGCTTTTGTTGCTTATGTTGCATATGTTGATTCTTCTTTTTGCGTATATTATATATATTTACAGAGACTTATTTAAAGACAGAATTATAGTATGAAGTGTCGCTACAATGAATGTCATCATTGTACTCAAAAACATCATTAATAGTACATAAATACTCTTCACTCTCGATCATTTATCTCTTCAAAATATACATCGACTTGAGTTAAAACAACTCAGAAAATGACTTGATTGATTCTAATTTCAAAAATGATTTGCAGATTGCTTCTTGAGTCTTGCGTGAAGAACATGAAGACAACATTGTCAAAAGTTTTGAGCAAGCACAATCATCAAGACATCAAGCGACATGATTTAAGTAATCTCATCAAGCATTCATTGCAAAATGACTCAGAAGACAAATTGATTAACTTTAATTTCATGAAGATTAACAATCTTATCTGCATACGAAGTATATGCTCATGATTAAAGATGATGAATTAATGATCAAGAAAATGAGATGAATGATTTCTGTTAATGTAGCATCTTTCAATCTTCTTATCTGAACATCAACTATGCATGTATATCTGAACACAGCAGTTCTGCTTAATACTTGTGCTGAGTGAAACTAAATTGTTGTACTCGCTTTGAAAGTTTATCATGCATTGCTGATCTGTAGCGTCTGATGTAGCAATGATCTCATGTTCACTCTTCAACTTCTGTGTTAAATGTCAAAGCTGTAATGCTTCTGTTCAAATTTGTTACGAAGCATGTCGACGTTGAATAGAATCTAGTCAATAGACTCTAGAAATTTTGATATGTAAACAAGAAACAACGATGTTTTGAATCGAAATATGTTGAAACATTTCATCTATTTGAGCTCTAGCAAATCGACTACTTCGTCTAGCAAATCGACTACTTCATTTCTTTGTTCACTCTACTATAGATACAGCTCGAAACTGTCTTCTTTCTTCTGTATTCTTAGTTTTCTAGTTAAAGCTACCTCTATTGATCAAACATTCTACTCAGCTATGCACTATCTTGCTGCAGTGTGATTAGATTCTAGGCATAATCTCAACATTAAACTAAGAATTCGTTTACCACATGATATCAATCTCATTACTCATTCAAGCTACTTGATGAACAACGAAACGAGTATAAAGAAATTTGTTTATCTGATGATCAACGACATTAAAAGACAGAACAACATCAGAAGATCAATAAAATTAACGACAAGACTGTTGAATTGCTAGAGAATCTATCGCTCATTCAGTAGCATCAATTTACTCGATCAATAGAATCAATGAGAACATATGATCGTTGATTGCTAAAGAATCACAAATCTTTTTCTCAAAAGCTTGTGAATCAGTTGAGTTAAAATAATCTGTGTCATCAAATTCAATTCAACTTGATTTGAATTCAGATCAATTTAGTGAGTCTGCTACAAAGACATTTCGATAGTTGATCTCTTTGATGAGCTAGTCGATTTTCTTCTAGTGAGTCTGCTACAAAGACGCTGTCAATGCAATGATTTATCTACTCACATTGCTTTATCTATCAGTGAATCGATCTATCTCATGTTTCTACGCCAAATAGTAAGTCTGCTACAATGATTATTCTTTTCTTCTTATAGTGAGTCTGCTACAATAGACATTTCGATGATCTGAAAGATCAATAGAAAGATTGGTAGAAAGACGAGCGTTGAGCTCTACGTCAGTGCTATGAATTACACTACAAGTCATAGAAACATGACTTTTAAAAAGAAGAAAATAATGTTATGAAGTGTGTTGACGTTGAATAAAATCTAGTCAATAGACTCTAGAAATTTCGATATGTGAACAAGAAACAACAATGTTTCAAATTGAAATATGCTGAAACATTTCATCTATTTGAGCTTTAGCAAATTGACTACTTCGTTTAGCAAATCAATTACTTCGCTTCTTTGTTCACTTTACTATAGATACAGCTTGAAACTGTCTTCTTTCTTCTATATTCTTAGTTTTCTAGTTAGAGCTATCTCTATTGATCAAACATTCTACTCAGCTATGCACTATCTCGCTGCAGTATGATTAGATTCTAAGCATGATTTCAACAAAATTCTCAAGTCTCTTTGATTTTCAATCTGTAGAGACAGTTTTTCAATGATGATTCTTTCTCTCATGTCTCAATTTTATATCAGCAACAGCTCAAACTCTTTTCTTATTGACTTTCTCATTCTCGTTGCTAATCTTGACTTCTTGCAGTCTTCACAAAGCTCAAACTATTCACTATGAATGCATTGCAATGACTTGTCAAACTTCATGCATTAGCATTTTTTGCAATATTTTAAATCAATTTGACATTATCTGATCTGACATCAGTTGTTGCATTGTTGATGATCTTACTCTTGATTATAGTGTGCAAGATCTCAAGTAATCACATATTTATCATCTGCAGCAGATTCAATAATTCATTTAGCTTTTTCGTGATTTCATCATTATTTTCAAAATCATGAATCTGAGATCAGTTGACTATATCAATGTACGTGAAATTGATCATTTGCAAAAGCATTGTAAATGTCATCTCTTTGACTTGTATCTTCGCTTAATGTGCAAGTAAATGATCTCACTCATCAGGAAACTGAGCTTTGCAGTAGTCTGACACAGCTGCTAGAAAGATTCTGTAAGCTGACTTTTCATGATCTTCGATCTTGAGTTAGATCAATTGCATGTGCTTGACTGATCTCAAAGCAGATACGTTGATACTTTTTTAACATCTTGACAGAATGTCGAAGTCTGATTCAATTGATTAAACTATCATCGTACTTGAATTGCAAGAGCACATTGAATGTAATCTTCAAAATTGAAAATCTTTGTTGACTTGCAAGATCAAAGATCAAGAAACACTCAGTATGTATGAAAAGATTGTAAGCATTGTGTTTTGCAGTGAAGAAAATGAGTCGTGTGCTCTATATGAAAAGTAAATAGAAAAATTTCGTTCTTGTGATTGTATAATGACATTGTCTTGCAAAATCTTTCTTTTCATTCAACGCAATTGCTGTTAGAAATTTGATGTTGTGATTTGCAAGTTCTTGAACAAACGCAAAGTATTCAATGATAGAAAGTTTCTTTCATGTTCATGAGTTGATGATGTTGAGCATGATGTCAAAGTTCATTGATCAACATGACATGAACATTCAAGATTTTCAATCATATCAAATATTTATCTACTATCTTTGAAGAGACAAGATTACTCAGACTTTCTACAACTTACAACAAAAGTAGCTTCAAGATCTTGCAGAAGATGATCTTTTTCACAGATAAATACTTTGCAGCTTTGTTAAAATGCAATGATTGAATAACTTTAGCTCACATATTTCATCTCATGCAGAAAACATGAAGAAAACATTCTTGCAAAATTTAAACATGTGCAATCATGAAGATTTCAAGAGATGTGATCAGAATGATCTCATTGAGTCGATTCATCACATTAGTGCATGTGATGAGTGATTAATGACAAAGCGCAAGATCAAGCAGTAAGACTCTTTGTTAATGATGAGCAAAGCAAGACAGCTACTCAGATACAAGTGATAGTGTTTTGTATATTTCAATGAGTTGTATATAATTATGATTCTAGCTATATATATAATATATATAAAGAAAGCATTTCATCTTCTGATGTGCAACTTTGATGATTGAGTTCTCATAACTTCTGATGAGATGATGTTTCAGAGTCAATCTGTCGTTTTCGCGAGTTTAACTGATGTATGATTTATTAAACTGCAAGACAAATTCATTGAACTTATGATGTTTGCTTCAATGTCATTAATCATCATGTAGTCTTCAAGATGTATGAAAGTCATTGAATTTAATATTCTCGATTGCACATAATATCTTAATGACAATTGCTTGAAGATCAATTGCAACGAAGCAAAGTGCATTTATGTCTTCTTCAATCAAGCAACTACATCGTTGATCTTGTTGATAATCAATTGCAATGATTGTAATCAGTACACTCTTCAAGTCAGAATCTTTGCAAATGACTTTCATGAATTTAAATTTTGCAAATTGTGACTTCTGTATTTGCAATGATGAGTTTTGAGTGAGTCATCATCACAAAACATGAATTACTTGTGTTGATGCAAATTTGCAAATGAGCGAGCTGACATTCAATTTTTGAACATTAGAAGTCAAGTCAACTTTTGAGTCAAAGTATGATATAAATGAAGTATCACATGTTCTTCATGTGCATCAACAGCACTTCTTTTTTTCAAGAAAACATTTCTATACTTTTGTACTTCAGATCTTCATTGATTGCATTCACATTTGCATCATCTGCAATATGTGAATATCTGACAAGTATGAGAAGACTTTTCAAGTGCACATTTTCATGTAGATGATTTAAACTTCAAGACTCATGATTTTTGAAAAGAATGCACTTTTCTTACTTGTAGTCTTTCATCTATCTCTTTTCATGATTGATACTAGTGATGTAATAAAAGCGTGATTTCAAGTTGTGAAATCACTGACGTTTGATAAACATTCTCATTACTTCAATGAGTGAAGTTTTCTAGATTTTGCTGCATTTCATAAATGCAGAATGATCATAGCTGAGATCAGTACAGATGAACATTGTTGTTGATTTATAAAATGATATTGCATTTGCTTCTTTGAATCATTGTTGATCTGCACACATTCAGACACAATGTTAATTGAATAGTCAAGATTTTCTTAATGAGCTATTTGAATGAATTTATTTGAAAGAACGAAAATGAGAATCTGTGATTATGCTTAAGCAGTATTGTCTGTGTCATTGAAAATTTGTTGAATCGTCAAAGCAATATCTGCAACATCATCAAGAATTACAGAACTTAATGTTGATTATATAAATTTTTTCATGATTTCAATAAGTTTTGATGAATATATTAATGAATGTTAAAGAAGAAAGAGTGAGTACAACTATTTATAATACAGACTGATAGACTAGTAACACATCGCGCTTTCTTGATGCACATGTATGAAGCAATGTGATCTATGTGCAGTTATCATTTTTCACTCTGTCACTGAGTTCAATGTGATCATCTTCATCATTACCATCGTTTTCGATATTTCTGATTAATTCTTTAACTTGAAATGTTTTGAGCTTCAATATCATGTTCATTAAACGCGCTTGATGATTTTGTCTGTCGTATATCAGCATCTTGATCTGCAAATCTATGCAACGCAAGTCATAAATGATAGTCTTCTCATATTGTTCAAGATGATTAACTCTCTTCTTGATCTGTGCTTGATTTCTCTTCATTCATTTCAGATTGATCTGAACTAGTCTCTTGACTCTGTATAAATTGTAATCAACATTGATTAATTTAATAATGTCAATGATAAAGCGTGATAACTTTTCGTTTGAATACTTCTGCAGTTTTTTCAAATCTTCTTGAAACAATCAAACTATGTTCATCATTTTAAATTTGAGCAATTTTGAAGTTATCAAAGTCATTGAAACTTTAAAAACAAGTTGAAAGTATTACATAATTAGATGTTAGCAATCATGTTAAACATGTTTTCTCTCGCTATGCATGTGATAACTTTCAAGAATGACATTAACAGAAAGTAGAGACTTTGTCACTTACTCAATAAAGAATAAGTGCATTCATAGAATTCATGATACAGAATACAGTCTTCTCATTCTTGTTTCAGATATGATTGATGAGCTCATTGATTGCTTTGATCTTGATACAGTTCATCTTGAAGATAATCTCAAGAATGTGCTTCTTGTAGAAAGACTCAACTTTCTTCAAGTCGTAGAGATGATCTGTTTCAAAGCAAACATATTTCTTCTCTCAGTCTTCTTCTTCAGAGAACACAAGTAACTGTGTCTCTGAAAGTTGTTTAAGATGCAAGAATGTGCTAAATACTTTGAGTCAATGAACTTTCATCATTCAGTTGTTGATGTTAATTTGAGATTGATCTTCAATGCACTTTTGTGCTCTTCACTCTTACGTTTTTCTATTTCTATTCTTTTGAAGTTGTTCAATGATTGTCATCACTGAGAAATTGACAAGTTCATTGAACATTGATGAAAGTTTGCAATCAACATCTTGATGTTTATTCAATTTCACATCTGTAAGAAAAAAGTTGAAAAATTTTGATAAATTGATGTCACGTTGTAATCATAATGTGTTGCACATGATCTTTAGCTCTTTGATGTACTTCTTAATGACTTAATGACTTTTCTCTTGAAGATTAATGATTTTCATATGTATTTTGTTCATCTTTTTCAAATTTTGATATATACAGTATATCAAATTGACTTGATGAGCTTCTTTTTCTTTTCATATTGATTCATATTGATTCATCATTGAGTCTGTCATCAGCATGTTTACTCATGTCATCATTTGTATGAGTGATCGTTCAAAGAATGTATCTGTAATAAATCACTTACAAGATTTTTCATTCATGTTCTTAAACAGATGAATAATTTTAAATGTCTGAATCATCTTTCTATGCATCTCATTTGCAATCAGTCAATCTCATTTTATATTTCAGAGTTGTCATATCGACTGTGATTATTTTAATCTAAAAGTTGCTCTTTCAAATTGATATTCATTTCTCATTAATGCTGCAATGCAAGTCTTGTACATGTTTATTATGATTACACATATGAAACTAGAACTAGCTTGCTCTTGTTCTATTAGAAAATCTCTATCTGTTCATGTCAATCTCATGACTAGCACGTTCATCTTTGCATCACAATACGCGTGATGAATTTATTAATGTAATAAGTCATTTTTTTTATTTTTTTATTTCTTCATTAAGTGCATGCAGTCTATGACTATGGCACTGTCTAGGCGCTGTATGTATGCTAAGTTACATGTAACCTGGTCAAAGTCGCTGCTTTATATCTTCTCGTTGATCAATCACATCGATAGTTTGCGCATACAAGCGCTCTCTCTCAACCCTCGTCATTGTACTTCCGTTTTTCTTTGTTTCTTCGCACTCTTCGCGTTCTACTCTTTCGTTTCTAATAGTCATTTTCTCGTTGCAATTCAAGAATTTTTCAAA
>JAABUU010005947.1_pt1 | contig 13304 bp, 11 predicted proteins | sample 5559301 | NCBI WGS metagenome assembly JAABUU01 (sample SAMN10711884, study PRJNA513360) | rock metagenome | isolation source: Antarctica rocks | place: Antarctica: Victoria Land, Richard Nunatak white | reverse complement strand
GGGCGTGCAGCACCGCTGGGTGGATGAGAATGCGCCAGTGCGGCCGTCGCCCATCCGCGACGGAGTGCCGCCGCCGCCGGCCGGCGCGCCCGCACACGCGCCAATCAAGACGGCCGCAGTGGCCGCCGGCGCAGCCGGCCCCGCGCGCGCGGCCGGCGCGGCGGGCGGGAGCGGCGGCGGCTGCGCGCCCTCCCTCGCGGACGCGACGGCGGCGCGTCCGGCGCCCGGCGAGCCCGACGCGCGGCGCGCGGCGCAGCACATGGGACCGCGCGAGCGGGCGGCCAAGGTGCGCCGCTCGCCTGCCACGGAATGCCTGTTGGTCTGCCAGGGTCGGGGCCTGTGCAGGCTTTGGATGTTGGTTGTCGCAGCCCGGCCTCAGCGTGTCATCAAAGAGTGCGCAGCCACGGTACGCATGCGCAGATGTGCGGCTTGCGGTGAAGGGCAGGCACAATTATGCTTGATCTGTTACGCTGGGCGGCGCAGGATGAGGAGGCGCACTGCCTGGCAGCGCCTGGCGGCAGCGGCAGCGTGCTGGGCGGCGGCCCGGGTGCTGGCGCTGAGGTGCGCTCCCCCTGCTCACGAGCTGGGTCTCTAGACCCCCTGCCTGGTGCCTCTCACTGCGCATGGCACCAGGTGCCCGGCTGGCATACTCCCTTGATACCGGGGCGGGCAGCTGCTTGCAGGGCGGCTGTTATCGCTGCGCTCCAGGAGGTTGCAAGCGGCAGGCAGCACCGCCTCCGCAGCCAAGCATGCGCCCACCAAGCGAGAGTGCGCTGGTCGCCCGCCTGAGCTGCCGCGGCGCGCAGGCGCGGCGCGGGCGCAAGCGCAAGGCGTGCCCGCACGACGCGCAGCCACCGCGCAGCGTGCCAGGCCCCGCGCGACCCGATGCCGCCGACGGCTTGCAGCGCGGCGGCGCGGCCAGCGGGGCGGCGCCGGGCGCTGCGGGCGAGGTGCCGGCCTGCATGCCCAACAGCGGCGCGTTGGCAGCGACGGCGCCTGGCCCGGGCCAGGCGGGGCCGCCAGCCGTGGCCGCTGCGCTGCCGCTGCCGCTGTTCTGCAGCGCGAGCAGCGCAGCTGGCGGCCCCTTGGCGCCTGCTTTCGCACCGCAGTGGGCTGCCGGCGACCTGCACGGCCGCGGCGCGCCGCCGCTGCGCTGCTGGGGCGGCCAGGCGTCCGGCCCGCCGCCAGGGCCTGGCCAGGGGCCCTTCGAGCCAGCAAAGCTCGGATGGGAGGGGCACGGCGGCCACTATGCTGGGCCCGATGCTTTCGGCTCGGACCCGTGCGCATGGGCGGGCGGCGTGGCGGCGTGGCTGCCGAGCGCGGCAAGCTTGCCGGCGCCGGAGCCCGGCGGGCCCGCGCAGCTGGCGCCCTGGCCGCTGTCCATGGCGCTGCCGCTGTCGGGCGGCGTCCCGGCGGCGGCGCCGCACCCGTACGGCGGCTGCGGCGGCGCCGCGCAGGGCGCCTGGCACGCCGCCGGTGCCCTGCAGAACGGGCACGCGCCAGCGGGCGCGGGCAGGGGTTTGCTTCCTGCGGCGCACGACGCGGCCGCGCTCGCGCTGCGGCCGCCCGGGCTGGCGGGCGCGCCCGGCGCGCACGCGACCGGCGGCGGCGGCGGATTTGACGCGCTTGGCGCGGCGCGCGCGGCTGGCTGCGGGGGGGGCCTGGCCGCGGGGCCGGGGCTGCCGCCCGGGGCCGGCGCGCCCGCGGCCGCGCACCTGGAGCTGCCGCGCGCCGCGTCGCCGGGCGCCGGCGGCGGCGCCGAGGCGGACATGTTCAGCCAGTTCCTGCTGGCGTCGCCGTGCAAGGCGCCCGCGTGGCCGCCGGGCAAGCCCGGCGCCGGCCCCGCGCTGCCGCACTGCCTGGACCTGGCCTGACCCTGCGCGCGGCCCGAGCCTGTGTGCGCACGCGAGGCGCTCCGCCGGACGGCTGCAGGGGCGCAGCCGTCCAGCCGCGTCTGCCGACAAGCTCCGCACGGGTCCGCGTTTCCTTGGTCAGGGCTGCTCAGCGGCGCGCGGGTGCTGGGGCAGCTCAGAAGGGCCGCGGCCCGCTAGCTCGGCGTCTGCTTGTCTGCTGCTGCACGCCCGAGCCTCCTTCACCGGCTGCTTGTGCGGCGTGGTTGGGCGCTGCGCGACGAGCCAGCCCATGCGCCGCTATAGAATGCACCAACTGCTTGCAAAGCACCACAGCTTCTTGGAATGAACATTGAACTGCCTAGCACTCCGTATTTAGGTGGGGGCAAGGTTTGGGGTTGGGACAGAAGTTCTGTGACTGGGTCAAGCGGTGTTTATGCATCTGAGCTGCGCCTGCTGGCGAGTGGCAGCTCACTGAGCGGGCAAGAAACCCCGGACTGTTGATGCGCTCGCTGCGCATGTGGTGGGCTGGTGGCGGCCTGGGGCAGGCGCCTGGTAATGTTGTCCAGTGATGTGACAGGATGTTACAGGGCGCTTTGCGGGTCCTGAGCAATGGCACACGCAGCAGTGCTCGTATAGCCTCAAGGTGGCCAGCCAGGCCATGCCAGCATGCGAGAGTGGCGTGAGGCGTTTGCGTGTCGCGGAGAGGCAACTTCAATGCAGGTGGCCCTTGCACATAGCATGCGCGCATGTGAGAAGGCTGCGGCCCTGCCGCTCTGCGCGTGGGCGCCGTACTCTGCGCCGCTCACACTTCACACGCACAGCGTGTACAACCTGCCTGTTGAGGCGGTGCATGCTGCCTGTATCCGCGCGATAGCCTTGGTGCGCCGCTCCGTGTCATCAGTGGGCACAGCAGGGCTGGGATCACGTGTTACAGTGCCTGCCAGCTCTACCGGCTGGCATGCAGCTGGCCTAGCAGGAGTCGAGCACGTGACTGCGCCGAGCAAGGACGACAGGCCTTGACCCAAGATATCATTCGTCTCTGCATCGAGCTCTTCTCGGCCGGGTCTAGTAGGGCCGGCTGTGCCTGTCCAGCACATTGGAGTGTCCAGATGCGCAGCAAAACTGCATGACAGGCAGGGCCCTGGCGCGCACCAAATCAGACACAGGGCAGGAGATGGGCATCAGTTTGACGTCGGCATGCAGGCGAGTTTGGACTGACATGACTCGACCAGTCCTACGCGGACCCAAGCCATGCGAAACAGGCACACAGCCACAGATGTGGTACAAAATTGCACAGTACTTGCTTTGCCCTGCCCAGGTCCCCAGCCCTGGAGGTGCCCAGGTTTGGCGCCATGCCAATGGCATGAGGCCCACAGACGTGCGTTCGATGCACCAGTGAGCGCATGGCCACAGTGCTGCAGAGCACACCGCCCTGGCTGCCGCAGAACAGGTGCTTTAAACAGGCGCGCTCCCTTCTGAACGCCAGCCCTGGGCGCGGTGCTGTGGTGCAGGGGCGCGCTCAGTCATAGTCGTCGTCGTCGTCGTCGACATGATACCTGCCGCCGCGGCACCGCGTGGCTGAGCTTGGACATGTGCAGCTCAGGAATCGTTTTACGCCCTTGACGGGCCGCCAGGGCGCACAGCGCCAGCGCCCAGCGGGCGCGGCCGCCCTTGCGTGCAGGAGAACGGCGCTGTGAGCCGCGGGGCAGGCGCGGCGCGCCTGATGCCGACGATGTGCCTCTTCTGGAACGAGACGCGCTGGCCGTGCTGCAGGCCCTCCATGTGCTTCACCTTGCCCACTATCTGCACGGCGCGGCGCCGCGTGAGACCGGCACGCCCCTGTCAGACTTGCGGCAGCGCGCTCGCGGAAGGGCGCCGGGCGCCGGGCGGCACCTTGCCGAAGATGGTGTCTGTGTCCTCGTCCAGGGCTTCCACCGAGACCCTGGGGCGCGACGCGCCCGCCGAGTGAGCGAGGGGCAGGCGCGAGCGCCGGGTGGCGCAGGCCGTGCTGTTTGGAGGCAGGGCGCGCCAGAGGTCCTCCCTGTTGGCAAACCCGATTTTTACGAGTTCCTCGGTGTTTAGGAACTCGAGCTCCTTCTCGCTGGGCAGCGGCAGGTACTGCGACGGGTAGTGGTGCGCAAGGTCTGCCGCCGCGCGCACAGGCACTCAGCGCGCGTCAAGCAGAAAACAAACCAAGCTGAGAGTAAGCGGGGGCGTATGCCGCCGTGCGGCCGCGCACACCCACCTAGGGCGTCGGTGGGCTCTATCTTTTTGAAATTTGATGGCTCTGCCGCGCACACGGGTGGGTCAACACACAGTTGGTCAAGCGCTCCCACACCTGCACATTGGTGCTGCAAGAGAACAGGAAAGTGCACACTGCCCAGCAGGTCCTGAAGCTGATGGTGGGCAGCGCACTGTTCGCCCGGACGTTGAGGTGCTGCACGCATCGGGGGTGTCAGTGTGAGCAGCTTCCAAGCGAGGCAAGTATGACGGGGACATCACAGCCAGCCAAGCGACAAGCGGCACACAGCGGCAGCGTGGCACCTGCAGGTTCTCCTTCATCACGTCAGTGCTGCTGGCGGCAGGAGCTGGAGCACGAGAGGCCGGGTGCCAGCGCCGAGCTTTTGTCAGGAGTCCTGATTGATGTCTACAGGCTGGTATGGGTCTCCCGCCAAGCGCCTGGCCTGCTGTGCTGTGCTGCCAAGCTTGGCAGGGTGATGGCAGGGTTACACGCTTGCCGAGCAGCTGCCCTGGGCTGTCTGCTAATCGACCGTCCGGGCTCCGCAAGCCACACAATGCGTGTTCAAGGCGTGGGGTGCGTGGGCGCACCAGTCGCGGTACCCACAGGCCGCGCCCCGCAGCGATGCAGCGCCCGAGCGGGGAGCCTGCGCTGGCCCGACGCGCCCGGGCGGCGCGCCGTGCCCTGGCAGAGGCGCTCCGTGCTGCTGCAGGCCAGCCAGCGGCGGCCGCGGCGCGCGTGCTGCCAGCGTGTGATCAGGGCCATGTTCGAACGCTTCACAGAGCCCGCGATCAAGGCCATGATGCTGTCGCAGTCCGAGGCCAAGGCGGCGGGCGCGCTGGAGGTGAGCGCTGGCTGGGGCTTTTTGAATGCGGCGCAGCTGCTGACAGCGCCCGTCCCGCTGACAGCGCTCGCCCCTGCGGCCGCCCGGTCCCCCGCTGCTCGGGCTCCTGAGACGCTGAACGGGCCGGCGCCCGCGCAGGTCAAGCTCGAGCACCTGCTGCTCGGCCTCTGCCAGGCGGACAAGCGGCTCCTGAGCTCCTCGAAGCTGGACCTGGAGAAGGGCCGGCGCATGCTGCGCGCGCAGCGCGCCACCGGCCACGCGGTGCGCGCCGCCGCCCGAGCCCCCGCGCCAGCGGCGCCAGCTGTTGCCTCGCCTGCGCGCGCACAGGCCTGCTTCCCGCAGCTCCTGCAGCCCCACGGCGCGCGCAGGCGCCGGACGCGCCGTTCAGCGCGGCCGCAAAGGCAGTGCCGGAGGCCGCGGAGGCGGTCGCGCGGCAGCTGGGGCTGAAATACATCTCGACGGACGCCATCGTGATCGCCCTGGTCGACAAGGCCAAGCACCCGGACAGCGTCGTTGACTTCCTCGCCAAGTGCGCCGCCCCCTGCGCGCGCCCGGCCAGCCGCGGCGCTGCGGTCTCAAGGCGGCAGTTACGGCTCGAGCACGCGGGCCGTGCACCCGTGCCTGCCCACAACGTGGCTGGTCTGCTGCGCGCAGCAGGGGCTGAGGGGCGGGCGTGTGGTGCGCAGGCTGGGCGTGGCTGATGGGGGCGCGGCGGTCAAGGCGGCCGCGCTGAAGAAGCTGCAGGGGGACGTGGAGGTGGACCAGTCGACGCGCGCCAAGGTCGCGGTGCGCGTCGGCTGACCTCTGCGCTGGGGTCATGCACCCGGTGCTCACTCGTGTGCAAGCGTGCGCGCACGCAACCGAGGAAGGACAGAGCTTGCGTTCGTGCGTCCTCGCACAGTTGTCGTTCCTACAGCCGCCTGCGTGTCTTGTGTGCCGCGCTGCCTGGTTTTGAGGCACCGCACGCCCTGTGCCCCGCCCAGCCGCACGCGCCCGGTCACCGATGCGCGGCCGGCGCGGCCGGCTCTGTGAAAGCGCCGCGCACGCTTCTTTTGGTGAGGACCCCCAGGCTGAGCGCCGCGGCGCGCACCGGCGCAGAGCAAGAGCGGCGGCGGGTCGTCGATGAAGGGCAAGAGCGCGCTGGCCGAGTTCTGCCGCGACCTGTGCGAGGACGCGCGGAACGGCCGCATCGACCCGGTGCGCCGCGAGCTGCGCACATGTATGCTGGCTCGCGGGCACATCAGACGCCGCAGCTCGAGCAGGCCGCGCGCCGGCTGCCGCGGGGCTGCGCATGCAGGGGAGTGCTGCCCATGTGGGCACGTGCTTGCGCGGCGGTGGCTGCGCTTTGCATCCGGTCTCACGCGGAGTGTCTGCCTGCCGGCTGCACGGGTGTGCTGCACAGCCGCTCTGCCAAGCCGCCGCATGACGGCGACTGCACAGCGGGGCCTGACGCGCGCGCCGCAGGTGACCGGGCGCGACAAGGAGGTCGCGCGCGTCATCCAGATCCTGGCGCGCCGCTCCAAGAACAACCCGATCCTGCTGGGCGAGCCGGGCGTGGGCAAGACTGCCATCGCCGAGGGTGCGCCGCGCGCGCGCGCGCACAGGCAGTTTTCGGCCAGCGCTGGTTCACGAGCGGGGCGCCGCCGCGCTCTGGCGTCCTTGTCGCAGGCCCAAACAACCGGCCGCGCGCCGCCGCCTTCCATACAGAGCCCGTTGCCGGGCAGGGACGGGTTTCTGCTGGGGTTCTGTCAGGCAGGCGTTGCTGAGTGCCGGGCGCGCCCGCGCCAGGCCTGGCGCTGGCGATCGTGGGCGGCGGCGGCGGCGTGCCGGCATTCCTGGCGGCCAAGCGGCTGCTGGCGCTGGACTTGGGCCTGCTGATCGCGGGCGCCAAGGAGCGCGGCGAGCTGGAGCTGCGCGTCACGCGCCTGCTGGCCGAGGCGCGCGAGGCGCGCGACGTCATCCTCATGTGCGCCCGGCCGCGCCGCAGCTGGCCAGGGTTGTCGTGCGCCTGGTGTCCGCGCCGGCGGGCTGGGGCGCGGGCGTGCCCCAGGTGAGCTGCCGGTGGCGGCGAGCGCGCTCCGAGCTCGTAGGCACCGCCTTAGCCTCAACCATAGGAGCCCACGCAGCCTGTGCCTGGTGGCGGTGCGCCAACCCGACGCCGCCGACCTGCCCCCCCCCCCGCCGGCCGCAGGATCGACGAGGTGCACACGCTGGTCGGCGCCGGCAGCGCCGGGCGCGGCCTGAGCGCGGGCGCCGGCCTGGACGTGGCCAACCTGCTCAAGCCGCCGCTCGCGCGCGGCGAGCTGCAGTGCATCGGCGCGACCACGCTCGGTGAGTTCCGCAAGTACTTTGAGCGCGACGCGGCGCTGGAGCGCCGCTTCCAGCCGGTGCACGTGGGCGAGGCCAGCGCGGAGCAGGCGCTGGCCATCCTGGGCGCGCTGCAGGGCCGCTACGAGCGGCACCACGGCTGCGCGTACGCGCCCGCCGCGCTGCAGGCGGCGGTGTCGCTGTCGTCGCGCTACGTCGCGGACCGCTTCCTGCCCGACAAGGCGCGCCGCCCCTGGCCCTGGGCCGGCGTCAGGGTAGGAGCCGGGGCGCCTGTCTGCGGGACCACGGTGTCGGCTGTGTGAGGGGCCGGCCTGCCTGCATTGGCGCGCGCGCCTGCGCGCACGAGGCGGCGCCTGAGACTGGCTGATCGTTTGTGTTGCCGGCGCACGCGCGCCGCATCCCCCCTTGAAACACATTGAGGAGCAGGGCGTGAGCGCGGCCGCCGGCGGCAGGCCATCGACCTGATGGACGAGGCAGGCAGCCGCGCGCGCATCCGCGCCTTCCGCGCGCGCGCGCGCCGGGCGGCGCGCCGGCCGCGCTGGCCGCGCTGCAGGAGCTGCGCGAGGTGCAGGAGGCCAAGGCGCAGGCGGTCAAGGCGCGCCGCCCGCGCGCCGCACCTCCGTGGCTCCACTGCCGGGGATGCGCGGCTCTAGGCTCTGCGTAGCAGTGGCAGGGCTTCCTGTCGCAGCCGCGCCCTCAAGGCGGCTGCCGCCCGCCCAACCCGCCCGCCCGCCCACCCGGAAGCCCATGCGCGCGCGCGCAGGACGGGCTGTGGGAGGAGGCGGAGCTGCTGCGCGCGCGCGAGGTCGGCATGACGGCCGGCGGCGCGGCCGGCGCGGAGGGCGCCGGCACGGGGCCGCCGCGCGTGGACGTGGCGGACATCGAGGCAGTCGTCAGCGCGTGGACCGGCATCGACGTGCAGCGCCTGGGGCAGGACGAGAAGTCGCGCCTGCTCCAGCTGGCCGCCGTGCTGGAGGCGCGCGGCGACTGCACTGTTAAGGCCAGCTGTTTGATGATGCTGGGCGCCGCGCTGTGCATCCCATGGCTGAGTGTGCAAATTGCACGCGTGGCAGCGGTGGCTTGCCTCGCGCCTGCTGGCGCTCAAGCCAACGGCAAGGGACAAGACATGGCCCTGCACATGTGCTGGAGTGTCACTGTGCGCACTCTGCGGCACACCGTGCAGCGCCGCCGCTGGCGCGCGTATGGGCGTTTGAGGAGGTCGCCGGACAGGAGGAGACAGGGCAGTGATCCAAGTCCGTGCGGCCCTACGTCCAGCGCTGGCGTGCGCGCGCAGGAGTGCATCATCGGGCAGACCGAGGCGGTGCGCGCGCTGGCGCGCGCAATGTGGCGCGCGCGCACGGGCCTCAAGGACCCGCGGCGGCCGATCGCCGCGATGCTGTTCGCCGGCGGCACCGGCGTGGGCAAGACCGAGACGACCAAGGCGCGCGCGCGCGGCCTCCCGCCGCACCTGCTGCATCCGCACCCCGGCTGGCACTCCGTACGTGCCTGCCAGAGCGCCTGCCTGCCGCCCGTCGACCGCGCTGTGCAGTCTGGTTGACCGCAGGGCCTGCAGAGTGCTGTCCGAGGGCCGGACGCTAGCGGCCGGGGGACAGCCAGCGGGAGCGGTACGCCGGCTGCGCCAGGCCGGCGGGCGGCAGCCGTGCGGCGCGTGCGCTGAGCACGGCCGGGCGGGCGGCAGGTGCTGGCGGAGCAGTACTTTGGCAGCGCGCCGCTGCGCTTCGACATGAGCGAGTTCATGGAGCGCCACTCCGTAGCCAAGCTGGTCGGCGCGCCGCCCGGCTACGTCGGCTTCAGCGAGGGCGGCAAGCTGACCGAGGCAATCCGGCGCGCGCCCGCGCGCCGCTGGCGGCGGCGCGCTGCCGCCTGCGCATGCTTGCCTGCGGGCGCACACAGACGGGGCCTGGGTACGAGGATGCGTGTGCGCTGCAGCGCGCATGCTGCCCGGTCGCAGCCTTGGCGGGCGTGCTCGCTTGGCAGGGAAGGCGCAGGCCGCAGCGCTCCGCGCTTGGCGCGGGCGCCGACGTGCACAGCGTCGCGTGCGCGCGCGAGGCGGGCAAGGCGCATGCCAACATGGGCGCGCGCCCTGTGGCCTGCACGCTGAGACCAAGCAGTGCGTGATGCGGCCGAGGCCCGCCGCGCGCAGGCGGCAGCCCTTCTCAGTGGTGCTCTTTGACGAGATCGAGAAGGCGCACCCGGACGTGTTCAACCTGCTGCTGCAGGTGCTGGAGGACGGCAGGTGCGCCGCGCGGCGGCCGCCCGGCCCCGGACATGCGCATGCGGTCCTGCGGTGTGCGGCGTGGGCAGGCGAGCGCGAGCGCAGTCGCCTGCCTGCATGACGGTGCCCGGGCGCCCGTCCAGCCCGGGGGCTTGCGGTGCAGCGGGGCTGCCGACAGGCGCAGAGCCGAGCGTCACGAGGTGGGGCTGCGCCGGCGCCCAGGCGCCCGCCTGCGCCGCCGTCGGCGTTCCTCAACACCCGCGCGCCGACAGGCAGGCCGCGCGCGCGCGCAGGCTGACCGACAGCCAGGGCCGCACGGTGAGCTTTGCCAACGCGCTGGTGGTGATGACGTCCAACGTGGGCAGCGCCGTCATCGCCAAGGGCGGCGGCGGCCTGGGCTTTCAGCTGCCGGGCGCCGACGCGGAGGAGGCCGGCTACGGGCGCGTGCGCGCGCTGGTCACCGAGGAGCTCAAGCAGTTCTTCCGGTGCGCGGCCGCCGTCCAGGGCCAGCGGGCCGGACGGGAGGGGGCAGCTTGGTATGTGGGCGGTCGCGAGCGAGCGCCCCGCATGTGCGCTTGTGCTCGTGAGGCGCTCCGCAGTGGGTGCGGGCGCCGGTCGAGTGCGTCAGCTGCGCATGTGACCGAGAGGCGGCGCGCGCCGGTGGGAGGCGCGGCGCTCAGTGCAGCTGTTGCGAGAGGGCGGGCGGATGGCTGGGGCTTCGTGCGGCGCATGCGGGCAGGGTCGCGGGTCCGGGCAGTGTCCCGCGAGCCGGCAAGGAGCTGCTCCCCAGGGTCCAGCCCAGGGCTGCGTGCCTCCGCCGACGGCGCCGGCGCGGCCGTGCAGGCCGGAGCTGCTGAACCGGCTGGACGAGGTGCTCGTCTTTCGCTCGCTGGGCCGCGCGGACGTGCGCGCCATCGCGGAGCTGGAGCTGCGCCAGGTGGCGGCGCGCCTGGCCGCGCGCGGCGTGGCCCTGGAGGTCAGCGGCCCTGTCATGGCGCTCATCTGCGCGCGCGGCTACGACCAGGCGCGCCCGCGCGCCACCCCGCGCCCGCAAGCCGGGCCGACACCAGCGCGCCGTGCGGCGAGGGCCGCGCCGCGCTCGCCAGCCTGCGGGCGTGGCGCAAGCGGCCTGCCTGGCGCCTGCGCGCCCCGTGCGCTGCGTGTGCGGAGGAGCAAGCGCTGCTGCCCAGGCTTGCGCTCAGAGGGCGACGGCGTGCTGCCGGCTGCCTGTCGGGGCGTCGGCTGGCCTGCCGGCCACGACAAGCGGGTGGCAGACCGCAGCTCGAGCGCGCGCGCGACCCGCGCCGCACCACAGGCGTATGGCGCGCGGCCGTTGCGGCGCGCGCTGGCCGCGCTGCTGGAGGACCCTCTCGCCGACGCGCTGCTGATGGGTCTGCTGCCGCCCGGGTCGACCGCGCGCGCGGACGTGGACGCCGCCGGCACGGTCGTCATCGCGACGGGAGATGTCGCGCAGCCCGTTGTGAGCGGCATCGTTGCCTCCACCGGCCTGGCCAAGCGCCGCGAGAGCGTGAGCGTGTCCGCCTGAGGCGGGAGGCGAGACAAGGGCGGGTTGCAGGCGGACGAGTAGGCTGCTGGCTGGGCGCTCGTGGCAAGACAACCGGAAGGACGCCCGCAGGAAGCCAGGTGATTAGCGCAGTTGCCCACTCCCCGCACATGGGAGTAGTTGAGAGGCCGCACGAGATGAATTAAGTCTGGCCGGAACGCGCGTGTCGAGCAGTCAGGCGGAATGTATGTAGAGAAGTAGATGTTGCGCGAGTGGGTGCAACCCTCAGGTGCCCCTGAGCAGACGCTGTGCAAGTTGGTATGTATATTGAATGGCCCTGCAACAAGTGGGCCAGGCCCTTGACCGTGTATGGTGGATGTGTAGGCTAGCATAACACGTGCATTGTTGGGTGCTTGAGAACTTGCAATGGACGCACGCTCGACCTGGTACTTGCCGCGGTTGGAACGCATGGGTGGCACCGTGAGCTGTGAGCGCCTGCTGGCAAGCAGCAGCGTGCAAGGAGGTGTACTGAGAAGCGGTGTATGAGGTTGAAAAGAATTAGTTGTGATGCTTTGGGTCAGCGATTCAGATTTAGCTTTCATTGCTGTGACATAGTGTATGTACCAATGGGCGGCCTTGACGCCTGTGTACCGGGACTCTTGTGCGGAAGGCTATCCTTGACTGTACGACAAGCAGACACGTGTGCAAGTCAGTCTGTAGCCAGGACTTGCAGTGCTCAGGTGTTGTACTGCTTTAGCGTGTGATTTAGGCACAGTACCAAAGGCATGTAACATGAGCAATCCTGCTGCTATCAGCCGATGTCTGCAATTTGCATGAGAACGTAAACTGCCACTCAGCGGCGTCAGGGTCGCAGTGTTGCAGCACAGCAGGGCCTGCGCGTGCACGCGAGTTTGCAGGGTACCCAGGCCGCTGCCGGGGCGGCTCACAGCCAACATGAGGTGCATGCGAGCTCGCAGGGTACTCGCGCCGCTGCCGGGGCGGCTCACAGCGAGCGTGCAGTGCATGCGAGCTCGCAGGGTACCCGCACCGCTGCCGGGGCGGCTCACAGCGGACATGAGGTGCATGCGAGCTCGCAGGGTACCCGCACCGCTGCCGGGGCGGCTCACTGCCATCATGAGGTGCATGCGAGCTCGCAGGGTACCCGCGCCGCCGACGGAGCGGCTTGCAGTCACCGTGGTGGCGCACGGCAGTGTCTGCGCGTGCACGCGAGCTCGCAGCGTACCTGTGCCGCTGTCTGGGCCGCTTGCACCGACCGTAGTGCCGCACGGCAGGGCCTGCGCATGCATGCGAGCTCGCAGGCTACCCGCGCCGCTGCCGGGGTGCAGCTCGCGGCGAGTGTGAGGTTGTATAGCAGGGTCCGAGCATGATGCTGACGTCGACGCCGTCGCCGCCAGTGCGGGGTGTCATGCGATTGAGGGCATGCCGCTGGGCGCGAGCCTTGCGCGCGGGCACCCAGAGGGCTGCAGGCGCCCGCGCACGAGAGGGGCGACGGGAGGCGATCAAGGACGGCGCTGGCAGCGGGGGATGCTGGGGCCAAGCACGCCGGCGGGTCGCGCACGCGAGCATGGACCTTGCTACCTCGCCTTGCCTTCCTTGCTGGACCTGTGCAGTGAGCGCCTTGCAAAGGTCATAAGCAGCGACCATGCTGTGTAGTGGCCTGCATGCCGACAAGCAACGCTGAATGCCAGGTCACCAGGCTGTTGCCATTGCTTTCATCTGAAAGACCTGATTGCTTTCATCTGAAAGTCCCCGGACTGCAGAACTCCCTCGATTGATTGATTGATTCAAGGAAAGGCGCACAGCAAGGCGAGGAAAGTAAAGCAAGTTGACGGCCATCCTGGTTCAAGAGCGAAATTTCAGGGGGCAGTCGATGACTGTTGTGCACCAATGGTCGAGCCGAGACTAGGCGCCGACCGGGTTGCAGGGCCTCGGCGCCATGACCGACCCGCCCTGTAGTCACAGGGAGCAGTGCTGCTGGACCGGCGCCGCATCTTACAGGCAGGCAAGCCAAAAAGGGACCGGCAACGCTGCAGACTAGCAGCTAGTGCAGGTACGAAGCGTCTCTCGGCGTCCGGGGCAAGAGCGGCCCTGGAGGCCGACCCGTGAGCTCTTGCCGATGGACAGCAGGGGACTTGACAGCAAAGCATGCTGCCCAGGTCACCCTGTAGCCGTCCCGCAGCAAAGAGTAGAGGGGGGATTGGATTCCTTGGTAGGAACCAATCGAACAAATCGTGGGACGGCGGCTGAATCTCAGCGGATCGTAGCAGCAAGGCCACTCT
>JAABUU010005946.1_pt1 | contig 13307 bp, 22 predicted proteins | sample 5559301 | NCBI WGS metagenome assembly JAABUU01 (sample SAMN10711884, study PRJNA513360) | rock metagenome | isolation source: Antarctica rocks | place: Antarctica: Victoria Land, Richard Nunatak white | reverse complement strand
ATGACATGACACAAATAGAGCTGCAAGAGAACTGGGCTAGGTGTTGGTGCATATCTGTCTGCTACAGCCTGCCTTGCTTGCTGCATCACGGTTGAGCCAACCAGCCACTCCATGTCTCTCAATTTTCAGCTGGAAAAGTGGAAGTGATAGCACTGAATTGCCGCCCCAAAGTGCCTTCAGCTGTGCAATGCCGTTGCAGCTTTTATAAGCAAGCGGTCCTGAAGCATGTGTATACAGCACAAAAGGCTCAGACACTGACTTATTTCTTTTGCTGGTGTGTTGAGACTGCCGCCAGTCTACCTTGACTCCAGCACAACTGATGCTCATGCATGTCGGCTGCACTTGCTACTGACTGACACGTACAATTGTTTATATACTGCTCCATCAATTGGCTGCAGGGTCAATCTGGGTACAGCTGACGAGCTAGCATTGGACATGCTCATCAACGCCCTGTCCAACTTCAGCAGAGAGTGAGTATTTCTGCAAAGGCTTGATTTACATACCGAGTGCACGCACCAGATGCTGCATCTTTCTGAAACCTATACGGTTTGCTGCCGCATGCTGCTTGTGCTGGTGGGACAATATTGGAGAGTCAGGTCATATGCTGTTTCCGTGATAGATTGATCTCAGATACACCTTCCCGGAGATGCACTGATTTGCAGAGCCTGGTCATATGCTGTTTGTTGACTGTGGCAGGATGAGTGCAATACTGGGCAACTTTGTGATATAGTTCTCCTGCTGCCTTGAAGTCTTAAGTGAACTGATGTTGGTCAATGCAAGCTCACATAGTGAGCTGGCTGCAGGAACATGGGCATCAAGAAATTATACATTGGCGGGGAAAACGAGGACTGGGAGATTCCTGTCACCCCGCTTCCCAAGGTGCGCATGAATGTCATGTATTGTTCCTTTGTGTATGGCATGGGTCATGGTGTTTCAAAAGTCAGGATTGCGTCACAAGTGACACAAGTCTGCTGGATTGCAGGCCAAGATGGATCCCATGCAAGGTCCAATAGACCCTCTGGACTACTGACAGAAGTGTATGCCAACCTATTTCGTTGAACAGAAGGTGGTCAGACATGAGCGCTGCCTGGACGTGCACGGCTGATGACTGCGCATGCAACAAATGCTTGCAACTTGAAGCATTGTAGTGTCTGCACATCTAGCTTTGCCAGCTGCAATCTCAAACAAAGCTGTACTATGAGCATTGTGGCTAGATCTAGGGTGTGACAGAAACGCCGTGTCCACACCCTTGAATGCACTTCTCCCCTCTGCATGATAAGGTACCATTGAGGTACCATCCAGTGTCTTTATGATGCACGATGCTTTGAATGATATAATGGAGGATATGTGTGCTGAAGTGTCTTTTTTGATAAGGTGAGGATGATAAGGTAAGAAACGCTTTTTTCAGAAAAACATCAAGGGCCTGTCCCACCATTGTCTGAAATGTGATAGCATTTGTGGTAGACATTTCTGAGGCTGACGAGCTGAACAGGTCACATCAATCACCCCAGAACCTGTGAATGCTGATATACCGATTACAGTAAGGCTGGATTGCAATGCCCAACAGTGCTCACTAAATTTGCGCAGTTGCAACAGTTTGAGTTACACTTTTCACGCTACAGGGCAGCCAAGCTTTTCTTGATCATGATGAGTCTTGCATGTGGAAAGTGCTCAAGGGGTCCATGCTCAGGACAGGGATAGCCAGCCATGAACTGCTGTCGCAATGAGGCCATGTGATCAGCGCCCATCTGTAGCAGCCGAGCATGCCAAGGACCAGCCTCTGTCATGACCTGCACACCACAGAGCTGATAGCGGTTGGCCAGGCAATCCGTCATGCCGTTGGCCTGGTTTGAACTACCTGTTATGTTCTACCTAAGCATGAAGACTGCTCACTGCTTCAGCACATGGACCACTGAAGAGAGCCAATATGCCATGTACAGCATGATCAAAATCATTGCTCGACAGACGTCAAATGGCACCTGCCAAAACTCCTGTATGTTTCTCCAACGCATGGCAAAGGTTGGCTGCTCATCAGCAAGCAGCACGCCTCCTTCCTTCAGTGCAACTTCAGGCACCTGCTCCTCCCAAGTTATTGCCTACAATGGACACACAACATGCCCATTGCTTGGGTTCTGGCAGGACAACACAACAGCAGCTGCTGCAAGTGATGTGCACTTTGTAGAGACAGCTTGGACGCGGACCAGAACTTGTACATGCTAATGCAGCATGGTTTGGTGGTCCTGCATGCCTCACAAAAGGGCAGTGTTCCGGCCCCAATAATGTCTTGCTCTGAAAACTATCAGTACATTCTGTCAATGTAAACATTCAAAGCTGCACCTTGGCAGATGGCTTGTGGCTGCTTTGAGTGAAAATCTTTGGCTTGTTGGTTGACAGGTCAGCCAGGCGCTGCCAAGGCCCTTGCTCCTCCACTTGACTGGGCCAGAAGGTTACAGCCATTGTGCCGCCTGCATGCACTGCTGTCGCTCAGCCTGAAACTGGTGCTCCAAGCAGAGAGCAAAAGCACGAGGACCAACAACAGAGCTTGGAGATACAGTCTTGTAGGCAGTAGCGTGCATCAGCAGTGGATGGGAGGCAGCAGTGAAGCATACATCTTAGAGGCGTTTATTGGCCCAGCTAGCATGCATCAGCAAAGTGCAGGTGATTGCAAGTGTGGACAACACTGCATACTTTGCATGCAAGTCTGGACTGAGCTGACCTGGAGCTAGAGTGCTGACCCAGTTTGCTAAAGTTAGGTGTGCCTGAGGCAGCTGCTGCAGACCAAACAGAGAAAACACCCCAGCAGCATCTGGGAATCTAGATGCCAGGTCACAAGCATCTCCCACCTCAGCCCTGGCCCTGTCACTGTGCATAACACACTAGCAGTAACGCGGCCAATGAGATAGTACAAGAGCATGATGGATGAGCCAAGCATAGAGGGAAGCAGCGACACTGTTTCCCTCTATTCCTGGCTCACAGGAACACCAGCAGGATCCCACTGAGCACTTGCCCAAGAGTGATAAGCAGCAACAGAAAATGCTCAAGACACTACATTCTGGAAATACAAGAGCCATATTTCTCATCTGTAGATGAGAGCAGCGGGGGTGTGAACAACCCCAGTTGATAACCTAGGCATCACCAAAATAATCCAGACTACTTGCGCATGGATGCAGCCAGCTGGACATGGATAGATGCTTGCAAAACCATGCTGTCCTAAGGAAAGGCTCTGCTATATCAACACTGCAGCTTGTTTGCGCTGTCTTTGGCTGCTTGCTTGTGATTGGCCCTTGCATGCTGCGGTGAGCCTGGTTGCAATGGCCACGGAGCCATTAAGAAGATGCCTTTTTGATGGCAACAACTCAGCTCACAGCGTCATGACTTTGGCTGTATGGTTCTTACAAAAAGAGAACTGACCTGATTCCAGCTTCTTTACACCGTGCATTTGCCAGGTCAACCATGCCTTCTGCCAGATCGATGCCAATGATCTGTCTGTCATCTGAAAAGGAGTTTGCTAACATCACCAGCTCATGGCCTGCACAAGCCTGCCAACCACGGTCAAATATAACCTGCAGGAGGATGACCGTACAGAAGCCATGACGCTAGCAACTCTGCGGTCACACAGTGGGCGTGATACCTGGACCACATGCTGGCACCAGAATCAAGCCAGGAGGAAACTTTTGTGCTAAGAAGCCCTGCAGTGTGTGCTGTGTCCATGGCATGAAGCGGGGTACCAAGTACCTGCGTGGAGGCCATAGCGTGATATACTATCAGCAGCAATGCTACGGATGGTCGTCCACGAGACAAGTCTGCGCTACTAGCTCCGGAGCTACACCTTTCGTATTGATCTGCAATCTGAGTCCACGATCTCCTGAGCAATTCTTGCCGTTGTTTGACTGACATCCTTACCACAGATTGTCGTTCGATAGTACAGCTCGACGACAGGCAGAATTGAAGAACCACGCCAACAAGCAGTCCGGTAGGAACTGACACTGGACAGCAGATTGATTGGAATCGGCGACAAGTCAACTACCCATGGCAGCGTCACTTTGCCACCGCCGAACTTTGAGTGCTTCTTTCCGTGCTTTCAAACATGCATGCCGAGACTCTGCGTCAGTGTGGGTCAGGGAGTTTCACAACTTGCTTGCAGATCAAGCAAAAGAAGAAGAGCGTGTCGTGAAACGATGGTTTCGTCAAAGGCTCAAACGCGCAAGCTTGCAAGCTTTCCGACGACAGCGTCAACAATTTTTGCGAATTTTTCGGGATTGCTTCAAGTGTGTCCGCCGAACTTGTCGGCAAAAGACTCGCACATATTGCTCTAAGCAAGGGTCCAGCCCTTTGCCGTGGTCAAGGTTGCTCTGCACTGGTCGGTTGTGGTGCAGCATGGAAGGAACTCAGGACGGCTGCATTTACAACTATGTTGTCAGTGCTCATAAGCCAACAGCAGTGAGGCATTCCGTGGTCGGCAATTTCACCAGCCCATCGGACTTGAATCTGATCATTAGGCATGCCCTGTACCACGCAAGCACCTGTACCTGCAGATTCTTTTCATGAGTCGCAACAAAACATGCAATTGCTGTCTGCAGCAAGGTCACACGGATCGAGATATATACTCTCACTCCAGAAGGGCTGAAGGTATAAGTTGAGTCACTACTGCTGACTCAAGCTGCACAAACGGCTGTTGTATGAGCTGAGGATGTTGGGCTTTGCAGGACATTGCTGATGTTCCCATATATGGCCGCATTGCCTCAATGGAACTGTTCAGGCCAGCGGTGGGTGCTGTGCCTTAACTGCTTCCGAGCTCCCTTGCCATTGATAATCAGCCCCAACTCAACCATTGTCACTGTGCAGGGGGAGAAAAAGGATCTGCTGTTTTTCACTACAGAGAGATACAAGTTCTGTGTGCTGTATTGGGATGCTGAAAGTAGGCCAAAATGCTTTCCTATCTGAGTTGCATTGGACATTGTTTTGCATGACACTTGCACTTCATCTTAGCATGTCCTTTCTTGTTTATCCAGATAATCTGCAAACCAGAGCCAGTGGTGATCTTGCTGATCGCACTGGGCGCCCCGTTGAGCATGGGCAGATTGGCATCATTGACCCTGATTGCCGCGTCCTTGGGGTGCAGATGTATGATGGTCTGCTTAAGGTCGGCCTTCACTGCACCACATACTGTTGCCCATGCATGCATGCTTACTCGGCACAGTGTGTATGGCTGTGAGCTCAGCCTTGATGTTGATTACTAATGTAGGGTCTAGCTGTTGCTGCCTGAGTCTCAAAACCTGGGCCATGTTCAGCAGGGTCAACAGCTGTCTCCTGCCAGTCATCGTTTCTCTGCAGTACACAGTTCAGCTGCCTGTGTGTGGCTGTTCCTGTCCTGCAAATTGCGGTTCCTCATGCAGATCATTCCCATGGACTCCATGGGTTTCCACGAGGCTTGTAACATTCGAGTTGATGAGCTACAAGTTCTGAACATGGAGTTTTTGTATGACTGCCACCGGCCTACTGTGGCACTGCTGTACCATGACAACAAGGATGTGCGCCACCTCAGAACCTACGAGATCTCTCTCAAAGACAAGGTGTGTCTTGTTGCCAACTCCTTGCCTAGACTCTTCATGATGCATCCATTCCATGGTGCGTGACACAAGGGTGATTGTCCAGCTTCACAGTCTCATCAACAAGGTTGCTGTACGCCCGGGCGGCAGCCCATCATGCAACAGTGTCATCTGAAAACGCACTTTTCTGCACACTTCAGGCCAACTTCACAGGTTGGGCGGAAACAACAGCTGTCAGTGCCATACTGATGTGACTCTGACTTGATGTTTGGTAGGAGTTTGTTGAGGGTCCTTTCAGCCAGAGCAACCTAGACCCTGGAGCTTCCATGCTCATCCCTGTGCCTGGGCCCCAAGGCGGGGTAGTTGTCATAGGGGAGTCTGTCATTGCCTATGTGCGCAAGAAGCGTAGCGCAGATGACCAGGCTGTCAAGTCTATACAAATCAACGCTACAATCATCAAGGTACAGCATGGGCAACTGTCATGAGTGGTCGTGCGCATAATGGACACATTGTCACCAGTTTGTGTCCTTTCTACATGTATCTGTTTGTCTGGCTTTGTTTGCCCACCTGATACAAAGCTGCAACCACAGCATATCACGATCCCACAGGCCTATTGCTGCACAAATAGTTTGTTTCCATGCATGTCTAGATTGTTTGGTCCTAGGCAAACAGCTGCACCCATAGCTGTACCTCAGACTGCAATCCCTGGTCTGTGTTGTACCATACAGCCCATACAGCCCAGGAGTCTGAAGCAGTGAGAATGGACATCATGTGCAGGCAGTGGGGCGGGTGGATCCAGATGGGTCCCGATATCTGCTGGGGGATACCCTGGGCAACCTGCACATGCTGGTTCTCAGCCATGATAGCCAAAGAGTGGTTGGCCTCAAATTGGAAGCTCTAGGCCGCATCTCTGCCCCCTCAACCATTTCCTACCTGGACTCTGGTGTTGTCTTTGTGGTACGCCCCATATGTCCTCACGGCAAGGCAGCCTATGCTGATGGACTTGATGCTGCTAGAGTCTTGCTTGCCCTGAATGAATACGTCCTTGAGCTGCATACGAGTATCGCCACTGGCAACAAGATGTTACGCAGTAAAGACATGCTGTAGCCATTTACCAAAGGCAGACTGCATAATACCTAGTGCTAAGACAACAAGGCAGATTGCGGTGAGCGTGCAGAGTGTCTCAGCCTGTCAACTCCTGCAAGGCATTCTGAGTTCAAGGTGTGTTTTGACATTAAAAAAACTCACGAAAGATTGCAGCGTCTGTTGGGAATGATGCAGCGTGGTATGTATGTGTTGCAGGGCAGCCTGTATGGGGACAGTCAACTGATAAGGCTACAGGCTGACGCAGTGGACCCAGCCCAGCCCAGCAACTTTGTGGAGGTAATGGATGTGTGGACCAACCTGGGGCCCATCATTGACCTGGCTGTGGTAGACCTGGAGAGGCAGGGTCAAGGGCAGGTGGTGACCTGCAGCGGGAAGGGCCCTGACAGCAGCCTGAGAATTGTGCGCAATGGCATTGGCATGATTGAGCAAGCTGCTGTGGAGCTGGCTGGTCAGTGCTGAGCTAATCATACTGCTATTGCTAAGGCATCTTTCTGGCCCGAACCTAACATATGTGCAGATGCATCAGGGCACAATGGCTAGACATAGCAGAACAGCAATTTGTTCTCTTCAAAACATTGGCAACACATGTCATAAGCTGTTAAGTAAACGTTTTGGAGGCCATGCATAACTTTGAGTCTACAGCAACAGCTCTGTGCAGCCATATTGCCCTGCAAAAGACAAGTCAGTATTGTTTACGCTGTTATGCAGTAAGTTTCCACAAATGCGCTTTGTCAAATGGTGCAGGCATCAAAGGGATCTGGAATCTGCAGAAGAGCAGCAGTGACAAGGTTGACACATACCTAGTGTTGGCCTTTGTTGGGGAGACCCGCATTTTAGAGATTAATGCTGAGGATGAGCTAGACGAGGCAGAGATTGATGGCTTTGATGCTGAACAACAGGTGCAAACACATTGTGTCTTTGCCAAGTCACAGTCTCAGCATGACTTTAGCAGAGAAATTGGAATGTGCATGTGTCAGGGTTTTTGGCCTTGAATTGAAATGCAGTATTCCCATCTCAGCTTGAGCTGTACTTGGAAGGGGGCTCTGTTAAAACAGATGAATGGTGAGCAGTAGAACTGAGATGGTGTGGTGATTGCAGACGCTGTATTGTGGCAACATGGTTGGGGACCAGATGGTGCAGGTCACCTCTGCTGGAGTACGCTTGCTAGCTGCACAGACAGGAGCCCTCCACCATGAATGGCTTCCCCCCTCAGGCCTGCAAATCAACATTGCCTCTGCAAGCCCCTCTCAGGCTAGTTCCCAACCCACCCACCCTGCCCTTCCCTGTCCTACCCTGTCGTCCAACCCTACCCTGCTTCATCTTGGTGTTGCACGCTTCATATATGTCTCGTCTTGCTGTCTCACGTACAGTTCAGTAGCATTGGGACAAGTTAGTCGCTTGAATGATTTGTAGGCCAGTGCACTGACGAAGCCTCAAGGTTGATGTACTCATGCCTGGTAATATATTGGTTGCATGTGCAGCTGTTGGTGGCGACTGGGCAAGGCAACATTGCATACTTGGAGGTGGAGGGCAACAAGCTGAAACAGGTGGCTCACCACAAGCTGGAGGTTGAAGTGGCCTGCCTGGACCTCACCCCCTTAGGTCAGATTACCACTCCTTGTGTGCCTATCTTCCGAGGACTGACATCACTTCTTTGTGGTGGTACTTGGCATGATCAAAGACCACTGGCAGGTCTTCGGTTTAGAAACAAGCCTCCACCAGTCCTTTCACCAACTTGGGTGTTCAGACCGCATCTGTCTCACGCAGACAGAAGCTGCATAGTCATAAAAGGCATGAATTGCATGCCAGTCTGATCATATTGCACATGAAAATTGCTTTGCACTAGCAAATCAACTGGATTAGCGAGATGAGTGAGATGTGGTATTCAGGTGATGATGAAGGGAGGGCAGGACTTGCAGCAATTGGCACCTGGCAGCAAGAGCTGCTGTTGTTCAGCCTGCCTCAACTGCAGCCCTTGCAGATTGAAGAGCTGGGAGAGGTACTGCTCTGGCATCTCATTTGCAAGGAGCAGCATCATCCCACTGCATGCCAAATAAGCACCACTGCATGCACAAGCGTAACATCAAGGCGTGACTTGAACAACAGACTAGGTAGACTTTGTTGACAGACAAAGCCTTGCCTTGGCACTGGATTCCAGCATTCGACTCTTACATTGTGCCAATGTATTGCATCAAGGTCAGTATAGCAGCAGCTTGAGCTCATGAAGATGTTGACTTCCCTTGCACTGTACCTCTCTGCACAGCTCAAAGTGTATCAGAGGGTCAAGCCAAACCAGATGTGCTGCTGCAGGTGATTGCCAGAAGTGTGTTGTTTGCACAGTTTGAGGGGGTCCCATACCTCCTGTGTGCCCTGGGAGATGGGCACCTGTTCACCTTCCACATCAATGCACAAACAGGCATGTTGCTATGTTCACCAGTCTGCTGGACGAGACTTGTACCAAGCATATGCAGCTCTTTGCACACTTCAGAACGGGATGCAAACTCAGTAGTTGCAGATGTGTCATGAACAATGAAAGCATGCCTGGCAGAATGCTTGCACATGTAAGGCAGACCCAAAAATGCAATCAGCATGCCGAGATTAAGCGGCCATACATGCCTCCTGCCTTGCTCATGCTCAAAGGTGGGTGTGCAGGTGAGCTGAGTGAGAGGAAGAAGTTGAGCTTGGGCAGCAAGCCCATCACCCTCAAGACCTTCCAAAGTAATGGAGTGGACCATGTCTTTGCTGCCAGTGACCGCCCAACTGTCATCTACAGCAGCAACAAGAAGCTGCTCTACTCTAATGTCAATGAGAATGAGGTGAGCTGCTGCCGGCAGTCTTATGGCACTCTGGTCATGCCTTTCCTCTTGGTTCCTCTTGATTATCACCGCATTTGCACATGCCAGTAGGTTGGCAAAACACTCCTGTGGGCATTGTCTGGTTGACAGCAGTGCCAGTCTCAATGCAGCATGACATTGGCTGCCAAGTACATGTATCACCATAGGTGCATGACAATGACAGACCATCTGTCAGACTGCGGGAAGGGTTGTTTCCACAATTGCCAATGTTTCATGCAATGCTGCCGTGCAAGGGTCAAGACAAAAGTGCATGCAGGTAAATGTGATGACCAGCTTTAACAGCGCCAGCTTCCCAGACAGTCTGGCCATTGCCAAGGAATCAGGCCTGACCATTGGCAGCATTGATGAGATCCAGAAGCTGCACATCAGGGCAGTGCCCATGGGGGAGCAGGCGCGCCGCCTGGCTCACCAGGACTCCTCCCACACCTTCCTGGTCACCACCTCCTCAGAGCCCTCAAGTATGACTTTGCAACCCTATTGCTCAGCTGAGGCAATGCATTGTACGTTTGTGCTCATGCACATACATCAGCGCTGGATCGCGGCCGCTTGTCAATTTGACCGTCAACTCTTATAATGAAACGCAGAGACCCACAGTTGCACAAGCCAATTTTTTGTCTTAATCTCTCTCACAGCTATTCTTGACACAATCTGCACTTGCAATGAGCTGCAGGCAGTGGTATCAGTCAGGAGCAGGTGCGATTGATTGACGACCAGACCTTCGAGACAGTGGATGTGTTGCCTCTGCACAGGCATGAAATGGCTTGCTCCTGCATCAGCCTCACCCTGGCTGATGACCCCAACCCCTACTATGTTGTGGGCACAGCCTATGCCATCCCTGATGAACAAGAGCCCACTAAGGTACAGCATCCAGTGCTGTGTTTCTGTCTGACAGCAACAGGTTGCGGCCTTTGTGGTGCATGCATACAATTTGTCTCAAGTACAGCATGGGTCACATTGAGTGCACTGTCAAGCAGGTGCACGCGTGTATTGGATTATAACACTTGCTGTCTCAGCACATGCAATTGCTAAGATCCATATGACATCCAGCGGTGTTGTGCCATGGCTGCTGTGCCATGGCTGCTGTAACAATGGTGGCATAATTGCAGGGCAGGATGTTGGTCCTGGAGGCAAAGCCTCAGCAAAACAAGCTGCACGTGGTGTGTGAAAAGGAGACCCGAGGTGCTGTCTACACCATCACAGGCTTTCAGGTACACTCCACGCCCACTATCATTATATGCCTTCATTCAAACTGTGCTGCATTTCTCTCTTGCCAGTGGGCAGGGCAAATTACATGGCCATTGCATGATCAGCAAGGTGCTGGCATACACACTGCATAGCTTTGCCACTGACTCCCACAAGCAATTTTGTTCAGCAGATAGATGATATGTTTTTCGTGTAAAACCTAAGCTTGTTTAGAGTTGTGTCACCCCAAGAAACATGCTTTCCAAGTAAAATGCACTGATGCTTACCTTGAGGTGTGTGGCAGTACTGCAGCACTTGTTTCTGATGTTGCAGGGCAAGCTGATAGCAGGTATCAACAGCCGGGTGCAGCTGTATGACTGGCAGCTACAGAAGGACTCCAGCAGAGGGCTGGTGGCTGGGGCAGGGCAGTCTGGCCTGGTTCTGGCTCTCTACCTGGCCTGCCGAGGAGACTTTATTGTTGTCGGTAAGCCTTCCAGCCATTTGATCTGTGTGTCTGACACTTTTGTCCTGCAACCCATTGTTGAGGGCTATTGCATGTCAATTCCACTGGTCTTGTGAGCTGTAAGCACGTAAATTACTGTACATCCAGACGTCCATTCTTACATGACATAGTGTATAGCCATCACTAACATTCAAAGGTGTGACGAGCAACAGCAACTTGTGTGATGCAGGTGACTTGATGAAAAGCATCTACCTGCTGATGTACAAAGCAGAGGAAGGTGTACTGGAAATCAGAGCTAAGGACTTTCATTCTAACTACATGACTGCCGTGGACATTTTAGATGATGACACCTACCTGGGAGCTGAGATCAGCTACAACTTGTTCACAGTCCGCAAGAATAGCGATGCTGCTGCTGATGAAGACAGAAATCGGCTTGAGGTACTGCCTTGTCATGGTGCATCTTTGCATGAGGATGCTTGTAATGATTATAACACATACTCATTCTATGACATGAGTTGAGTAGGTTTCTATACATGTCTTGCACCCAATCTTGAGTCTTAAACACCTGGGGATCTGCTGAATCCTGGCATTTGGCACCGTACTTGCCTGGGTGTGATTGGAAGCTCTATAGCTTGTGAACAGGAAAGCACATTCTATCTTGCCATACAGCCATGAATGCTACTCAGGGGCACTGAGTGTTCAAAGCCAGGCAGTGATGGTTAAGCTGTATGTGTTGCGAATAAATATTGTCAGATGAAGCGCAAACGATAACTGTGTCTTTTCAGGTCGTCGGGGAGTACCATTTGGGTGACATGGTGAACCGCTTCCAGCATGGCAGCCTTGTCATGCAGCTTCCTGACAATGAGACTGCACAGATTCCCACTCTGCTCTTTGGGACTATCTTAGGCATCATAGGAGTTATTGCCAGCATACCTCGTGAGCAATATGAATTTTTGGCAAGATTACAGGTACTGCAAAGCCTGCTTGCCCTGCACAGTTACAATAACACATGTTTTAGATGGTTTTGGCAATGCTTGTTGCACGCAAACTCACTTGAAGCATGGTGCACGTGACACAATATGCTTTGCTCATCTGCAGGCATATGTGCAGTTGACAACATAAGTCAAATTGTCCTCCTCACCTTGAGTTTTGTTGGCAACTTGCTGTCTGATGCTTGTATCTGTAAGCACAGTATCAACAGTTTGTGTGTGATACAAAGTGCTTTGGTGTGTGCAGGACTGCATGCGACAAGCAGTAAATGGGGTGGGTGGCCTGAGCCATGAAGAATGGAGATCATTCAGCAGTGAGCGGAAGAAGGGCGAGTGCAAGAATTTCATTGACGGCGATCTGATTGAGCAGTTTGCTGATCTGAAACGAGATACAATGCAGTGGGTTGTTGACCGCATGGGAGCTGGGGTCACCATAGAAGAGCTCAGCAAAACTGTTGAAGAGCTCAGTCGATTGCACTGATAATGTACCAATGTACCATACAAGCACTTGCAAATGATCAGCACAAATTTGCATGCACACCATGCAGTCATTGTGCAAGTCCCATTGTGCCACCAGACTTCTCTGCTGTCATGTAACGCAGCACAACATCTGATATACAGCTGTGTGAGAATGCGTGAATGTCTTGGAGCGCTATGGCAAATGCTTCAAATTTCGCCTGTATGGCCTCCTGCCTTTCAGACAATCCTCAGGATTTCAATCAGTGTGACCGCCTTGTGATTGCAGCGCTAGCTAGTACTGGTTGCAATATGAGCACACTCCAGTTTGAGTCTGCGATGCACACATACCCAAGAGATTGCAGCCATGTCAGGCTGCATACTTTTGCCACCATTAGTGAGTTTGGCCGTGTGCTTGCTGCTGAGGTCATGCCGTAGGCTGCTGAAGCCATATGTTGTTGCTTAGGTCTTAGATGTGATTAGATGTGAGATCATGAATGTTTTGCCTATAGTTGTACTGAATTTTGCCGATTCACAGCTGCAGTGGTCACGTTCTCGCCGTTGTAGCAGTTGACCTGTCTTACGTCTTAGTGGGGCAATGTGCCCCGGGGTCCAGTTTTGAGGGATTCAAATCCCGATTGCTGTGTCGGCATCTCGACTGTCGGGACTCTACTGCCTGAAGCGGCAAAGTGAGCTGTCTCTTTGC
>JAABUU010005945.1_pt1 | contig 13308 bp, 6 predicted proteins | sample 5559301 | NCBI WGS metagenome assembly JAABUU01 (sample SAMN10711884, study PRJNA513360) | rock metagenome | isolation source: Antarctica rocks | place: Antarctica: Victoria Land, Richard Nunatak white | reverse complement strand
TCCTCCAGCCCCACCTCCAACGGCTCGAACCGTCGATCCACCACCTCATCCTCGTGCATGCCCGTCGCGTCCGCAGCCGATACCCCCCCGCCGACCGTACCATTACCGTTGCCGTTGCCGCGGACGTCATCCCGACCCGAGGGCTCCGCGCCCTCCACGGCGCCCTCGACCAGGCCGCGAAAATGCGCCGCCACCTTCCGGACGACCTTGACCAACATAGCCAGCAGCTGAGAGACAGGCAAGGCGAGTTCGCGCTCGAGGTCGTCGAGGCTCTTGCGCTGCAGGCCGACGGCGAGAAGGATGGAGGCCTGGACGCCCGTCAGGCGCACGGCGGGCCGCAGCCGGTGCGTGAAGTGCAGCGTGGCGATGGCGGGGACCAGGTCGAGGATGACGTGGTGGTCGAGCATGTTGGCGGCGTAGGAGTCGAGCCGCTTGAGGTCGTAGGGCGAGAAGGTGGCGTCGAGGTCGGGTTTCGTGAGCGGGGATGCTGGCGAGGCGGAGCTGGGGGTGCGTGAGGAGGTGGCGGTAGCAGTGGCGGATTCGTCGATGCTGAGGCATAGGATGGTCGGGAAGGTGCGGAAGTTGTAGGAGAGCAGCGTCAGGAAGCGGCGGTGGAAGTCGCGCGCGAAGGCGCCGAGCCAGGCCGCGTTTCGGTCGTCGTCGTCTGGCCCGCCGGCGGCGTGGCTGTGGCTGGCGGAGAGGGCGCGCAGCATGACACACGAATGCTCGCCCGTCAGCTCGTTGGCCGTCTGGCGGAGGTAGACGGGCGCGAAGGCGGCGCGCTTCCAGAACTTGTGCAGCGGCGGCGTGAGGCCGTAGCTGACGCCGACGTAGTCGAGGGCGTTGGGGCGGCGCTCCGAGAGCTTGGAGAAGAGCGGGGGCATGCTGTGGATGTCGCGGATGCGGACGTTGTCGTCGAGGAGGGTGGCGTTGGCCAGTTCGGCGTCTGTCACGCGGACCATTTCGTCGGTGGTGGTGGTGGTGGTGGGGGGTGGGTTGCTGTCTTCGGCTAGGTTGGTGAATTTCCCTTCGTAGAAGTCGATGAGCAGTTGGAGAGCGCGCGAGCCGTAGCCCATGCCGATGTTGTCCGGGTTGGTGGCGATACGGACTACGCGGGCGCCAGATAGGCCGGCGAACTCTTCGTCTTGGAACTGTTGGCTGACGAGCCAGGGGATGAGATCGCCGCCGGCTCGTTGCCCTCGACTCAGACTGTTGAGTACGCTCTGCTTGCTGATCTGGCCTTCCAGCGCGACTTGGATGACGCATAGGGGCTCGGGTAATCGGGGGCTGTTCTCGTCGACCGGAGGCACGAGTACGAATAGTTGATGCGCAGGTGCATCGCTCATGAGTTGTAGGTCGTTGGGTGAGTTTTTGTAATGGCTCGCTACGTATAGGGCCATCATATGCTGTAAGAATTTCTCGGACACGGGATGGAATGAGAAAAGCGTGTCACGATTGACGTGCAGCAGCTGGCATTGTGACGGGTGGGGACACCCTTGCGGATCCGTCCTTGACCGCGGTAGGGTGGCATCCAGGCAGAGGAGCTTGTTCAGCCATTTCTCCACCGGATCTCCAGCGGCATATCGAATAGGCTCCGACAGTGTGATCTCCCGCAGTGACCGACTTCCGGAATACGTTTGGTCGGCGTTCTTTGCCGGCTTCCCAGTGGACCTGTCGGCTATGTCGCCACCATCTGCACCGTTTGTTTGCCTGCCACCTCGAGACTGCTCGCGCAGTTGTTGAATGAGCTTTAACGATAACGACCTTCCGGTTCCCTCGTACCCGTTGATAGTAGACGCCATAAAGACTAGGTACGGACCCATTAACTTTCTCACGAGAGGCAACGGTATGGCGGCAGCTTCATCAATCACAACGAGCTCCGCCTGGCCAAGTGCGTATGCGTCTTGTGGTTGGATGTATTGAATGGTCTGACGATGTTGCCGGTGCACATTGACGCGGACAATAGCTTTGTTAAAGTCTGGATTCGTTGACTGAATGATGGTATAATCCCCATGGTCCAGGTAGTTGAGTGCGTCGAATCCCTTGAAAACAAATTCGAACAGTGTCTTCAGATTCTCCGGACTAGGTGAGGTAATGAAGATGTTGCTATAACCATGAGCGATGGCCGCTGCTATTGCCACGCCTAACGCTGCCGATTTGCCCCGCCCTCGGGCGGCTGTCAGTGTCACCGTGCTTCTCAGAGTCTTTTCTGCAATAGCATCGACAAATGTTAGAAGAGCTTTGGCCTGATCTACCGTTTTGGCTATGGTAACGAGTGATCCCACAGGCTGCGAATCTACCAAGCTATGTTTGATGCTTTCAAGCTCCTTGCTTGCCTTGCTTTTGCCCTCTTCTTCTGGATTAGGCGGAGATAATGGCTTGACATTCTTGCCTCCAGAAATGGGAAGGACATTTAACTCGTCATCAACAACCAGGCACGACTCGCAACTCCCAAGGGAGAGGATGAAGCGCTCATTGAACCTTGCAGTAACGTCGTCATGTGCTTCAGTCCGATACCTTGAGTGTACATCCATAGACAACGTGTACAGCTGTTTCAAGCTAGTCATGCCCTTCAGAAGGAGAAGCACCAGACCGCCCCCTTCCACAGTCTCAATTGTCCGCGCCAGCAGATTAGGCGTGATCGCCTCAAAGTCTTGCAGGATGCACATCCCAAACGTATTTCCTAGTATTTTGTCCGTCTCCTTATAGTACACATAACGAATATTGTGCAAAGTGACAAACAGTTCGAAAGGATCTTCCGTGTTGGCTTCGCGGATCCCCCGTTTTACCTCCTTTCTTATCTTATTCTCCCGCTTTTTTCGATGGCTACCGCGGATGTCGAATCAGCATGCGCCCTCCCTCCAGTCTTGATGACTTCACCGACCTTGTAAACCCGAGGAGGTTCTTCTTGTATGCCCAGAGCACCGACTTGTTTTGCTTGATGTCCACGCTGGACATGATGTAGTGGAGGTGCACGATGACATCTTTGGCTCGATCACCCACAACGACGATGAAGCTTCGCTTTTTCTCCTGCCCACATTTAAAGTCAGCATTAGGGCCCAGAAAGAGAGCTGGGCAAGATGGACCTGTATGCCATTGCGGATAAGAGCCGGTATGCGCGAATCTCTGTGCCATGGTCCTAAATCAGCACTCAACTTCATAGATGACGAACTTCAAGAGGAACATACACTGCTTTGCGAGGCATTGTATGTCTCTACTCCCAAACCACCCACTCCCCATGGAGTTGACTTAACCTCTACGAAATCACGGTCGTAGTCTTCCCACGACCTCGTCGGCTCGTCTTTCTATAGTTTCTTCAAGGTCCGCACTCGAAGCGGCACAACTTTGCCCTTAAACAAGCTGCTAGTAAGCTGTCCGTGAGTGCAAAACAGCTGAAAGCTGGTAGATTGAAAATAATGCTCTTTATTGTGATAGACTCTATCAGCGAGCTTGACAATGTGTTTGCGCCTTCGGATTGAGCTGTAGACCCGGCATGTCAATTATTTTGCCCGCATTGCTCGACCCTCTCAAGCTACGGGCCGAAATTTTTCCTAGCGTCGAAGCGGAAGTGTACCTTATCCTCACCAACCATTAATTAGCACTTATTGTACCAAATACCTTAGGTAGAGGAAGGCGGACCCATGTTCAACGCTCAGCCTGACGCTGTTGTGAGCGCGGAGCTCCTCGATCGTATCAAATGTCATGGATAGTCTTCAGTGGGTGTCGCTTGGGTACGAACATTTGATACACAGTCCAACATTCCTCGAGTGCCATGTGGCTAAGATCTACGCAGGGGCCTCATCTCAGCCTTGTCCGTTGCCTCCTTGACATACGAGCGATCCTTCATCTTCGGTTGGTCTGCAGCATCGTGTTTGGTCACCCAAGCTGACCCGTCAGATCTTCCGATAACCTCGTCTGCTATCGTCCTTGCTGTTGCCGGTATCTTACTGTCGGCCGTCAATAAAACTTTCCCGGCCTACTTTTCGCCGGTAACAAGAGGGCTACATTATTCGGCGCTTCCGTTGGAAGATCGGCGCCAGCCTCACGCTTCTAGGGAGCCTTCGCCGGAGCGCAGTGATAGCGACGTAACTACCAGGCCCCGAACGCAGCGAATACTTTTCGTACTCGTCATTGTTGCCTTATGCCTGCGTCTGGAACTCTTGCGCTGGACCCTGAAGCAGATACAATGTACATGGACTGGGATAGAGGTACATTCTGCTTGGACAAGAAACGCTATATGGCTAATGTTTGTAGGCTGTTGGACCGTTCATACTAGCCATCTGGGACTTCTGGCGCTTCCAGAAGAAACGTACCAGGGACCTTGATGCGTCTGACAGTGTATATGATGCGATTGTTGGGGCATTTACGCGCGGTCCAACAAGATATTTGATACCGGTATTGCTCCTAAGCTGGTCCGGGGTTCTTACAGCCGTTGTGTCCTCGACGGGAAGGTCGACGTATATTTGTCCGCATGTCCTACCATACAAACATACTGTTCCGACCTTCCAATGGCTCGGAGTCTTTCTCGAATGCTTTATTTTTATAGCTATTTCTGAGTTGTGTGTCAGCAGGACGAGTAATGGGTTACGAAGGAGCTCCAAAGGAGCTTCTATCTTAGGGTGGATATTTTCAGTGAGTAGCACTCGTTATAGCTTGGGCTTATCACCTTCTGATTTGGGATAAAGATTACTGCTGTCATCCTTGGGATCATAGGCATCATAACACTTCTGGTTAGAGAAGAGTTCGGAGCTTGGCTTCTAGGGTTCCATAAGACATACACGTCGAGTCTTATCGGCCAGACTGTTCTTTTCAGTATTGTAACAATATGCGCCATGCACATAGTAAGGCCCCCACTCAAATGCTCGAAGTTCAACTCTGATCATATAGATGATCCATGTCGGACTTCTTGAAGTTGCACTTGTTTCCCTTTTTACCCATACTTTTGTATCTGGGGCTTCTGCTGGGTTGGCAAGCGGCCACCCTTTTCCGCCAACCGCCAGAGGCTCCGCTATTTTTTCAGTATGTCTATTGTTCCTGGGCTCGACTATGTTCTTGTATATCCGGACACTTTCGGAGGGACACAGATCGCCCTCGCCGGCGAGACGAATTCTCCCGAAGATTCCTACCGCATCGTCTATGCTACTGGCATTACTCTTCACAGTTCAACTTCTATTATATTTTTCCGGAAGTAACGGTGTTGGTTATCATCCTATTGACATGCTTGTTTACGACGCCAAAAGCCAGCACGAGATGTGGCTCAAGCAGGCTTCGGCCAGTAGAACGCTCAACCAAGCTACCGAAGAATACCGCAGACGATATAACCGGCATCCTCCTCCGTAAGTCAAGCACTTGATTTGGTCGTGTCCATCTATTTTATCCACTCACTGAATTACGGTAGTGGATTTGACGAATGGTACAATTTCGCCACGGCAAGATCCTCGCTCATCATTGATGACTACGATTCAATCCATAATGATCTTGTCCGCTTCTGGGCGCAAACACCTGCGGAACTGCGACAGGAGACATGGAAGACTATATCGAACCCCTGGAACGAAATATCCGGGATCAGTATCCGTGCCGGGAAAGCAGAGATAAGCCCGAATGTGCTTCCAACCCATCGGTGGATGCTCGATGGCGTGATTACCTTGATCAGTCAATTTGCGCAATGGTTGCCTGATATGGATCTTGCGTTCAATGTGAATGACGAGTGCAGAGTAGCAGTGCCTTTCAGGAATGCAGAAGAGATGCGCAGTGTTGGAGATGCTGCCGGAAATCTGGCCGTGGGTAAGGAAAATCAATGGAGCAAGGATAGGGCGTCAGGCTGGACACCGATTCCCGAAGAACCGATTTCCGAGACCAGCTTCGAAGATCACTCCTTCACAAACACCTTCTACCAATATGGATCTATAGGTTGCCCGCCAAGTTCTAAGGCTCGTAGGCAGAGGGTTTGGAATCCCCGTGATGTCTGCACCACCTGCGCATACCCGCACTCTCATGGTCCGTTCGTACGGAACTGGACACTTGCCGCAGACATCTGCCATCAACCCGACATGGCTAATCTTCACGGTTTCTACCTCAGCCCTGCCGCCTTCAAGACCGCCCACGACCTCATACCGGTCTTTAGCCAAAGCAAAGCCCACGGTTTCAATGACATTCTCTACCCTAGCGCATGGAATTACATGGACAAAGTCAAATACGAGCCATCTGACCAGCATCCTGACGTACCATACGCAAACAAGGAAAATGTCCTCTTCTGGCGCGGTGCGACCTCGGAAGGAGTCTCCGCAGAAGGGACCTGGAAGGGCATGACCCGCCAGCGGCTCGTGCACCTTGTCAACAACCTTACCGAGACCGAGACCGTTCCCATTCTCCTGCCCTCTAGGTCTCAAAAAGGCAAATACGAGTACCAGACGATGCGTGGCAAAGAAATACCTGCGCTCTTACACACTGATATCCGCGTGGTGGACAAGATCGCGCGCTGTGGGCTTCAAGACTGCCCTGATCAAGAAGCCGAACTCGGCCTCGTGAAGCCCTCCGACTTCCAAGATCACTGGCGTTATAAGTTCCTGTTCGACCTCGACGGAGCCGGCTTCAGCGGGCGCTTTCTCCCCTTCTTACAGTCCCGATCTCTGCCGTTCAAAGCGGCGCTCTTCCGCGAGTGGTCCGACTCCCGGCTGACGGCGTGGCTGCATTTCGTGCCGCAGGATCTGAGGCTTCACGGGGTGCATAGTACTTTGGCCTATTTTGCCGGCATCGATGGGAAGATAGATGGCAGGGACGTGATGATGCCCGCGCATGAGAAAGAGGGCGCGATGATTGCCGAAAGTGGAAGGGAATGGGCTGGAAGAGTGTTGAGGAAGGAGGATATGGAGATATATTTCTTCCGGTTGTTGTTGGAGTGGGGGCGCTTGACGGATGATAGGAGAGATGAGATTGGGTTTCAGTTGTAGATATTCACAGGATAGAATATCAGATCAACGTTAGCCCTTTGACTGGTGAGGGTAAACGACCCTTGACGTCACGATCAAGGAAGGGAGGGCACTCCCTTATGCAGCGACGTAATGTCGGTGCGCCTGAATTCCCAGCGGCGGCGTAAATCCGCTCAAGAGCCCATTCGCCGTTCGGAGGGACTATTTGACCTAGCAGACCTGGATGAGACACACCCTGATTCGTTCAAGCTTTGAATGACAATACACCTGCAGGCAACATGAGATGATAAATAAGTCGCTGCAGCAGGAGTGGCATTGAACCTGTCCTCTAAATACTTCAGGACGTCTGGTGGCACCGCGAAGGATGACGCTTCAGCACCAGTCTTACCCTCAAAGTTGAATTTCTGTCGCTCGCAATAGCATGGCATTGAGATAGAGTCAATGTCATACTCGGTCAGCAGAATATAGTTGTTAGCGCGATTGTGGACAGGATGCACTTCGTGTTGTGGTCAAATTTGCTGTCCGAGCCATCTGATTTGGGTGCCATTCAGTTTTAGCCCTTTCGCGAGTACGTCAAATAATGTCTATCACCTTGACGGTAGCGTCATCGAACCAATGTAAGTTAGGCTCAGGAAATTCATTGGTGATGCCCACTCGCTGAAAGGCAACTTTCTGATTTGACTGTGCTTTTGTAAGAAGCAATGCACACAGGGTGTCGGGATAGTCTTGACTTGTCTGGCTCGTGAGAGTTTCCACGTCCCAGTCTACAGAAGACTCGGTCATGACCAGTAGGCACCATACAGGATTATGCCCTATTGAGACCCTAGTGTCAAGTGACGCAAGTGCAAGAACCTCTCCGGTGACAGAATCGTAAAGTGTGCAGATATGTACTGTTGCTTTCTTAAGTGCTCCCTGTACAGTGAGAATGGCAGAAGCAACAGCACCGAATGGTGCGTTGTTGTCGGCCAGAGCCACTTTACAATCCAGAACATTCAGTTTTGAATCAGATAAACACGGGAATGGACACAAGTCAACTCTGCCAACTATTGATGCCCAGGACCAGGATGGAGATCGATATGTGTCGGCCCTGGTGTTGGGTTTGCTCAACGGATACACAGATTTCCAAAGTAACTGTGGAACCAAAATGCTACGCCAGAGGCCTGCGTAGTAACCAGTACCAAAAATGCGAGCAAACTCCTGCGCTACAGCGCTGATGGCAAGTAGCTTATCCTCAGAATATGTCAAATCCCTCGCAGAGTAATCTTCCACTATCCCTGCCCAAAGATGACAGAGTCGATGTCTTGCCAGCGGAAGCGGCGCGCTGCCTCGGCGGGGGAAAATTTGCGAATAAAGACGAAGTTTCTCGCCAAAAGGTTTCTCGATTGGCCCTATATTGCTCTCCCATGCTGATTCGCACTGCCATTCCAGCGTAGCTCCTTTAGACAGAAAACTCAGTGTTCTAGGTGAAAGCAAACGTTCCTGAAGTGTCCAAGCTCTCATATTGATGGGCTCGTCAGCATAATGTATGTCAGGAACTTTCTGCAGGGTGACTGTGACTAGGGTTCCGCTGGCGTGAAGGACAGGAAAGTAAAAGGCTGTCGAACAGGGCATGTAATTGTCAAGGAAGCCGTCGCTTGCTTTTCTAGATCGTGATGCCACGATCGTCAAGAGTGAATTTTTGAATATTTGATCCATGTGGTTCAATATCCAGTAGGGCAGCTCGTTGCCCGCTACAAAAGCTCGGGAAAATGAGATCAAACTCCGCTTGCAACTTCAAGCTGAACACCCCTCTACAAGAGTGGCAGAGCGCCGTCAGGTGCACTCTGTCAGAGACAGATCTGAGTACTTATATCCCTGCACCCGCCTGTCGATCATGCACTATGAAGCGGTGTTATAGCTTAAGAACGGAGAAGGGTTTTACTTCAGTACTTGTGGCTTCCATGTGTCCTCGTAACTCTGTAATGGAAGCCTACAGATAGCACAATTGATGCAATCACCTCCATCTCCTTCAAGCTGCAGAAGCAGCACTTTAACAACTATGCATTCTCCTCACGTTCAGATAGCGCTGTCCCTGGGTGACATCATCAACAAGCAAACAGTATGAGCCTACACTGCAATTCAAGCACATCAACATGCTCTAGAAGCAGCAGCTGAGCATCCTTTATCAGCAGAAGCCAAATCTATCAGCTGACACATCTGTCTAGACTGCAAGAATTGAGAATAAAGACAATTTTAAATTTATATGAAGTGTTTTGAATTCTGTGTGTCTAGTAAGCTTATGTTGCATAGCAATGATATATGTTCCTTAGATTTTGCACAAAAGTCAACTGTTGTTGAAGTTAATTAACATTGTTCTCTTTACATAAAATCTAAAGATCTTCTTAGAGAGACCTGACCTTGTTATTGCATATGTGTTATGTCAAGCTCACCTCAATCACTGATATTTTGTATTGAGTGTGCTTCAATGAGCAAGAATTTGTGAATAAAGCAGTAAAGATAAATGTGAAACTGTAGAGCAAGCTGTTCTGTATTATGCATTTGCACTTGTGAATCATTTCAGCTGTTGTATGAGCCTGATAGAATCACATATTGAAGAGTACAATTGAATTATTTTCACTTTCAATTCTATCATTGATGTCATCTTTATCAGATTCTTCTTTCTGATAAAGTCACTGTCTTCAAGACAAAGTCATAAGCACAGTACTTTAATTTAAATGATTTAGCTCAAAGAAAACAGACTTTAAGGCTTGCAATAGAACATCACTATATAGAATACAGTGAGTTTTGTAAGCTTTAAATCTTAATGAATATATATTGATTTTAGTGTCTGTCATCACTGCTGATTGATTCATTAGTTTGAAAGATGCTGATGATGTAAGAGATATTGCATTGAAAGACTTAATAGATAAGTCTTAAGCACAGTCATTTATAGCATATTGATTGAGACTGCTTTCTTTGAAAAAGAAATGCTCATTAATACTTAAAGAGTTGCATCATAACTGTCTCACTTTGCTGTTCTTATTGCATACAGAACTCATTAAGTAAGTCTCTGAACATCATTCTGAGATTGAGAAGATTAAAATATCTAGAATTTGTATTTTTGCTGATTATAGCACTTAACTTCAAAGTGTTTATCTGCTGATCAACACAGTGATTTTTTGACAACTGTATAAAAGAATTGTTGATTGTAAAGCTCATAAAGCTGCTTATAAAAGTTGATGATTTTCTAAGAAGAGTTCTATTACAGTACTTTTTCTCTATTCTTTCTCATCATTAAGTGAAGATCTCTTTCAAAGATCAAGACTGCAGCTCAAGAATCTGACAAAGCATTTAATTGTTTCTGACTCATTGAGATAAAGAACATAATTAAGATAACATTTTCAGATTAAACAAATTGATATCTTCTTAGAACTTATACAGACTCTCTTTCAATATTCTTCTTAATTTACAAGATTCTTCTTCATTCACAATTCTGCTCAGCACAAATGTCATCTGCTGTAGAACACACTCAGTCACTACTTGTTAATGTGATGCATCATGAGACTCTGATGAATCATTGAGACAGCATGCTGCAATAATGTCTTCACACTGACAACATTGACAAGAAAAAGTTATGTTGTAGACAGAACTTTGAAGTTCTGATGAGTCATTCAACAATAGATCATTCTTAGAACTATGCATGAGTGTAAATAAGTCTAGAACATTCTCTGTGTGAAGATGTGGCAAATGTTGTCTCAGATTGAGTCAGCAGTTATTTATTGTGCTAAATATAGAGTTTCTGCTGCATCAGAACCAGCATCAGATATGAAAATCACAACAACAAGCTTAAAAAGTCATATGATATTTAATGAACTCAAGTTCATCTTATAAGACTTCTTGTACTGCAATATTGTCTTTGATCAAGGCAGAAATCTTATATTGATGATGAATTCATGCAACACAGTCTCAGTTACCTTAGAGCTTACATATAAAGACAAGCAGAATGCTTAAGTCTTTGCACATCTTACATCTATCAGTTATGCAGCTCATCTGACTTTTGATTCTGCTGTTAATTTTATCAAGAGCAATTCAGATTACTTTGCTCATCTACATTAAAACATGCATATTAAATCAAACTGTTAAGTCTTTTTCAGCACTTTCAGTGTGTTCATCAATAGCAATATCATCAAAACTGAGGCCTCATTCAATGAGATTATTTATCACTACAAAAAGACATTTCATTTTAAGCTTGAAACTTCTTCAAGAGATTTAAAGAAGAGATAAATACTAAAAGATGAATGCAACTCTGCAGTCAGGCAGATTAATTTCTTGCTCAGTGATTCAAAGAAAACTGCAGAGATTGTGAGCATTCATGTTACAATATTTATTCATAAGCAATTCTGTTATCTTGTACTTGATGCTTGTCACAAGATGACTGTATATACATCAAACAGAATTGAAATTAGCAGAATACTTTTCAGAATCTCTGATTCAGTGCAACTTACACAAAAAGATGAAATTCAAATTGATGAATGCATTTATCTCTTTAAATATGATGAAGATGCAGACACAAAGAAGTATGAGCAATAACTGATCAGTTTTATGAAAGAAGTTTATGATTCTATTTGAGAAAAGTTATTAAAGATACTTGATTTAAGCTCAGAAGCTGTGTTAATGAGATTAAATAAATACTCTTAATCATTAAGAGCATTTGCAGACAGATTCTTTAGACTAATCACAGCAGAAACAAGACACAATGATAGTGCAGTTGCTGTGAAGAGATTTAAAAAGTCAAATAAGAACTTTTTAAGTGCTCATCAAAGAATGATGTCTTACATTGAGAAACATGTAAGTACTATCTGACTACTAAGTTGCTCATTAATTTAGAACAGTCTCACATCATAAAGCTTCTTGACTGCTATGCTGAATCTGATGCAAAAGTTTCTGAAGTCTATTGCATTTATCAGTCTTTAGCATTCAGAACTCTCTTTAATCTAGTTAATCAACAGAAGCTTGTAGCTGCAACTTAAGTTACTCTGTTTTGTCAGTATCTTGATGAACTATTCTTTCTACACAAGAACAAAGATGTCATGCATTGAGACATTAAATTCATCAATCTTAACATTGTCAGTCTGATCTCTTTAAAAGCTGTTATCTTCAATCTTAATTCTGCAACTTGTGATGCAACATTCATTAATCACTCTCAAGGCACTCTATCTTATCTAGCACCTGAGATTGTGGCACTCAAGACATGAAAACATAATAAGAAGCCACTGTCTAGAGTGGCTGTCAGGTCAGGTCAGGCTCAGATTTTAGAATCTGACTCAACTTACTGAGCTTTACTTTGCAATTCAACTCAATTCTGTGCAGAATTGAGTTTCAGACAGAATCAGATCAGACTATTCTTAACAGCTCAGACTAAATCAGAATTAATTAACTTCTGTTATTAAGCAGCTTTATATTGACAGCAGCTATTATTGCAACATTTTTAATTAGCATTGTACACAATTCTTTTTGTTTAACTACATGTCTGCTTTATAAGCATTATATATAAGCATTATTAACTTAATTATCAGATCACTCATTCTCTACAGAGCAAAAATACATTAATTAATACACTTTATCTTTTTAGTAAATCTATAATGTATAAAAGATTGCTTTTATCTTTTGCAATTTCTTTAATATTATCAGATTCTCTTTCTTATGTAGCTTAACAACTATATCACAAATAAGTCATGAAAGAGATTCTTAATATGCAAGAACTTATATTTTCAAAAAATATATAAAGATATGTCTCACTTATCTTCTACAAATTCATAATGACTAACTAATTTCACTTTAAGCTGTCATTATACTGATCAGAAATCTCTTCAATCAACAGTAAAAAGAATTCTAAATTTAAAATAAAAGAATGCAGCTTCTGTCAATACTGCTGTTGCTGCATTGCATGAGCTAATCAGAGAGTGTTAGAATTGAGCATTTTAATTTAATTTAATAATGTAATTATGTGACTCACTTAACTCTTTTTGTGCAGAAACTGATTTGAAAAAAGAAGAGTTGTTAATGATTTAATCTTTTTCTTTAAAAATGTCATGCTTAACAATCTGTTCTTTACTTTCATTTTAGAAGCTTAATTCTGTCTTATACATCTTTATCTGTAATTCATATTCTATTCTTTTTGATAAATCTTATATTGTTAAATTTACAAGCTTTAAAGTCTGCTTAATATTTCTTTGTAACTTTGACTTTTATTGTAACTCTATCATGCTATACAACATAATTTTAATGTCAGTTTCTTTACTGTGAGAAGATCTATACTTAATAAAGAAATTGCAACTAACATGATTGAGATACTATACTTTACAAATTGTATGTATTGCTTTAAATTTCTTAGATAGTA
>JAABUU010005939.1_pt1 | contig 13319 bp, 17 predicted proteins | sample 5559301 | NCBI WGS metagenome assembly JAABUU01 (sample SAMN10711884, study PRJNA513360) | rock metagenome | isolation source: Antarctica rocks | place: Antarctica: Victoria Land, Richard Nunatak white | reverse complement strand
ATGGTGTGAGCCATGGCAACACTATGTCATCTGTCTGTCAGTCAAGACTGCCAGAGGTCCACACAGAGCAGAGCACTATGAATGCAAAGGCCCTGAGCAAGCTGATGGCGTCTGGGGTTGTAGCTTCATGTTCTGTTCTGGTGCTGGGGTTCACGAATGATGTGCATCTACCAGTTGAAGACTACACCTATGGTTCAGGTATATAACGCTTTCTGCAGCAATCTTACTATCTCCTTTGCTGCATGCACTGCAAAGCGTGCATGAGTCTTGAATAGTCTTCATTGTGCATGACTGCAACTGCAATTGACATGGCCAGTCTCTTGACTGGATGCAAACATGCAATCCCCAGGTATAGTTGGGCCAGCAGCATACAAAACACAGTTGTCAACACCAGCATGTGTTGGTTTGAATGTGTGATCACGCATGGCATCCAGCAGTGCCTGCCCAATGAGTAACACCACATGCTGAATCAGCTCTGCAGTGGCTAAAGAATGCCATGTTAAGCATCTGCTACTGCAACATATAAGCGTCCTTCTCTTCTTTTCCATAATCGCGAATTTTAATGTTGACTGCCAAAACATGTGCAGCATTTGATTGTGCAGGCATTGTGCTTGTGCATGCGGGTTGCATGGTGGACCTGCACATCAAAGGCAGGCATGGGCAAGAAGTTGAAGCCCGTAATGCTCTTACACTCTGGCACACAAGCGTGGCAATGAGCTGATGTGGAGTATGGTGCACAACAACAAAGCCAGGTGTGGTCCTGTTGTCTTCCTGATTTACTTTCATTGGCATGAAGGCTAGTAAGTATTGTGATTACAATGTAGGTCTGCGTTACAAAGCAAGCTGGCATGCACACATCACACTCACGTGTTTGATGATGCTAGCTGGCAGTTGTTCTTTGGAAGCAGTCATATCAGTGCATCTGAGTCAGCACAATCTGAGCTCAATTGTGTTGATGCCTGTGCCCTATTTCAGTCAAAGTGCAGCAGCCACATCATGCGCGCTCTCACTGCAGGGTGTCCTTCTACGCCAAGCTGTGCTGGTATTAGCTGGCAAGACACAGAGAGCCTGTTCATAGCTGAGATCTAGCAGTTCTTGCGGGTCATCAATGCAGAAGTGCTTAGCTTCAGAGAGTGCAAGCTATACCCTGCTGGGTACGGCAGATCTGAAGATGTCATGACAGCCAGCCTGAGCAGCCGCACACAGCAAGGGTTGGCTGTTGACATCTCAGAGCTGGACACAAAGCTGGTCACAGCCACAGAGGGAAACAAGCTGTTTGGGCAGGTCTACAAGAACACGTCTGGCATTGCATGATCTCAACATGCGGACTCAGTGTGTTCACGCTGCAACCCATAAGGTACACATAAGGTCTAACACTAGTACTAGTGTTAGCATGTAGTTACCAAGGTATGCCTGTTTAGGTCAATTTTAGTTAGGTCAGCGGTCATACATTGCAGTAGCTCTGCAGGGCATTTCGTTTCATAGCTACACTTTTAACAGTGTTCACCTTCCTGTTGTGCGTGAGATAGCTTCAGAGCACATCAGATATTCCAGCACTTTCAGCCTTTGTTGGATAGGATCAGACACTGCAAGCTAGACCTTGCTGATTGCACTCTAGCCACCTTCAGCAAGCATCAGATCCTCTAGACAAGACTGAAAGCGTTCAGCCATGTATTACATAGCATCAGACATGTAAGCTGAAAGTTGCTGATCATACTCTAGTCAGCTTCAGCTAGTACAAGACAAGGCTGAAAGCATTCAGACATACTCAAATCACTTTCAGCTAGTACAAGACAAGGCTGAAAGCGTTCAGACAGGTGTTCTGCTGTGATTTGTTCCCATAGTGAAATGTGCAAAGGTGATGTGGGCATGCCAGCTTGCTTTGTGAGGCAGACCTGCTTCGTAATCATTATTCACAAGCTTTTTACAACAAGTGAGAATCATGTGGGGTCAGCAACCTCTGCACAATGTTCTTGAGGTACACTATGGTCGTGTGAAGCGCAGTACAGCACCTTGAAGCCAGTGTGGACAGTCAATACATTGCATCATCAAGCTTGGGGTGCAACAGTCAAGATTTAGGCAGGGTCTCACACCCATGCAATCCCTTGTATTTGCCGCTGATCCTGGAGCTCACTGCCCTATGTTTGTTGCTACCCACACAGGTGTACCAGTAAGGAATGATCAAACACAGGGACACTGTCAGCCTTCAGCAGTAGGGGTTGTCACCCTACATTCATGCCATCAACTGCTTGACTTGGGCTTGAGTTGCATAGACTGGTTTGTAGTGTTACAGTGTGGCTCATATACAGATGTAATGGCCTGATGTGAAAGCAACGCTAGCTGTGACCTTGCACCAACCCTGTCACATGTAGCTGCTCAGCTAGGACCCTCTAGCTAGAATAGCAGCGCCTGCACTGTCTACACCAGACATTCGGTTTTTGAGTTATGCTCAGCTGGACACTGCCTTAATCCATCAGGCATAGCAGCACAGCCTTGCAACAGCTCTGGCTTGAGTGCTCTGACAGCTTCTCCAAACCTTCATGCCCTACTACTCATATGTCCATCAGCAACTCCACACAGTCATGTTACTGCAGATGGATCATCCATCATGGAAACAGTAAATCAGCCTTTGTCATAAGCTCTTACACTGCTTACATTGCATTTACCAAACTGGGTACAGATGCTTGCTTTGGCAGCACATCTGCCCGTGTAATTCGAGGTTGTGATCAGACATGAGTCATCAGCCCCCCCTTGCAAACGCACAGCGCGTCAGGGTTACGGAGTGCGCTGTGCAACTTTGCTGTGATCTAAAACAACCGTTTGCTGGAACAAGCGCGTCGGTGGTCGTGCTGTGATCCTCAGCCTGGGGATGGACTACGCTGGTCAAAAGCTGGCCGAACAGCTGAACTTTTATATTTTGATCGGGTTTGCCGTGATAGCCCTCTGTGCAGGCTACATTGCAGGGAGCTTTGGGTTGTTGGTCAAAATTTACGCTGCGGGTCTTCTGCTGGACGCAGCTTTGGTTGTGCCAGACTGGCCTTGGTTAAACAAAGAACCTCTGCAATGGCTCTCCCCAGTAGATGACCAGGCCAATGAGATCGAGCAGATCAAGGGGAAGCGAAAAAGCTGAGTGTTGCACGGCAAAGCAGACCAGTCATGTGTGGTGTAGTGTGGAAACTTACGGCCCTCAGATGTTCCATGGTGTGATTGGAAAACTTCAAGGTGTTCATATGCTGCGGTCAGCTACTGTTGGGTTATTGACATCAAGGCTGTCATTACAGCCACATCTGCATATCAGACAGGCCTAGGCTGGACAGGATAGCAGCCTGCAGTGTTTGCATCGAGGCAGAAGTTTTTTCCAGACTGTGCAGCTAACTGTACTGCCGAATACCATCATTGCGGATGCTACCAGGCTTGATACTTTTTTGAATGTTGGGCGTAGATGTGAACATTTGCATCTTCGTTGCCGCGCCTGCAACCAAAAAGGATTTTACTGTCTATTGGATATGTTTTTTTGCCCAGACATGCTTGCATAACATGTGCTGGCTCATGTGCAAGTCAGCACCTGATGTAACAGTAACACTAGCTGAAGCTCATTGACATGCCACACAGGCATGCACACCAACTACGTCCATGAAGCATGGCACTTGCCTGCATATGGTGATGTATGGTCTGTCCCAAGACAATGTTCCGATAACTCTGATGGACTGTGCACAGACACGCTTGTTGACCTCACGGATGTTGCATCTGAAACATCATCATCTGCAGCTGGCTGAGGCATGTCCTCTTCGAATACGTCTGAATAGGCTTCCTCCAAGACATCAGAAGCTGCGTGCTCCAAATCTACACCTTCTGCAGCACCGCTTTAAGTTAAACCGTCATGTGCATGGCACCTGATGGTGGTAGCAGCAGCTGCAGTCAACAGACGCTGGCAGAGAAGCACTACAACAGACAAGCCAAACACCAGAATATAACTTGGTCAAGAACAGCAAACATGTCAGTCACTGCATACTACATCTATGATCCAGGCATTTTAACAAGCTCTGCAAATAGTGAATTCTTGGGAACGTACCGAGATGCAATCTATGAAGGTAACAACAAACATGCCAGTCAAATCTGATGAGTCAGAGGTGTGACTTTTGCATACCAAAAGCAACACAACAGTTGTGATCGTGATGACATGTGATGCAGCATGCATATGCACATGATGATGTACATACACAAGCCAGCAGCGCTGTATGCCTAAACAAAGATTACCCTGCATTCCGACCAACACAGGCTGGCTGAGTCCAGTCAAAGCTTGCAACCGCTGCTGTGACACCAGAGTCCCGTCCCTTGCAGCCTCCACAACTGGGACTGGATGGTTCCACTGTTGTGATGCGCCTGCCAGCTGATCAACTACCCAGCTCGGTCTGCTGCCGCTTTCAATGACAGGCGGTGCATACGCAGCCTGCTGATCATGCACCCAACTTGGTCTGCTGTTGCCGCTGTTTTCATGCACAGGTTGCACAACCTGCTCAAGCGCCCAAATTGGCCTAGTGCTGCTGCTGCTGGCATGCACAGGTTGCTCATGTGCACTCTGCTGCTCATGTGCCCAGCTTGGCCTGCTGCCGCTGCGGTCATGCATAGGTTGAACAGCCTGCTGCTCAAGTGCCCAGCTTTGTCTGATGCTACTGCCAAGCACAGGCTGTGCATGTACAGCCTCTTGATCAAGCGCCCAGCTGGGCCTGCTGCTGCTACTGCTGGTGGTGGAGGTGGTGGCATGCACAGGTTGGACATACTGATCCTGCTGAGCCGGCTGCTGATCAGAAGGCAGCTCTTCTTTTTCTGCCTCTGCAGATACCTCTGGGTCAGATAACAGCAACTGGTGCTGTGACTGCTGATGACTGTCAAGCTGATTCACCACATGCGATGGCAGCTGCTGAGGCAGCTGATGCTCAGTGTCAGGCTGACTCATGACCTCTGCTTGGAGCTGGGAGAAGTCCTTGCCATCTGCGCTGCCGGTTGCACTGGTGCGGTCTGGGCTGCTACTGGATTCAGTTTCACTCCAGGGCTGCTGCGCCCTCATCAAATGGCCCAGCCCACTTGCAGCGCTATTGGCAAAGGAAGCTACTGACACTGCATCTGTACTGTCATTGGCCTCACCATTGTCACTGTTACCATGCATCCTCCCATCACCCTGATTGGCAGCAGCATCCATGGGGGAGGAATATTCCTTGCCAGGCTGCTGCTGCTGCTGCCAGTGCAGTGACTTGATACCTTCAGTGGACCCAGAGTGGAATGTGCCTGCAGTGGCTGCTGTCCCAGAGTGCTCAGCTACTGACCTATGCTGTGACTGGCCCTGCTCAGCCTCTGGTTTCAGAGCCACTCCTGCTTGTTCAGGTGGTGAGCTGACTACGCAAGCTTCTTCCTTGGTTGGTGCTGGTGATGGGGCTGGTGCCTTGTCAGCTGCAACAGCTGCCAGGTATCTCAGCGGAATCTTGTTTCCCTGGTGTCTGGCAGAGGGCTGCGCATTGGTTGCAAAGGTGACATGAACACCAGGAGCCTCCTCTGCAAGGGCACCCGACCCTTGTTGGGGCAGCAGAACTCTGGACCCCTGCTGGTCGCTGGGGTCCATCCAGGGGTACTGCAGGGCCGCCCCAGCGCTGCTGCTGCTTGGCACAGATGCAGTCAGCCTCTGAGGCATGTCATTCGGAGGCTGCATGCTGTGCTTGCGGCTGCCCAGCTCTGCATCAGCCCCGTTCCCCTGCTTTCCTTGTTCATGTTGTGAAGCTAAGGAAGCAGTTGATGCTGAGTGACGGGTACCAGCAGCCTGGCTGGCCTCTGATGCCATGTCAGCTTCCGGCCCTTGGTTGGCCACAGAACTGGCTTCATCAACGCTCTGATCTTCCCGTGACATGAACATGTAGCCCCCAGCACCACTTGTTTGCACAGGGTATGCAGCAACTTGGTCTGCTGGATCAGCCAGATCAGCACTAGCTGAGTCAGCAATGCCTGGATCTGAAGGCTTAGCAGTGGCTGAGTCACAATCTGACGGATCAGCTGTCGTATACGTGACAGCAGCCTTGTCTCCTGGGAAGATTCCCTCGCCATCTAACTGCCTGTCATCCTGCCGCACAGTATTCAGTGCTGGAGATGACTCATCAGGAAGCTGCTGGGACGCTTGCTCGCTATCCCATCGCTGATCTGTATAGCTGCCATGGACTACCACAGGGACTACCACTGATGAGTTGCACTGGCTCATGTGTGACTGGTGTCTAGCATGTGCTGTGAGCTTCTGTTGGCGTGCCAGTATTGCGATGGGACTACCTGCGGGACATACACAAATGGCATTGAATGGATCTTTGGTACCTCCACTGTAAGCAATCACAGTGCGTTTGATGCTTTTTCCCTTTTTTGACACAACCCAGTGATGCTTCTTTTCTTGTTTGATACAACCCAGTAACGTGTCCTGAGAACAGCTGTCATAATGTGAGAAAGTTTGGTGTCTATCTGGCACCGATGCAGGTTCACAGCCACTGCAAAGAGTGTGTGCTGATGAGGGCGCCTTGCAATTGCTGATGAGACTTTGCTTCTGATGGGCAGGGGTGCAGTGAGAACAATGATGGCTGTACCCCAGCAACAAATGAAAGCACAGGCCAAAGCATGGTAGGAACAAAATATGCACACAACCATTCCTCACATGCAAGCTGGAGACCACTGTGGAGTCCAATTTTGAGCTCAAGCAAACCCAATGTGGTGAACACCGTCCTAAAACATCAATGACAGAAGCTGAGCGCTGCAAGGGTTGCAAGGATGCGCACCAGGCAAGGGGCCCTGCTGGCGCCTAGGATGCGCTTGCCTCTTCTGACTGATGTTTGGGCTGCTTGGCACAGCCCTGATCTGCAGCTTGTGGCTGGCATTCTGGCTGCTTGGCACAGCCCTGTGCTCCTCAGGCCTGCTGCTGGCCTCAACACCCAGCTCTGCCTGTGACTCAGCTCTGCTTGCGGGGTGATGGGCAAGCACCATAGAGCTTGGCTTGTCCTGGGTGAGTGCACCTCCAGCTGAACACAAGGAACAACAGTCAGAACGTCCAGCAGAAGCCATTTGTTCTGCTTTCAACGACATGATGGAGGCTCCACACATCTTGTGGCACACAGCTCTAGCAAGGGAATTGCTGCATACTGCTTTTGTGTCCTTCATTTACTTTGCAAAAGTACAGGCAATATAGACTGCAACTGCTTACACACTGCAGACCAACACCTGCTGGAGTGAAGGCACAGCTGTGCAGCTAACCTGCGCTGTCCACATGGCCACTTGCAAGAGCAGCATTGGCTTTCAGCTTGCTGGTTCGCCCTTGACTATGGCTCAAGGCAGGATGCTGAATCATGCTCTGAGCCTTCCGTTTCTTCTTGGGCGCAGCAGCGGGCTGTGCAGCCTGGCGTGCAGGGTCCTCAGTGATGAGCAGGTCAGCTTTGAGCTGCTCAACGTCAGCCAGAGCCACCTGTAGCCTCATGAGCATTGTTGCTTTTGAGAGCCCGGATCTGCCCTGCAGTCAGCACTCAACTCTATCAGGAGTCCTTGTAAGGTGTGTTGGACATTCCAAGGTTTGCTGGACATTCCAAGGTGTATGGCAAACTGCCAGTAAAAAGAGATAGATCCATCCTTGGGCATTCCAACATCACAGCTAGGTCACTGTCACCTGGAAATGAAATGTGAGCTGTCATGTGCAACATGCTCAGAGTGGATGCCCAAATAACCTGCATTGTCGCCAAAACCAGAAAGATGACACATGAGTTAAGTTCAAGATCACATTTATTGCATGATGCTGCTCTGCTTGTGCACTGGGACACTTAGCATGCACACACATAGATTGCCCAGCAGCTGCAGAAAGCTGATGCGTGAGCATGCAGCAAAGTGATTGCCGTGTATTGCCTGCGTACAGCTTCAATGCAAGTAATGCTCACACTTACCCATGCTAGCAACTGCTCACTGCTTGCTTCGCTGACAGTCCAAGCTTCAGCAGTAGCCGATGATGGCAGAAGCTGCTGCTGTGCATCTGAAGCCTGCTGCTGTGCATCTGAAGCCTGCTGCTGCGTGGCTATGACCTCCCTGTCAGATCCTCCTGCTACCGCATCCCTGCCTGATCCTCCTACTACATTATCCCCATCAGATCCTCCTGCTTGGCCTCTCTTCCCTGATTTGCTTCCTGCAGAACCTGTTGGACTGTCACCTTCAGCGTTTGAGGAGTGCCTGTGTACACAGACAGGCTGCTCTGCAGCCTGTTGCTGGGAATCCCAGCTGTGGAGGTGATTGCTACGTGATGGGTGATGGAGGGGTGCAGCTGGGGCGGCTACAGGGGTAGCGCAGGGCAGCAGGCAAGCAGGGCAGTAGTTGTCCAAGCCTGCTGTAGCCATGCGAAGCATCTGCTGGCAGTGTGAAACTGCCCTAGACTGCCTGCAGGACACGGCCAATGCAATGTAGGCATGTATCTAGCACTGCCATGACAGTGAATAAAAGCGGGAGCTGAATCCGATACCGATTCCCAATATTGCACCATGTCTGAAAAGATCATGTTAGCAGCCTTGATGCGGTGATACTTGCGAACGCTTTGGTGTATCCGCAGGTCAAAAAGTCGGGGGCTGCAGCAATCATTCGTGTTGGACAGTGCTGGATGGACATTCAGCTCTGCCGAAAGCTTGCCTAGCATTCATTCAGGTCTGTTCTAACGGTGCGTGCAGCGTTTCAGGCTGCACAGTAATGGCTTAATAAAGTACCTCAGCCTTGACATTGGCCTCATGTGGTGCTGCCTTGCTGGGGACCTTGGCCTGGGATGCCTTAGCCCCTGCAAGCATGCATCGTTTGTGTGCAACACCAATACAGCGTCGCTTGTTTCATCAAGAGATTGTCTCCAAAATAGCAAAACACAAAAAGACAAACGCAAAAAAACATGAATATAGGCGCAAATGCATATACCTTACGCCTTGCAGACTTGCTTTACGTTGTAGTCATGATTGATCAGTGGCAAAGGTATCAGCGGAATGCAGGCACACAAGCTTGTGTCACAATCCAGCCTGCAATTCATGACCGCTCACGTACATTGCACAAGTCGGCACACCTACCTCACAATGACGGCAGCGCTGCGGCTGCCTTTGCAAGGCGACATGTGCGCCACTGCAGACCTGCCTTTGCTGGCCAGGCAAAACCGCTTCAGCCAGCACTCCTGACACCATTCCAGCTGACAGTCTGTCTCCACCAGTCACAGGAGCAGTGCATGCACTTGGATAGGGCACTGCCGTCACTGGGCACCACGAGTCAAAGTCCTCCGATGTACCAGCTTCTGTTGCTGCTGCTGCTGCTGCTGCTGCTGCTGGCTGCAAGATAGACTGGTGCTCAGCAGCTTGCTGCATTGTCTTACACTCAGCTGCTGGGCTCACTGACTCAGGCTGGCAAGCTGCCATCACTGTCTCAAACACAGCTGCTGTCGGCACAGCACCAGTTGCAACTGAGACTTGCTGTTGGGCACGTTCAGCATCTGTGTGTGTGTGAGCGCGAGGCGGCACAAGTGGGTGCAGGTGGAAGCTGGGTTGGGAGATGTTGATCACAGCTGCTGCCTGTGCAGCTTCCTGAGGAGCAGCTTGCAGGGGGGGTGGCGCTGCTGCTGCTGGTGGTGGTGGGTACAGGTGGAAATGAGGGGACTGCAGAACTAAGGCCACTGATGCTTGGGGCTCTTGCAGAGCTGCCTGTTGGCTTGGGACACCTTGTTCTTCAGCCTGTAGACCCACTGAAGCCTGATGAACACGCCTGCCTGAGTCTTTGTCAGTCAGGGTTTCAGTGCGCATCTCCGGCTGTGGGGTGTCGGTCTGAATGGCTGCAGACACCTTGCTGACATCAGCTGCTGCAGCCTTTGCACTTGCCCATGGCGGTGCCACAAACTCCTCTGCCTGCTCATCTTTGTCAGGTTTTGGCTTGCTATGCTCAGAATTGATGACCGCATCACTGACAGCAGAGTCATTGCAGCTGTCGGTCCTTTGAATAAGCAGCTTTGTCCTGGAGGTAGTTGGCATGCAACAGAAAATTCTGGCAGCTGCGGAGATGGACCCAATCTCAATGCCTGCTGGGCTGATGATGAGGGGCAGAGGATGCACTCGCTTGCAGCAGCTATCATTGGAGCCGGGGTTGGGGTGGGAATCTGCATTCTCCAGGCCCAGCTGCAGGGTGGCAACCCCCAGTAGCCCTGGTCCCCCTTTGGCCGATGGCCCCAGGAATAAAAGACATAGTGGCGCCTGCAGCATAAGGACACAAGCATTACTCAATTGCAGTGCGTATTTGAACAGCTTTCCTTTGTATGGCTGTGCAGTGAAACGCATCTGAAAGACATTTTGTAGTTTGCACTGGTGACAGAAAGGACTCTGCATCATGCACACATGTGCACAGTAAAGATGCAGCAGTAGTTATGAGGTGCCTTCCAAGCTTTGTGTCTAGACAAGAAGCGAGGTATGGCAACATGTTGACTGCTTATTGATTTCATCTTGACTTGATTTGGATGTACTTATAAAGCCCAACACATGATCTGATAGTTCAAAGGGTGAAGGTACTGCCGCATGGCATCGCAACCATGCATGCCCAGCTGGGCTAGCAAGTTTACCTGAGCGAGCTTGTCACAGAGTGACTCACGATCAGCTGTAAAAGTACAGCTCTTGCCAGAATGCAGTGAGAATGTGGTCTCCAAACAGACGGGCTTGCAACCTTTGACCTGCAATTTCCAGCCTCTTGACATGTGCGCATTTTACAGTATCCTGAGTTGACTGTGTCAAAATACCTCCGGCAGAAAGTAGCAAAGGAATCTGGGAAACAGCACACCTGTTTTCCTGTGAGTGTGGCAGGCAGTAAAGTCAGCAAAGGATACTGCAACAGCTTGACAGCAACAGCTCCTGACAAGAGTTTTCTAGCCGAGCTGGCATCCCCGTCTTCCTGCAGAAGTCACAGAGTCACTCGTGCTTTCAAGCAGGCCATCAGTTCCCTGGATCTGCAACCTACCCAGAAGGGCAAATTACTGCTCTTGACCGTTACGGACCGCACATAGACCTGCACAGAAACATTTATGATTTCACCAATGCCCGAAGACCTGACGACGATAGAAAGCTGCCCGCCGATGACTTTTTTCACCTCAAAACGGTACATCAGAGCTCGTTCGGAAAGCTGCTTAGCTAGTCGTACCACTGACTATGCACTTTTCACAAAGCTCCAACGAATGCCGTTGGTGATGACATCGTATCACGAATTAGCGATGGCTGCTATGGAGTTAATATCATTGTTCCCGCAGTCGTCAGCAAGCTCATGGGTGCAGCTTGCTCAAGTACTCGACAGGCAAATTATTCATTGAAAGTTCAGCATGGTGACTCAGTGAAGGTGCCTGAGCCTTTCATCTCAGCAAAATCATGCCATTCCAGCTGTAGCATCCCCTAGAAGGAATGAGATGTAGACTTGCAGACAAACTAGTCATCACCGACAATCATCTGCAGCGGTCTGTAAGTCCCCTTGCACATCAATCAAGAGCCATGCTCCGAGTGTTCAGAAAGCTGTCCAGGACTGCGATGATTTCTGGTCCAAGCCTCTGCGCCTTGGACATCATTTCCTGTAGCCAGCAAGCTTAAGCCAGACCAACTTCAATACAGCTGCTCATATCCAACACACTCATCAATGTGCTCCCTAGCCTCAATGTTACACATGCTGCATGCAACGTCATATGCCAAAGCTGAATGCTGCCTGTGTCTGCTGCAATGTATTCCGCTCACCTGCATGATGCCAGGGTTGATGCCAGCAGACCCTCGCTGACTGACTGCACACAAATGGCCTTTTGAATTGACAGCCACTTGCAGAGCAGCGCTGGTACAGCACTCCTCTTCTGCTGTCAAGTCCACTGCCAGTGCTTTACCCACCTGCAGAAAACAAACAAAGCTTACACTACTGCACATTGATCCCATGCAGCCACTTCTCACTGACATTGGCAATGGTGCTGTTGACCAGTGTGGCAGGTGTTACAGCAGGGCGTTGTACCTGTGACACCGAAAGCAAGATAGGCACGTTGGTGATGTCTAGCTTGACTGCATTGTCATCCAGCACTTCAAGTTCAGGCTCATCATTTGGATCCTCAGCCGCCTGGACCTCCACCGCGGGTATGCTGGTGTCTGACAAAGCAGCCTATATCAGCAGTTGAAACAGCTTCGTTTGCTGAAGCAGAAAATTGTAAGTTTGCAAACAGACTCTACATGTAGTTGACGCTGAATAGAAACTGAGCCACAGGAAATTGCAATGCAAGGCAACCTCTGCTTTTCTCAGTAGCAATTCCTATATGTACTTGCATTGTCATATATGTAGTCAAGCCATTCAGCTCAATCTTACCTATATTTTTGGTGACAATGGACATGTAACTTCCAGCATAAGGAAAAATGACAGACTTCATCCCCTCGTAACAAACGTATGCTGCATGACGATACATGCTGTCCAAGGAGGATGCATACCTACCCTGGTGGCTATACTGAGTGCATCTGAGACATTGCCATCCATGTTCAAGACCAAGGCATCGACATACAACAACCAGCAGATCTTGCCGCTGGTGACGCACAGGACAGTCAAATCCAAGCCACCTCCTGCAGCAACTTACAATAGTCACAACTGCGTCAAGCAGTGAATGGTATTTGACCTGCTTTTGCAGATGAGCATAAGCTACCTCTGCCGGTTAATCCAGCGTACATGCTGCGCTCCAAGCCTTTGGCAAACTCTGCTCCAAGCTCATCGCCGCCACGTCCCTGAATAGCAACATACACGAAGCCTCTGATCACAAGCAGAAAGCTTCACCATCATCACCAGCAGCAACATAAGCAGGCAACACAGCAGGGCGCTACAACGATCTGCAAGGAGAAAGTTGGAGCAATTCCTGGAACTGTGGATTCGCACAGGGCGAGCACTCCACAGCAAAGAAAATGTTCCCGCAGTCTGGTCTGTCAGGCGTTGGTGTGCCAAGCTCTACCTGGCAGCAGCAGCTTGCAAGTCTGGAAGATAGTCAGGAACCTTGACTTGTCAGCTCAGCATGGCTCTTGCACTGACCTTCACGGCTACTAAGACGTCTGTTGCTCCCAGCTTGAGTCGAGCAGAGCCACTAGCTTGAACGAGCTGCCCTGTCTCAAGAACTAGTGATCTCAGCTCCTCTGTGTTGCGACCGTCACTTCTGACATTTAGCTGAAAACCTTCGCGTATATACACAAGCTCCTCTTGACTGCACATGTGACGACCCAACTACGGGTGCAGTGCACGTTCAGTCCGCTAACATCGCAAAT
>JAABUU010005938.1_pt1 | contig 13319 bp, 9 predicted proteins | sample 5559301 | NCBI WGS metagenome assembly JAABUU01 (sample SAMN10711884, study PRJNA513360) | rock metagenome | isolation source: Antarctica rocks | place: Antarctica: Victoria Land, Richard Nunatak white | reverse complement strand
GCATGCAGACCGCGCGCGCTGCGGTGCCGCCATTCTCGCTGCGTTGGATCCCGTAGTTCAGCCGAATCACCGGAGGCCTGCCGGTACGCCGCAGGCAGGTGGCGTATTCGGTCGCCAGCCGCTCGATCACCGCCGCCGCAATACCTGTAACCTGTGCGGCCCGCTCGGGCGCGTGCTCTGGCTTGAGCGCATGCGCGCGCAGATCGTCCGTTCCGTTCGCGCAGTGCTCAAGATATTCGCGATCTTCGAGGCCATCACGAAAGATGACATGCATCATTGCGAGTGCGAGCAGGACATCGCTTCCCGGATTGACGGCGAGATGTTCGTCTGCCAGACCCGCCGTTCGGGTGCGATACGGATCGACCACCACAAGCTTCGCTCCGAGCCGGCGAGCCTGCTCGATGAAGGGCCACAGGTGGATGTTGTTGCCGTGGATGTTCGCGCCCCACGCAATCACCATTCCAGCTTCGGCGAAGTCCTGCGGGGCCGTTCCCATCTTCACGCCGTAGACGCGCATCAGCGCTTCGCCCCCGGCGGTCGAACAGATGGTGCGGTCAAGCTGCGAGGCTCCGAGCCGGTAGAAAAAACGCCGGTCCATCGACCCATAGCCGAGCTGGCCGATGGTTCCGGCGTAGCTGTACGGCAGAATGCTTTCGGGGCCGAAGTCTGCGGCGACCTGCGTCAACCGCGAGGCGATCAGCTCAACAGCCTCGTCCCAGCTGATGCGCTCAAACGCCTCCACTTCCTTGCCTGCTTCCAGGGTTCGTTTGGCTACACCGGCGCGGCGGCGCATGGGATAGAGCAGGCGATCGGGCGCATAGACGCGGTCCAGATAGCGCGCGACCTTGCCACACAGAAAGCCCTGGGTGACCGGATGCGCAGGGTCGCCCTGCACCTTCACGGCGCGTTCGCTGCCGTCGGACGCGGTCCGAACCGTTACCAGCACACCGCAGCTATCGGGGCAATCGAGCGAGCAGACCGCGTGCGCCACCCTCGATTTTTCGACTTCGCGGAACGGCTGAACGTCCATAGAGCTATTCTAGGCGTATCCATAGCGCGGCAGCCTGGGCATTCGCTTCACGCCTCACACCTCAACCGGTCGCGCCGGACCCGGCTAGCCCAATGCAGAACAGGAGCTCCGATGAACTTGCGTTGCGCCGTGTTGATTGCCATCCTTGGTTGCAGCTTAAGCTGCTCGCCCAGCTGCTCTGTGAGTGCGCAGATTAAAAGCGGCGGACCGGATCCGCTGCGCACGCTCTCGCGCGATGAGCTCGACATCGTCAAGGTCATTACGATGCAGGAGGACGCCTGGAATCGCGGCGACCTGAACGCGTACGCGGCCACTTACAAGAACTCGCCAGAGGATATCTTCATCGGCGGCCAGGTGACCCACGGCTTCGACCACTGGCTTGCGGACGACCGGCGGGCGTATCCCAACCGCGCAGCCATGGGCACGCTTGCCTTTTCTGCCATTGAGCCGCATCTGCTGGACGAACACTTCGCCACGGTCATTGGACTCTACCACCTCGATCGGTCAAGAAAAGCGGGTGGAGCTGCCGATGGCGTGTTCTCGCTTGTGCTTGAAAAGACTACGGCTGGTTGGAAGATTGTTCTCGACCATACAACCTAGATAGTGGCAGTAAGTACTTCGGTTGCCGCTGCGTCGTTGCGGTCGAGGCAGGCACGGCGTAGGCTCAATTCAGGTGAGCTCTCGTCGACAATTCGCGGTGCTGATGATTTTGCTGCTCAGCCTCCTGGCACCCGCGATGGCATGCGCTGAGCCGGCGGCGCAGATGTCGGCACAGGAACGTGCGTGCTGCGTCCAGATGCACGGCCAATGTGGCGGCATGATGGACATGCCCGCAAATCATGGCTGTTGCCAGCGGGTGCCGCCCGGGGCGAAGAAGAGCGCAATAACTGTAAGTTCCAAACCGGTGTCGCTGGCCTTTAGCCTCCAGATCTCACGCCTGCCGCTCTGGCAGCGTGCTATGCCGGATAGCAGCGCATCAACACGAGTGGAACGGGTCCAGGTTTCGACGCCCGAGTCTCCACCCCAGCCTGTTCTTCACCTGCGGCTTTAGCTTCTCCTGAACGCACCTGTTTCCGGGGCTGCGCCTTCGCGGCGTCCGGCTTCGTCCACGTGTGCTCCAGGAGATTTCTTATGCAATCCAGATTCCATGTTCTGGCCGTGCTTTCGCTGGCCTGCGCGGCTGGTGGCCAGCAGCCTGCGGCCAATGACCGCCTTGCTGAAGCGCCACCCACGCCGCTTGCGCAATTGATCGTCGAGGCTGCACACAAAAATCCGCAGATCGCAGCCGCCGGTCATGCCTGGAAAGCCGCGACCGAGCGCGAACGCCAGGTATCCACGCTGCCCGATCCCACGCTCACTCTCCAGGACTTCAGCGTCGGCAGCCCCAAGCCGTTCGCAGGCTACACCAACAGCAACTTCGCCTACATCGGCGTAGGCGCATCGCAGCAGCTTCCGTTTCCGGGCAAGCTGCGCCTGCGCGGAGAGGCCGCGCACCGCGCCGCCCAGGTGAAGGACTCGGAGATTGATCTGACCTCGGCGGCCGTGGCCGACGCAGTCAAGGCGGACTACATTCAACTCGCCTATCTGCGCCAGACGCTTAGCCTTCTAGCGCAGAACCGGACGCTGCTGGACCAGCTCATTCAGGACGCGACCATTCGCTATGAGGCGGGCCAGGGCATGCAGCAAGATGTCCTCGGAGCACAGGTGCAACGCACCGATCTTGTACGCCAGGTCAGCTCGCGCGAGCAGGACATTGGTGTCCTCGAAGCTCATCTGAAGGGTCTGCTGGACCGCGATCAGGACACGCCTCACATTGTGCCCGAACCACTTACCGAAACTCCGCTGCTCTCGTCTTCGGCTGACCTGTTGGCACGGCTGCGCGAACATAATCCGCAGCTCAGCGTTGACCACACCACAGTCGCCAGCGGACAGGCCAACGTCGCATTGGCCGAGCGCGAACGCAAGCCGGACTTCGATTTGAGCTACATGTACCAGAACACCGACCGCAAATATCGCGACTATTACATGGCCACGTTGAGCGTTCACCTTCCGCGCCGCCGACGCACGGACGCCGCAGTCGCTGAAGCGAGCGAGACGCTGGCTGCATCGAAATCCACGCTCGATGCGCACCTGCAGCAGCAGATGGCGGAGGCGAAACAGCAGTACGTGAAAGCAAGCGGTGACAGCGATCTGCTGAAGATTTATCGCGAAGGTTTGGTACCGCAATCGGAGGCTGCGTACCGTGCGACGCTCAACGCCTACTCTGTGAGCACCGCAAGCTTTAAGCAGGTGCTCGCTTCTTTGCTCGGCGTGCTTAACCTCAATTTGGTATCGGCCCAGTTGGTTGCGGACCACGAGCTTGCGCTGGCACGGCTTGGAACCCTGACGGGAGTCTCCCTGCGATGAACAAAACTATCGTTCGCACATCGCTCGTTTGGATCGCGCTGATTGCGGCTGCGGCAAGCATCTTCTTTGTCCGCGCACACCGCGCACACTCACCGGCGACTGCGGACCAAACGGCGCAGCCTTTGGCCGAAGGTCCGCCTATCGGTCCGAAAGCAAACTCTGCCGAAAGTGAGAAGTCTTCGGTGTCAACGGCCGCTACGCCGCTGGTTCCCATTCAGCTCAGCAGCGAACAGATGCGTAGTATCGGCGTGACCACCGGCACCGCCGAGCTGAAACAGGTGGCCGACGACATCAGCGCAACCGGCACGGTGGTGATCGACGACCGGCTCGTCTCCTACGTGCAGGTGCGCTTCCCGGGCTACATCCGCAAAGTCTTCGCTAACGCGACGTATCAGTACGTGCGCAAGGGCCAGCCGCTGTTCACCATGTACAGCCCCGAACTCGCCGCCACCCAGCAGGAGTATCTGCTGGCCCGCAAGGACGCACAAACCATGGCTGCAAGCAGCGTCGATGGCGTCGCTGCGGGTGCTGGATCTCTCGCGGCGGCAGCCGAGCAGCGCCTGCGCCAGTACGACATTTCGGACGCGCAGATCGCCCAGATGCAGACCTCCGGAAAGGTCGCGCCCGACCTGACCATCGATGCGCCCGCTTCGGGTTACATCACCGACTACGCCGCGCTTCCCAACCTCTACGTCCAGCCCTCGACGCGTCTTTACACGCTGGCCGATCTCTCCCGCGTGTGGGTGAACGCGCAGATCTTTCAGGAGGATCTCGGCCGCATTCGGCCTGGCGAATCCGCAACCCTGACCGTCGACTCTTACCCGGGGCGCACATTTACCGGACGCGTCGAACAGATTCTTCCGCAGATCGATCTGGCCACGCGCACCGGCCAGGTTCGGCTGGAAGTCGCCAACCCGGGCATCAAGCTGAAGCCTGGAATGTTCGTCAACGTGACGCTCAAATCCATACAGCCGCCGCAACTCGTCGTGCCCGCGTCCGCAGTCTTCCAGACCGGATTGCGCCAGGTGGTCTTTGTCAATCATGGCAATGGTCAGCTCGGACCCCAAGACGTCACGGTCGGTCCGCACATTGGCGAGAATTACGTCATTCTCAGCGGACTCAAACCGCACGAGGAGGTCGTCACCTCCGCCAATTTCCTGCTCGATTCAGAGAGCCAGTTGCAGGCCGCCGCAGGTGCTCCCGCTGCTAGCGCGGAGGGCCCGTCCAGCGCGGCAGGTGCGATGCAGTCAGCGGTCAACATCGACTTCACGTCTGACCCCGACCCGGCGCGCAAAGGCGCGAATACGTTTCGCGTCAAGCTGAGGGGCTCTGATGGCCAGCCCGTCACGGGCGCTCAGGTCGGGCTCAACTTTTTCATGGCCGCCATGCCCGCTATGGGGATGGCTGCGCTCAAGGCCGAAGCACGCCTGAACGAATCCGGCCCCGCACTCTATGCGGGGCCCGCGTCACTTCCCTCCGGAGGCACATGGCAGCTCACCATCGTCGTAACCAAGGCTGGCCGGACGCTCGCCACCAAACAACTTCGCCTGAACGCCGCGGGAGGCATGTAAATGCTCTCCCGCATCATCGATCTCTGCGCGCGCAATCGCTTCCTCGTCTTCGCTGTGGTGTTGCTGCTCACCTTTGCCGGTTTCTGGTCGCTGCAACACGTTCCGCTCGACGCCCTGCCGGACATCTCGGACACCCAGGTCATCATCCACACTGCGTGGCCCGGCGAGCCGCCTGACCTGATCGAGGATCAGGTCACCTATCCCATCGTCACCAGCCTGCTTTCAGCGCCGCACGTGAAGGCCGTGCGCGCCCAGACCATGTTGGGCGACTCCTACGTCTACGTGGTCTTCCAGGACGGCACCGACCTTTACTGGGCGCGCTCGCGCGTCACCGAATATCTGCAACAGATCAGCGGACGTTTGCCCGCGAACATCCATCCTGCCATCGGCCCCGATGCGACAGGCGCGGGCTGGATCTTTGAATACGTCCTGCTTGACCGCGGCGGCACCCAGAACCTCGCGCAATTGCGTTCGCTGCAGGACTGGCATCTGCGCTACGACCTGGAGACCGTGCCGGGTGTCTCAGAGATCGCCACGATCGGCGGTTTCGTACGCCAGTATCAGGTCAAGCTCGATCCCGGCAAGCTGCTCGCCTTCAACATCCCGCTCTCCACTGTCATCGATCGCGTCAAGCAGAGCACCAACGAAGTCGGCGGACGCGTCCTCGACCTTAGCGGGGCGCAGTACATGATCCGCGGCACAGGCTACCTCCGCTCCCTTGACGACCTTGCCTCGGTCGCGGTCGGCAGCCATAACGGGACGCCCATTACACTACGTGATCTTGGCACTGTCAGCTTTGGCCCCGATCTTCGCCAGGGTGTGGCCGACTGGAATGGAGAAGGGGAAGTGGTTGGCGGCATCGTGGTCATGCGCCAGGGCATGAACGCATTGAAGGTCATCGAAGCGGTCAAGCAGAGGCTGCATCAGCTTGCGCCTTCGCTTCCATCGGGTGTGCAAATTGTTTCGGGCTATGACCGTTCCGGGCTGATTCGCGAATCGATCGCCACGCTCAGGCGCGACCTGCTGCTCGAAGCTCTGATTGTCAGCGTCGTTATTGTTGTTTTTCTTTTCCACTTTCGCTCCGCGCTGATTCCGATTCTCACTCTGCCCATCGCTCTGCTCATCGCGTTCATTCCAATTTATCTGCTCGGCATCAGCGCCAACATAATGTCGCTTGGCGGCCTTGCGCTCGCCATTGGTGTACTAGTCGATGCAGCCATTGTCATGGTCGAGAACGGCTACCGTCATCTCTCGGAGCGCCAGCAGCAGGACAGCGCACTCGTGCCTGAAGCCGAACGACGCGAGATCCTCATCCGGTCCGCCAAACAGGTTGGCCCCGCGCTCTTCTTTTCGCTTCTGATTATCGTCGTTTCGTTTCTTCCGGTGTTTCTGCTGGAGGCCCAGGAAGGCCGCATGTTCCGCCCGCTGGCGTGGACCAAAACGCTGGCCGTGGGATCATCGTCGGTCCTTGCGATCACGCTGGTTCCCGTGCTGATGGTGATGCTGATTCGTGGCCGTCTGCGGCCTGAAACCGCCAACCCGATCTCGCGCTTTACGCAGGCCATTTATCTCCCGGTCCTGCGCTTCTGCCTGCGCTATCGCAAGCTGACGATTGCGCTGAACCTCCTTTTTCTCATGGCGACGCTGCCGATTGCGTTCAAGCTGGGCAGCCAGTTTATGCCGCCGCTCTACGAGGGCTCCGCGCTCTACATGCCTACGTCGCTGCCTGGCATCGCCATCGAGCAGGCAAAGTCTTTACTGCAAAAGCAGGACGCGCTTCTGCGAACGTTTCCTGAAGTGGCCAGCGTGTTCGGTACGGTGGGCCGCTCTGACAGCGCCACCGACAACGCGCCGCTCGGCATGTACGACACCACTCTGATGCTGAAGCCGCGCGCGCAATGGCCCGTTGGGATGACCTATGAAAAGCTCATCCAGCAGATGGACAGCAAGGTACAGTTCCCCGGGTTGGCCAATACCTGGACGACACCGGTGGAGAACCGCCTGAACATGGAACTCACCGGCATGAAAACTCCTCTGGGGATCAAGGTGCAGGGCGCAGACGTGACGACGCTCGAGCAGATTGCCGAACACATGCAGCAGGTGCTCGCGAAGCTGCCGCACGTGCGCTCCGCCTACGCCGAACGCATCTCGCAGGGCTTCTATCTCAACATTAATGTCAACCGCGACGAGGCAGCGCGCTACGGCCTGAGCGTCGGCGATGTACAACTGGCGGTAGCCTCTGGCATCGGCGGACAGAACATTGCCGAAAACATTCAGGGGCGCGAACGCTATCCCATCAGCGTTCGCTATGCCAATGACTTTCGCAACAACGTTGCGGCCATGCGCGACGTTCTCATCGCCACGCCCACAGGTGCGCAGGTACAGCTTGGGCAAGTCGCGCAGATCGCGTTCTCGAAGGGTCCAGCCATGATCCGCGATGAAGATGGCCAGCTGACCGGCTACGTTTACATCGATCTTGACAACGCCGATTACGGAGATTTCGTCCAGGCGGCCAGCCAACAATTACGTGAGCAAGTCACGTTGCCGCCCGGCTACACGTTCCGGTGGTCCGGCGAATACGAATTCCAGCTCCGCGCGAAGAAACGTCTGGAGATTATTCTGCCAGTCGTCTTCTGCATCATTTTTCTGCTGCTGTACATGGTCTTCCACTCAGTAGGCGAGGCCCTGATGCTCATCTTCCCGACCATCTACGCGCTCACAGGCGGTCTGCTGCTGCAGTGGCTGCTGCACTATAACTTCAGCGTTGCGGTGTGGGTGGGCTATATCGCGCTGTTCGGCATTGCCGTTGAAACCGGCGTGGTCATGGTCGTGTATCTGCACGAGGCGCTCGAAGAGAAGCGCAGCCAGGTGACCACACTGACCGAAGCCGACATAGAACAAGCGGCAGTCGAGGGTGCGGTCAAACGTCTGCGACCCAAACTGATGACCGTCGCCGCCGTGCTCGCCAGCCTTACGCCCATTCTGTGGGAGAGCGGCGTGGGATCAGACGTAATGAAGCCCATCGCCGCACCGATTGTGGGAGGCATGATCACCTCGACCATCCACGTGCTTATCCTGGTGCCCGTGTTTTTTGTAATGATGAACGAGCGTGCGCTGCGCCGGGCTGCACCGGCGCAACTTGACGAGCCCACTTAGGAGTGGAGCAACTTCGGGGGATGTTGCAAAATGCAGGAGAAACACGAACCCAACTTCCCTTCGTCCTGCGTTGCCTTTTGCCCCTGATTGTCATTCCCGAAGGAAATCTGCGTTTGCCTTTGTAGTCGCCTTCGGTTTGGAAGGTAATTCACGCGGTCCTAGTGGTGGTCCGGGTCCGGCACCATCACCGCATTCGGATCTACACGCGGGATCCCAAAATGTCCGCTCAAGTGCAGCAGATCGAGCGGTCGCAGCGATCCGGTGAGCTGCAACACTGTCATCTCGCGGCTGGAGCGCGTCAGCACGGTCACAGCATTGATGTTGGGTCCGCTGAAGTGTAGCCAGAGGTCAGTAATCATGCCGCTGGGCTGCGAAGGATTGCCGCCTGTGCCTGTAGCGTCGACCAGGTGTTTCCAGCCTGCCGCGTCATACATATGCTTCAGTCCGTTCAGAGCCTCGGGCTCGTAGAACGCAGCCCGCTGATAATGGTAGGTGTCAACGTTGACCCCGGTGATGGCGGTCGCGGCGTGGCCGGCGTCCATGCCGTTCGATTGCAGCAGATCCTGCGCCACTTGCATCATCGAACGATCAAAGTTGAACCCTGTATGGGTGGCGGGTTCATCGGTCATCGTTTCCAGTTGATGCGTGATCGACACAGACGGAGGCGGCGGAGGAGGCACCGGCTGCGCGGCGGCAGAAGCGACAAAGAGGAAAGCGGCGGCAAAACGCATCATGGAGAGATACCCCGTCTCTGGTTAGACGCGGATTTCCTGATCGAGTTCCGGTCAGGCGCGGAGAGACGGGCCGCGACAGCTTATTGCGTCGCCTTAGGGGCGAAGTACCCGGTGCGGGCGCTAACGTGGTAGCGCGGATCAACCGCCCGCAGCAGAATGGTCCGGAAGCTGCCGTCCTGCTTGAAATCCGCAGGCCGGTAAGCAATCGCATACTGGCTGCGAAGCTCCTCTTCAATGGTGTGGAAGGCGTTATCGACGTTTTCGAGACGGTCCGGAAAGAATGCACGTCCTCCGGTGGCCTCGGCAATCGTACTCAGCACCTGGCCACCCTTGCCTGGCGTTGGGCTGTTGTCGGTCGAGATGGTGTAGACCGTAGTTTCTGCGCGCTGACACATCTTGATGGCAGCGGCCTCGGGTGCACGGCTGTAGTCGTCGTCGCCGTCAGACACCATGATGATTACCTTGCGCACGTCGGTACTTGAGCGCAGGGTCAGCATCTGGTCCTGGCAGGTGGTGTAGAGGGCGTCGTACAGCGCCGTGCCGCCGCCAGGGCGCAGCTTGTGAACGCCTGCGTTCAACAGGTCGATGTTGGCGGTGTAATCCTGCGCCATCCGTACGCTGGCATCGAAACCTTCGACAAAAGCGCGGTCGGCGGGGCGAATAATCTTTAGGAAAAAGTCGTTGGCTGCGTCCTGCTCGAACTTGAACCGGGTCCGGATGGAGCTCGACGTATCGAGCATGATGCCGATACGCAGCGGTAGATCGGTCTGCTGGGTAAAGCTGGTGACCGATACTGGCAGCAGACCGTTGTCCAGTAGACCGAAATCCTGCCGTTTTAAATCCTTCTTGAAGTGACCCTTCTTGTCCGTCACGGTGAAAACAAGATTTACCAGATTGACCCGGACCGTGGGCAGGACGAAGATCTGGCCTGTGTCGGGCGCCTGGCCGGGCTTGGGCGTGGCTGTGGTTTGGGACGCGCCTGTACTTGTGGCTTGAGGAGTCTCTGGTTGAGGCGTTCCGGTTTGAGGTGACGCGGTCTGTGGCGTTGTCTGCGGCTGGGCCTTGGGCGTAACGGCCGTAGGTACGGATGGGGCTGACTGGCTGGAGGTCGGGGTCGAGGCTGGCAGCGCCTGCGCCTGGAGCTTGGCGGTGCCGTTCGAACCAGCTACCGCGAGAACCAGCGACAGGGAAAGCAGTTGAGCGATCTTGAGCGTCACCGAACGATTCTACTTCCTTTGCTCCCACATTGGACGTCCAAGGCAGCCCGCAGAGAGCAGGAGGGATTGGCATGCCCGGCAGGCAACGATCCAGAAGCGAGCGACGTCTTAGGTTGAAGGCGAACATATGGCGAATTGAACCACGGAGGACACGTAATGGGAAATCTTCAGGAACAAGGCAACGACGCCGAGGCAAATGCGCCCGAGACATCCAGTGCTCAGGAAGCGACCAGGCGCGCGGAACGGGCCGAAGCTGAACTGGCTCGGTTGAAGCAGCAGATTGCCGAGTCTGCTCCGCAGGTTGAGGAGCACGCAAGCCCACCTTCCAGGCATTCTGAAGTGTCCGGGACGGACGGGGAAACAGAGCTGCGCAAGGATTCCATGATGGCGCATCTGTTCGACTCCTTGGGCGCTGGCAAGGACATTGGACATTACGGACGGCTGGTGTTTGCCATGGTCTCGCACCACTTCCTGCCCCACGATGAGGTCCTCGCCTGGCTGATGCGCGATGCCGACTTTAGCGAAGAGCAGGCGCGTGTGATGCTGAGACAGGTAGAAGGACGCGACTACAATCCGCCTCGGCGCGAGCGCATTCTGGCGTGGCAGAAGGAGCAGGATTTTCCAATCCTGCCCGATCCTGACGACCCCGATTGCGGCAATCTCTACCGCAATCTCAAGTTCCCCGACCACGTTTACGCGGGCATCGAGCACTACCAGGAAGCGAAGCAGGCGGCTGAGGACTAACCTGATGCGCGGCAGAGCGCACACTGGCAGACGCGGCGCAGGTACTCCCACGAGTAGATACCGCTCTCGTGGCCATCGTTCCACTTGAACCGTATGGCATATTTGCCTACGGGCGTTACCTCCACCGGCCGCGCCGGAGCCTGGTACATCACTAGCGGCCCACCCGGCGCGGGTTTTGCAGCACCGGCGGGCCGTCCAGACTGTGTGCGCTCCTCGTTGCAGGTGGCACAGGGGCAGGCATTGCGCAGCCACGCAAAGGTCCACGAACTGCGGTGCCCATCTTTCCAGTCGATTGAAACTCCGGTGCCTTCGGTGCGCTGCACGCGGACTTTGGCCGGGGTGACGGCGTCAACCGGAAGCTTGATTTCGGCAGCGCTCTCCCACCGGGCCTGCTCCTCGGAAACGATGCGAATTCCTTCGTGGCTCATAAACTCAACTTCCGCAACCGTAAGCCAGAAATGGCTCACCGAACTGAGAGTCGTAGGGTACGTTCAGCAAGATAGAAAGCCCGGCTCTATTTGCCAGACTCTTTGGACGAAGGATGTGCCATGCGGCGGTAAGGCTTTCCTGGTAGCCGAACCACTGACTCGTCGCGCACTGAGTTGCGTGCCCAGGGAATCAATCGATTCCCTCGCGATCGAGACACACCAAGAACGTCGGCTGCCTGTTCAGGAGTAACGATCGGACTGGTAATCCGCGCGGCAGCCATACCGGAAGTATCTCAGAGGACAAGCCCTTCGACAAATGACGCTTGCGTCCGTCGCGTCTCACATTTGCTTCCAGAAGAAATACGCGGACAAGGTCAGACCCGTGAGCACGACCACCACCCGCAGTGCGGCAGGATTCATGCGGCGTGCGTTCCGTGCGCCGATGTAGCCGCCCATCCCTGCAAACACCATCGACACCAGGCAATAGTGCCAGAGGACTCTGCCGCTCGCAACGAAGGTCACAATGGCGCAGAAGTTCGCGGTCGCGGCGGTCACAATCTTCATCGCGGTTAGCTGGTGCATCTGCTCCAGGCCAAGCAGGGAGAGGACGGTCATGATAAGCAGGCCACCGCCCGCGCCGAAGTAGCCGATGTAAAAACAGATGGGCAACAGCAACAGCCCAACCGCCAGAGGTGTGGGCCTGGCGGGTCCGAGAGCCGCTTGCGAGCTCTTCGCGGCTCGATTACGCAGCCAGTTGGAGGCTGGAGCGCTGACGCCGAACAGAACCGCCGCAAGCAGCAGCAGCCACGGGACCAGGTGAAGGAAGGTGATCTGCCGGGTATGAAGCAAAAGTTCCGCCCCGGCGGTGCCACCCAGCAGCGCAGAGGTAAGTGCCGCAGGAAGGAGACTGCGGCGCACGTCCCCATGCAGCGCCGCGAGCGAGGTAAGCTGCCCCGGCCACAGCGCGACTGTGTTGGTGGCATTGGCTTCGATGGGCGGTATGCCCATGCCCAGCAACGCGGGGAAGGCCAGAAACGTTCCTCCACCAGCCATCGCGTTCATGATTCCCGCAAGCAGCGAAGCAGTGACCAGCCAGAGATAGTGCCAGTGCACGCTAAGGGCTTGAATCATCCTGGTCTGATTGTAGCCAGCTTTCACCAGCGGGCATTTCTGGAGCGTCTTACACTGAGGACCGAGGGAAGCGCGCGATGGAAAGAACACAAACGCTGGCATTGACCTTGCTTGCAGCATTCGCCGGATCTGCAGCTGCTCCCGGGCTCGCGGCGTCTCCCCAGCACCAGGCTGCTCTGGCCGCTTCGCCCGTCGATCCCGCGGCACCGCACCGCCAGCGCCTGGTCCTGAGGGATGGCAGCTTCCAGATTGTGATGAGCTATCGCGTTGCGGGTCAGCGCGTGGTGTACGTCTCCGCCGAACGAGGGGGCGAAGAGGAAGAAATTCCTCTGGCCCTGGTCGACCTGAATGCGACGCGCGCGTGGGAGGCAAACCATGGTCCGGGTTCACGCGAGCGCGGCGGCCAGCAGGCTCCGCCAGTGTTGAGTCCAGAGCTCCAGAAAGAAGAAACAGAGCGCGCCCAGTTGAGCCCCGAAATTGCCCCCAATCTGCATCTACAGCCGCAGGATGAGGTACTCGCCCTGGACGTATTCCACGGCGGTCCGGAGTTGGTTCCGCTGTTGCAGAACTCGACCGACTTGACCGAGGGCACCCAGCACAGCATTCTGAAAGGCTTCATCAATCCACACTCCGCGACCCACCAGATGGTGCTGTTGAAGGGTGACAAGGCGGATGTGCAGATGCATGTGCCGGACCCTGTGTTTTACCTTCGGACGGACGATGCGCAGGTGAGCAGCGCAAGCGCACTGACGGTGGATACACGCGGTGCGGCGGGTCAAGCCGATCGCAAACCACAACCGGGCCTCAGCAAGTACGTGATTGTGCGCGCCGACGTTCGCGAAGGCGCCCGCGTAGTCGCAAGCTTCAACACCAGCGCGTTAGGCACCACGCAGCAGGAAGAG
>JAABUU010005937.1_pt1 | contig 13321 bp, 11 predicted proteins | sample 5559301 | NCBI WGS metagenome assembly JAABUU01 (sample SAMN10711884, study PRJNA513360) | rock metagenome | isolation source: Antarctica rocks | place: Antarctica: Victoria Land, Richard Nunatak white | reverse complement strand
CTATTTCCACGCGAGTCCCTTATCCCGATCTGATCGTCGTCTGCGGCGAATCGCGGTTCGCCGATGATACGTTCGAGACGTTGGCGAATCCAACCGCGATTATCGAAGTCCTCTCGGATTCCACCGAGCGCTACGATCGCGGCAAGAAGTTTCAGCACTATCGCGCGCTCGCCTCGTTGCGCGAGTATCTGCTGATCGCCCAGGATGCCGCGCACATCGAGCACTTCGTGCGGGAGGATGCCGACAGTTGGCGACTGACCGAGGCCGATGGCATGGCGGCGACGATCCACTTGCCCGCGATCGACTGCACCCTGCCGCTGGCTGAGGTCTACGAGAAGGTTATGTTGGCGGACTGACCCTGCCGCAACTCGCCGCCCCGCGCGGTGTTTCACCGGGGAGGGTGTGGCGGTGTGTTACACTGCCACCGATTTTGATCGTCCGCGATACGTGCTATCACCCAGGACCAAACGGAGGAAATAGCAGGTTGGCTACCGCCGGCATGAACGCACCGAGCCCGCAGACGACGCTCCGCTGGGGGTGGCGCGGGGAGTTGGCGCTCGTCGGGGCGGCGCTCCGCAGCATCTACCCCTACGCCCTGGCGATCCTGGCCGTGATCGCGGTGACGCTCGCCTATCAATTCGGCGGCGACCCGCGCGTCCAGGTCGGCGGTGGCTACGATGCGCCCTACGTCCGGGCCTTCCAGGACCGCGAACAGAGCGCCGACGGCGCGATCCGCTGGCGCTACGCGACCGACCGCTCGCGCGTGATCCTCCCCGGCGCGGGCGCGCGCGACTCGCAACTGGTCCTCACCGCCGGGCCGCGACCGGACGGGATCGCGAAGCCGGTACAGGTGGTCGTCAACGGCATCGCGCTCGGCAGCTTCACGCCGAAGCCGGGACTGAACGACTACCGCTTCCCGCTGAGCGCGGCGCAATACTCGTTCGGCGATCTCACGGTGGACCTGATCAGCGAGCCGCAAGGGGTCCAGGGGAAGGGCAGCACGCCGATCCCGTTCGGACCACAGCTCGCGGGCGTGGGCGTCGCCGGTGCGGGGGGCTTCGTCAAGCCGCCGCTCGCGCCGCTCGCCGCCTGGTTCGTGATCGCCCCGGCGCTTTACTTCCTGTTGCGCCGCCTCGGGCTGCGCGCGAGCTGGGCAGCGGGGGTGGCGCTGCTCGGCGTGGTGCTCGGCGCGGTGGCGGTCGTCGGGCAACGGCTCGATCTCGCCCTCTTCGCGCCACGACTCGCCTTCCTGCTGGTCGTCGCCTACCTCCTGCTCGTCCTCACCGACCGGATCGTGCCGCGCCTCCTCGCGCGTGGGGGCGTCGCGATCGCACCCGAGACGTGGCGACCCTTGCAGCTGCTCGTCTTCGCGGCGCTGCTCCTGAAGCTCGGCGGCGTCTTCTTCCCGCAACTCCTCGTGATCGATCAGCCCTGGCACAATCAGCAGTTCGAGAAGGTGTTGCTCGGGCGCTTCCTGGAGATCTATCGCCCCGGTCCGGGCGGCATCTCCGCGTTGCCGGGGCAATGGGGCATCCAAGCCGAGATCCCCTACCCCCCCTTCCTCTTCCTGTTCGGCCTGCCCTTCTATCTCGGCCCGCTCGGGCGCGACCTCTCGATCAACTTCTGGAGCGTCCTGCTCGATTGCAGCCGCCCCTTCCTCCTCTTCTTCCTGGCGCGCCGCCTCGGGGCGCGCCCGCGCGCGGGGCTGATCGCCGCCTTCGTGATGGCCCTGACCCCCTCGACCTTCCTGCTGCACTCCTGGGGGAATTACCCGACCACCGCCAGTCAATTCGGAGCCTTCCTCTTCCTGGTCCTGCTGGTGGCGAACTTCCGCCGCCTGCGCCACCCCGCTGTCTTCATCGGCCTGCTCGGCCTGCTCGCCGCGACGATGCTGCTCTACACCGTCACCGCCGTCTTCATCGGGCTGCTGCTCGTCCTGTTGTTCGCCGGGATCGCCTGGCGCGGCGGAACCGAGGAACGCCGACAGCTCCTGCCGCTCGGCGGCATCCTGGTCGGGGCGTCGCTGATCGCCTTCTTCGGCTACTACGTGCAGTTCGTGGGGCCGCTGCTGACGCAGACCCTCCCCGCCTTCACCGGCGGGCTCAGTCAGGGGGAATCGCTCGGCATCGCGCGCGACTCGTTCGCGACGTATGCGGGCAAGTACGTCGGGCGACTCTGGTACTACGGCATCCTGATCTCGCTGCTGCTCACACCGCTCGGCGCGTGGCGGTTGCTGCGGGAGGAGCATGACCGGATCGCGGGGCCGCTGCTAACCTCGTGGTTCGCGATCCTGGCGATCTTCTTCGTCGCGGGCAGCCGGATCGACATGGTGGACAAGGAGCTGTGGTTCACCCTGCCGCTCATCGCGATCTGCGCGGGCGTCGCCTGCGACACGATCCTCGGCTGGTGGCGTGGGCGTGTCGCGCCGCGTCTGGCGGCGCTGTGGTCGCCCGACTCGCGACTCGGGCGGTTGGGCGGCAAGGGCGGCGGGGCGCTGCTCGCCCTCTACCTGACGCACCTCACCTGGATCGCGCTGGCGCTGTGGTATTTCCGCATCATGGTCACGCGGCACCAGTGAGGATGAATAGTCGCCCGGCCGTGTTGCGGTGTGCCGCGCCGGAGAGCGCCGGTCGCTTTGCGAGGATGGTCGCCATGAAGGCATTCCTGGCGAAATCAATAGGCCTGCATCCCCGTAGCATGGCGCACGCTCGCGGTCTCACCGGAGCACACGCCGGATTGGCGCGCGCCCGCAACCGCGGCCGTTCCTTGTATGCGGCATGGCCACGACACGCGGCTTCCCGCGTCGTGCCGTTGCGCGAGCGAGCGGTAGGTACATAGAAGCCCGCGGGAGTTCATCCTACGCGCGAGCATGGCGCGCAGCGATCTGGTCGTCATCGACAATAAGTCCGACGGTCGGCTGACCGACGAGACACGCGCGTGGCTGGCCGCCAAGGCCACCCTGGAGGAGCGTCAGGAACGCTATGTTATCTACCGTATCCGCCGCTGAGTCGGGGGGGCGGACGGGGTGGTGGCGGCTCGGCGCTCCTGCCATCGTCGCCTGCGCCTTGCCCCTCCTCGTCTTCCTCGTCTATGCCGTCAGCACGCCGGGGCTGCCGCGCGGCGCGGGCGCGGGAACCTATATCACCGCCGCCAACCTGATCGAGCACGGGCGTTTCACGGTCGATGGGTACCTCGACGCGCTCCTCCCGGCGGCGCGGGCGGCGAATGCGCCGCTGCCGGGCGTCGCCTACGCCGCCGGGCACTATTACCAGAGCGCGCCGCCCGGTCTGGCGCTGGTGAGTGCGCCGCTCTACGTCCTCGGTGCGGCGCTCGCCCCGCTGCTCGGGCCGGAGTCCCCGGCGTTCTTCGTCGTATTGCTCGGGCCGCTGCTCGGCGCGGTGGCGGTGGCGCTGCTCTGGCGTGCCGTCGCCGGGGGCGCTGCCGAACTGCGCCGCGTCGCCCCATTCGCCGCGCTCGGCGGCGCGCTGTTCCTCTTGCCGCTGCGAACGGGGCCGACGCTCGGCCTCGCGGTGGTGGTGCTCGCGCTCGGCAGCGCCCTGGCGTTGCGGCGCGCGGCGCGATCGGGGCGCTGGGGGGCGGCGTTCGGCGCGGGCCTGCTGCTCGGCGCGGGTGCCCTGCTCGACTACCTCGTCGGGGCGGTCGCGGCCCTCGCCCTCGTCGCCCTGGTCGTCGTGGCGCTCGTGCGCTGGCGACGACCGTCGTGCGCACTGGCCCTCGCCGTCGGCGGCGCGCTCGGCTTCGCGGGAGTGGCGGCGTGGCAGACGCTCGCCTTCGGCTACCCTTGGCGGCTGGCCTTCCGGTCGGCTGCCGACCCGGCGGCGCGCGGCCTGAGCGGCCTGTTCGCCCTATCGAGCCTCGGGGCGCTCCTGCTCGGCCTCGGGGCTTGCGCGTTCGTCGCCGGTTGCGCCGTGACGCAGCGGCGCGCGCGGGCGACCCTGCTCGACGGCGGGGCTGCCCTGTCGCTCATCGGGGTCGCGGTGAGTTGGCTGGCGGGGGGTGGCGCGCTGGCGCTGCCGATCCGCTGGTGGTCCGCCCCGGCGTTGCTCGCGCTGGCGCTGCCGATCCGCTGGTGGTCCGCCCCGGCGTTGCTCGCGCTGGCGATCGTGTTCGCACTGCTCCTCGTTGCGCTGATTGTTGGCGCGCGCGGCCTGCGCCCGCCGCCGCGCGTGGTCGCGCCGCTCCTCCTGGCCTGCTCCCTCGCCCTCCCCGTGTCGCTGCTGCCGAGTCGGGCGGCGACGGCGCGCGCTGCGGTCGCCACCGAGCCGACCACGGCGACGAACTACGCCGCGCCGTTCGCGCTCGATACGACCGGTGGCGCGCGCCCGCTCTGGACCTTCGAGCGCGGCCAGGGGGAGGCGACGACGACCGCGCTGCGCCTGGGGGGCGGCGCGGTGGCTGTCGGGCCGTGGCTCGATGTGTGGCCCGGCGAGGTCTATGCGCTCCGCCTCGCCGGTGAGGGGCAGTTGCGCGCGACCTTCGACTGGGAGGACGTGGCCCGTGCGAGCATCACCACCCAGAGCGCCGTCTTCGTTTCGGGGGGCGGATCGGCAACCTTCGCCGCGCCCCCCGGTGCGGCGGGGCTACGACTGCGGCTCGAACCGAGCGGCGGCGCGGCGACCGCGCGCGACCCGCAACTGACGCTGGCGGCGGGCGTCCGGGTGGAGCCGTTCCCGGACGGTCGTCGCGCCGCGCTGGCCTTCAGCTTCGATTGGGAATCGGCGATGGGCGGCCTGATCCACACGCGCAGCGACAACATGGGCGAGGCGGGCGGCGTGGCCCTCGGGAGCGATGGTGGCCCATCGGTGAGCGATGCGGAGGCCAAAGGGAGGCGGATGCGCGACGGCGCACGCTTCCTGGCGGGCCTCTTCGCGCGCTACGGGATCAAGGCGACCTTCTACGCGACCGGCTACAACCTGCTCGACGGGAATCCCACCTGCCAAAAGTTCAATGGCGACCCGATCTACCGCAACGCCGATGCCGCCCACGGTTGGGGGAGCGACTGGTGGCGCACGCACCCCTGGTACCAGAACGATCCCTGCACGACCGAGGCGCGGTCCCCGGCGTGGTATTTCGCCTCGGAGACGCGCGAATTGGCGGCGGCGGGGCACGAGATCGCGTCGCACTCGTTCGGGCACCTCTACGTGCGCGGCGTCACCCCCGATCAGCTCGCCGCCGATCTCGAACTCTGGCAGCGCACGGCGACGGCGCTCGGCCTCCCCGCCTCCCGCTCCTTCGCCTTTCCCTGGACGAGCAGCAACAGCCTCGATGCGCCTTTCTGGGCGGTCTTCGAGCGAGTTGGTATGACGGTCCTCACACGCCTCTACCAGACGAAGGAGCAGCCGCTGCGGCATCCCTACGAACTCGACCGGATCGCGGGCGATCCCAATCTGCTGGCTTTCCCCGACTTCTATCTCGCCTCGAACGCGCAGGCCGAGAACGAGGCGCTGGCGCGGATCGACGTCACGGTGGCGGTGCGCGGCTATCACAGCCTCTGGGATCACCCGAACGAGAGTTTGGAGCAGCGCGGTCAGGCGGTCTGGACGCGGGTCGTGGACTACACCGCCGCGCGGCGCGACCGGGGGCTCTGGATCGCGCCGGTGACGGAGATCGCCACCTACAGCACCGCGACCCGTACCGTCGATCTGGTCGCGCTGCCGCTGGCCGGGGGGACGCAGCTAACGGTGACCAATGGGACCGGGCGCGCGCTCGATGGGCTCACCGTCAGCCTGGCGGGATCGGGGGCGACGACCGGGGCCGGTGTGCGAACCCTCGCGCCGGGTCAGGTCGCGTTCCCGACCCTGGCGGCGGGGGCGCAGGCCACCGCGACGGTGCGCTGATGAAAGCTTCGCCACGCCATCGAGCAGCGGCCGGTGGGCCACACGAGACAGCCTTCTCTACCTGCCATTTCACGGTGCGCTCCGTAAAGTCGATCGCGCCACCGCCGGTGGTCACCGCCGGGGGCGCGGCGGGTGCGGTTCCCGCAGGAAGTGGTAGGGGGCGCTGGTGCTGACGGTGCCCTGGCGGAAGAGCAGCGCGGCATTCAGGTGGAAGTCGCGCTGGTTGTGCAGCAGCCCCTCCCACCAGTGCGCGGGCATGAACGCAGGCAAGATGACGGTCAGCGTGTCGTGCGTGTCGGTGCGGTCGAGGTCGTCGAGGTACGCCAGGAGCGGCTGCGCGAGGGGGCGGTACGGCGACGCGACGACGACCAGCTGGATGTCGCGCAGGAAGCCAATCGCCGGGCGATCGCATCGGGGTCGTCGGTGACGTGGACGGCGAAGACGGTCGGCACGATCGAGCGGGCGTAGGCGAGTGTCTGCAGCGCCACGAGGTTGAGCGAGGCGCTCGGCACGACCACCGTCTGATAGATCGCGCCGGGGAGGAGCGGGGTGTCGGCCGCGCCGTCGTCGGCCGCCAACGCCCGTGCGACGCCCGTGTAGCGGCGCTGGATCGCCCGCATCAGCACGATCGGCAGCGGGATGCCGACGAGCACCAGCCCTGAGCCGGCGCGCCCGTCGAGACGGACAAGCCGGAAGAGCGGCTCGCGGCTGAAGAGGTTGGTGGCACCGGACGGGAACGCTACCGGTGCCGCACCATCCCCACGTGGGACATCCTGCAGGAGACGAAGGTGCCGACGGCGTAGAGTGGGATCGGCGCCGCCGAGAAGGTCGAGAGGACGACGATGCCGACGGCGAGTGCCAGGCGGTCGCTGCGGAAGCCGAACAGGCGCGGGACGTACCGATCGCACGCGAGGAGCGACGCCAGCCGCGGGAAGTCGGCGTAGCTCGTGTTCGCCGCGAGCACGAGGATGAGCAGCGTGGCGATCTGCATGATGAAGTAGACAGGGCCGGTGCCCACCACGAGCCGCGCCAGCTGCGACAGCGCCATCTCGTCGGTGTGGGGCACGGGGCCGTGGCGCGCGATGAGCACGCTGATCCCGAGGAGCATCGCGCCGAGGATAGCGCTCATCCACCCGCGGGTCGTCGCCGCGTTGCGGGACTCCGCCCACCGGAATACGGGCACGCCGTTGGAGATCGCCTCCACCCCGGTCATCGCCGAGGAGCCGGAGGAGAAGGCCTTCAGGATCAGGAGGCCGCCGACCGGCTCCGTGGCCTCCACCGCCTCGCGCGGCACGCCGGTGGCCGTGCATCGTGGAGCACGAAGACCTTGAACAGCCCGATGGCGATCAGCGCCATGATGGCGCCGATGAACAGGTACGTCGGCGCCGCGAAGAGCGCGACCGATTCGCGGATGCCGCGCAGGTTCCCGAGCGTGATCAGCAGGACACACCCGAGGCCGATCGGCACGACGTCGGGGACGAGCGCGGGGAAGCGGACATGAGCGCCAGCACCCCGGCGGAGATCGAGGCCGCTACCGTCAGCACGTAATCGATGAGGAGCGCGGCGGCCGCCGTCAGGCCGGGCAGCTCGCCGAGGTTGTCGGAGGCGACGATGTAGGAGCCGCCCCCCGAGGGGTAGGCGAAGCTGGTCTGCCGATAGGAAAGCGTCGCGATCGCCAGCAGGGCGGCGATCGCGACGACGATCGGCAGGTTGACGGCGAGCGTCCCCGTCCGCCGCGGCGGTGAGGCCCCCGAGCGACGCCTCCGGGCCGTAGGCGACGGAGGAGAGGGCATCGGGCGAGAGGATCGCGAGGGCCTTCGGCCTCGTCAGCCGCTCGTATGCCTGCGCCGCGGAGGCGAGCGGCGCGCCGATACGCGCGGCCGATCCCGGTGCTAGGCGGGGCGGGGTCGTGCGTCGCGACGATCGCATCCGGCCGCTCGCGCGCCTCCCGGTCTCCTTCGGCCCCCGCCGCGTGCCAGAACACGCGCACAGCGTGGTCGTCGGGACCCCCACCCGCGGCGGCATCCGGCGCGCCGCATCTGTTGCCCATCATCACCGCTCATGTATCGCTCCTGGGGGACACGCACCGGGAGGCGCCGGACGACGCCCCGGGCACGACGCAGAGCGGCGCGGCCAGGGACCCGGGCGGGGGCAGCGCTGCCCCGCCCGGGTCCGTCGCGGTGAGGTGGTGTGTCGGGCGCGGCGCTGGGAGGGCCCTGGCCCTCCTCCTGGCGCTACCTGGGGAAGGCGCGGGTGATGAAGACCGCCATCTCGGCGCGCGTCACGCCACGGTCGGGACAGTAGAGCAACTGGCCCTGCCCGTTCGTGCCGCAGCCGGTGGTGATGCCACGCTTGTAGAGCGCCTGGATATAGCCATACTGCGGGTGGGTCGGCGGCACATCGGCGAAGATTTGCGGGGAGGTGTCCTGCGCCCCCTGCAGCGCGCGGATGAGGAACGCCGCCATCTCGGCGCGGGTCACGCCGCGATCGGGGCAGTACTCGGTGGCGTTGCAGCCGGTGGTGACGCCGCGCCCCGCGAACTGGTCGATGAAGGCATAGGCCCAGTAGTTCGACGGCACGTCCGTGAAGCGCTGGCTCGTCGGCGTCGGCGGGGCGGTATCGCCGAGAGTGCGCTCGAGGAAGACGGCCATCTCGGCGCGGGTCACGCCGCGCTCCGGGCAGTAGAGCTTCGTGTCGCAGCCGGTGGTGATGCCGCGCTGCGCGAACTGCTCGATCTGCGGGTAGGCCCAGTAGCCGGCCGGCACGTCGCAGAAGGTCGTCGCGCAGGTACCCGGGATCGTGGTGAAGTACATGTCCTGGCCGGCGTGATGGGCGTAGAGGACATAGCCGGTGCCCGCGCCGTCGGCGACCACCCAGGGGCCTTCCGCACCGCCGCCCGGGCGGGCGAGGGTCGTGCGCGCGTCCCAGGTAGCACCGCGGTCCGCGCTGGTGAGCGCATCGATGCTGCCCTTGCCGTTCGCGTCGAAGGCGACGACGAGGCGGCCGTTCGCCGCCCAGGCGATGCGCGCGGTATAGATCGCCTGGGTGGCGTCGTCGCCGCTGCCCGCGACGAGGGCGCGCGGGGCGGCGAAGGCCGTGCCGGTGCGCCCGGTCTTCTTGGTGTAGTAGAGCGCGGTCAGGGCCTTCGGGAAGACGAGATGGACGTCCCCGTTGGCGCGGTCGACCGCCAGGCCGACCATGCCCGCCCGGTCGCTGCCGGGCAGCACCACCGGGGTGGAGAACTGACCGGTGGCCGGGTCGCGGTAGGCGTAGCCGACACCGTTGGTGCCGTCGCGCCAGGCCAGGTGCACGAAGCCGGCGTTGTCGACCCCGACGCGTGCCTTCTCGGCGTTGGTGTTGGCGGGGACGGTCTGCGGGCCGCTCCACGCGCCGTTCTTCCAGGAGCGCACCTGGAACTGCCCCGGGTAGAGGCGGTAGGCGAGCCAGACCTGCCCGTTGGGGTCGGCGTACAGCGCGTCGATGTCCGGCCCGTCGCGGTTCTCCTCGACCGTGATGGTGTCCCGCCAGCCCGTCGCCGGGTCGGCACCGGCCGGCAGCATCCGATAGGCGACGTCGATGGTCGTCGCGCCCTGGCGCTTCTGCTCCCAGACGGCGTGGATGTTGCCCGCAGCGTCGATGGCGCAGTGGACGTTGCGCGCGTAGGCGGCGGCGGCGAGCCGGTACGGTGCCGCCGCGGTGAAGGTCCCGGTGACGGTGTTGTAGAGGCGGAGGTACGCCCCGTTCGTCGTGAGGTCGAAGGTGCCCCAGGCCACGCAGACGGTCTTGCCGTCCGGGCTGATCCCCTCGCCCGCGTCGGCGGTGTTGCCCATGGTGCTGACGTCGATCCCCTCGCCCGTCGGCGCGGCCGCCGCCGGCCGCGCGGTGAACAGGCCGCTCGCCGCCACGAGGGTCAGCAGCGCCGCGAGGAGCAGCCGCCAGGTCAGGGTCCGTTGTGTGTGTATCACGCCGCGATTCCTCCTACGAATCCCACTCGAGCGATCATGTGCCTCTGCCGATGGTGCGCGTCTCCCTCCATATCGTCCAGCCCTCACCCCCCGACGCGGCTCGCGACGCGTGCAGCAATGCCGCCCGGCATGCCCACGGGGGAGGGTCCACGGGGCCGGCACGCCCGCACCACGGCGCGAACGGTTGGCATGTCGCTGCCCTCCTGCAGCATGGTCCGTCGCGCGGATAATGGGTGGGCGGCCCCCCCACCATAGCGCGGGTGTGCCGGGCACCAGACCTGTGGGAGCGTACTTGTGCGTAACGCATGCGGCACATGGCGCGAGCACCACAGTCCGGGGAACGATCAGCATCCGACATGTTTGTCTCCTCCTCGAACGCGCCGCAGGAGAGCGGCGTGGCATCCGGGCTCCGCAGGTCAGGGGCCGAGGTAGCCGGCACGGCAGGCGAGGTCGCTGCCGAGCAGCCCGAGCAGGACGGCGTAGGCGGTGCCGGCGTGCTCGGGGTGGGACTCGAAGCGGTTGCGCTCGAAGTACTGCACGGTGTAGGTCCGCCCGTCGGTCGGGCTCACCTCCGCGAACGGCTCGGACAGGGGGTAGCCGAAGACCGCGAGGCCGCCATTCGCGCGCCAGTAGTGCAGGAAGTCGCCCGAGAGCGAGTGCTGTGTCGCGGGGAAGTAGGCGCGCGTATCGGTACTCTCGAACGGGGCGAGCGCCGGATCGAACTGCCGATCCTTCGTCACGTCATTGCCCAGGAGACCGAGCAACACCTCGTAGGCGGTGCCGGCGTGCTCGGGGTGGTACTCGAAACGGTTCCGCTCGAAGTACTGCACGGTGTAGGTCCGCCCGTCGGTCGGGCTCACCTCCGCGAACGGCTCCGAGAGCGGCAAGCCGAAGATCGCGAGCCCCCCGTGCGCCCGCCAGTAGGCCAGGAACGGGCCGGCGAGGGTGTGCCCCGTCTCGCGGAAGTAAGCCGGGCCCGCGCCTGAGTCCGCGGCCGGCGCGCTCGCCGCCGGGAGGCTCGCGGGCGTCCCGGATATGGGCATCGCGCTCGGGCCCGGGGAGGCTGCGGACGGGGATGGGACGGGCAGGAACGGCGCACGGGAGGTCGCGGGCGTCAGCCGCAGGAGTGCGGTGCCGTGCGCCGGGAGGTCGGCGCCGGTGCCGCCCGCGACGACCCCGCGGTCGGCGCGGGCCCACAGATCGCGCACCGCCATCGACGCCCAGAGCGGGCTGACGTCGGACCAGCGCACCGCGACGCGCGCGGGCGCGTCGCCGCGATTGAGGAGGACGAGGGCCCAGTCGCCGCCGCGGAGCGGGCGCGCCCAGGCATGCCCCCCCCGGCCGTCGTCGGCCACCTTCGTCCCCTGCACGCCGTCCGGGTCCTGGTCGACGGCGAGCACCTCGGGCGCGACGAGGAGATCGCGCGCATCCTCGCTGAGATCGCGCAGATCGGTGCTGATGATGAGCGGCGCGGCGGAGATCGCCCACAGGCTCAGCTGCGCCTGCTCCTCGATCTGCCGGTCGGGCGCGCGCCCGCGCTGGCCGGTCTGCAGCATATCCGGGTCGTTCCACGCCCCCGGCCGCGCGGCCCCCGCGTGCCGCGCGTTGCCGTCGAAGTTGGCCAGGATGCGCTCCCAGCTGTAGCTGATATCGAAAGTCGTCCGCCACATGTTCGCGGTCCCCGGCCCCCACGTCCAGGGCGCCCCCGTGCCCGCGCTCGCCGCGCTCAGCACCATCGGCCGCCCCGTCGCCGCGAGCGCGTCGCGCATCAGGGCGTACTGGCGCGCCTGGTCGAGGCCCCGCATGTCGCCGCACCAGTCCTCTTTCACGAAGTCGACCCCCCAGCGCGCGTAGGTCCGCGCGTCCTGGCGCTCGTGGCCGAGGCTGCCGGGGCGCCCGCCGCACGTCTTCTCCCCCGCCACGGTGTAGAGGCCGACCCGCAGTCCGTGGTTATGGATATAGGCGATCGTCGGCCCGAGCCCCCGCGGGAACTTCCGGGGATCGGGGACGATCTGCCCATCGGCGGCGCGGTCCAGCGCCTGCCAGCAGTCGTCGAGGTTGACGTAGCGGTACCCCGCGTCGCGCAGCCCCGCGCCCGTCAGCCGATCCACCATGTCGACGATCGTCGCGTCGGTGTAGCCCTCGCAGTCGAAGGCGTACCAGGTGCTCCAGCCCAGCGGCGGGGTGCGCGCCAGGCCGTTCTCGGACGCGGCGGCGTGCGGCACCGCCAGGTCGGCGCCGGTGAGGATGAACGTCAGGGCCAGCGCGACGCGTACCACCAGTCGCCGCAGGTGCAATGCTGCCACCCCTACCCCCCCGTGCGCGCCCGCATGTGGGCGCCGGCCGCGCCGCTCACGGCACGAGCATGCCAGGCACTACGCGCCGCGCGGCGTTGACACCGTATGGAATCGTCCGATGAGCGAGTTCCTGTAGTGGAACGACGCACACATGCAGTGGTTGCGCTCGGGCTGCCGTATCCATCGGCTTCTGCCGGTCGGGATCGGTCGTGCACCCGCCTCGTGTATGGAATCGCGCGGCGTCCCAGATTGCCTCGACTCCCGGGCGGAACCCGCGGCGGCTTATGGCCAGGCGCGGCGACCGCTTCCTGATCGGCACCACTGATTCATCGTCCAGCATAGGCGCGCGACCAAGACGTTCTCGACAGGGGATCAATAAATGCTCGTTACGAGCCGGACCCACAGCCTCTCCTGAACGTCGGGTGGTGTGGTCGCCCGGCGGGATGGCGACGCGTGCGGCCGGCACGGCGGCGACGCCCGTGACGCAGGACGAGCCGACGATCTGGCGCGTGGACGATGCGCTGCGGGCCGAACGCCAGCCGCTCCTGGTGATCGACACGCCCCGGAAGAAGGTGAGGCGGCCCCGGCTGGACGACCGCCCGCTCTTCGACGGGCTGCGCTGGCTGGCGGGCAACGGCGGGCGGTGGGCCACGCTGCCCCGCGTGTTCGGGGCCGAGCCCACCGTCCGCGCGCGGTTCCAGGCGTGGGTCGAACACGGCGGCCTGGCGCAAGCCTGGGCGCGCTTGCTGGCGGTGTACGACGACGAAGTCCGGCGCGACTGGCAGTGGCAAGCCGCCGACGGGTGCAACGTGAAAGCCCCGCTCGGGGAAATGGCGGGGCCGACGAGCAGGAAGCGACCGTGGCCAACCCCACCGACCGGGGCCAATGCGGCATCAAACGGCACCTCCTGACCGACGGTCGGGGCGTGCCGTTGGCGACGATCATCTCCGGGGCCAACCGCACCGGCATGCAGAAGCTGGCCGACCTACTCGACGCCCGCGCGTATGTCGTGGCCACGGGCGACGAGCGGCACCTGTGCCTGGACCGGGGCGACGACTATGCGGCCTGGCGCGCGGCCTATGCTGGCAGGGCGCCGCGGCGGGGGTCGGAGATGTTGAGCAGGAGCCCCACGAGGAAACAGTTGGTCAGCAGCGACGAGCCCCCGTAGGAGATGAACGGCAGCGGCACCCCGGTCAGCGGG
>JAABUU010005932.1_pt1 | contig 13335 bp, 14 predicted proteins | sample 5559301 | NCBI WGS metagenome assembly JAABUU01 (sample SAMN10711884, study PRJNA513360) | rock metagenome | isolation source: Antarctica rocks | place: Antarctica: Victoria Land, Richard Nunatak white | reverse complement strand
TCAGTCAAGGGAGCATACAGAGCCATGCTAGATTGTGACTGTATGCAGCACTCAGAGTTTTAAAGATTGTGTACAATTGCAGTGTTTCAGGCTGCTCTTTTGATTCGTGAACCAATCTCTTCCAAGTCCAATCCTTTTGACCGTCACATCCAACAGTTCAACAAATTGCGCTGGCACAACTATGTCTATTCTGATTCACGGTAGTGACTGCATATAAGTATGATCTCAGGACTAGCAACACATGCCACCACCAATGTATGATGCACAAGATCTCGTCCCCTCCTAGCATTAAAATTAGGATTGCCTGTCAAGCTGTATATCTCCTTTTCAAAGTCCTTAGCTAGCAGATCCTATGACTCTGTGAGCTGCTTGTTAATTGACTTAAGACACTCAACATGGGTCAATGGAAATCTCTGCCTTGTTGCATCAAAACGGCATATGTGTTCCTGAGCAAGGCCGCAGGCGCAAAAGAAAAACATGCAAGCTGCTTGCAAAACTGCAGTTGCAAAGACAATTCTACATGCATCACTTGACTATGCCCTATAAGGCTAGAAAACATCCATGATGTGAAATAGTTGTACTGAAAGCCCTGTGGGCAACATAGCTGTTTCAGATGTGACTTGACCATACCCGTCAAGGCTGAATCACACAACTGATTCAGAAGCTTTAATGCAATCCATACATTTACTAGTAGAAACATGCCAAACGCCAAGTGAACAACTTTGGAAGGGCGGGAAGCATAGCATAAAATGTCAGACAAAATAATGCAGGACTCATTGCACAAACCCCACATGGGCTGCTGATGTCCTGCTTCCCGTTCTAATGGCGCTGTGGCCGCCTTGTATTTCATTCCTGCCTGCCACCTTCAGCTCAGCAACTTTTCTGTCAGGCAACACTGTCACTGTCTCTGACATTGTTGTGGCCATGTCTGCGGTGCTCAACAGGTCTTGTGAGGCTCCAGATGGATCCACCCAGTCGTCTGCGGCACTGCACACGCCTGTGTCTGATTTCTCCCCAGAACTCTCTTCTCGGACAGGCGCAAATTCACGCACAATCTCTGTGGATCTCACTCTGCTTGGTCTGATCTGCTCTGTATATGAGGATGAAGCAACGTGCAACTCCTTGATTGCTGCAGCAGCCTCAGCCAGCTTGTCACTGGAGTCTGACTTGGCCCTGTTTACATTGCTCAGCACTCCAGAAGATGCAATGCTGGAGCTCCTATGCACTCCCAGCTGCTGGGCGTACACATCAATTGTCAGCATCAAAGACATGGCTTTTGAGGCCTTTGCTAATCAGATCACTCAGTGCTGTTGTCACTGCTGTTGATGAATGCAGTAATTTGCACAACTGGGTGCCAAGCAGCATTAGCATGCGCAGCATGTAGCATGCATGTTAAGCAGCTGTACAGTTGCATTAGTGATAGCATGTCGCATGCTCCCCACGATGATGTTAGCTGGTAGCTGACACTTGTAGTAAGAAACATTGTGCAGGCTCTTAGAAACGATGTCTACTCAATGATGGTACACGCTCTTACTTGAGAGGCACATCTGGATCCAGAAGCCATTGTACCCATGCTGAAGGCGTCATCTTCCACCTGAGCCAGGATCAGAAACAGGGAGTCATTGCTTCAATCTCTCTACATCTCAAAGTATGTTGATTGTGTATGCCCAGGTATAAGACATCTGGAACTTTGCTGCCACGCCTCAAGCTAAGCAGCCAGTGCAGCTGCATCTGCAGATCTGCTGGATGGCTGCAAATGATATCTGACAAATTGCAGAGCACAACAGGCTACTGCTCAGGACAAGAGCTTGTCTTGAGTAACTCTAGCAAGTGGTCATACCGGTTTTGTGTGCAGCCAGTAGGTCCGCATGAAGCCTTTGCCCTTGATGGCTTGTTGCCCTGAGCGGCGGGCAACACATCGACGCAGGTCAGGCGCCTGCCGTACCAACAGTTGAGCAGTTGCTTTGGACAGCTGTATACGATTCTGCAAGCTGCTGCTCTCCATGCGGGACGCCACATTGACAGTGTCTCCAAAGAGGCAGTACCGTGGGTTCATGTTACCCACCACCGAAGCAACCACAGGTCCAGAGTGTATTCCTGCTCGTATGCTCAGAAAGCCTGATGTGGAGTCATCTGACCGTATCATGACACTGTTGGCGGCCTGCACGGCCTCGATTGCGAAGCGCGCGACAAGAGCCGCGTGGTCCTGCTGAGGCGTCCGCAGGTTGCCGACTGTCATATAGGCGTCTCCAATGGTTTCCACCTTGAAGAGGCCATACTTGCCGGTCAGCTCATCAAACAGTCGGTACAATCGATCCAACATGTCCATGACCTGCAATGCACATCGACAATATGTGAGATGCACAGCAGCCAGCATGGCAAGTGCTGTACCACAGGATATTCCCTTGCCATTCCTGCCAGGGGTACACACACCCTGGTGGTGAGGCAGTGCTGCACAGTTTGCAATAGTTGTGTTAACAGTTTGTGCATGACAAAGCCTGAAATCTACTGCATGCATAGCTGAGCTTGTCAAAAGCAAGAGGAAGGTACACACCTCTTGGGGCTGCAAGATGCCTGAGATGTTGGTGAAGCCCACAATATCACTGAAGAAGATGGTCACGCAGTCATAGCTTTCAGGCTCCACAGCACGGCCCTCTCTCAGCGCTGCTGCCACCTGCAAGTGTCACACAGCATTTGTGCTTTGATTTAGCTCAGGCTGAGCCACAAGGTCTTCACATCTTCAGCTGAGATGAAGACAGGTTACCAAGAAGAGGTATGCAGCAGACTACCAGATAACCTCACATGCAAAAAGCAATATCAGACAATGGAAGACGCTTTGGTTTCCCCAGCCAGATATCTGTTGATAGACAGCTCGCTAATCTTTTTTTGGACAGAAAACTGCTGTAGGTGAATTGTCCTTGTGCATGAGCCTAGATCAAGAAGCATCACAGAGATCCATACAGTGAAATTAGCATGCACAGCCTTTAAGCTGCACAACCTGCACTTGCACCTTGGTGAGCAACATGTCACAGAGATGAGCATGCACTCCAATTCAAACTAGGTAACAACAAAAGCCAACTTGACATAAGCCACAGCAAGAGCAGCACAGCAAGGTTTGGTGGCAATGACCTGAGGAGGCAGCATCTGCTCAAGCAAAGCCTGATCCTTCTGTCGCTTCTCAGCGAGCATATCATTGGCTGCACTCTGCTCAGCCACAAGCTGCAGCAGCTCCTCATCAACGTCCTTCAAAGATGGCCGCAGCGTCATGTCCTGCAGGCCCATTACACCAGCATGTTTAGAACACCGAAGAAATATAAGATGAGAGAAGGGAAAATATTCATCGTACTTTACGTCCTGTCAGCAGACATCTGCCTGATTTTGTGCATGCTGCATGTTGCTTTATAAGCTGCATTATGGCTTGCGCCTTAGACGGCATTCATACTGCCCTCAGCCATTATGTAACATTCCAGAGCTGTGACTTTGCAGCAGTCATGAGTGCAGCAAGTCGCCTGATTCAGTCAAGGTATAGGCAGTAGACACCAAGTCAATGTATATGCTGCGATCCTGGCAAAATGGCTTCTGCAGCAGAGAAAGGATGCATCAACAGCTGCTATGCCTCAGGACTGTATGCTCTTTCATTCATTAAACAAATGTCTTCCATTAGGGTCAGGTGCATGTAGATCCCTGTATGAGGTCCTCATCATAGTCTGTCCACACAATTGAAGTAACACAAATGGGCGGATGATGTCGTCGTGCATCGAAAGTGAGCAAAGCAGGTGGTCACCTGGTGCCAACACTGGTGCATGAGGGTTTGCAGAGGCACCAGGCCAGCATCTATAAGGCCTGGCACATGGGGCCGTTTGGGAGGGCCCTGCCCTGCCCCCTCTTCATGCAGGGCTGCCATGACACCCTACACGTTCAGATAGAGTGGACCCCGTTGATGATGACAGAATCTCCTGTAAATTATGCCAGCATGATGCAGCACAGTAGTTTCTGATGTGACAGCCAAGATGAGATGCCTTTTTGAGGGATGTTACTTGCTTGCTGTGATGCACAAGGGACTCACTGCTCAGTCATGTCTGCCTTTAATTGGTTATCTCATGAATACTCGTCCCTTGCAGCCTACTCAACAGGGATCCACCTCATGCTGCACATGCCGGCACTGAATTGCATTTATAACCTAATCAGTGCATGACTTGTACCAGATATTCTTCAATCATAGACATCTGAAAAGCGACTAAGTGTTACTCATGCTATGTCACCTCGGGGTCTTCCCCATTGAAGGGCTCCCTTCTGTACAGCATCTCATAAATGAGCATCCCCAAAGCATACACATCGCTGCTGCAGCTAGGAGGTGACCCATGCAGCACCTCTGGGGCGACCCAGAAGGGGTAACACCGCTGCAGCAACCTGTCCATATCCAGCTGCACACCACACACACTCTTGCTGTATGCTGTGTACAGCATTCAAGGTGTGTTCTTGTTGCACAGAAGGAGTGACACCGCTGTTGCATCCTGCATGTAAAAATGCACGCGGCACAGAGTCTGGACTGAAAGCACATAGAGCAGCATTGGAGTTGCTTTTTCGTTGAAGAGAAGGAGTGAAGCTGCTGTCATATCCTGGGCATGCACACCAACACAGGCTCCTGGCTACAGATGGGACAGTACCATTGCTGTGGAGGTGTCGACATCAAGCTGCACCCTCATTACATGACAATCAGTCATTAATATTGTTTTTTGTTGTGCTCGTCAACTGGAAGCAGCCTGATGCTGCAGCTCACCGTCTACACATCCACACGAGTCTCTACTGCACATACAGTCGTAGTACAATGCGTCTGTCCAGCAATGCATACTCTTTTGGGTCAATCAGTGCATTTAGTACCATTCTTGGTGCCTGCCAGGATGGCACAGCGCAGCATAGCACAGCGCAGATGACACAGAAACTTTCTTGATGCTCAGATTGCAATGATGGGTGGCAAAGCACTGGTGACACCCACGTGAAGGGCCGCATTGTCTGATGTTCATTGGTGCAACAAGAGTGACGTACGACCACAGAGGAACAAGCAGAATACACACAATGGTCAATACGTCAATGTTCATGTAGGCATGCTGATGATGGGTTGCGGTGGTCAAAGCACATGCTAGGCTGCTGCTTTGCCTGCAGCATTGCAGATTTGTGAAGGCAAAGTTGAAGAACAAGTGTCCCCCTGGCTCTGCAGCTGCATTCAGGTCTCGCATCATAGCACAGTTCAACAGCAGGCGGTGTTTGTAATGCATGCATGTGAGCTCAGCAAGACTGGCACACTGGAAGTCACACGCGTGAGCTCAGCAGCTGCTATCTGGCTGTTGCTTGTCTACACCATTGTATCAGCATTAGTCTAGATGGCTTGACATGCAATGATTGAGTACAACATTGAGTGTCTTGCTGGAAGCCATATACCTGCAGTTTGCAGCTGTACTCATACGCTTGCTACTAGGAAGAAGCCATGGTCTTACCGTATGTTGCTGGAAGTCAGACAGGTGCGCTCTGCAGCTGCTGTCCAGCAGGACTTTGGGAGAGCGCAGCTCCTGGTGGATGATGGGTGGCTCTGCACTGTGCAGGAAGCTCAAGCCTGCTACCACATGCCTCAGCATAGACACAATCATCTCGTTGTCCAGCATCACCTGTTTCATCCAGAAACATGTGCATTGAGCTGATCTTCATTGCGTCGGTCATGCTCTTCATTGCGTTAGTCAGAAACAGATAATTGCGGTAGTCAGAAACATGTTCAGCTTAACCCCAATTCAGCTCGATCAGACTTGATATTTCGATTGATGTTATCGCTTGACAAAAGCCTCTTCTGAAACTCAGTCTGATCTGACATGTAAAATAAGACATGGACAGAATGGTCTTATGGTCCGACATGAGCTGACTGCTAAGATGACTCTGAGCTCAACTCGGATGATCTTGTTCAGCTGCTTTGTCATGCTGCCCAGCATGCATGTCTTCTCATGGCGTCACAGCAGGTGTGCAGCATGTTTCCTCCAACAGGCCTTTTCATGCATGATCGCCAACGTGAAGACTGACTGCAAAGCAGTCTGTAAACTACTGGAAGATTCACAGCACAGCAGTCTGTCAAATGTTCATAGGTTACCGCCTGTGCGAGACTCTCCTGATTTTCAACCATGAGGTTTTGTCTATAGGTCAAAGGAAGCGTACCGTATCGTTGTGTAACAAGTCATACAGTGTGCCCCTCTCCAGCAGGGCAGTGACCAACAGAAGGTCCTTTGTAGGGGGATCCACTGACGTTCCCATCACAGTCACTATGTTAGGATGCCGCAAGCTCAATGCAACCGCAGTCTGGTGCAGCACCTGCACACAAGACGTGTCTTGGTGACAGCCTGTGGCTGATGTTGCAACAAGAAAGCTGAGTCACCCTTGATTGTGGCAAACGCAAGTCAGCTGGTTCGAGTCCTGGAATGTGTCCTGCGGTGCAGGACTTGCTTGCTTTGTCAATGCAGCTGGGCTGAGCATTGGGCTTGGACTTGCTGCAGCTGTGATGTACAGCAATCATGTTGAAGGCCAAAAAGCACTGGAGAGGTAGGGACGGTGGCAACAGTGTGCACACACGTAGGATGTAAGGCGTCCTGGAGAGGTAGGCACAGTGGCAACAGAATGCACACACATAGGATACGTATATATAGGATCCAGACATGCCCATAAATGCATACACACGGAACAGACACACATAGATACATACACATAGGGTACTTACACATGGCATGCATACACACAGGGTGCATGCACATAGGATGCAAGGCGTCCTGGAGTATGTCTGATGATCCATCTTCTTTGCAACAGAGCATACAGCACTTGACATGACCCACACCCTGTTGCACTTCTGCTGCTGTGTCAGGGTACCTGACATAGGCGGACTCTACCATGCATCAAGACACATGAGCACATGCTTCCTGACCACTGACACAGGCAAGTTGAGCAAGCCATCAAACTGCAGGGGCAGAGGTCCTACAGCTTCTCTGCCCAGATGGGCCTTGATGGGCCCACACAGAAAGTAAGCTCCTACACATGCCCAAGCATGTGCCATCCAGCTTGTGAAGGCATGCCAAACATCCTGCCAGTTGCGTGCCTCATGGTATCCAGCCCTGTCAAATTGCCGCCTGCTCTCGTCATATCCTATGTCCAGCCTGCAACAGGCAGATGGAATGGTTTGCGTTCCATAAATTGTGCCAGTTGTATGCTTCATAGTGTCGAGCCCTGTCGAAGTGCTGCCTCCTCTCATCGTGTCCCATGTCCAACCTGCGATAGGCAAATCAAATGGTTGCATGCCGTGGACTGTGCCAGTTGCATGCTTCGTGGTGTTGAGCCCTGTCAAAGAGCCACCCAAATATCCCATGTCCAACCTGGAAATGCATCTTTCTTGTTGTTACACGCCATGCACGGTGCTAGCTGTGTGCCTCACAGTATTGGCCCCTGCTAAACTGCAGCCTGCTCTTTTGTAGTCCATGTTCAGCCTGGAAATGCAAAATTGCTGTTGAATGCCATGCATGGTGCCATGCATGTTGTGCGTCACAGTATTGCGTCCTGCCAAAAGTGCTGCCTGCTCTATGGCATTCCATACCCGACCTGAAGAGCAGCAACAAGGGCTTTGAAGGCTACAAAGTCAGCCAAATGTAGCTCTAATGGTGTCAGCCTTGAGCATCCTTCAGCCTATCATCCCTGCATCTGATGCGCAACCTAAGGCTGGCAGACTATAGTCTATGCTTTTGCATTATGTGCACACTATCAAATCTACCAGTTTGCCAACGGCAAGTGCATGCGTCAGGTTCTGTTGCGCCATGCAGAACGAGCACATTCCAGCCTATTACAGCGTTGCCTTTGAATCTCAGCAGCCAGTTTTGGCAAGGCAGCAGGATGTGGTCTGATGACAGCATGGCAGGTATACTTGTTGCATGGCCAGCAGTGCGCTCAGAGTAGTCAATGGGGGAAACGCCCACCTGGACTCTTCACCCCAAAATGCGCTTGTGGGCGAGGCAGCAGGGTGTGCTCTGATCAGGTCCTGTGCCTGCAACTCCTCAGCGGCAGACTGATGCTCCTGCAGCTTCTCCAGATTCTGTGTGGTGGGTGCTGCAGCCAGCAAGTACTCACCCTGGTCCTTGTCCACTGCTTGGTTGTCAGAGCCTGAGGACTGTGAGCCCTTCAGCAGATGGGCATTTGATTCAGCAGACTGGACAGACTGTATGGAGGGCAAGGGGTTATTGAGGTCCAGCCCTGAGCCAGGGGCTAGCAGGAAACGTTGCCCTGGTGAGTAGGTGACGCTCCTGCCGCTGCTGGCAGGAGCTGCTGAGGCATGTGCCATGATGTCGATGACCAAATCGCTGGTCAGGCGCTGTGAGTCATGCAAGGTGATGACGTCCTCTTGAGATTGGCGGGAGGGCCGAATGATTTCTGCGTCAAAAATGGATTTGGTCCTGCGCAGCAAAATCATCGACTGTCATTTTGTCAATGTGGTGGCATGTAAAACTAAACTATGGAAAAATTGACGACAACAACAACAATAACAACAACAGCAGCATGACAACAACAACAAACAAACAGGCAAGGGTGGATGAAAGACAAGGTGTTCATTGGCATCTGACAAGTGCTTGTAACCTGCACAGATTGGATCTGACCAGCACTGGCTGAAGATCACAGACACAAGCAGAGTATGCATCACGCCCTGTCATGCTATGAAGTGGTATGCTGCTCAGAAATTGTCGGGTCATTGCCATGTCAGGGAACTTCCATGCAAGACAGGAGTGCAACCAGACAACTGCATGCAAAGCTAGTCCAACATGTGCCTTACAGAGTGAGCCTTGATGCACATCATGTCACAGTGCAGCAGGCATGCCTTTTAATGTAGTTCAGTCGAAAGAGTGTTGAATAGCTGACCTTGAGTGTCGTGGGGCCAGCATACGCTTCACAGCCACCTGAGTACCCCTGTACTCCCCCCTCAGTACCTTCCCATGCACCCCCTCCCCCAGCACCTCAGACTCATCACTCAGATGCAGCTCTGAGAAGGGGATGTGCATGACGGTGAGTCTGTTAGCTCGCACGACTAAGAAGGCGATGATCATCAGGACGATCACTCCAATGATGATGACTGCCAGGAAGCCAGCCAAGCCCAGGTGGCCAAAAAGATTGTGCGGGATAGGCTTGCAGAAGTTGCAGATGCACGATGCATTCTGCAAGACATACAAGAACACATCTTTGCAATAGGCATGATGGTGAATGATTTTCCAATGTGCAGACAGCTTGGCCTCTTCAAATGTTTGCATGCAAATCCCAATGTGCAGATCACATGACCGTCAGTAGGCAAGTCATGGCAAGACGCCAGTTGTGGTCAGGAACATCTGGGTCACTGCCAGGCATGCATGCAAAGCTGGAAGGCTACCAAAAACTGACCAGTCTGACAACGAATGGGCTGTATGCTTGCATAGCAGGTCAAGCAGCCAAACAGCAGCTATGACTGTCTGGCCACAATGGCAAGGTAGTGCATCAAGGCAGACAAGGGATGCTGACACAAACTGTTACTGCATGGATTGTGACTGAACTGTTACTGGAGCATTACTAGACGGACTTACAGCTGACACAAACTTTTACTACATGGACTATAACTGCAGTATTACTGAATGGACTTACAGCAGGACAGGGCAGGCCTCTTTCAGCACACAAGCCATTTATCTCATTTGCAGGAAGCTTGTACGAGTTGGCTGGGCACACAACCATGTCATAGGTGTCGTTCTGAGCCAGGCAGGACCCATTGATCAGAACATTGGTGTCCAGCTGCATCTGATAGGCATCCAGATAGTTGTAAGGCGTGCTCCAGCTGTTGTAGTGACCGGCCACAGCAGCATAGTGACTGGAGTTGATGCTGCAGGCAAAGGCATAGTGTATGGTCAGGACTGTGTGTTGCACTGATGAGCAGCAAGTCTTCAGTGGCTGTCACCATCGCTGCAAGCCATGTGTAGGATCGGGCTCAGACTGCTAGTTGTTGCATGCTAGGTTGTGTTGTACCCTATTGTGCTTTGCCATGACGGCCCTGAGCACATCAGGGTAATATCAGAAAGGAGTTCTGCTGGCTGAAAGGGTGAATTATGCTTGTGCCCTGCAGAGTCGGTTCATTCCTGCCGGGGACCTTACATAGATGGGGCAAGTGACAGCAAATGCTCTGAGTGCATGTCTGCTGCCAGATTGGTTACATGACTCGAGCAGCAGAACAACATAAAGTAACAACTTGCGCCGTAAAAACCCACTCGACATGCAGCAAACCAGTGTGGGACTCACGCATACAGGGCCTCAACAATAGCCTCCCGAACGTCCAGGGGCACACTCTTGGGGTTGGCAGACAACCCATACTCTGGGTACAGCCTGGTGGAAGTGGTCCAGGGGAACCCAGGAAACGTCATCTGCATGATGATGCCACGTTTATGTTATGCTTAGCAGTGGACCGAAATGACACCCAAGCAAGCTGCACTTGGACAAGTCTCCAGCAGTAGCCATGCGGCAAAGTAATGCATGAAAGACATGAAGCAAAATGTCACTGGCAGCATGAAAGTCAGGGGAGCATCAGGGGGGTGCAATAATGCAAATAGCATCTTACAGGAGACAAGATCTTGACTTCATCAAGACTGATGACTTTTTGAGCTGCCAGGGTTGCGGGCTGGTCTGCTCGCACGAAGGCCACATCTGCGGTGCCCTCCACCACAGCCAGCACCTGTGCTTGCTGATCGTGCAGGAATATCACCTGTCCAAATGTGCACACACAGCATGATTACATGGTTGACTTAGTACTTGTGAGGTGCTGAACATGGGTGCTGGCGTGCTGGGTGCTGGGGTGAACAGGGGTGCTAAGGGTGATGAGCAGGGGTCTTTAAATCATCAACCAGGGTGATGGGTATGGACCAGAGGTTGTGGGGTGTTGAACACGGCTTTGAAGGTTATGAGCAGGAGTCTTAGGCTGGGAAACAAGGATGCACAGTCATCAACAGGGATGAAGCAGGTGTTCCTGGGTCATGCAGCAAACAGTCATCAGCAAGAGCTGGGTATCAAATCCATGTCTCTTGCAGAGGTGTTCCTTGCTTGCATCACGTGTCCTGATAGACAGGAGGTGTGCAAAATGCCTGCTGGAGCAAAGCTCTCACTGAGCCTGCACTGCTGTCTGGTCACACACAAAATCTGCTGTGCTGCGCTGCGCTGCGCTGTGCTGTGCACCACATCAAGTGTTGTAAGGCAAAGCTATGTGGCACTACTACATGTGACCATGCCATCCTACATCCGCAATGTTGTGCGGCGCTGCAGACCTGTTGTGAAAGCATCTATTCCTGTTTGCAGAACACAAAACACAGCATGCACAGTTGCCACAGCAGGACAGCAAAGGCAGCTGATATGCTTGGGACAAATGGCATGCGCTGGGGGATACCTGTTCAGCAAGGATGAATGGGTTGTAGCCCTTGTCTTTGAGCTCCCGCCACTGGGCCTGGCCTGATGACAAGGTGGAGATGCCGCTCATGGTCAGCTGCATGGAGACAGGACATCGTGAGGAGAAATGAAAAGCAGACCTCGCTTGGCTGAGTAGACTTTGGGGATTTCTAGACTGCGTGGGGATAGACCTGAATGAATGCCTCGCAGTGCAGCAACAAGCCCGAGCGTGCACTCATACATCTTTCTGGGATTGCATGGGAGGTGCCATACAGAACACAAAACCGGTTTAGAATATGCTGTGTTGGTGAGGGCTGAAGTGTCCTGCCTTGTGGGTTGCTAAGGCACAACTGTGCTGTGATTTGCCTCCATGCACACTGTAGCGCCTACTGCCTAGTGCACTTGCTACCTAACTTGGCAGGTGAGTTTGGGTAGCTCTCAAGCCATGCATTGTGACAATGCTCAATCAAAGGAAGAGATCAAGTGAAAAATCTGCATGACAAATCGTGCAATGTGAGAGTTTCAGGCACTGACCCTTTGGTTGTTGATGTCTTCAAGGGTCTGCAGATCTGTACGGTTGGCCCGGGTCACTGCAGACCCAGCAAGCCATGACAATGGCTTTCCATTCACCTCATTAATCAGAGATGCCAGAGGAACAGTTCCGAGTTGGCTCTGCACCACAACAGGCAGCTGCTCACAGCCATTGCAGCAGATAAACCCCGCTGTGCAAGCTAAGCAAGTGCTGCATATTCTGCCAGGCAGAACATCAAAAGCTAGCATTCTTCTGCTATGTATGCAGTTATTGCGCTCTGTGGGCCTTGACATCACGCAGTGCTTCATTGCTCTCAAGCTATACCAGCAGCAACAAATGAAAGCTTGAACCAGAAGACACAAGAGAAAGCAAGGCGCTATACGCTCTACCTGTAGACAGACAAACACTCCTGGACCAGCAAAGAAGACATCTACACTGCCATTCAGGCCAGCAGCTACAAACGAGTCAGGTGACGTGAACAGAGTCACAGTGAAATTGCAGCCAGTTTCAGCTGAAAGGTATGTCTGAAAGGTAGGGTAATACATCTGTTCTGTGAGTGTGACCCCATAGGTATTTGCATCGACGCCCACAGTGTATGCACACTGCCCATGGACCTGAGGCAATCGTACATCCAGTGTGTGAAGTGTGCGTGAGACTATTGCATACACAACATGATCGGGAGGAAGCTGCGCAGGGACACAGGCTTGAGAACTTGCAGCAGTGCTGAAAGTGCTGTCAGGCGCCCACCTGTCTCAACGCTGTCAGCAAGCAACAGACAAGCAATGGCCAACCCGTAAGGCACAGGTCTACACGGAGTAAGCGCGCTGGTTTCTGCATCTTGCTAACTAGGCTGTATTGCTAACGTGAGGTCCAAATATCGCATTGGAGCTGCTCACAGGTTTGGGCTGACAACGAGCAGCATCGTGTGTGTCTAGTCTTGACATTGGTCGGCTGCGCAAATTTGGCGCTGTGGGTAGAGCAAGGAAGCTCTCGACAACTGTCGACGCGACAACACTTTTGCAGAACGAAGTCCGACACCCTATGATGCATACACATTCAAGGTGGTCTTCGCGACCAGTCTGGCAACTTGCAACCGCGCTGTAACATCTGCGGACGGCCCTCTTGCCTTGCGATCAAAGCTCGATAATGGTGACCGATCTTGTCAAATTGGAACATCTCATTTGAACTCTCATATGCCTAATCAAGCATGTTGCGTAATCTTCCCTGCTGCAGTAGTAAACACGGTCACATGCAAAGCTGAAAGGCATTGCGTTGACACGTTGGAGCATTGCCTTCTCCTGAACTGGGGTTAGCCTGAAGGTGATATCTCAGTGCTCCATGTACGT
>JAABUU010005931.1_pt1 | contig 13336 bp, 10 predicted proteins | sample 5559301 | NCBI WGS metagenome assembly JAABUU01 (sample SAMN10711884, study PRJNA513360) | rock metagenome | isolation source: Antarctica rocks | place: Antarctica: Victoria Land, Richard Nunatak white | reverse complement strand
GGCGGCGGTGCTGCCACGGATCGAGCAGGCGTATCGTCGGCTCCTGGCGGACGACCGGAAGGCGGAAGCGGCGAATCGACTCGCGGACGAGGATGCCCGTGTTCTCTCGTAGGTTGGCGCATCCCGTACGGGCGGGGGTGTTGCCCGCAGTGGCCATGCCGACGCGCGTGCCCGAAACGATCGCGCCGCCGCGCCAGCCCGCGGCGGCGCGCGCGACGGCGGCCAGCGGTTGGGGTCTTCTGCCGCTGCTCTGCCTCTCCAGCGCCTCTGGCTTGCTGGTGATGTCGCTGGGGTTCACCGGCGCGCGCCTGGAAGGCTCCTGGGCACGGTGGGGCGAGCCCCTCTTCTGGCTCGGCTTGCTCGTCATCGCTGGTCTTGGCCCTCGGCATGGTCCTCTATCTGGTGAAGATCGCGCGTTACCCGACGATGTTCGCCCTCCACGACGAGTTCTTGCACTGGCGCACCGCCGACGACATCATGCGCGGCGGCGATCTCTTCGCGGCCAATCCGCTGCTCCCGGTGAGCGCGCTCTATCCGGGCCTGGAGACAATCACCGCCGGGTTGGCGAACGTGAGTGGCATGTCCCTCTTCCTGGCGGGGATCATCGTCGTCGGCGCGGCGCGCGTGCTGTTCGCGCTGGCGCTCTACCTCTTCTTCGAGCAGGTCGGGCGCTCGGCGCGGATCGCGGGGATCGCCACGGTCCTCTACATGGTCAATCCAAAGTTCATCGTCTTCGACGCGCAGTTCTCCTATGAGTCGCTCGCCCTGCCGATCACGGTCCTGTTGCTCTTCCTGCTGGTGCGGCGCTCGCGGGAGCAGGGCGCGCTGCGCCTCGGCCTCACCATCGCCGCCCTGCCGATCCTCGGCCTGCTGGTCATCACCCACCACCTGACCTCGTTCGCGGTTGTCGGCTTCCTGCTCCTCTGGTCGTTCGTCGCCCTGCTGATGCGCGTCTTGCGACCGCGCACGATCGGCGGGCCGGGCGGGATCGCGCTCCTCGGGCTCGTCCTCTGCGCCGCCTGGCTGATCTACGTCGCGACGCTCGTCGTTGGCTATCTCGCGCCGAGTATCGAAGGGTCCGTCTCCGAACTCCTCCGCGTGATCGCCGGGGAGGACGCCGGGCGGCAGCTCTTCCGCGACTCGACCGGGCAGGTCGCCCCCCTCTGGGAGCGTGCGACCGGCTTCGCCTCCACGTTGCTGATCCTCTTCGGGATGCCCTTCGGCCTCTATCAGCTCTGGCGTCGCTATCGCATGAGTCCGCTGGCGCTAGCGCTCGGCCTCGCGGCGCTCGCCTACCCGGCCAGCCTGACCTTGCGCTTCACCCAGGCGGGCGGCGAGGTCTCCGACCGCGCGGCGGGGGTCCTCTTCTTCGCGCTGGCCTTCGTGCTGGCGATCGCCATCGTCCGCCCGCGTGCCGGCGGCGGGCGGCGCATCCTGCAGCACGTCACCCTGACCGCCCTCGCCGCGCTCCTCTTCGTGGGGGAGGTGATCGTCGGTTCGGGGCCATCGTGGGCACGTCTGCCGGGCCCGTATCTCGTCGCCTCCGACGCGCGCTCGATCGAGCCGCTCGGCCTGGACGCCGCGTTCTGGACGCGCGCGCACCTCGGCCCGGACAACCGCATCGCCACCGACCGGATCAACGCGCTGCTGCTGGGCTCGTATGGGCACCAACGCACGGTGACGCACGCGGCGGATGGGATCGATATCTCCCCCCTCTTCTTCTCGCTCGGCTATGGCACCGTGCAGGAGGACATCGTCCGACGCGGCGCGATCGGTTACCTGGTCGTCGATCGGCGACTGAGCACCGCCCTCCCCGGCCTCGGCATCTCGAGGCCCCCGAGGCCGATGCGAACCATCACCTCCAGCCGATCGACCCGGCGGCGCTGGCGAAATTCGACCGCCTGAGCGACATCAGCCGGATCTATGACAGTGGCGACATCGTGATCTATGCGATTGGGGCGGGTACGCGTGAACCGTAAATATGGGATCGGGATCGCGCTGGCGGTCGTGGCGGCGCTGGTGGCGGGGCTCGCTATCGTGGGCGGCCCCGCGAGCGCCGTGGTACGCAGCCTCCTGGCGGTACCCTTCGTCCTGCTGGTGCCGGGCTACGCCGGCGTCTGCGCCATCTTCGGCACGGCGCTCGGTTTCGCCGAACGGCTCGCCATCGGCATCGGGCTGAGTCTGGCGCTCGGCGGGCTCGTGGGGTTGGTCCTGCACCTGACGCCGCTGGGCGTGCGCCCGCTCCCCTGGTTGCTGGCGCTGATCGTCGTGACCCTCGTCGCGGCGGCGATCGCGCGGCGGCGTGGCGCGTTGCCCGCTCTGCCGCGCCGGTTCGGGGCCATGGTGCCGCTGCCACAGGCGCTCATCCTGGTGCTGGCGACCCTCGTCACCTGCGCCGCGCTCGGCGTCGCGGTGGTCGGCGCACAACGCGCGCCGATGGTCGGCTTCACGCAACTATGGCTCGTCCCGAGCGCCACGCAGGGCACGGTCGATCTCGGCGTGGAAAATCACGAGAACCGGACGTTGAACGGCACGTTGGTGCTGACCCAGGGAGGCAAAGAGTTGCAGCGGTGGTCCGATCTGGCGGTGGCGGATGGCGCGACCTGGGAACGCACCCTGCCGCTCTCGGTCACCGCTGGCAGCGGGCCGATCGAGGCGACGCTCTATCAGAACGATGACCCCACGGCGATCTATCGGCGTGTGCAATTGTCGCCCGATGGCCGATAGCGAGGGGCGAAACCGGTGAGCAAGGTCGATACGACGCTACCAACAACTGAAGGCCATGCCGTCCGCGAGGCTGGCGGTATCGCGCGGCTCGTGGCGCGCCTGCGGGAGGGCGCGAACCTCTCCCTCCTGACCAGCGCCAGTTCGCTGATCGGGACGACGGCGATCACCTCGATCCTCGGCTTCGCCTACTGGTGGCTGGCGGCGCGGCAGTTCCCCGCGCAGGCGGTGGGCCTGGCGAGCGCCTCCATCTCGGCGATGCTCCTCCTCGGCACGCTCGGCGATGCTCCTCCTGGGCACCCTCGGCGCGCTCGGCTTCGGGACATTGCTGATCAGGGAGTTGCCTCGTCGCCGCGATCAGGCGTTCCCCTTCGTGCTCGCCGCGCTCACCGTGACCGCTGCCGCAGGGGCGGTGCTGGGCGGGGCCTTCGCCTGTATCGTCCCGTTCCTTTCGACGGAATTCGCGCCGCTGTCCGCCAGTCCCTGGACGGTGATCCTCTTCGCGGTGGGGGTCGGCCTGACCTCGGCCACGATCGTCCTCGATCAGGCACTCCTCGGTATCCTGCGCGGTGGGAAACAGTTCTGGCGCAACGCCCTCTTCTCCGCGACCAAGCTCCTCGCGCTCGGCGCGCTCGGCTTCTGGTCGACCGACCGGCAGGCGCTCGCGATCTACGCGACCTGGATCCTCGGCAATGCCCTCTCGCTGGCCTGGGTCGCCCTCGGGACCCTGGCGGCGCGGCGGAGTTGGCGTGCCTATGTCCCGCGCGTACGGGTGCTCTGGTCGTTCCGGCGGGCGGCGCTCGGCCATCATCTCCTCAATCTGGCGCTCCAGGGCACCTCGTTCGCGACCCCGCTGATCGTCACCGCCGTGGTCTCCGCGACGGCGAACGCCTACTTCTATGCCGCCTGGACGATGGCCGGATTCGTCTACGCCGGGCCGATGGCGCTCGCCGTCTCGCTCTATGCGGTCGGCTCCAACGCGCCCGAGGCGATCGCGCAGCGGATGCGGTTCACCTTCGGCCTGGCGCTCCTCGGCGGGATCGCCGCGAATGTGGTCGTCTTCTTCGCGACCGACCCGCTCCTGCATCTCTTCGGGGCGGACTACGCGGCGAATGCGGGCACGGCGTTGCGCCTCCTCGGCCTGGGGGTCTTCCCGATCATCATCAAAGACAACTACGTCACCCTCCGACGGATCGAAGGGCGGGTGCGCGGCGCGGCGGGGCTGGTCGCCATCGGTGGGCTGCTCGAACTGGGCTGTGCCGCGAGCGGTGCCGTGCGCGGTGGGGTGCAGGGGGTGGCGCTCGGGTTGCTGATCGGCCTCTGCCTCGAAGCGCTGTTATTCATCCCCACCCTCTACCGTTTCCTGCGTCTCCGCCAACCGTCCGCGACTATCGCGGTCGAGCAGGTTATATCGTGACGAGCAGGGAGAGCGCCCGATCGCTTGCTCATCGTGTTCGTGCTGATGAGCCATACCGACGAAGGGAAGCCATGTCATTACGTTTTGTTGGGGCTGCATTAGGTGACCCGTATAACCCGCACAGCGTCTCTGGGGTGCCGCGCCACCTCTTCGATGCCCTCGAGCGGCGCTATCCGATGGCCGGGCGCATCAACGCCGCGCTGGCCCCCTGGCAGCACTACTCGGTCGCGCTCGCCACCTTCCACCCTTCGCGCGGGCGCTGGCGGGAGCGCTTCTGGAAGAACGAACTCGCGTTCCAACTCCAGACACGGAATGGCCGCGCCGGCCTGGCACAAATTCGCACGCCATACGATGTCGTCTTCCAGGTGCATGCGCTCTTCCGCACCACCGCTGCGCCCTACATCGTCTACGTCGATAACACGCACCGACAGACCCTGGCGGGCTGGCCGATCTGGAACCCGCTCCGAGGTCGGGCGCTGGATCGCTGGCTCGCCGATGAACAGGCGATCTACGAGCGGGCGACCCACCTCTTCACGATGGGCGAACCAGCGGCTGAATCATTGCGCGCCGCGTATGGCATCCCCGCCGAGCGGGTGACGAATGTCGGGGGCGGGGCAAATTTCACCACCCTGCCGCTCCTCGTCGAGACGGTGCGCGAGCCAACCATCCTTTTCGTCGGGAAGGATTGGCGACGCAAGGGCGGGGATGTGCTGATCGAGGCGTTCCGCATCGTACGAGCGCACTTCCCCGGCGCGCGGCTCCAGATCGTCGGGACCACCGAGGCACCGCGCGGGCCGGGGATCGAGGTTTTCGGGCGGGTCACGGATCGGCATCAGCTCGCCGATCTGTATGCTCACGCGAGTATCTCCTGTCTCCCCTCACACTTCGACCCGTTCCCGCTGGTGCTGATGGAGGCGATGGCCTTCGGCCTGCCGTGTGTGGCGAGCGCGGTCTGCGGTATCCCCGAGATCGTTGTCGATGGTGAAACCGGCGTATTGGTGCCACCCGATGACGCGCACCGCCTCGCCACCGCCCTGCTGCGCCTGTTAACCCGGCCAGAGGAGGCGTCCGCAATGGGCGAGGCCGGGCGGGCGCGGATCGAGCGGCAGCTGAGTTGGGACCGTGTCGTCGATCGCATGGCCCCGGTGCTCGATAAACTCGCGCTGGTGCCAGGGGCGCGGTGCTCGGTGGACCCGCGTTTGCATACGAAGATGAGCATCTGATGGCGCGGCGGACGATCGCGATAGCGGCGGTGGAGGGCGGCATGGCAACGCGGGTGGGCAGGGCGACGAGCGTGGGCTTTCTCTTGGCGATGTTCCTGTTGCCGAATGGGGCACTGGCGGCACCACCGGTATCGACCGTATCGACCGCGCCGTACTACTTCCCGACGACCGGGCATTACCTCAGCGGGCGGTTCCGGCAATACTGGGAGGGCAATGGTGGCCTGTACGTCTTCGGCTTGCCGCTCACCTCGGTCTACGATGAGACGGCGGCGGATGGCAAGGTCTACAAGACGCAGTATTTCGAGCGCGCACGCTTCGAGTACCACCCGCAGAACGCGCAGCCCTACGACGTGCTGCTGACGCTGATCGGCACCGAGATCACCGCCCAACGTCAGGCGGAGCCCCCCTTCGCGCCGACCCCCGCGCGCGACGATTTCGGCTATCGCTACGCGGCGGTGACGCAGCACAATCTGCACGGCGGTTTCCTCGACTTCTGGCAACGCTACGGCGGTGTGCAGACGTTCGGTTATCCCCTCTCCGAGGAGTTCCCCGAGGTGAGCGCGACGAACGGCAAGCCCTATACGGTGCAATATTTCGAGCGGACCCGCTTCGAGTATCACCCTGAATATGCCGGTAGCGACGCCGAAATCTCGCTGGGGCTCATCGGTCTGGCGCGCCTGAATCGCGTCGGTGTTCCGGGGGCGGCGCGCGCGCCGGAAACCAGCCCGCCCACCGGGAATACCATCCCCGGAGGCCGTCTCGGTCAGTAAGCACCAGCGCTAGCGGTCGATGTTTGGTCAGGGAGCACCAGCGCTAGCGGCCGGTGCAAGGAGAGGACAGAGCGTGACACTCGATCGGATCATCGCCATCATCAGCGGGCCGTGGGGCATCATCGCCACCCTGAGCCTGGTTGCGCTCCTGATCGGGCGGGAGGTCGCGGGCAGCCTAGCGGGGCGGCAGGCGATGCGCTGGCGGCGCGGCTTGACCGTCGGTGCCGCCCCGCTCCTCGCCGTCTTCGCCGTGGTGGTGACGCTACGCCTGCTCGGCCCGATCCAGGCGGTCCTCGGCGCGGCGAGCGATACGGTGCCGACGGCGACGGCGGCGATCGCCGGCGTCACGCCGACCGTTGTCGCCAACGCGACCGCCACCGCGCCACCGCCGGTGCAGGCGGTGGCGACCGCCGCGCCAAGTACAGCGGCGGCAGCCACACCGGCGGCTGTCGCCCCCACCGCCGCGATCACCCCGAGCGCCACGCCCGACGGGGCGGCGCTCGTGGCGCAGGTACGCACCACGCAGGCGGACGTACGGCGCGGCACGGTCGAGACCACGGTCGATTATGGCGGCGGCATCACCGCCGTCTCGACCGCCACCTTCGATCTCGGCGACGGTCAGCAACCCCCCCGACTGTTGCTCAGCACCACGTACAAGGGCGCGACCGGCAGCCGCATCGTCAGGCGGCTCACGATCGGGTCGCAGACCTGGCAGCGCGGGGCCGATGCGATCTGGGTGCGGCAGGCGACGGCGGATGACATCCGCGCGCAAGTGGCCGAGGTGCTGCCGCAGTTGGGCACGAACACCATCGCGGTCACCTTCATGCCCGCGCGGGTCGCCACGCTGCGCTGGTACGAGGCGACCCGCGACGCCGATGTCGCGCTCCAGGTGGACGCGGCGACCGGTGTGCCGCAGGAGGAGCGCCGCACGATCAGGTCGGGCGGTCCGACGCTCGTGGTGCGCTACATCAACTGGGATGGCCCGGTGGATATTCCGAACCTTGCCCCGTGAGGTGTGCAAGGACACGATGAGGCAGAGATCTTGCCAGCGCCCGCATGGTGCGGATATGGCCTGGTGGGACGAGACGGGAGGAACGGACGATGGTTCACTATCTGCGCGGTCTCGGTATGCTGATGTTCGTCGCGCTGCTGGTCACATTCGCGGTCCCCGCACGTGTCGTCGGCGCGGCGGAGCCCGATCCGTTGCTCCGGCTGGTGTATGCCGCGCCGAATGGCCCGGCGGTCGATATCTACGTCGATGGGCAGCGTAAGACGACGGCGAGCCAGTTCGGCGAGATTACCCCGTACCTCACCGTCACCCCCGGCGCGCACCAGATCCAGGTCTTCGCCGCGAGCGCGGGGCCGGCGAGTGCGGCGCTGCTCGACACGCAGGCGACCTTCCAGCCCGGCCAGGCGTATAGCGTCCTCGCCACCGATCGGGTCGAGCAGATGTCGGCGGTGGTGCTGAACGACGCGCTCACCATCGAACCCGGCGCGAGCGCGTACGTGCGCCTGGTCCACCTCTCTCCCGACGCGCCACCGGTGGCGGACGTGGCGGTGACGGGTGGGGCGACCGTCGCCAGCAATCTGCCGTTCAAGGGCGCGACCGCCTACCTGCCGGTCGCGCCGGGCACCTATCGCTTCGATGTGCGCCCGGCAGGGGCGGCGGTGACGCTGGCGACGACGGCCCCGCTGACCCTCGCGGCGGGACAGATCTACACCGTCTTCGTCATGGGCCAGCTCGCCGACAACACTTTCCAGGCGATCATCACGCCCGACAACGCGCGCAGCGGCGGGGTCGGCGGCGTTCCCTCCACCGGCGGCGGCGGCATGGCTACCACCGGCATCGCCTCGGACGTGTCGCTCGCTGGCCTGCCCCTGGCGGCGCTCGGCGTCTGTCTCCTCGGTGCCGTGGCCTGGAGGAGGCGTGTCGCCAACGCTTCGCGTCTCCTCTAGTGCAGGGGGCGACCCTGACACTCCTCGCCGCACGTTTTACCACTTAAGGGACGTATACCGCACCCTGATCACGAACAGCATCGACTTAGCTCGACAATGCCTAACCAACAGCTTTGTCGAATCACCATCTGGGTCTATCCCAGGGGGGCCGAGCGCGGCACAACCGGGTTCGGCCCCTTGGGATTTACCCGGTTTTGTCCTCAATAATCGTTCGCGGCCTAGCTGATCAGGGGGCGCTGATGGCCCTACCGTGTATCGGCCCCTGCGATCGATCGGCCACGGTAGCGGAGGAGCCCGAGGGGGACTTGCCCCTCTCCCGGTCGAGACCATGCGTGCAGGTCACGGATACGAGAAAGGGAGGAATGCTATGGATGTTATCGCCTCGCCTGTGCAGGTGGACATGCCCATCGATCGCCGCCCCACACGGATGCCGCCGTTACGATTTGTCGGCATCTCGCGCGGGAATCCCCACAGCCCGCACGACACCTCCGGGGTACCGCGCAGCCTCTTCAACGCGCTTGGGCGACACCATACGCTGGTCGACCGCTTGGACACCCGGTTGCCGCGCTGGCAGCAGGCGCTCGTGGCGCTCGCCACCTTCCACCCGCGGCGTGCGCGCTGGATCGAGCGCTACTTCAAGAACCTCCTCGCCTTCGATCTGGTCTCCCGACGAACGCGCATCAAGCTTGGCACCGTTGCCGGACCGTATGATCTGGTCCTGCAATTCAGCGGCCTCTTCCACACGCAGGGTGTGCCCTACATGCTCTACTTGGATAACACGTATCGCGATTCTGCCCTGGGATGGCCGGACTGGAATCCGCTGCGCGGACAGCGTCTGGCGCGCTGGTATATCCGGGAACGCGCCTTGTATCGAGGCGCGGTTCATATCTTCGTGATGGGGCACTACGTGGCGCAGACGTTGAGCAGCTTCTACGCTATCCCGGCCGAGCGGATCAGCGTCGTGGGCGGCGGGGTCAACACCGACGTGGCGACCGCGCGGGCCGGGTCGGGGGAGGACCGTGCGCCGACCATCCTCTTCGTCGGGAAAGAATTCGCGCGGAAAGGGTGCGACACCCTGATCGCGGCTTTCCGCGCGGTCCGCGCGCAGCACCCTGCGGCACGACTGCAAATTGTCGGCCCCGTCGTGCCCGTCGAGGCGGGAATCGAATCGATCGGACGCATCGAGGACCAGCGCCAACTCGCGCAACTGTATGCGGAGGCCACGGTCTTCTGCTTGCCCTCCCGCTTCGATCCGTTCCCGGGCGCGCTTATCGAGGCGATGGCCCACGGACTGCCTTGTGTGAGCACCACGGTGTGTGGTATCCCGGAGATCGTCAGCGACGGCGCGACTGGCTTGCTCGTCCCGCCGGACGATCCCGAGCTCCTCGCCGGAGCACTCCTGCGGTTGCTCGACGATCCTGCGTATGCGGCCCGCCTCGGGGCGGCGGGTCGCCGCCGCACTGAAGAGCATCTAAACTGGGACCGCGTGATCGGGCGTATGGGTCCAGTGCTCAGGCAGTACGGTGCCGCCATCCACGGCTCTCCCCCGAGCTGTAGCTGACCACGGGTGCTCGTTCGGAGGCTGAAATGGGTGAGGACGAGGTGAGGGCAACGGCAGGTGTTGTCAACTTGGGAGCGGGCTTGCCGGAGTGTGATACCGGGCGCATGAATGATACTACCGCGCCGCCAGACCACGCCGGTTCCCGGTTCCCGCCGGAGATCATCGCGCACGCTATCTGATGGACCAGCTCGCCGATAACACCTTCCGGGCGTTCAGCACCCCGATAACGCGCGCAGCGGCGGAGTCGGCGGCGTCCCTTCCACCGGCGGCGGCATGGCTGCCAGCAGCACCGCCCCTGGCGTGTCGATCGATGACCTGGCCCTCGCGGCGCTGGGTGCCTGTCCGATCTGCACCGTCATCTGGCAGCGTCGCTGCATCGCCGCTTCGCGCGCTCTAGCGCAGGAGCCGGACCTCGTACGCAGCCAGGGTGATGACGGTGCCGTTCACGCTGACGGTGAGCGGCGTGTCGCGCTTGTTGATGAGCAGCGCGACCGTATCCTGGGCCAGCACCTCCACATCGCTCGCGGAGGACGTGGTGGCGTAGAGGCGGGTGCCAGGACCGAAATACTGGTGGAAGGCGAGATAGACGGCGTAGTTCGGGTAGGGTTGCCCGCCATCGGCCTTCGCGACCGGGCTGAGCAAACTCTCGATGTTCGCATTGCCGCCGATGTCGCCGAAGTACTGATTGCCGAGCGGCCCCCAGCGCAGGGAGACCGACGCCCCGCCGAGCAGCTCGTGGTAGAGGTTCGAGGCGGCCCCCGCCGCCTGGAACGCATCCGAGGCGTAGGTCGCTTCACGTCCCTCGTTGGGGTCGAGATAATCTTCCGACCACCAGAGCGGCAGGACGGTGCGCGCGCGGATCTGGCGGGTCATCGCCTCGTAGCGGGAGGTGATCGCCAGGAGTTGCGCCGGTTGCGGGGCGGGGCCGTCGTAGGGGGTCACGAAGTGCGAGAGCGCGCCATCGAGGCAGACGAAATCGGCTCCGTGCGCGTTCCGCAGCCACGAGTCGAAGAGGTCGAGTTCCCACTGCCCTAACGGGGCAGCGGGGTTGCCGCTATTGCCGGTGAGGGTGAGGTAGAAGCCGCCGACCTGGATGCCCGGATCGACGCCCTTCAGCGCGTCGTACACCGTGTTGTAGAACGGGGTGTACTCCGTGTAGGGGAAGGCAAATCCCTTCATCTCGTTCCATACCTGGTAATACTTCACGTCCGGGTAACGCCGGGCGATCTGGCGCGCGAGTTCGGCGAAGTCGTTGTAATGCGCGGGCGTCGGGGGATAGAAGGGGTTGTAGCGCGGTTCGCCGGTCAGGTTCGGCTGAGGCGCATTCGTCATCCAGTCCGGTGCCATCGCCAGGGTGAGGACCGGCGTCGTGCCCATCGAGCGCATGCTCGCCATGTACGCGTCGAGATCGGTCCAGTCGTAGACACCCGGGGCCGGATTGGGGTTGCGCGCGCCCCAGCCATAGATGTGGCGATTCTGATAGACCGTCGCGGCGCTCAGGGAGTTCTTGGCCCTGGCGATCGCGGTCGGATCGCCCTGGGTGCCCAGCCCTTCCTTCGTGTGCGTCACGCCGGTCGATAATTGACTGACCCCGACGGCACGAGAGCGATCGATCGTGATCGTCACATCGGGGGTCGCCGTCGGCGTCGCGGGAACGGTCGTGGGCATTCGTATGGCGGTCGGTGTCGGGGCGGCGATCGCGGTCGGCGTCGGCGCGATGGGTGGGGAGGCAGGCGTCGGGCTCGGCGTGGCCGGAACCCCGCCCAGTTCCACACTTGCCAGCGAACTGCCGTGCCCGCCGAAGTAGCTATCGAGTGCCTGCCAGAGGGCGCGCGCGAACCAAGCGCGTGAGGCCGGGCGGTCCCAGGTGTTCCACCTCGCGCCGACGCTCGTATCGGGTGGGAGGGCGGCGTAATGGACGTAGGTGGCGAGATCGCCCCGATGCCCCGACGAGGCCGGGAGATTCGGGAAGAGCGCGCCGTTGTCGGGCTGCGCCTGCCAGTACCCCTTCGCGATCATCGCGCGGGTGATAAGGCTGATCGTCTGTGCCTGCACAACCGCCTCGGTCGGGTGGAACGCGCCATCGTCGTAGCCACGGGCGACATTGTAATGCGCCAGCGTGCCGATGTTCCGCCAGAGGTCGGCGTCGACCCGTTCCTGGTCGGTGAAGGGATTGCCGAAAGCTGCTTCGTCCCATCCGAGCGCCCGACTGATCAAGCCCGCCGCCTGGGCGCGCATCACCGGATCATCCGGCCCGAAACGCCCATCACCATAGCCTCGGATGACTCCTCGCGCGGCGAGTTGCGCGACCGCATCGGCGGTAGGACTCCCGGAGGCGACATCATTGAAATGTGGGCGACTCGCGCCGCCGACACTGACCGTGTGATCGCGATCCATCGTCAGGTTCAGCGGATTCGCCCAGCCCCAGAACCGCCCATCAACGGTCCAACCGAGCGCGAGTGTCTCTGCTGAGAGGGTCGCGGCGAGCGGCACCACCGCGCCAGCGCCGTAGCTGCCGGACGCTGGTGTGGCTGCGATAGTGCCGCCTCCCGCGGTCGTGATCGTGAGTGTATAGGCCGATGTCGTTGCGGCGACGGTGATGGCAGAAGGAAATGCCTGGATAGCAATGGCCAGCGCTAACAACAGTACAGCGCAGATAAACAGCGCGCGCGAGGCGGTCGTCCGGCGTGTAAGCATCCCTTCCCACCTCATTGATAGCGCGTGCCATGCCCCATCGCGGCGCGTGCCGCCCTGCTATGCGCCACATGTGGTGGGCAATAGCGTGATGAGCACCGCCCTGTACGGGTCAGCAGGGCGAGCGGACACTGGCTTTCGACACGCTGAAGCATGGCAATACAGTGCGTGGTGTCTCTTTTCAGTGTAGGGAAAAGAAGAGCGGAAGGGAATGCGCTATTCGTTCGGAGAAAGCGCGGACAAAGGTGCCAGTACAGCGGTCCTGATCGGTCGGGGGGGATATACCGCAATGCCGTCAAGGACGGCGCAGCGAAAGGCCGGTGACTCGCCGCTGCGTGGGTCGCTGAGGGCGAGGTAGCGTACGTTGCGGTCCGCGCGGGGGTCTGCCGTTCGGTGAAAACCGGACGTGACGGATGCCCCGCGCGTGGTACGATGATGCTGCAGGGGATGGAGGGGCAGGGTCTATTCAAGTTCAGGGAGCGGCGGGGGGACCCCGACTGGATCAGGCCCGCCGTCCGGCTGCGCGCGGTCGGTCGGTCCGGTACTGCCGCGCGCGTGTTGTCCCGCGACACGGATCGCGCACACCGGACCAGCGCTGCGGGCCGGTGACGGTGACCGCGATCGACTTTGCATAGACCCTGGCGAGAAGGGGTGGCGCAGGGCTTGTTGGCGGCGACGGATTGCTGCGGCTCGGGATCACGACAAGGTACGGACGCGGCCTCGCCCGCATGGGGATCGTCGATCCCCGGCGTATCCGTACCCTTCTCATACAGTTAGGACTTACGCAGTTGAGCACGAATCAGGCGTGGTTTCGGCTTGAAACCACGTTCAACTGCGTAAGTCCTAACAGTTTCTAATCCTACGGTTGCACTTGGCTGGCCGGTCGCGCATCATGGCGGGCGAGGAGGAGGGGCATGATGGCAACGACCGTGGAGCAGCGGCTGGTGCAGGAGTGGGCCGGGGAGTTGGCTGGGCGGCACGCGCGGCTGGG
>JAABUU010005930.1_pt1 | contig 13343 bp, 22 predicted proteins | sample 5559301 | NCBI WGS metagenome assembly JAABUU01 (sample SAMN10711884, study PRJNA513360) | rock metagenome | isolation source: Antarctica rocks | place: Antarctica: Victoria Land, Richard Nunatak white | reverse complement strand
CCTATATCCCCATAAGGGAGCAATATGCCTGTTAGCTGGGGCAGCATTGGTGGCTGCAGATGCTTTGCAAATGCTCACAGTGTCAACCTTCCAACACTCTCAGACGATGCTTATGATGTCTGACGAGGTGACAGACATCATAAGATGATGCTTATGATGTCTGTCACCTCATCAGACATCGTGGGTATGGCGTGGAAGGGCTGGCACTGCGATTTGCTGCAGGACAACACTGAATCAGCCAAACAGCAAGTCAATCCCCTTTTCATGCTGAACTGGTTTGTGCGCTGACAGAGTAGTCTTGGTGTACTGCAGGTGATTGCTGAGCCAGGTCGCTATTTTGCAGAGGCATGCTGCACCTTTGCCTGCATGGTGTTTGGCATCAGGGCACAGAAGCTGCTGAATGGGGAGCAGGGCTATGACTACTGGATCACAGATGGCCTGTATGGCTCCATGAACAGTGTGATGTATGACCATGCCACACTGACAACCAGGCCACTCACTGCCGCCTGGTCAGGAAACGAATCAGAAGTTGCCACAGAGCAATGGACTGCCTCAGAGCAGCTTTACAAGTCCACTGTGTTCGGACCCACATGCGATGGTCTGGATACTGTGTTGACCAATTACAGCCTGCCAAAGCTTTGCAATGGTGACTGGCTGGTGTTCCCCAACATGGGCGCCTACACCCTTTCTGGTGCTTCCAACTTTAATGGTATCAACAGCACAGATGTGAAGATGTTCTACCTTTGGTCACAGCGCAGCGTCTAGGCTATGAAGACCCTCAGAGCACCGTCTGTATAGATCTAGACGCCTTGTGCCGTTAGAGCTGTTTTGCAAGTAGTGCATCAGTTCCAAGTTTAGTAAAGTGTGATGGTGTTGCTGTGTTTCAAGGCTGGATACTGACCTGACAATTTCATGCAAAAATTGAGTATTTGAGGAAGTTTTTCAAATAGTATCTCTACATTGGAGATGTTTATAAACAGATTGCACGCCTGTAAGCATTGTTTCATGTAGTTGCAATATGATGTACAAACGCTCATTGCACAGAAGAGCGTAACATTCAAATCTTTGATCATAAAGACATCGTGCGCTCAGGTTTGGGCATTTATCGGACTCTACTTTTCTCCCCTGGTTGTTGAATACCTGAGCCCTGAGATTGGATGATGTTATAGTTTCACAGCATATGCCTGACTACCGTAGTATTGCGACATTGATGTGCGCATCTGTTGACCTTGCAGGAATGAGTGAGCATACGTCTTGTATGTTCGACTTTGACGCAGACACCAACAACACAATCTTTGTGCTCTGCACAAGTCTGCCTGTCTGGAGGCCTACAGTGTCATCATTGAGCAATACAAGGCAGTGCACAGCAGTCTGAGCTCACAGTACTTTACATGCCACTGAACAACACCACCAGACACAGCTGGCAATCGCGGATTCATTCAACAACAAAATAAGTAATAAAAGTCCTGCCCTGGCCTCAAGCTCAGCTACGCACAAATATGTACACACTCAACAGCAGCACACAACAGATTTCATTTGCCCCTGCCCCGCCCAGCACCGCGCCCCCCACTAGCACAACCCCCGCTACCTCTCCCCCTACCAGTGCTAGACCCACTAGCTTTGGCTGTGCTGGCCCCACTGGCTTTGCCACCACTCTTTTTCTTAGCCTGCGTTTGAGAACAGTTAGTGACCTGAAAGCTGAGAAGAAGACAGCATGCTACAAAGAACTGCCATTGATACATTCACCTACAGTACACCTCCCCTGAATACATTGGACGCGCTCTAGATCCTTGGGCGACTATGCAGATCTTTGTACACATTTGTAAGCCTTGCAAGTTTGTTGAGTGCTGTGACTCAAGGTAGCTTCTGTGCACACAATGAGGCGTAGTACAACGACGTGACAGTACATTGATCATGCAGAGCGTGCAGCCTGCTGCAGTTGCAACACACCAGGGGCATACCTTGGGATCAACTTTGGCCTCAAATGTGACCCCTCTCTTTGCAAGCTGCTTCTGTTTCTTAGCCAGAACAGCTGGGTCAGCCTCCTCCTCTTCTTCCTCCTGGTCTGCAGCTGCTTCCTGACTCTCCTGCTGTGCAGTGTCTGGCTCCATTTCAGGATCCAATGGGTCACCTGAACGCCACCAGCAACAGTGCTTCCACAACACTATGGAAAATTGTCTTTGATGTTGATCTGTCAAAACAACACACACACACACACACACACACACACACACACACACACATTCAAGTGTGCGTGCCATGGTGCGACAGCAACATGTGACTGTGCTGGGACTCAACTGCTTGATGTAAGGAATCTTCATAACACCGCAAGCAGCATTATTGCATGCTCAGTGGCATGTGATGACCGTGGAACAAATTCTGCTCAAATTGCAAAGCTGCATAGGCTGCAACATTATGTATGATGAAGCAATGCAACAGTCAGAAAAGCGTCACTAGTACATAAGGAAGCATCTGAGCGTAACTGAGTGTGAGATTGTTGCTGCTGCATAAAACATGAAGCATGCGCACATCAGCTGCTGTGAAGCTTACTCATGTTGTCATCCGCAGCAGCAGCACCCTTCTTGCCCTTCTTCTTTTTCGTGAATCCGGCCACCTCTGTATTGGTGCGAGGCCTCACCAGGTTCTTGTTGAACTCCCTGCACAACATCTGTGTCCCCTCAGAACTCGTCACACCTCATATACGATTATGCATCAGCTATATGCATGTCTTTACCAAAGTAGCAATAGAGACGGGAGAAGCGTTTTCCAAGAAGTGGGTAGGGAAAGCAAAATACTGATGACCAGCCAAAAAAGGACACTTGGACACTGATTTGACGTAGACTTGACCCTGGCACAGCAAGGCAGATCCTTGAACAAGAGTAGGCATGCACACATATGGCAGCCATGCCCAAAGGGAAGGTAGGACTTCCTATCAAGGATTGCTTGCTGGGTAGCTCATGCCTCTCGAACCTCAAAAGGTGTGAATGTCACCAGATGCAAACTAGAGGAGACCTATCCACATCTGACGTGCTGCTCAGGACTGCGTACTCTTTCTTGAATCAGTCTGGCAACTTGGTCTGAGAGATGCATTTGGCATTCGCATTATACTGTGTCAGGCAAAAACAAGGATATACCTGGTGAAGGCAGACTTGACTTGGGTGGGCACCGCCTTCATGGGATCCTCTCCCCAAGAGGATTTTGTCTTCCACTTGGTCACATCCAGCACATAATCCAGATCATCCCTGGCAATGCAGTAAGCATGCATCTGTCCAATCACTGGCTCAATGCCCTCCTTCTCTTGGAGGGCCAGGGGGGCGGTCAGGGTCTGACGCAGGGTGGGTAAATAGAACAGGCGCAGGGAGGTGCGGTCGCTGTGCATGTTGCCACTGCTGAGCATGCGTGTGTGCAGCTCACCCAGGAGGCGCCGCTGCTTGCCTGATGATGAGTTGCTGCCCATCCATGCCGTGAACCTGCAGTCGAATCCAGAGCGTTCAACACTAGAGTGAGGGATGCAGTGCACATCTGGCAGTGTTCAGCACTGGGGTGGGGGTTGCAGTGCACATCTGGGTGTTGTAACTCCCCCTGTGAGGGGGGGGGGGGATGTATGTGTCTCAACTGGCAGGGAGAGAAGGGGGTTCAAGGGGAGAGGCAAGCAGCTTATCAGGTGTCAAGGTCCGCTTGCAATCAGGGAGAGTGTACAGGCATAGTTGTTCCAGATGACACACACCATGACCTCAATTGTACTGATGAGGAAGCTCACGGCGTGAAAAGATCTTCAACGCAGAGCAAGATTACAGTGAGACAGACCAGGCAAAAGCTGTAGAATGTTGGGTTGGGCAGTTGTGACTGTCTGGCTGAGGGGCTTACAATCCAAGGCAAAAACACAAGCACAGAATTAGAACCATGTAAGGCACATATCAGCGTACCTGGGGAAGTTCATTTCACCAGGGAAGAGGCCGAAGGTCTCCCGACTGCCTCTCATGTAGGCTGCAGGGAAGACGCTGCCCACCACGGCTGCAAAGGGCATCAGGCTCCAAGACTGGTACTGCCTCACCCGCCTGTTCACTATGTCCCCTGCTGAGAAAGCATCTGCTGCTTTGGCAATGATCTGCATCACGCAGCTCATGTTCAGCAACGGCAGCCAGGCTGTACGACAGGTGTTGCATCACCTGTCCGTGGAGTGTGTGCTCTAGCAGGAGGTGAATGCTGCCTTTGCAATGAGCTGCAATGTCCATCATTCAATGCAGCAGGATGCAGAGCAAGAAGTGGCAAGCTGGAACCATTTGCTGTGCTGTTTGCTGACATCCCTCATTGTGTGCAAGAAAGAGCTCTTGGAAGACACAGGCGTGAGCACACTTTTGGCCGGCACTCCATTGTGAGTTCTCAGCAGATCCGGTACAGTGAGGATCGTGCAAGTTTCAGAGCCACATGGCAAGCGCAATGTGCAGTAAAGGGTCATGCCGCTTTCACCGCCATATGGCAAGCAAGGTGTACAATAAGTGGGTCCAAACATGGTGGAGGCCTGGACTCACCTGCATCCGCATCTGGTCATTGGTGGCAACGACGGGCCTGTGATTGAGGTAGTTCTCCTGTATGAGCAGGGGGACCAGGTCCATGTCTTGAAAGACCAGGTCAGACTGAGTGCCCAGGCTGAGATGCTGAGCCTCCATCGACAGCAGCTTGCGTGCTGCTTCGAAGGGGCTCATCTCAAAATCCTTGCTGGTACCCATCTTGTTCTGCAGCACAAGGGGGGGTTTGTTGTGAGCGCTATTCTCTGCTGATAACAGCAACAGCAAACATTTTGCTGTCTGCCAGCTGAGTGCTACCAAACTAGGATGTGCAAATCTGATACAAGCCAAGGGTTTGTCAGGGAGACGAAGCCAGACAGCACATATGATTTGTGACAACGTCCAGCATTCCTGGCAAGAAGCGTTGCACCTCTGCATGCTTGCACCTTAGCAGAGTAATAATAATAATAATAATAATAATAATAATTAAAACGCTTTCCAGCTCATGATGAGCTAGGTACTTAGCAGAGTCCTCAATGCTATGTGATAACTAACCAATGGTGTCAAACAAGCAGGTTACAAAATGTCCTGATAGCATCCACAGACAAGACTTGGCATGTGTCATCTGTTGCTGAGGAGTTGACATACCTTGACCTCATCGTAAGAGAGGGCTCGACTACTGAGTCGCACCATTTGGAGCTGACCTAGGATGAGCCTGATGTCTGAGTTGGCGCCCTCCACCAAAGCCTCTAGGGTTGACTCATTCACCTGCAGGCCCTCCCTCTGGCAGATCTGCATCATCCGTTTTGATATCTGCTGCCTCGTGGGCTTCCTGCGCAAGCACGTTGACACAACTGAGTAAATGGTTGCCAATGATTGGTGTCAAAGGTTGTGGTTGTGGAGTGACCTCATATGTTGCAGGCTCTCCTTATGGCAGACCTGCGTCATGCTGATTGATGTCTGCTGCCTGGGGCTTCCTGCACGCCAACAACCCTGGGTCAACAGGTGCCGCGGATTGATTTTGGTGCGTATGAGTATGAATTGACCTTGTTCACTTTTGGGCCCGCCTTCTGGCAGACCACGCATAGCGAATATTGATATCTGCTGCCCTGGCAGCTTCCTGCAAGTAACACACATTACGAACAACGAGTCGGGTTTTGTAACTTAGAGTGCTTGAGGCTAGCACATGCTGCATGCTGTCCTGTGTAGCAGACAGGCATTGCAATACTTCGTGCATCTTGTACATGCATACCTGCGGTGGTGTGGCATGACATACTATGCATATGCAACACCTTACCTCTAAAAACCATCAAGCTGACTCAGACCGCCTCTATGAATCTGACCAATGTAGATCTTGCGATCATAAGGAAAAGCTGCTAGAGGCATTTGTGGCTTACCTGTAATCAAGCTCGATGGTGTGGTTGCGCAAGGAGCGCAGCTTCTGGTTGTACTTGTCATTGCAGATGCAGATGATGGGCACCTTGCTGCGGTGGATAGACTGGATCAGCTCTGAGACGCCACCTCGGTCACCCCCTGACATCCCGTCTACCTCGTCCATGATCAAGCAAATCTGCATCAGTGACACTTACCTCAATTGTACACGGCCTGAGATGCAGCTTCCTTGCTGTACAGTCAGCAGAGTATACCATGCCGTGGTTTGCTGGCTGAAGAGTGCTTGGAGGATGACAAGCGCCTGCCATGCTCAGAGCATGTGCCGTGTTTGTATCACCCATGACGGTTGATGTGCTGGGGCACCTCATGCATCACGGAAGCCTTGCAGCCAGCCAGACCGCTGTATCTGTTGCTGAAAGCTCATTTATGACTAAGTACATTGTGATACAGACAGGACAGGTAAGTGTGTTTCCAACTGTGATCAGCATACTCATACTTGTGGTCAGCATCCCCATAAGTCAGGTCAGCATATCTGCAAGTACATACTTGCCTGATGAGACGGTGCAGTGCAGCTCATGCTATGCAATGCAGGGAAAGACCATGCAAGAGTCCGATATGGAGTGAGCAATGCCTGTGGGCTCACCTTCTTGGGTTTGTGATCTGCACCCATGCCAATGGCTGTGTTGGTGGCCAGCTCCTTGATGCTGTTAGCCAGCTTGGCCGCCACACCCTTCAGTGCGCTGTTATCTGCCTTGTTGCGAGTGTCACTGGCATTCACCTCCACTGGAGTGAACCCCAGCTCCCTGTGACACACTACAATTTTGCTTAGCATGGCTGCATTGCCAACTTCTGTGCATGCAGACCTGATCAGTTGTGCCTGCACAGTTCCTTCTGTATCTTCTGCAAGGCTGCGAGGGGTGGCATGCAGTTCAACCCATAATGTAGACCATCGACCTTGGAACGCCAACACAAAACATGGCGCTTCAGCAAAATGTGGATGTCGCATTGCAAGGGAGACTCACAGAGCAGGACAGATGCATGTGACATCATCAGAATCGGAAGCATGATGCAGTAGTGAAGCGTTACAGCAATGTGGAGATTGGGTGCAAGCAGACACATGGCTGCCAGCTGCTGCCACAAGGCACCATGCACACCTGCTGATGATGCTGGCAGAGCTGGTCTTGCCAATGCCCGGGGGCCCACTCAGCAAGATTGCCTTCTTGGACATGTCCTTGGGCTTGCCCCCACCCCGCCCCTTCGCTTCCCCCGGCTGCTCATGCTTCAGGTGTATCCGCTCCCTGTCACATAGGGGAAAAGGATGAGCTACTCCAGTCATAATATGCAAAATCTGGCTGGCAACTCAGCTTGGGTCTGTTACCAGACACCATCTGAGGCTTTATTTGTCAGACACATTGCACATCACTAACCACAGCTGCATCAATGCAGGAATTGCCAACGAGCTGTTATGAAAGTGCCAAGATTGTCAAGCTGATGCTTATCACAAAGCCACAGCCACACCCGTGCACAGTCAAACCCAGAGACAGGGTAGTTGGTCTTACCAGTCTTGCAGGAATGTACGTAGCGTGGCAACCAGGGTGCCATTGCCCACAAGCTCAGCAGAGTTCGTAGGCTTGTGCTTCTCCACCCACAGCTGCCCGCCAGCATTGGCTGCAGAGCCACCGCCCACAGCCCCTCTGCCGCTGCTGCTTGGGCCTGCTGAGGCTCCAGAAGAGCGGGCCCCTGCATGTGGCCAAAGACACTCAAGTTTTGCTTTTAAGAATGCCGGCCTGAGTGCAAGCAGAGTAACAAAATCTTGTTCTGCAAGAAGGCCTGGTGCGCTGATCAAGATCTGGCAACTCACGGACAGAATCAGCACAAGATTGGTGCACAAGGTCAGTCTCCTGAGCAGAATCAGCACAAGATTTGTGTACAATGTCGGCGTCCTGGGCAGAATCAGCACGGGGTTGGTGCACACGGCCTGTGTCATGTGCATGCAGCTGCTACCTCGCTGACATCGCACTCGTGTGCCAGCCTGAAGTTAGACTGCCCTGCTGTGCTGCAAAGACATGAGAGCAAATATTGTGAAATGTTCACAAGGCCACTCATGTCGCAAGGGCAATGCTTAATAGAGTCTAGTGCAAACAGCACACCTGAAGCTGCCACGGAGCTTGCAGACAGAGCAGCTTTCTTGGGCTGAGCCCCGTTTGCAGCAGAGCTCTTGCCAGCGTAGAAGTTGCCTGCTGGAATGGCTGCAAGCGCTGATGCTCCTTCTGCTTTCACTTCAGGCTTGGTAGCAGCAGCTGCCGTCTCAGGCGCTGCAGCAACCAGGGAGAACAAACCGTCTTCGTCAACAAGCTTTGTCCCCTTGTCTGCAGCCTGCATGTCAGTGAAAGCTGTCAGTGCTGGAACAACGATAATCCGGTTAGGTGCCAGCTTGATTGCTGACAACAGGGCTATAAATCAAACAGGCGAGGACATGCTCATGAGCAATGTGACAAACAGTGATTGACATCACAGTCTGTAGCCATCATGGCTGTCAGCAATGACACATTGTATCATAGCATGTTATGCTGAAAACAAAAGCTGTTCTGGACTCGGATTTGAACTTGAAGAACAACGGCGACTGCCAAGGCGTTCTCATATGGCGCTCTGTGGTGCAGCCATCAGCAAGCTTTGCTGCATGCTTGGCGGCACAGGCAATGTGCATGACTATTGGAAGAGGACACCTGACTGGGCAGCAGCAGGCATGAATCGCTGTGAAAACATAGCACAGGTTGTTGCAGACAGACACACACAGACAGACAGGGCTTTGGGTTACATCAAGTCATGTGACAAACTGCCAGAAGCTGACGCATGCCTGGTTAACTTTAGAGTTGCCAGAGTTCTCGCCGACCAGCAGGAAGTCAGTCTTGCCACTGACGCTCCCAGTGACTCTGCCACTGTGCCGTTTGATGTAGTCCTCAGCCTCACCGCGGTATAGGGAGTCCAGAGTGCCAGTAATGACAAAGGTCTTGCCCTTCAGGCAGTTGGGGTGACCCAGAGGCTTGTCCTGAATCACACATGCATGTATGCTCAGTACCATGTATGTGTGCATGAGCCAAGAAGTTTGATGCAGTACGAAGACCCTGCAAGGTCAGCAGGCAGTCACAGCAGAGCAAGCATTCATGCATAGGAGGAGCAACTAGTGTACAAAAGCACATGAGCATTTGCAGTCAGAGGTGCATGTGGCGCACGCACAAACAGCTTGTCTTTGTGAGCAGATTCACCCGCCAGTTATGCATGTGATCTTTGTCCTACATGCTGCTGACACATTTGTTGTGGAACCCCTGAGAGACACTTGCATGCAGGAAGGCAACAGGCTAGGCACGTGAGGGTGAGTCCGCGTACACAAACAACACGTGATGATGCCAATAGAAGGGGCAGATGCTTAACGGCAACCGCCAGGCAACATGTGGATAGCCAAGCTGTCATGATAGCGTTGAACATATAGTGCTTAGTGTATGTGGATTTCCCAGTTATTGTCTGTTGACTCCCCTGATAAGTCCCAAAGACAGAAAAAGTGAACTGATTGATACAACAGCCAAGCAGTACCTTTGTCACCAGTTGCTACCACACCAATACCTGACACAATGACAGGAAAACCATACCTTGCTGCCATGTTGAGGAGGGGGTGTGCTGTCCCCACCCTGGATGTACCCACCACCCTCCTGTTTCTCCATGACGCTGAACTTGCCTGGCACCTGAGGCAGCTTGGCAATGGCTGCTGCAACCTTCTCCATGGCCGCCACAGTTTCAGGATCATCTGCTTCTGCTGCTGCTTTAGCTGCTTTGCCCTTTGCAGGTGTCGCCTGCATTGCAGCCAACTCTGCACTCAGCAGTGTAGGAAGATGTTGCTTCAGAATGAGCCCTCTGAAAAGCTATACAGTCACGCTACATGCATGGGGATGAGGCGCACTCACAGGCTTCACAAACCCTCAGCGCAAGACTTCACGTGAATGTTACTCCACGATGCAGCAGCTACGTGCATCTGAGTGCAAACCCCTGTGCTGATTCTCAAGGCGTATTGGTATGGCCAATGCCAGCAAGTAAACACAGTGCAAAAAGAGCTTTGGCTTGTGATGCTGGCTGCAGGATGTGCTGTTGGCAGCAGTGAGCATGCAGACTGCCAACAGCCTGCTGAGTGCACAACGCAGGCCATTAATTGTCACGACAGCAGGCAGGCTGTCGTCATTGCATGCGGCAACACTGCACCTTCTTTGCTGTGGCAGGCTTTGCTGCTGCGGGCTCTGCCATTCTTGCTGGCAAATCTGGCACCTTGCGAGTGCTTCCACTCGCCTTGGAGGCTGCAGCAGGCGTGACAGTCGCTGCCTTCTTGGCTTCTGATTTTGCACCAGAAGTCACTTGTTGTGGTGCACTGCAGAGGCATGAGGTGTTGCGAGGTGCTGTCGGTGACTAAAGAGCTTTGTACAGATGGTCGGCGTGGCTTGCTGTGTTGTGTTTGCTGAAAAACAACAGACATGTCTAGCACAGTGCAAGTCAAGATGTTGCAACAGATTCAAATGTTGCTTCTTGAGATCAAAACATCGTGAATTGCAGCCATGTGGCGTGGCACGCGACAGGAGTTGTGAACCACCTTTCAATGATGGAGCAAGCGGCAACGTAGCACATGCTGCTGATCAATTTGCACGCAATTGTACAGCATCGGGTATCATTTGGCATTTATCCTGCTGCCAAAGAGTGTGTCTAGATGAAACGCTATGGTTGAGACCACAACTGGGCAGAGAGGCCATACCTGGCGCTCTTCTGCTTCTTCTTTGCAAGAGGAAGATCGTCATCGCTTTCAACATCAAGCTCAAAATCACTGTCATCAGCTTCCTTGGCAGCAGCAACATCACCCATCTGCAGCATGTATCCATGATCAGTCAGAAATCCTGGCAGCTTGAGAAGAAGCAGGGCCAGCTTCTTGCAATTTGCTACCAAGACTAGCAAAGCAGGGACCAGAAGAGATCAAGAAGGCTGCAGAGGAGATGTACCAGACTTGACCAGCAAAACAGCTTTGCCGTGTCAAAAGGAAAGATCATGCACCACATGTCAAACGGGTTGAGTGCAGTTAAACTTTGCTGCAAGAATTGTTGCTTTCACACTTGAACGCAGACAGGCATTGGTGTCAAGCTACATTGCCAGATTTTGGATTGGCTGTGTCCTGGTGACTTGCATAACAGCCAAACACACCTGGAAGTCATCATCAGAATCGTCATCAAGGACTATTGCTTTTCTGCCTTTGCCAGCTGGCTTCGCTGACTTTTGCTCAGCAGGTGAGGCTTTGGTGGCCTTTGGGGCAGCTGCTTTTGCAGCAGCAGCCTTCTCAATAGCTGCCTTGGCAGCGGCAGGCTTTGCTGGGGACTTACGCTTAGTGCCAGTTGATGCAGCACTCTCCCTGGCAGCTTTGGGAGCAGAGGCATCCTTGTCAGCAAAGTGCTTGCTGCGCTTCAATGGCAAGGTCTCCTCATCTTGAGTCAGATCTTCCACATCCTGTTGCAACACAAGCATTGATGCGCTACACTGTCCAGTATGCAATTATGTTTGTTTCAGCCACATTTTAACAGACGAAGCTTTGAGAGCCAAATATACCTTGTCTAACGCCAAGGTTGCGCTTCGCTTCGTACCTGCAATGTATATGGTCATTACTGCAACTTGAGGCTATTATGCTTTGCATGCATTGACTTGTGCTTTCATTGGCAGCACGTGCATATCACCTTTTGTTGCTTCAGGTGCTTTTGTGGTGGCCTTGGAAGCTCCACCAAAGAAGCTCCTAATGTCCTGACAGAAACGACATCTGTTCAGTATAGCATTCTGAATACACATGCGGCACAGGCAGGATACAACCACTTCTCGGGCTCGAACCTGTGGCATTTCTGTTTTGCAAGGTATTGATCTTGAATAATTCGCGTCGTACTGGTGGCAGAGGAAGAGAGACTACACAACTGCGACCGATCGGTCTGCAAAGTTGGTTGCGATGCAATGCAGCCTCAAGCGAAGTTGACAGTGCGACACCTCTTTCAGGCGGCAGATCAAGCTACAGGCTCTAGCTGACAATTCTATCTTTACTGTCGAGCTAGTCCAAGGATCGTGAGCGGCAGGGCGGTGGCGCAATTGGACTGGCAGCTCATTGCAGGCAAAATGTCGCTATAAGATACAGCCTTGTTGCGCAATGCCGTGCTCTCACCAAGATGCACTCAAATCGGACATCAGTCTTGTTCGTTTGCGAAGCCACGTGTGCAGTTGTGAATGCTTGTGACCTTTTTGTGTGACTACCCTTTTCCATTAATTGCAACATTGTTTAATCAGCCATGGTTTACAACAAGCATATACACTTTGCATATATACATATATGTCATCAGCCAAGCCATGGCTATGAATAATTCAACGTACGTGGTCAGTCGTTGCGACCATGTGGCAATCACCGACTCCTGGCTGCGTATCTCCAGTAAACTTCGAATGTGCTTGCTATTCTTAAGAATTTGGTCTCAAATCAGTCTGACCCTAGACGAGAGCATCAGCTCACAAAAAAGGTACCTGATCACTCAAAACAGCCAAACAACACCCAGAAACTTCACAGTACACACCCTGCCTACATGCAGGCACCTGGTACAGCCAGCCAGCAATGACTGTATCAAAAGTCACAGAGTATATCAGTATGTTTCAGAGTATTCATACTTGAGAGCTGAAACGCCAGAAGAGAAACAAAGGTATGTGTCAGCAGGAAGACCACACCTATTCATCTAGCCTGTGGAGTCAAATCTGACAAAAGCACACAACCATGATGGATTGTGTACAATCCATCATGGTTGAGTACACAAACACAAGGCGGACAGACATGGCATCTCCTGCCGCATTGGTAGCCAAAGTATACAATTGGCACAATGATGAATGCAATTGTATGCCTCCATGCTTGTTCTATGTCCTGAACTACACACATTCCTGATCACAAGACCAATGCGCCCTCAGCCATGAGTTCTAGCTGCAGCTGTTTACACAGGCATTGAAAAGCAAACAATGACGCCTGATGCCCTTCATCAAAGTCAAGAAGCAATACTTGCAGTAGCTGGTGAGACTTCAGCCCAACAGTATTGGGCAGGTTTGGACACTGCAGGCATAGAAAACCCAAAATTGTTACGGACAGTAGCCCATGACTTCAACGGAAACCTGCCAATGGTAGCAGCATTGCTGTTGCAGGTCAATTTCAGCATTGACACATGAGATAGCTTGTAAAGGGTATGTGCTGGTGAACATTCTGTGGAGTGATGGTGCGGGTGTATGACACAACATGTCGCCAGTTAGCGGAATGTTTAGCATCACTGAGCGCCGTGGCTTCCATCAGCTGCTGGACTGAAGGCTCATTGTGGGCTTTGCCCAGCGCCTCCAATATCTTGAGGGCTTTGT
>JAABUU010005929.1_pt1 | contig 13346 bp, 13 predicted proteins | sample 5559301 | NCBI WGS metagenome assembly JAABUU01 (sample SAMN10711884, study PRJNA513360) | rock metagenome | isolation source: Antarctica rocks | place: Antarctica: Victoria Land, Richard Nunatak white | reverse complement strand
CAAGGTCGTCCTGTTGACTGACAGGCGCTTGAGGTACTGGTCCAGCAAGGCCTGCATGAGGGGGTCTGCTGGGATGGTGCCGGCCTTCACGTCCTGTGCCACACACACTCCTCTTATGAGTGGCAGTGCCCAAACAACAGCCATGCGCACGGGCATTGCACGGCATAGCACAGCACAGCACAGCACAGCATGGCACAGCACAGCACGGCACAGCACAGCGACGCGCACGTGCACGGCACAGCACAGCAGGGCATGGCACAGCACAGCACAGCGACGCGCATGGATGCTGTAACCATGCAGAGCAGCACACAGGGAAGCCCATCACAGTACTTGTCCATCCCATACAGTTGCACGAGCTGCTGTGAGAACGGCAAAAGTGAAAAAGGGGGGCGGTCTGGCAGTCGGCGCAGGCAAGGTCCTTCCAAACTCTTTCCATGGCTAGAAACTACAGCATGACACCAGAATCCTCGTAAGCATGACAGGCATGCACTTTGCTCACAGCAGGTGAGAGCAGAACAAACCTGCAGATCCTCAAAGGTGGTGGCGAAGAACTCTCTGCCAGCTTCAGGGTCCTCCAGGTGCTTGAACACCGCCTTCACCGTGTCAATGGCTGGGGTTACACGCAGGGCAGGCGACACCTCACCGTCCAGGAAGAGGGTTAGGATGGACGGCGGCTGGCAGGCCGTGGCGGTGTTGTTCAACAGCATCTGGTAGAACTCATGGTCCTCCTTTGCAATCCTGGGGACAGCACAAACCCTGAGATGCTGGGGACAACAAAAACCAGAGATGATAGAAATATTTAACACCAGCAATGATGGAGACAGCAAAACCCAGATGAGATGGAGACAGCAACATCCAACCATGCTGGAACCGAAACTGCTGGATGCAAAGATCAGTCACGTCCATCACATGCATATCACTCTAACACTTTATGCAGTATGGACTTACCATCTTGGAAGATTCCTGCTCTGGATGATGGCCGTGAGCTGACCAAAGTGAGTCACCTTGGTGGACTGCTTCCAGCACACTTGCACAGACTTGATCAGATCAGCCAGGTTGATCTCTGCCAGATTAGTGAGCCCGAACCTGTGGATGTGCCAGTCATACACCCACTGGCAGAACTGCGTGCACATCAGCCTCTGGTCAACGCAGCAGTGATGACAGAAATTGCACGTCGGCAAAATCGCATGTATGTATTCAGCAATCAAATCAACACAGTCGAAGGCAGCATGCATGCGCTTATATAGCAATCAGGGCAGAAGTGATCATATGAGCATCATGCTGGTTTGTGGTGAAGCGTGTTGGCAGTCACGGTGCCCGACAGGTTTGTGAAATCCACTGCCAGGCCCTGCTTTATGCCGAAAAAGAAAAGAAAAGACTATGTCTTTTGGCATTAGTCAAGGAAAACCCCGACAGTAAGGTATAATAGAATTCCCTGTGATGCTGCAATAGCAGATCAATTGGCAATAAAGTTGCAGTCTCACACATCAGTTGAGTTGGGGATTTGCTGACGCTGCGTTTCATGCCATTTGCAATTGATGCACTGTGCAGCTTGTGTCTGCAGCTCCATCAATCAGCATACACAGTCAAACTTTCAGCGTGGGTCAAGCCCAGGTGCTCACTGATTTGCCGGCGTTCTGGGTTGGATCCGCAATGTCCTGTGCACATCTGTCTGCCCAGAGCTGTCCCAGAACCTTCAGGATCCAGGACTTGCTGTGAGGACGGCCCACAGGTCTGCAGCCAGACCACCAAAACAGACTGAATTGCATGCTGACATGGCACAAGGCGCACCACAGCATGATCACCATAACAGAATGAACTGTGTGAAGCCAAGGCTGCAGGCGACGCAGCTGTATCACATGATGCTCACCACAACAGAGTGAAACGTATGACGGCACAGCTGCAGGCAATGCAGCTACATCACATCGTGCAGAATGCAACAGACTGCAATATGTGAAGACGCGGCTGCAGGCAATGCAGCCATACCACAGCATGCTGACCTCAGCAGCCCATGTGTATGATGACAACAGTTGCAGACATGAAATCTGAACGTTCCGCCTGCCAAACCACATTTAACACAAGGTGCAAGACATCTGTTGCTGTCATTGTGATGAGTGGACTGCAAAATTTGCAAGGCAGCCAGCCACGCAACTTTCAGTGCTCCTGCCAGTACCAAGCATGGCACACAAAGATAGGCCTCGGGCCAAAACAAGACTCCAGGCATCACATGGGCATCACAGCAATGTACATGGATCACATGAGATGTCACAATCCACAGTCCAGACTGTAAAGTACTGAATGAACTAAACAGCTTTTCTTGGGACTGCAAGACGATGTCTCACATGGGCTTGCTGGTGAAGAGATCCAAGAAGTTGCCCATCCACACCTTGCTCTTCTTCCTGGGGGTGCGGGGGCTGGCTGAGGCGGGGGGTGTCTCAAAGAAGACCTGCTCGGGTTCAGGCTCGTTCATGGCCTCTGTCTGCACTTCTGCTTCACTGACTAGTACTGCCCTCGGCGGCCTCAGCCTGACTCACCAACAAGCAGAGTCACATTTGGCTTCATTTGGCAATCCATGTATATATATTGTTTTTTTAATACTCATTCACATTTATATTTATATTTATATGTGTTCAAAAAAGAATTATTCATATATATATATATATATATGTGTATATATATTTTAACTTATGGTCATATATATATGATGTTTACGATAGGCTCACAGAGTTATTGGACGTTGAAAGATGCATAGACTTGGGCAATGGCAGTAGCAGTCCTAAGTAACGCCTTGAACTGACTGGCTGGCGTGACAACGGGGCCACCTATGCAGTTGCTAATACATTCCCATTGGCACAAAGCCTAGCAGGAGTTATGTCATCACACAATGCTGTGATGAGGAAGAGAGCTCAGGCCTCTGCAGAAGACCGTAGTATGCTGCAACTATGCCTGATGATGCTGTGGCTTCAGGCTTGCAGCAATGGTGTGCTGTCCAATAATGATACTGCACTTGTTCATGAGTGCGTCTGTTTACACATGTTTACAAACAGCAGAGTACGAGAACAGATGACATCAGTGCATTTGGACAACAGTTGCACCATGGGTACCAATTTTGCCCAATTATGCAACCAATTTTGCCCAATTATGCAACCAATGATGTTGCAGCGATGAGTCATGTGTCAACAGTCGCCAGTTATGTTTGACATGTCACCTTCTGAAATTCACCAAACAAAAGCTCTTGCAGAAAGCAGCGCCTAGAGGCAATACGGAGAAACTTGGCTCAACTCAACTCAACTTGACCCAAGACGCAAAGTTCCTCAAGGAAATTCCTCAAGGAACTTTGCGCCTTGGGGCAAAACTCACTTGGCTTTCTCCAGCTGCCTTTCCAGATACTCATTCCTGCTGCATAGCTCCTGGTTGGCTTCTGTGGCCTGTGCCAGCTGGCTAGTGGTGGTCCTAGTTAGGCGCGACATCTCCCTGGCATGAGTCTCCTCGACCTCACTCAGCCTTGTGCTCAGCTCAGCAGTCCTCTCACTGTGAGCCTGTAACAGACAGACACACTCTTGGGTACAAACTATGCCTCAGCCATGCAGCGCATCATGAATGCTGTGGGCAGAAAAACTCCTTGTGAGACGTGACATTCCCCTGTGTGTGAGTCTCCTCAACCTGAGTCAGCATTGCACTCAGCTCAGCAGTCCTCTCACTGTGAGCCTACGACAGACAGACACATTCTTGGGTACGAACTGTGCCTCAGCCATGCATAGCAACATGAACGCTGTGGACCAAACAACTCGAGACGTAAGACGTGATATTCCCGTGAGTGTGAGTCTTCTCAGCCTCAGTCAGCGTTGTACTCAGCTCAGCTGTCCTTTTATTGTGAGCCTGTGACAGACAGACACACTCTTGAGTACAAACTATGCCTCAGCCATGCACCTCGACATGATCGCTGTGAGCAGAACAACTCCTTGTGAGACGTGATGTTCTGCTGACAGTGAGTCTCCTCAGCATGAGTTAGCACTGCACTCAGGTCAGATGTTCTTTGAGATGAGCCTGCAACAAGCAGGTACTCTTCTATGTGGAAGTGATGTCCTGGCCATGCATTGCGGCATGCTCTGCGGCATGCATTGCAGCAATGGATTCAACTCAGCCATCCTCTCATTTTGTGCCATGGGCAAAGATGAGTGCGACTCTTCATCAGCTGGTGCAGCATGTCATCTTTTCATCACAGCAGAACAAGCTTGCATCAAGCATACTGGTCACTCTTGTACATTGGCAGCGAATCCACTCCCCACAACGACTCATTTCGAATTCCATTTGCATTGACTTCTACCTCAGCCTTTGAAGGTTGCACACTCACTTGACACGCCGTCCCTGATTGACTTGAAAGCATGTACATACACATATAGACACATGCATGTATGGACAAATGCACATACAGACACTGCAACAGAGCAGTGCTTATCCTATCCTTTCAGCCATTAGAACTGTGAAGTATATGCATGCATGCATGCATGCTGGGCTGTGTTGATACCTTGGAGACAGCAGTCAGGTGGGCAATCTCAGCGTTGGTGCTCTCCTTGGTGCTGTCGAGTATGCCCTGCAGGCTCTCATGCATCCTCCTCAGCTGATCAAACTGCTCACTCCTTCTGTAAGGACACAGCAAGCTTGCAGCTGCCCCATGGACACATTTGTTGTCACGACATAACCATGCCAATGTGTATAACTAACATTACAATCACAATAGTTAGCATCACAAGAACGATGATAACATCAGGAAGAATGACCATAAGGACAATGATACAGCTGTCATAAAAGCTGTAACACTGTAGTTAAGTAACTGCAGCAAAAACACCACGCCATTACCATCCGCATATAGCACCAACAACAGCAACAGCAGCAGCAGCAATGATGATACGAAAGTTAGTTTTAATGACAATGATAACAATGATGACCAGTGCAGGCGCCAGCGAGACCAGCCTTGCTTCCCCGGACAAGTGCTTCAGGGATGCGAGTCAGACTGGTAGAACGAAAGCATGTAAATGTTGCTGTGTGAGGGCTGCATGTGAACACTCACGCACAGGGCAGACCTGTACCAGTCTGTGTCCAGCTGTGTGTCTGAGTGCTGGCTTGGCATACTACTGGACACAAAAGCGGCCTTCACAACCAGCGTATGCATGGCCATGATGAAGTAACAGTGAGCTAAGACGCACAGTAGAAACAAAATGTCATACATAATATTGTAGCACTATATATCTAGATCTCCCGCCTGTGTCTGCCTACATCTGCTGCCTGCACCTCTTGCCTACAACTGCTGCTTACATCTGCCTGCATCTGCCTACATTTCCTGCCTACACCTGCCTGTGTATGCCTACATCTCCTGCCTACATCTCCTGCCTAGGAACTGCTCACAACTGCCCTCTGAGCTCCTAGTGTTTTCCAGCTTGCAGCTTGAGTGCAGTTGCAAGGGAATTTGGACAGACATTTGCAGGGAAGACACCTTTTTTGAATGAGCAGCCGTTGCTGAGCAGCTGTTACTGCAAAAGTGTTGCAATTCATTTGCTAGCCTTGAACACCTGATCATGCTGTGCTTACAAATCCTCGCACAGGATCTGGCTGCTGTGTCAGCAGATGACACACATCACAACTGTGCAAAGTTATTTCCTGAGTCACCTCATGCTGCTGCGTGTGAAGCTGAGTTGAGCTATTCACTTGAGCAGCTGTTGACACACAAACCTCACTTTGGTTGTGATGCCTTGCAGGCCTATCATGCCTAGCCATGACGTCAAAATCTGACAAGCAAAATTCGGCACACTGACGAAGTCATAGGCAGCTTTCTTGATCAGCTGCTGATGCAGGAGAGACCCAGGCCATTTACTTTGATCCAACAACTTTTCTAAGGCACATATGGCTACGACAAGGGGATCTTACTTGAGCAGCTGCTGCTGCAGGTTGGACACCAGCTTCTCCTTGCCCTTCAGGGCCTTTTCAGCTTGCTGCTTCTGCCCTGCCATGCTGACATACATGCGCTGTGCCTCAGCAGACGTCGACAGCATCACTCCAAAGAGCTCCATGTAGCGATTGCGCAGACCAGTCAACACGCTGGCCTCATCAGTGCACCAAGACGCAACCTATAGGCCGCAACACAGTTGCAGTCTGAGACAGTAACAACAGGTACCAAGCTGCAGCAAGAGGTAAACCTCCATCGTCTAAAAGCTCTCCACGCAGCAATTGTGCAGGCCTATCACTGCAGCAAGATGCCGGCTGCAGGCAGCAACACAGCTTCAGTCTGGGACAGCAACAAAAGATACTCAGCTGCAGCAGAGGCCAACTGCAACTGTCCAGAAGACCTCCATGTAGCGGTTGCAAAAACCCGCTGAGCACATCTGTCTCAATGCTTTGCCAAGATGCCATGGGTGGTGACTACACAGCTCTAGCGCTGGAGACTCAAGGTATCAAGCTGCAATGAGAGTTGATAGCATCACTCCAAATGGCTCCATCAGGTGACTCTGCATGTGTTTTTGTCAGTGTTTCATTTGTGATTCTTTTCCCAAAAAAAGCATTGCCTCTTCCTTATGGCTGCAGAGCAGGCCATAAGCAGCGCTGTCATGCATTGTCAGAAAGTGGTACTACCCTTTTCCTTCCACAGGGACAGCATCCAGCATCAGACCCTTGAAATGTCTATAAATTGGCTAGTTACACCATTGTGTGCGCTGACTTCTATACTACATCACAATGCTGCCCGCAAAACATGGCACAGCTTCAGCCTTGACTGTTGCACTATACACTCTGCACTGCACACCCAGGCATGATTACCAAGCTCCTGCTTGCAGACTATTTTACGCAAATGCGCCTCAGAACTGATGAAAAGCTGACCTGCTTGATGGTCTCCCCGTGCACCATAGTGATCAGCTGGTAGTCCTGCTGCAGCAGCTGCATGTCAGACATCAGCCTTGCATCCTCCTGAGTTGGCCTGAGGGCCCACTCCTCACTCACTTTTGCCTGCATCCAAAGTGCTTTGTTCCTTGCCTGGTCTTAGAGGGTTTTGTTTATATCTATGTTATTTATGTCGTTTACTAACAGTTACATGTCAGCCCTGGCTGGCTGACTGAACAAGTGACATGCTCCATCATTTGTGCCTGTCGGGAGTGGATGTTGGAGAGACCAATCCTACTGAGTGTCTACAAATTTTGCTTGGGACTTGATAAATACTGATGTTTTCGACCAGAGTATTGATGACCCTGGCACGTCTGTTTGACCTGGGTGGTTGCCTGAAGATGTAGTCCTCCTCCTCCTTCTCTTCCTAGGCGGAGGCATCAGCCACGCATGGTGGGACAAGATTGGCTGGGACAGAATGGCTTGAAGACAGTCTGTGCTGTTTATACATACCTAGGCAGGGCTTGCAGCCCGACCAGAAAAGGCGTAATGATGAAGCTGATGAGCAGAGCACAGATGTGCTTGTTGTCTACCATCTGCAACAAGGACTGACGCAAACTTGGCATAGGCTATGGCTGCAGTGAGCTGGACCTGTATTGAGCCTAGAGGCAGTGATGTGGTGAGAAGCTTTGTCAAAGTGACAGCATCCTCTCGGGTTGTTGGCTGTACTGGATCCTCCTTGTACTGCTCCTGGTGCTCCACAAGAGGCTCATCAATCAGCTTCTGCCGTACCTCTTCCTGTAGTCATCATCACACACTTCGAATCACAGAGACTGCACATGTGTGTACTGGATCCCTGTCAAACTGCTGTGATACTGGCCCTTATGCTCAACAAGAAGCTCATCAACCATCTTCTGTCATTGCCTTGCCTGCATCACTATCCTACATTCAGATGCCAGCCAATGCGCAGGTGTAATGTCGCGTGTTTGAAACAAAAGACTGTTTGTAAAGAGTTGTAAAGATCTGTATTAGAGTTAACAAAACCATAAAAAGCAAAGATATATATGGCTATAGAAAAAGCAATAACTCAAAAGAAAGTTAACAACGTTGATTTATAAAAAAACAAGTTGCCTGCAATGCGCAGTTGCACACTACAGCTTCTGCCATATCTTGCAGTATATACCATCACACTGGTCAATGTATGGGCTCCTGTACAGTGCATAGAGAATCCTCAGACTGCTATTCCTACTGCTGCTATATGGTTTGATCCCTGCTGCATACACTGCACAATTGCTGAGACTGGTCCTGCAGACTGCAAACATGTCCTTGCTGTTCACAAAGGTGTATATATCTTTGCATTTGTTACTGAGCGGCCACATGCTTGTACTCATTGCTGTGGTAACTCACTCTGAGTGCTGCATCTGAGCAGAACTGGCATGACTCAAACACAGGCCTGACAGTAGGAGGTTGACCTGCAAATTTGATGGTGGTGGGTGACGTGCAGCTGCTGCTGATGCAACCGGCTCAGCTTGAGGTTTTCTTTCCATGTCCATCTGCTGATGCTGAGCAACACGCGACCTTTTCAGAGCATGGGCGCGTGCTGTCAAGGCAGCCTTGGTTGGTGTTCTTGGCCGAATGCTGCCCATGGCACTTGCTGTTTTGTCACCTGCACAAGCGTCACATAGCATGGGAAAGCCCTCACAGAAAGCTTCAGGCAGCACACACTTATGCGCTCATGCTAACACCATACAAAGCTGACCTGTGAACACCCAAGAACAGGCAGAGGACGCTGTGCAGCTGTTGACACGCAATGCGTGAGCGGTGTAAATTACATAAGCAACCTGCAAAAGACCTGCCGCTTTTGTTATGTTGGATCATCGGCACTTTGTGCACATCATGATGTGATGGAGGGGATGCAGCTATTTTTATGTTGGATGATCGGCACTTTGTGCACATCATGATGTGATGGAGGGGATGCACATCAACTATCAGGCTGCAAGGCTCTGTTGCAGTCATGCTGGCTTGGAGAGTGTCTGATACCTTTCAGGACCGTCAAGGCAGCCTGCAGTGCTGCCATCTCGGACCGCAAAGTACCTAGCGCTGCTAAAGCTGATTCCATATCCATTTGTGATGCAGGAGAATCAGGGTCTTGTCTCAGGGATGTGGATGAATGCAAGGCTGAGGGCTGACTTGCTGCAAGGGCTGACATGCTGGCTACAGCCACTCTTGGGTCTGCACAACGTTACCAGCTGGTCAGCCTGCAGCGTCTACATATGTCCTGAAGTGACATCAGCATCACACAACGAACATATCACCTGTCTTGGAATACAGCCGCTCTTCGTAGGACAGCTGGTGAACGCTTCGAAAATTCGCTGCTTTTGTTGTGTGAGGCGACACCTGTCTGCGATGAGAGGGCTTCGCAGACGTCATCTAGCCAGGGGCTTGATTAAGCTAGCTCAGACCAAACTGCCGCAGGCATCGCTTGCTTCGTGAGTTCGCTCGCTCCGCGTGAAGGACGAACGCCTGTCCGTCGGCATGCACGTTCTTCCACCAGCAGCTGTGTCGTTGGAGCTCATGGCAGGCACAGAAGAGTGTACATGCCTCGGCACTCAAGCCGACCCTTGAACATCAGAAAAGGGCCTGCAGTGTTACTGAGGCGCGCTCGAGTCTGCCATGCACCATGTAGCATGCTTTGCAAAGCACAATTTGCAAGGTGTGGCTCCGTAACCACAACTGTATGCTCTGTCTGGTTTAGCTGTAGTGCCGCTGTTCAGGCAAGTTTGCGTCACAAGCACATCCCAATGGACGACCTTTGATGCATGAAAGCATTGGTGGCTTGCTGTTGAACTATATAAGGTCTCAGCCGGTGCATGCAAGCTGAATTACAATCAGCCCTGGTTGCATAGCTAGTTGAACAGCTACACAGCAGAGTCCGCAAGCAATCAGTAACAGGAAAGCAATGAAATTCGGACTGAATGCAAGCCAGGCATCCTACATGACAAGTTCACCCAGCTGTATAACCGCTGCAAGGGCAAAAAATGCTGGTAATGATAATCATATACCGTCTATCAGGGTATGCATTACATAGGGCAATAATCAAGATGGCTGCTCAGCATTGCATCCATATGTTGGTCATCTTCCATGTCTGCCTGTATTCCTTGTATGTGCAGTCTGTTAGTACATTACAGTACATCCACCAAACAATGACTCAGCACTGTCGCCCACCTCTTCCGCAGCATCAGTGCTTTCCGTTGGTTTGTGCTTTAGCCTACAGTCATATAAGTGGACATAAACAAGACTAACCTCTTTCAAGGCATTCAGTGCAGAAGTATGTAAGTAGCATCAGATGCATTTGAGGAGACCACAGAAGCCGCAGGCACTGCATTGGCAACAAAATCAGCAAGACATATCTTCACTTGCTGATGTCTTCTCTTGCTGATGACATGCTAACACTCAGCTTGACACACACACATAGATGCCAGAGCAGCATGCACTGCAACACCGTGCAGTGCAACGTGCAGCATCGTCTGGAACAACTTACATTCTCACGCTGCTCAAAGAACATGTTGGCCTTGAAACTGTCTGTGATGTTCTTCTGCAGGTCCCGGTCCTCCCAAACGGCTTCACTGTCGCTGGGGAAGTCAGATGCCTCGGCAGCCTTTGCAAGACTGTTGTACCCAGTGATTGGCTGCGTCAGCTCCTGCAACAGAGGACAGTAGCAGTTCGTTGCGATTCAGAAACGTCCACATGTTCGGAGTGACGTTCAATTCACAGTGTGAATATAAACTCAGAAACGCCTGGGAACAGTGAAAATGCCTTTCTATATTGTGGACATGTAATAAGTCATGAGAATGCAAGCAACTGCACAGTGACGACAGGAAAACTGGATGCTTCAGCAGGCATGGCAAGAGGGTTGTGCCCAGCGTGTCAGCTGTTGCAGCAGCAAACAGAGACAAGTCATAAGCAGCACAAGTAACAGTGATGTCAAGCCAGGCGGTTGCACTCAAGGGAAAGATGTGCCAGCTCCCAAGTTGTGTACAATTGTATGGCGTGCATGGTGTCAGTGATGGCCTGATAGTAACAGGACAGCAGGCTGGAGCATGTAGACAGTAGTTATGACTGCTGGTCACCTTCACCATCACCCACAGAGTAGGCAAGACCGTGCACAGATAAGGTTTGACCCTGATCCCAGGCAGACTGCACCACTGGACTGGAGCAGACATTGAAAACCTGGCGGATGGCATTTAGCTCAGTCAACCTGCAAAGCAGCATGACAAAGGCCAGTTCAGCATCACAGCTGTGGTTGAACAACAAGAAGCTATGCACCTCATAGGAGTGCGCGCATGCCGCTCATCAGACACTACACCTAATGCATCAATCTGAGCTTTGCCAAGCTTCTGACCAGGGCAATGCACTCTTGCAGATTGGCTGTATTGCAGAGGCAATGAGGCAAATGACAATTCAGCTTGCTGCCAGCAGTGCTGAATGTTGTTGCATTTGTTGCCTGTGCACCATAGCTAATTTGGAAGGCTGCATGGCCATGGCAAAAGACGTATTGCATAAGCTATGATGCATGCATTCTTGCATGCACACGCATTGGTGTGTTGCAGTCAACAGCCAGGTACCCAGTCAGTCATATTGCATGCCACTGGAAATTATAAGTGCACATGCATCAATTTGATATTGCAAATCAACAGAAAGTTGGCTGACAGCAGAATGTCTAATTGATATGTTGGAAGCTGAGTACCTGCTCATTTGGGCATCTCCCTCCAGTTTGCCAAGAGCCTCAGCATGCTTGTTGCGTGTCTCCTTGATGTCAGAAATCCAGAGGTTGGTCAACCCAGGGGTCTTGCCAGACATGGTCAAGGCACCTCTAACGGCACCGCAATTGTAGTGGCCACAGACAATGACGTGCTTGACCTTGAGCACGGTGACTGCATACTCCAGGCAGGTCATGCAGTTCAGGTCCTTATGGGTGGCCAGGTTTCCAATGTTGCGCTGCACAAAGACCTCGCCTGGCGCCAGGCCAAGAATCTGATTGGCCTGCAAATTACACAAAAGCGATGGTGGGGGTAGACGCGATCATTGTCAACATGAGCTGCTGTGTGTACCAGCGTAGAACTAATACTGGACAGCCCCATCAACAAAGGCATGCAGTGATCCAGTACTGCTCGGTGATGCGTAGGCGAGGCGTGCAACAGTGGTCGATGAACGTCAAAAAGTAATGGTTGGTGGTCCAAACACTGCTGTCGCAGACACGTTAAGGCTGCGAGGCATAGTACCCTGCTGACCGGTAAAACACTTTGAGCAGCATGCAGAGACTCTTGTCGTTACGTCGGAAGGTAATAAAGGAGGATGTTGCTACTCACCGGGACCCTAGAATCGGAGCAGCCGATCCACAGATACTCCGGCGCCTGCTGATGAGCGAGGTTGCTGAAATAGTCTGGTTTCTCCTCTTTCATCTTTCTGGCCCATTCTCTGCAAGAGACAGTACGAAGGCGTATGGGCAGGATATACTGGACATTGCATGCAAAAGCTTATGGGTAAGGTCGGCATAGCGGCTCAGGCACATATGCGCAACCCGGTCCACCCTCGCTGCATGCTCAGTGGCGATCGACAAGACGAGGGCGGACATACTTGTTGTTCTGCAAGACGTGGGTGATTGGCATCTTGATGCGGCTCTTGGCACTCTTCGAAGTCAACTCTGTGGCTTATTGTAAGTGTGCGGGTAGATGTGCAGGAAGGCTCTGTCAAAGGTCCATCTGCATGCAAAAGGTCAACGACCTCCGAATAGGGAAGGGTTGTAAAATGAGTCAGATAAGCACGTGAGTCTAGCTGCCAATCATGCTCTGTGACTTTGCCGTACACGCTGTCTCTTACTTTGACTGCAGCGATGTCTGACAAAACGTGCTGAGATTATGAGGATGAGCCAGTTCCTATCCTACATTTGGGCTGCGTCGTGGTATTCGATGGAACTGCCGATTTGATGCAGCATTGACACAACGATGTCCATGCTTCAGCACTGCACACCTGTCTGCGCATGCTTCAGCACAGCATGCCTGTCTGCACAAATACCTGCAGAAATTGTGACTGCAATTGGTCGAATATACACGATCACATTTTACATGAAACAATGCGTGTCATAACTGATCAGGACTAAACACAGCTTGCAAAATCAAAGGTCACACTTTTATGCCTCCTCCAAAGCCTCTGAGTACACAATCGTGGAAGGCATGTGAATCTGAAGAGACGCGAAGATCTACTCGCACAGCAAAACAATTTCTACCCTTCTGCTCCGAAACCATGAAATTGCACTTGCACATGATATCTGTCACGTGCCTGTCGTAACAGGAGGCATCTTTGCAAAACAGCTGGACGATCGCATGCGTGCCTATTTTCAGCATCGCTGGTATGCATGCCAGATTGTTGCTCAGAGCTAATCTTGCTCCTTTCACAACGCACACTTGCGTGTCGCA
>JAABUU010005927.1_pt1 | contig 13355 bp, 10 predicted proteins | sample 5559301 | NCBI WGS metagenome assembly JAABUU01 (sample SAMN10711884, study PRJNA513360) | rock metagenome | isolation source: Antarctica rocks | place: Antarctica: Victoria Land, Richard Nunatak white | reverse complement strand
CCCATGTAACTGGAGTTGGGCAAGTGCCACCCCTGGCTAGTCAACGGGCGTCACAGGGCGGGTAGAAGCCACGATGGGCCGCTGCGTTTCAATTCCAGTTAAATGGGGCGTGACCCACTAGAGGCGCTCGGGGGGTACGATTCAGCGCCGTCTCGACGCGGCGTGACAGGGTGAGCCGTCGACGAGCAGCACACGATCTCGGCCGTTCGACCTAATGCTCAGGAGCTATGACGTCGTCGCGACGCCCGTGCAGTGATCGCATGCGTCGTGGTGAGGAGGGCACATGTCTGTTGTGATGGATCGGCCGCTCTGAGGCCAACAGGGATGTGTGTGCTCGATCAAGACGTGAATCCGACGGAGGGGCCATGCGCCGCCTGTGACGACATCGTCGCCCGTTACCATGCCCAAATCTACCGCTACCTGCTGGATATGATGGGGAACGTCGCACAGGCCCGGCGCCTGACGCATGCCACCTTTCTCACGGCATACCAGGTTCGTCAGCACCCCCCGGACCCGATACGGCGCGCCTGGCTCTATCGCATCGCGACCACCACCGCCCTCGGCGCGCTGCGCCAGCGCCGCTGCCGACCCTGGGCCCGTGTCACACCCGACAACGAGGATTACGGGGCCACCTCGGACACCGACTGGCCGACCCAATGCGGCGAGGGGGGCGCGGTCCGCGTCGCCCTCGCCCGGCTGCCGGCACCCCAGCGCGCCTGCCTGCTACTGCGCGCGCGGGACGGGCTCACCATCGACGAAATTGCGTACGTCCTGCACCTGTCGTCAAGGAACGTCCGCATGACTCTCTCCCGCGCCAAAGAGCAGGTCCGTGCGGCCGACGCCACACCCTCCTCACGATGAGCGAAGGAAGGTTTGCTGATATACCGGCCACGCGGTACGGTGTGTCGCCCCTGCCGTCACTCACTCGAAACAGACGTATGATGGTCACGACGGAAGAAGGGGAGTGATCGTGATGCTCAGATCCCTGATCGCCCGTGCGACCGTCACTCTGGCCCTGGTAGGCGGCTATGGCGCGATCCGCGCCGTGACCGTCACCCGCCCCATTCTGGCGGACACTATCTACGCCGCCCTGGATGGCTTCAACCCCGCCGACTGCGCCGCGATTTACGCCGCCACCGCACCCTGGGTGCGCGGTACCCAACCGCGCACAGCCACGATCGCCGCGTGCCGCCAGGGCTTTGCGGATGGGATCACCAGCCGGTAGTGCTACTGCCGTCTCACGATGGACGGCCCTGGGCGCTATCTGTCCGCAGGCGCCTACCTCCAGCCCCTGCTGCGGCGGCGGCCCGCTCGGGGACACGCGATGATGGTGCGCGAAACGATGCAACGCGCGCTGGCACGGGCGCTGGTATGTCCTCACAATGTAGTAAGGGTGTGTCAGAAAATAAAGTAGTCATATTTCCCCTGCGCGTAGGCGTGGAATTGAGGGGGAATCGCAGCGGTTACTCTTTGACAGGCCCTAACGGTGGGCGGGGCGCGGATGTCGCCCATGTCTAGCGCAGGAGAAGGGCGAGGCCGAGGCCGCGTGAAGGATGACGAACAACGGACACACGTCATCGTGCCCTCCGGCGCCACAACCCAGGCTGTATCGGCGTGCGCTGGGCCATCGCGTCGCCCATCGAATGTTCAGCGGGATGGACCAGGAGCGCCCGTGGCAACGGGGAGAACAGATCAACGACTGGCACGGGTTCCCTTTCGCGCCGCCAGCGCGTCGTCCTCAGTATTCGCCCCGTTCGTTCGTCAAGGGACACAGGGAGACGATCTGCGCCGTCAGATCCTCCAGGTCGAACGGTTCCGCGAGGAAACCGGCGTAGCCACGCTCCCGATACTCCGCAAAGTGTTGGGCGGATGACCGTGCACAGATCACGACGGGCGCGCGGGTGTGGCCGCGTACCAGATCGAGCCAGACATACGGGTCGCCGTGCGCGGTCACGAAGGCGCGACTGAGCACAAGGCAGGGCGCAATGGGGGTAGACCGCAGCAGCGCGAGGGCGTCGCGTTGTGACAACGCGCACTCCACGCCGTAGCCCTCCTCCGTCAGCACCTCCGCGAAGAGGCCCGCGATGGCCGCGTCATCTTCGATCACGAGCACCGTTTTCTCGCGCACCCTGCGTCCCCTTGCGCGCGTGCCCGTCCCGTGCCACTGATAGCCTGCGTCGCCGGTCATGATATCTCTCTCCTTCCATCACACACTATCTTCTCCTGACCTATCACGCTCTCGGGTCCGTCGCGCTGCTGTACCCGGCTAACGGGCTACGGGACCACCTGCACCACGGTGCCGATGGTGGCCCAGTTGTAGAGTTGTTGCGCGGCGGCGAAGGGCACGTTGACGCAGCCGTGGGACCCGGTATAGTTCTGCCCTGGCGTCCCCAGCGTCGTATTCGTCCCCGGGCCGTACGCCGTCCGCCAGGGAGCGTCGTGAACGTAGTAGCCCCGGTCGTCGAAGAGCAATGCGTAGGTCACCGGCGATGGCGCGTAGTAGAACCTGGAGCCGGACGGCCAGGGGCTGACGAAGGTGAAGGGGCTATACTTGCCCAGGATGGGGTAGACCCCAACCGGCGTGGGTAGGGCCGCATTACCGGTCGTCACCAGCGTCGTCAGGAACGTCTGGTTGCCCTCGTACGCGGTGAGTCGCTCGTGGAGGAGATCGATGACCATGCGTTTGTAGGTGATGCCCAGCAGGTTGTAGCTCTCCGACTGCGTCTGGCCGCGCCCATCGGTCGCCGTGACGCCGACCGTGTACGCGCCTTCCGGAACCAACTGACGCGCGTTATCGCGCCCGTCCCAGGTGACAGCGACCGTCCCGGCTGGCCGCATGCCCAGGTCCAGCGTGCGCACATGCGTTACCTGCCCGGTCGGCGCGATCCGCACCTGGGCACGGGCGGGCGTGGAGAGCGTGAACGAGATGTGCTCACGCGTGAACTGTGGGTTGATGGTGAAGAGGGAGAACTGGGCCGCGCCTAGCTGCAAGGGGACGGTCGACATCGGAGTTGTCGCCGGTGGTGTCGGGCGCGCCATCCGTGTCTCCGTCGGACGCACCGTGGGCGTTGACGTCGGCCTGCGGGTCACTGTCGCCAGGGGGGCGCTGGGCTGGGACGGCGTCTCTATCGGGACAACGGTCGCGGTGGGTATGGGGTGGAGCGCCGCTGTGGTCATCGGGACGGTTGTATGCGTCGCACGGATGCGGGGGACGGCGATGGTCGTCGCGGGGACAGCGGCGACGGGCGTGTCCTGGGACGAGGATGGCGTCCCTGCCGGACGCGTCAGGGTGGCTCCGATACGGTGCGTTGACGGGCGTTGAGCGCTCTCGACATGATAGGCATAGGCCGCTCCACCCATGACGACGAGGATGGCAATGACCGTGGGGATGAGCCGTCGTCTCACCATGAAACCCCTTTCAGATACTATCGGGATCGACGTGTTGCGTGTTGCCAGGGTCTCGTCACGTCGGGGTCTCGTCGCCCGGACGCCTGCCGTGCCGTGCCCCATAGGTAGCATGGCACGCCAGGGTTAAGCCCCGATTAAAGGGGGGTTAGGGTTTGGTTAGAGATCGACTGGGACGCGCTAATTGGACGACGTGGTCGCGCGGCGCGACGCCCCAGAGATCGATGGGACGCCCCGCCAAGAATGTATCGCCTCTATCTTGCGAGCTGACTGTCGCCGGCCACGATATTTTGGCTCTGCGCCACTCCTGATACCGATGGCGAAGTCGTCGAAATGGCTGCGGTAGCCGAATTGGCAGAGTTTTACAACCCGTTTCGCTCGTCGCTTATAGCCTTGCAAGAGCCATCGCCCGAATAAGCGGAGGGCTGCTGGACTTCGCCATTGGTATCACTCCTGATGATGCGGGTTGAACGGCGATGTTTAGGGAACAGTGAGGTAAACTATAAATAAACGGTTGTTCTATGCGTGTCACCTCGTTTCTTCCGCATCTCAAAAGTATTAAAGTTGAAATCGTCACCGTCACCGAGCATGGCATCAGTCTCATCGCCACCACAACTCACGAGCGGGCGCGGTGTCCCCTCTGCCAGCGGTGATCCACGCGCATCCACAGCCGCTATGGGCGGGTGATCGCTGACCAGCCCTGGGCCGGCCGGGGAGGCAAATTCCACCATTGATCAGACCGCCCATAGGCGCCTGGGCCGTGCCCACAGCGCGTGTATGGACAGACTCGTCTCGACCCGTGCATTGGCGTCGTGGCATCTGACTCCTAATGTTGTCGCTCATACGGTTCGTCATCGACCTGACAGATACTCTCTCACCCGTGCAGTCAACCTGAATGTAGCTGCTGCACATGCTGGCGTGTTAGCTAATACTACAACGTTACCTCGCTAGAATCACCCCTAGCGACCGTCAGACAAAGGGCCATCTCGCTGCTAAACTGAGCGATTGCACGCCTGCTTCCAGGTCGTTAGCACGGCCTCAGGAGACAAGTAACGTTGTAGTACTAAGCAGGTCACCAGAAGTCTGGCATGGTCTATTGAGCGCGATTCGGGCGTAAAAGCATGCCGAACTTATGGTCATGTGCTTAGCGCACGTTGCGCCGGTCACGGTGTATCTTCTCCGCAGTCGTTCGGAGCAAGGAGCGAACATCCAAGGCGATGTTTACACAGACCGCCATGCACGCCCTCGGCGCAACGACTTCATATCTGTCGAGAGGGTGCATTACAAAGGAGTCGGTGTGCGTTAACCAACCCGCCTGTCGCTAAAGAGAATACAGCCGCGTTTGCAACAGCGCTGCGAACTGCCCCATATCTCGACATCAAGATGGGAGTGGTCGTGCGGAATGACTATGTGGATCGGTCACTAACATAAAAGTTTCGGGTGCCCGAAGAACAGGGCGGCGCAACAGTGGCAGGCAGGGCTGCCGCGATCGGTATGGCGACCGGTCAAGGCGCCATGGCCTCCGCCTGGGTCGTGCGGATGACGCGGTCGAGCGCCCGCGCGCCCGCGTCGGTCAAGGACACCAGGACGAGGCGACGATCGGTGGCGGCGGGGGAACGGTGCAGGAGCGCGCATGCCACGGCGTGCGCGACGCGGTGGGCGGCGCTCTGATGGCGGATGTGTAAGCGCGCGGCGAGCGCGGTGATGGTGACGGCGGGGTAGGCGGGGTGCTCGCGCACGGCCAGGAGAAGGTGGTACTGCGCGGGAGTGAGACCGGCGCGACGGGCGTACTCCTCGGCCACAGCCCCACGGGGAAAGCGGCGTGGCGCATGGCGTCCAGCGGCGTCGGTGCGATCGTTCGCGTCCCCAGGCCCCGAGGGCGCGCCAACGGCAGCGTTGTCCGTCGCCCACCGTCCCCGTGTATCCACGTCATGTTCCCCCAAGGGCGTAGCGGTGGAGGAGAGGGCCACAAGTTTGGTGGAGGGTGACAATCGCCTGCGGTCGGAGGGCCAAACGTTCTCGGCGATGGGAAGCGCGGGCGTGTCGGGAGTGGCGGCAAGCGTAGCGATGGCGTACGGCAGGGCTTGGGCGCGGGTAGCGAAAATGGCAGGGAAGGCGGGCTGGTGGTGGGGAACGATGACATAGTCGCCCCGAGGCCATGCCTGCACGGTAAAGCGCATTGTGTACCTCCATTCACGCTCACTCCATGTTAGAGGGGATGCCCATACCCGGCGTGAGGTCAATCAGGTCGGGGGATAAGGTGATGGGATATGCGTCCAGGACACCTTTCCCCTGACATTCCTTTACGATAGCAGATGGAGATAGAAGCCGTGCGGGATAGGGGGCGCATGCCGGAAGCGCGAAGCAGTTACCGCGGCGCGCGGTTACCTACAACCTTGCAGAAAGCCTCGCATTATTGTCGCCGACCCATTTTCCGTGATCATTGACACCCACTTTGAGCAGATGCCCTACGACCAGCGACAACAATTCGCGCCGCAGATGCCGCCGCCGTACCAGCCCTACATGGACCCCAACAACCCGCAACAGGGTGCGCGTGGACGTCCCGCTCGTCCGCCTCATCGCTCACCAACCGTCCGGCGCCGGTGGCGTCGACACCACAACCGACCACGGCCCCACCCAGGCCGACATCGCCGACCACCGCCACTCCGTGTCCCTCGTGCCCCGTACCCCAACCACAGCAGCGGGAACGGTCACGCTCCATGGTGAGCGTACGACCACCTCGTTTGCTCACATCACCCAGCGCACCGCCGAATCCTCTTATTCTAACCGTCCTCTAACCAGTCTCTCATCGACGTTTAATCTATAGATGCGATGCTGGAGGGGACCTGAGCACTTCTCGATCGTTCCTCAGCGTCACATGATCGCGGCTACTCCTGCTGTGGCGGCACCGCGACGCGGCGTTCGCGGTTCACGTTCATGGTAGTCGACAAAGGACTGTTGCACCCCTATGCCATACGCGAAGAAGCTGGTGTTGCCCATGCCTCTCGACCCCTGTGTCGCCTCTGGAGCTAAAGCGCGTCCCGTTCCCGCCATTGATGACCGCCCCGATCGACCCGGCGGGCGACCACCCGGCCAGCCACACGCGGGTTGTCCAGACACGTTCCGCATCGAAAACGTGACGACTATAGCCGGCCTCGCGGCACTTCGCCCCACCTGGGAGGCGTTGAGCGCCGACGCGGACATGGCGACGCCCTTCAACTCCTGGCTCTGGCAGTGGGCGTGGTGGGAGGTATTCGGCGCGGGCAAGAACCTGCACATCTGCGTCGTCTGGGACGGGCCGCGCGCCATCGCCATCGCGCCGTTCTACGTGCTTCGTTACGGACGAGGCCCGGTCGCCCTGCGTGTGCTCCTTCCCCTCGGCTACGGCAACGACCTGACCGAGCGCATGGAACCCCTCGTGGCGACTGGATACCGCGGCGCCGCCCTCGCCGCCCTTGCCGCCCATCTCGCGCGCGGCTCCCGCTGGGACTTGTTGGTCTGGCAGGGCGTGGCCAGTGACGACCTCTCCCTCTCTCTGCGCGCACGCCAGCGTGCGACGCACCTGGTCCCCTACGCCGTCCGCTCCCTGCCCCCGACCTGGGAGGCGTTTGTCGCGGGGCTCTCGACCCGCACGCGCGCCAACCTGCGCTACTATCCGAACCGGCTCGCCCGCCACGGCCACACCGCGCGCGTCCGCATGGTCGCCGATCCCGACGCTCTCCGTCCGGCCCTCGCCACGTTCCTGCGCTTGCACGCGGCGCGCGCCGCCTGGACGGGCGGTTCCCCTCACTCGGACCGCTTCGCCCACGCGCGACACCGCGCCTTCCTCGCCCTGCTGGCTCCCGCCCTCGCCGCACAGGGCCAGTTCCGCGTGGCGCTCCTCGCCGTCGACGGCCGGGATGTCGCCGCCCAGCTCGTCTTCGAGCACGCGGGAACCCTCTCTCTCTACTACTCCGGCGTCGACCCCACATGGCTGCCGTATGGGGTAAGCTTCCAGCTCACGGCCGCCTGCCTGCGTGACGCGATGGAGCGCGGGATGCGCCGCCTCGACTGGCTCCACGGCTCGGCGGGACACTGGAAGCAACGCTGGGGCACGACGGGGGAGCCTGTGCCCCGCCTCGCTTTCGTGGATCACACGCTCCGGGCACGGACTGCCTATGCGGCCTACGCCGTCCTGCGTGGCGGCGTATACGACCGCGCCGGACGGGCGCGTATGGCCGCCCCTTATGGGGTAGCCGCCGAGTATCGTCTGCTCCAAGGGCTCGCTGCCTTGCTGCGCCAACCCCGCATCGGGTAACCGCCCCGCGATCCTGTGCGTCGACGAACCGCCGGGTTTCCCGATGCGACGTCACGTTGGCCCGGATCCACCTCGTCCGCGTCCAACGGTACAATAGCTCAGATGTGGGCCCCACCCGCAGGCGCTGCTGGCGGGCATCCTGGTCCCCCTCGTCCATCCGTTCATGCATCCGCACATCGCGTTCGTTGCGCCGCGGTACACGACGATCCTGCTGGTCGGTTACATCGCGTTCTTGGCGCTCCGCGGCAAAGAGGCCCGCGCGATCGTCGTGACGGGACGTGACGTCTGAACACAGCATGCCCGGCGGCGGGGATAGAGCGGCAGGCGCCCCGTGTCTATTCCTTCATCACCCTATCGTTCGCGGCCCCGACGGCCTGGGGCCCCATCTGCGTTTCGTACAGGGCGCGGTAGCGGCCGCCCCGCGCCAACAGGTCCTCGTGCGTGCCCAGTTCGGCCACGCGCCCTTCGTCCAGGACGGCGATGCGGTCCGCCTGTCGAATCGTGGAGAGGCGGTGGGCCACGACCAGCACAGTGCGGTCGGCCAACCCCGTCCGCAGCGCGCCTAGCACGTCGGCCTCCGTCGCCGCGTCAAGCGCGCCCGTGGCCTCGTCCAGGATGACGATCGGGGCGTCGGCAAGCAGCGCGCGGGCCAGGGCCACGCGCTGCCGCTGGCCACCCGACAAGCGCGCCCCGCGTGGCCCCACCGGGGTGTCGTAGCCCTCCGGAAGCGCGCGAATGAATGCGTCGGCCGACGCCGCGCGTGCGGCGCCCTCAATCGCGGCGTCGGTGGCGTCCAGGCGACCATAGCGCAGGTTCTCGCGCACGCTGGCCTGGAAGAGCATCGGTTCCTGCAGCACGGCCGCGATCCGCCTCCGGATCGAGGACGGGTCATAGGCGCGCAGGTCGTGACCGTCGATCGTGACGGCTCCCCGATCCGGGTCGTAGTAGGCCAGCAGCAGGCTTACCACCGTCGTCTTGCCGGCGCCGCTCGCGCCGACGAGCGCGACCGTCTCCCCCCGTCGCAGCGTGAGCGTGAAGTCGCGCAACACGGGCCGCGCGGGGTCGTAGCCAAAGGTGACGCCATGGAACTCTACCTGTCCCTCTACGAGCGGCAGAGCGCGGGGCTCACGCCGCTCGTGCACGTCCGGGGTTACGTCCAGGACCTCGGCCACGCGCGCGGCCCCCACCAGCGCCCGCTGGACGGTCCCACCCAGGTGCGCGAGCCCCTGGATCGGCGCGTACAGCGCGCCCAGATAGCCCAGGAAGACGACCAAGCCTCCCAGGGTGAGGTGGCCCGACGCCACGGCCCCAACGCCGAACCAGATGACCAGTACGGTCCCGCCAGTCGCTACCAAATCGATCAGGGGCGTGAAGACAGCGCGCAGCCGGATCGACCGCAGGCGGGCGTCGCGGCTGCCCCCCGCGGCCGCCTCGAAGCGCGCACGCTCGTACGGCTCGCGCGCGAAGGCCTTGACGAGGGCAATGGCGGAGAGGCCCTCCTCGGCGACCGAGGTGAGCACGCTCGTCCGCTCCCGGATGGCCCCCTGCGCGGCGCGCGCCCGGCGGGCGTACCGCGCGCTCGCCAGCGCCAGGGCGGGGACGAGGGCCAGGCCCGCGAGCGCGAGCGCGGGGTCGAGGTAGACGAGCAGGCCCGCGAAGAGGAGCGCGGTGAGGCTGTGCGCCGCGAGGTCGGCGACGCCGGAAACGAGCAGGTCTTCGATGGCGCCGATGTCGGCGGTGAGCCGCGTGAGCAGATCGCCCAGGCGCTGGCCGTGGTAGTAACGCAGCGAGAGCCCTTGCAGCCGCGTGTAGAGCGCCACGCGCAGGTCGCGTGTCACGTTCGCTCCGACCCAGCCGCCCAGGTAATCGTCGGCGAACGACACGCCGCCCTTGGCCAGGGCGAGGCCCAGGTAGGCGGCGCAGACCCAAGGGACGAGCGTGAGCTGATGGCGACGCAGGATGTCGTCGATGAGCACCTTGAGCAGCCACACCTTGGCCGCGTTGAGCGCGGGACGTGCCAGGGTGGCGAGCAGGGCCACGAACAATCGGCCGCGGTAGGGACGCAGGAAGGGCAGGAAGCGCCGGTACAGCGCGATGTCCACCCCTGGGGTCCATCCGTGTCGCAGCAGCCACACGGGCGGCCGTACGCGCCACCGGTGGTCGAATGTGTTCATTAGTCTCGTTTCCACAATCTCATGTCATCACAGAAATGCTCGACAGGCCGCGTCCGGACGCGACCTGTCGAGCGTTTCCTCATCTGTTTCCCCAGACGCTGGGGACGGGCGCCGCCCACGATCGGACGGGACGCCCGTGGGGAGCGGGATGGTCAGCCGCTTCAGGGCCGCTGACCACCCCACCAGGGCTAGTAGTTGCCCTGGAAGTCGCCGTCCTGCTGCACGTCAGCGCCCGTGTCGGGCTCGTTGGACACCGGCTCCTGCGTTGTCTCCAGACCAATCGTCTCGTTCATCGTGGTGATCTCCTTTTCTTCGTCCGGTCTAGCCGGCTACTCTGCTGTGTCGAGGTGCGGGTCCCGGGTTCGTCCCACCCTCTGACTCTAGTATGGGCCGCCGACATGAGGCCGCCGTTAAATAACGCTTAGAGTTGTCTCATCTCGTCGTCCGACTGCAGGGATGCCTCGACGGTTCGGATGAGAGGTAGGAGGCAGGACGATCGTGAAGCGCCGCTCTCCACGACGCTACGCCTATCGCGCGCCGCGTCGATCCGGCCCCACGTCGTGCATGGACGGCTTTTCCTGATGGTCAATGTGCGACATCTCGTCGTCCATGGTCGCGGCAATGGAGGGGGGCGGTATGAAAGAGTACGGGCGGACGCCAATGCATTCCTTACGACGGGCGCCGTCACTATCCTACCCTGACCCTCCGCGCGCGATAAGCTAAGAGCTTTCTCATGCAGGCTTCATCGGGACCTCACCTCCGCTCGTTATGCTCAATGGTAGAGATATGATCGGCATAAAAAAAGAGGTAAGAGAACATGGAATCGGCGACGCACCCCCACATGAGACAGCGACACTTATGGCCGGTGTCCGGCCCGACCCGACCGCATCATAGCAGCGCCAGACCGCGCTTTGACAGGGAGGGGACGCGGCCGGCGGCCGTAACCCGGCGTCTCCTCTACCGCCTCTGGCCCCGCGTCCCGCTCCGCGTCCAGCGCCTCGTCCGGCGGCTGGTGACGCGCCCCGTCACCCTGGGCGCCTGCGCGGTGATCCAGGATGCGGGAGGGCGCGTGCTGCTAGCCCACCACACCTATCGCCGCCGGGCTTGGGGGCTGCCTGGCGGACTGGTCGGGCCCGACGAGCAGCCGATGGACGCGCTGGCGCGCGAACTGCGCGAGGAAACGGGCGTTCCGGCGGCGATCGGTCCGTTGCTCTGTGCGGAGGCCGATACGGCCGGCCGCCACCTGACGCTGTACTATCGCGCCACCATGGTGAGCCAGCCCCGGCCCGATGGGGTGGAGATCGACGCCTACCGCTATGCCACACTAGACGAGGCGCCGGAACTCCTCGGCACGCCCGCGCCGCCCTGGCTCACGACGACCGCGGACCGGTGGGGGGCCGATGACGCCGCGTGAGACACGGCGTCTATCACCTCTTGCGCCACGACGGTCACCTCGTGCGCCTGGACGGGCGCACGCTCAAGCTGGGCCCGTACCTCGCCTGGTCCCCAGGGCTATTGCGCTCCTGTCCGTCCACGTCTACTCTCGTCGTGGGAGTTGTCAAGCGGCTGTACGAGGAAGATAGAGTTATGAGAGGACCGCAGAGGCCCCTTCTTGTGGGGCTGAGCCTTCTCTTGCTGGGAACGCTTGCCGCCAGGCCACGAACGTCAGTCCGTGGCCCCGTCCATGCCGGGGTCCACTACTGGACTCCGGTACTGGACTCCGGCGCCGCGGAGCACGTTTCAGTGGCAACTCAGCGGGACGATCGACCTCTCACCCTCGGCCGACGTCTTCAACGTCGATCTCTGCGACACGCCCCCGTCGACGGTGGCGGCGCTCCATCGACGGGGGCGGCATGTCATCTGTTACGTCTCCGTCGGCTCCTACGAGGACTGGCGACCCGACGCGGCTCGCTTCCCCCGCTCCGTCATCGGGAAGCCGTACCAGGGCTGGTCGGGGGAATGGTGGCTGGATGTGCGTCACCTGTCGGCGTTGGCCCCCCTCATGCGCGCGCGGCTCGACCTGTGTCAGGCCAAGGGCTTCGACGCGGTCGAGCCCGACAACATCGATGGCTACCAGGTGGATGGCGGGACGGGCTTTCCACTGACGGCGGGGGACCAACTCCGGTACAACCGCTGGATCGCGGCCGAAGCACACTGCCGAGGTCTCTCCATCGGCCTCAAGAACGATAGCGACATGAGGACAATAGGACGGAATAGGACGGGTGAGAGCAAAGCAGTGCCCTCACCTCGATCATGGCTCCGTCGCGTCGCCCATGCTCAAAGCGTTCGCGTCGACGTCGTCGTCCCTGGGACGCCGTGCGCGGGCTCATCGAGCAGAGCGAGTGGGAGCAGCACGGTGAAGACGCTGCCCTTCCCAGGCTGACTCGCCACGGTGAGACGCCCGCCGTGCGCCTCGACCGTCCAGCGCGCGATGGCTAGTCCCAGGCCGGTACCTCCCTCCGTCCGCGCGCGGGCCTCGTCGGCGCGGAAGAAGCGGTCGAAGACGAGGGGCAGGTCCACCGGCGCGATGCCGATCCCCGTATCCGCCACCTCCAGCCGCACCCATCCGTCCTGTCCCGTGAGCGTCACCCGCACCCGCCCCTCGGCAGGCGTGTATTTCACCGCGTTGCTCATCAGATTGAGGACCATCTGGCGCAGGCGCGCCGCGTCGCCGACCACGGCCACGTCGCCCGCCAGGCGTGTCTCCAGCGCCAGCCCCCCCGCCTCGGCCAGACGCCGCAGGCGCGCGACCACGTCGTCCACCAGTGCGTCGAAGTACACGAATTCATGCGCCAACTCGGCCTGCCCGCTGTCGGCGCGCGCCAGCGTGAGTAGGTCTTCCATCAGCGCGCCCAGGCGTGTCACCTCCTCGTCGACGCGGTCGATGGCCGCCTCGTATTCCGCGGGGCTACGCGGCCGCCGCCGCACCACGTCGAGGTCGCCCTTGATGATGGTCAGCGGCGTACGCAACTCGTGCGAGGCGTCCGCGGCGAAGCGGCGCTGCTGCGCGAAGGCCCGCTCGAGCCGGTCAAGCATCTGGTCGAACGTCGCGGCCAGGCGGCCCACTTCGTCGGTGCGTGGAATCAGGCCCAAGCGCCCCGCGAGGTTACCAGCGCCAATCGCCCGCGCCGTGCGCGTGATGCGATCAATCGGCGCGAGGGCGCGCCCGGCCAGGAAGACGCCCCCGCCCGTGGCCACGAGTAGCAGCGCGGGCGTGGCCAGCAGCAGCAGCGCCAGCAGCCGGTTGATCTGGGCGTGGACGACATCGAGCGACTGCGCCGCCTGCACCACGCCGACGACATGGCCCGCGCCGTCGACGACCGGGATCATGGACAGGCGCAGCTCGCCCACCGTCACCGCAGCCTCCTCGCCGCGCAGCGCGGGTCCGAGCACACCGGGTTGTGGGGGCACGTCGGTCGAGCCGACGATCTGATGGGACAGATGGCCGCGCGCGTCGAAGAGGTAGACGGCGATCTCCG
>JAABUU010005920.1_pt1 | contig 13369 bp, 15 predicted proteins | sample 5559301 | NCBI WGS metagenome assembly JAABUU01 (sample SAMN10711884, study PRJNA513360) | rock metagenome | isolation source: Antarctica rocks | place: Antarctica: Victoria Land, Richard Nunatak white | reverse complement strand
GGCGACGGGCGGTGCCGAATCAGGGTCAGCGGCAGGCTTCGATTGCTTCGAAGGTCGGGGCACCAGCCAACAATATCGTGCCTGCCCCTATGCCGTCGCAGGGACCACACACTTCCTCATGGTCCCCTCGTTGCCAATCTGGCAGGTGTACGCCTTCATCCGATGTCCCTCATGCTTGCCACCTTGCATAGCACAAGACGAGTGTCGGCCATGAACGAAGTCAAGCCTAAGTGCCGCTGAGGTCCGTCAACTGGACCCCTGCCCAAATTTCACATGCCCATGCCGCGGTCGAATACCTTGCGGCAAGCAGGGCTGAGACTGGCCTTCTTGGCCTTCATGCAGGCCCTCACCTTGGCCTCGTCGGGGACCGCGTCGGGGCACAGCCTCTGAGCATCGTCGTAGCAGACGTGTTCGGCTTCGGCCCTCAGCTTCTCCTTTGCGGTCGGGAGCGTCGCCGCCATCAGCGGGCTCGACAGAATGAGCGCCATCGTGGCGCAAACGGCAGATCGAACGATTATCATGAGTGCGTTTCCGTCCCGTCAGTTAGGCCCAACCTCAGCCGCCTGCATCTTGCGCCCTCTGCATGAACCGTATGTGAGGGAGGTTTTTGGGCCAGATTAGGTTCCGTGCGATCCGCGTCTTACCGTCTCGGACGAACGAAGATTCAGCCGAGCCGGACCATTGGTCCGGTTTCACTCGGCTCGGTAGCGCGGGCGTTGCCGGAGGATCAAACTGCAACTATGCTTAACTGATGACCCGCCGTTTAACTGACGAGGCCCGCGCCGCTCAAATCGTCGCTCGCGCCACCTCCGCTCGGCTCAAAGCCCGTGATATCGAGGTCCTCGTCATGCGCGATCCTGCCGAACCGAACCTATTCAAATGGGAGATCCGGCGCCTGGGCGTTTCGGTGGCGAGCGATGCGGGCTTCGCCCTACCGGCCGTAGTCCGCGAGGCCGGCATGGCTGCGTTGAGCGAGATGGACGTGAACGACGATTCCGACGGATGCTCCAAAGCGGCCGGATAGCGCGGGACTCCAAACGCTGTTCCGCCGCAACAGCCCCGTAACGCAGGCCAACACGGGGCTGGCGTGACGGGCTGTCCCCGTCCAGGCGCGGCGGCTTGACCCCGACACTGAAATAGTCCCGCTGCCCCGTCACGAAGGTCGCCAGCGCGTCGATGGCCCGTACCACCATGCTGACGTCGTGATAGGCCGGGCCATAGTTGTGGCGGGGTGATGTTTGATCCGCCCTCTGGTCACGGCGTTGTGCCGCACCGAAAATGCAGCCTTCCTCAGAATGGCCTAGCGGCAAGCGTTTTGCGAGACTCTGCAACGAGGTTGTTAGTTTCCCGGACGATGCGCGTCAGTCTCTCGCGCTCCCGAGCGCTCTCTTCCACAATTTTGGCCGAATGCCCGCCAGCCGAGCGCTTGTGGAAACCAAGCCAATCGACAACTTGAGCGCGCAAGCGAGCGATCATTATCGGGGTCTCTCATCACCGGAAGTCGGTGAACGCCGATAATCGATATTAGGTTCACTTGATTCCTTTGATCCTGGCATCCCTCACGCCAGCCCCCCGTCGCGCCCGCTCCCCATCTTTCACCACGGTTCCCGACACCCGCCAGAGGTACTGCAACTCGGACCTCACACGGTTCGGCATGCCGTCCGCAGCATCTCGATCATGATGGCGAGGTGAGGGTTGCCGCGGAAGAGTGGCGGGGTGGCCGGGGAGATCCACGTGGTAGGAGGCCCAGCGCCTCTCTATTCCCGGCCGGTAGCATCGGGCATTTTGTCGGCATCCATTGCCGCCTTGAATGCAGCGCGTGCTTCGTCGATCTCTTTGTCGAGAGGGTCTTGACCCATCCCAAAAGCGGCTAGGACGGTTTTGAACCACGCGGCGATGGTGGCGAACATCGAATGGCCATATCCGGACCTGAGCATCTTACGCTGTCTTAGTTAGGCCTATGTGAGGGAGGGCTTTGAGCCTAGCTCAGGTTCCGCGCGATCGTATTGAACCTGGTGCTCAGCTTGGTGCCGATCGCCGTGAAGGCGCTGATGCAGACCATTGCGATGAAGCCCGCGATCAATCCGTATTCGACGGCGGTGGCGCGGACGTGTTGCGCAGAAACCGCCGGAGACGTCGTGCATGAGACACCTCGGAGCGGGCAACGTGCCCCTCGTCGTGGTGATATGAGCCCTACGGGATACGGGATCGCTAATAGGCCACAGACTTCGCTCGACGTGATTAGCCGATTGCTACCGCAGAGCCGCGGTTGACGCCCAGCCATGTGGGAAAATATGACTGATCAAGATGAGCTGCATGACAGAAGGAGTGCAAACGCCTTGGTTAATCATCTGTGCAATCTAATGACGATCATTGGCTATGTCATCAAATACGGATTTAATATAATGGGTTATAAACATGGTGCGAAACAGCTCAGCTAGACGCTGGGGTCCGTCATGCATCCCGGATTTGGGAGCAATCAAGCCTCTAGGAATGACTGTGGTCATAATTCTAATTAGGCGATTTGTGAAACCAAACCGGGAGCAGGAATTTTTAGCTTCGTACAGAGCGCAGAAGCCAGTCAGCAATATAGCTTTTAAAGGAGAAACTCTAACTAAAATCAACGACGAAGAAGATCTCCCGCCAGGGCTATCGAGTTTCCCCTTGGATGTGCCGGACTGCATAACGTATCTGAACGTTGCCCAATGGGCGACCTGGGACGCCTTCGCCAAGCAATTTGACGTGACCTCATCGACCGTCTTCGACCCGACATTCGAAACGCAACCGCGACAGCGGGTAACTCTCAACGTCGTAGCGTGAACATGGAGTGTTTAAAAGTAAACTGCTGCTCGCGCCTTATCACGCCTCTGCAGCAGCCCCAACCCCGTGTGCGAATCCTTCAGCACCAGGCGGATGGCCTCGGGGCGCGACAGCCGCGGCTTGCTGCGGTTCAAGGGATAGGTCCAACTCGCATCGAATCACACTGCGAAATGAGTTCGTCGAGGTCGGCCTTGTGCTTCCGCAGAGTGGTGAGGAACCTTGCCGTCGAAACCTCAGGGTCCTCGCCGAGCATGCGTATCTCGTTGCCCCTTTCCAGGAACTCGATTTCTTCGACCAGAATGTTGTGATGGTCGTGGAGATCGGCGACGAACCTCTGAAAATCCATGGTCAGTTCTCCCCTTCGGCCGAGGCCGGAAGATGGCCCTTGCCCTGTCTTGACTCAGCCATTCGCAATGCATCGAGCGACTGCCGGACGGCTTCGGGCCGCGAGAGTGGCGGATCGTGACGCTGGCGCAAGGTGTCGATGAAAGCCAGGAGGTCGGGCTGGAGGCGGACCACGACTTGCTGACCCTTGCCTGTCGGCTCAGGGCCTCGTTTTTCCTTGCTAGCACGGTTTGACTCTCCATCGAAACCATGCTAACATAGCTGTTTCAGATTGCCAAGGTGCTGGTAACACCAAGGCGGCCCTGACCACCGCAGTTCTGAGGAGACCGCAATGGCTATCGACGCCCATAGCACAACCGCGCCCGCGTTTCAGCGCGCCTTATTAGGGGCGCCCGGCTACTGACCGGATCCATCCCCGCTGACGCCGTACCCGTGCCGAGAGCTGCGGGCGAGCGGGGTGCGGATCGCGATGGACGATTTCGGGACGGGCTACTCGTCCCTTGGTTATCTCCGGAGCTTTCCGTTCGACAAGATCAAGACTGACCGCAGTTTCGTCCGAGATCTGGAAACCAGTGCCGATTGCAAGGCCATCGTGCGCGCGGTCACCGGACTGGGCATGAACCTGGGTATCGCCATCAAGGCGGAAGGGGTCGAGACGGCCGCCCAGCTGGACCAGATCCGGGCCGAAGAATGCGATCAGGTCCAGGGACACCTGTTCAGTCGTCCGGTGCCGGCACGTGACGTGGCGGCACTTTTCAGTCGGCTGTTGCTCCTGGCCGAGCCGCGTCGTACTCAGGACGAGGCAGCGTAGTTTCAAGGCGAAGCGTCATCGCTGATGGGGACCGGTCGACCCTGCTCGGTGACGGTTGCTGCGGGGGCCTGTCGCAAACTTCCGGCGTTAACGGTTCGTTAGCCAGGCCGACCGAGTTTGCCGCCTCTCGTTCGGCGGCACCCATGATCCTGTCCGCCATCGCGGCCAAGCTGAAAAGCCGGTCGAAGAACGACTTCAAGGGCCGCCACTTCGAGGCGGGCTGATCGTCCAGGCGGTCTCCCGGTACCTGCGCTACCGCGTCGACGAGACCTACGTTCGGATCCGGGGCGAGCGGCGCCACCTGTACCGCGTCATCGACAAGCACGGCGAGGCGGTCGAATTCCTGCTCACCTCCAGGCGCGACCTCGACGCGGCCAAGCGCTTCTTCCGCCGCATTCGTGCTGGCCCGTGCGGATCCAGGCGCGACGATAGCGCTGGTGGCCATCATGGCGCTGATCAACGTCGGGCTCGTCGCGGCGCTATGGTCGGAGCAACGCCAATCCGTCCGCTCCATGGTCGGTCAGCTTTAGGCGGACAAGGGCCGCTTCTCCGCATTTCGAGGCGTGTGGCAGAAGACGCCTGCCCCCGGTGAGCAGAACTCCGGTACCGCGGTGTTGTGCCTCATCACTGTCCTGCGGGTTCGGAGGCGGCGGGCAGACCCAGCGTCCTCCCAGGGTAGCCTGCCGCGTCGAAGTACCTCGTGTCGCCGACGTACTGCGTCGCGACCGCGGTCACCCGCCCTGCGGCGTCGGGCGTGGATGTCGACCTCGCGAGCGCCATGCGGGAAGCGCGCCGTCCGGCATCGCCTCTTCCAGCACGCGACCGACGAGGTGCCCGACATCGGGGACATCCAGCCGCAGGATCCGCGCCATGGTCTTGCCGAGGTCAGCGTTGCTCGTGGGCGCAGCGTCCGAGAAGTGGGTACGGAAGTCGGGGCCGATGGCGCCTCCGGTCACCGCAGTGTCGGCACGGCTGAAGCTGCCATGCATTCCCTGGCCCGGCGACAGCCTGGCTCGGTTCGCACGGAGCCACGTGCCCAGAGCCTCGACGAGCGGCCGGGAGCGTTCGGCACGGGCGGCACGGCGCTCCTCGGGCGATCGGCCGTTGATCTCACGCTCAACGGCGAAGATCGCGTCGATGCGCGATACCGCCTCGACGGCGATCGGTGCCTTCTGCAACTCGGCCAGCTCGAAGAACTTGCGACGGGCATGGCCCTCCGCCTGCAACTCCACTCGGCTGCGCCGAGCGGAGCCTCTTGCAGGCTCCGCCCAGCACGCCGCCTCGATGATGACGCCCGGCTTGCGATGCAGCTCGTAGAGCCGGCCGAAGCCCGAGAAGGCGTCCGCCTGGATGATGCCCGCGTACCCGCCCAACCAGGTCTCGGCATGGGAGCCGGAGCGGTCGGGGGAGTAGAAGTAGGCCGCGGCCGGCGGGTCCCGGCCGCCGAACGGACGATCGTCGCGCACCCCCGTCCACAGCCGACCGGTGCGCGTCTTGCCACGGGCGAGGACCGGGACCGGAGTGTCGTCGAGGTGGATGCGGGCACCGGCGTTGGCGAGGGTCGGAGTCCACTATGGCGCGGCGTCGGATCGGTCAGGAGGCGCTGGCGCTGCCCGGGGCGGGGCGTGCGGGCCGCAGCTCGACGCTGGATCAGCTCGGGGACCATGAGGAAGTGTGTGGTCCCTGCGACGGCATAGGGGCAGGCACGATATTGTTGGCTGGTGCCCCGACCTTCGAAGCAATCGAAGCCTGCCGCTGACCCTGATTCGGCACCGCCCGTCGCCGATGCAGCCGGCGTCGTGCAGGTCAAGGTCTGGCTGCTCGGGATCAGCCCCATGGTATGGCGGCGCCTCCTGGTACCGGATACCTGCACCTTGCGCGAGTTGCACGGCATGATCCAGGTCGCGATGGGCTGGGAAGGCATCCACCTGTATCAGTTCTGCCTCCGCTCCCGCCGTTACGGGTCGTGGGAGGTGTCGGCCTCCTCGCCTGACATCACGTTGGCAGCGCTGAAGCTGCGCCGGGGCGCCCGGTTCACCTATGAGTACGACCTGAACATCCCGTGGCGGCACGAGGTCAGGATCGAGGAGAGCCGGCTGGATGCGGAGCCGGGCAAGGTCCTCCCGCGCTGCATTGCCGGTGACGGCGCCTGCCCGCCGGAGGACTGCGGCGGGCCGCGGGGCTACCTGGCCGGCTTGGACGACGCATCGTCGTGGGACGCCTTGGAGGACCTGCACACGATGGCGGACATCCTGCGCGAGGTGGTGCTGGAGAACAGGCCCGAGGTGCTCGGGGACCAGGACAAGCGCTGGCAATTGGATGATGCGCTTGAGCGGGCCGAGGCGCGCGAGCGCGCCCGGGGTTGCCCGTTCGTCCAGCGGTCGGTGAACGCCAGGTTGCGCAAGGGCGAGCACCTGATGCTCATGCACCAGCAGTAGTGACCTTCCCGGCGCGGTGCCGGACGAGGAGGTCGGCGGCGAGCAGGGCGGCATCGTCACCTCGCTGCTGCCGGATGCTGGCGACCAGAGTGTGGGCGGCGGGGTCGGTCAGCTGGTCGAACCGGCGCTGGAGCGTGGCGGCCGTCGTCTCGGCGTAGAGCCGGGTGGTGCTGATGCTCTCGTGCCCGAGAAAGCGCTGCAGGTCGGTGATGTCCATCCCCAGCGCGAGAAGCCGGGTGGCCACCGTGTGCCGCAGCAGGTGCGGGTAGACGCGCTTGGTGATCCCCGCGGCACTGGCCACCCCGCGGACGACCTGACCGACGCGCTGCCGGGTCAGGGTGTACGGTGCCGGCCCTGTCCCCTGTTGCCGGCTGGCCAACAGCGGCCCGGCCCGGCGGGCGCCGATGTGCAGCCGGAGCAACTGGGCCAGGTCGCGCCGGATCGGCACCTCGCGGCGTTTCCCACCTTTGCCGTGTTGGATCGTGACGAGGCGCTCGGCGAGGCTGACGTCCTCGACCCTGAGCTGCACCAGCTCGGACGCACGGGCACCGGTTTCCAGCAGGGCTTGCAGCATCAGCCCGGTCCTGCCGCCCTGGGCGTAAGCTTGGTCCAGAAAGCGCAACTCTTCCTCAACGGTCAGACGGTCCACGCCGCCGCGGCGCTCTGGTGTGGCATGCAGGCCGGCCCGCGCCCTGGCGGCTTTGAACACCGCCTTGCTCTGGGCATAGTCGATGCCCTCGCGCACGAGCACGGCGGCGACAGCGGCAGCGGCACGCGCAATAGAGGCTATGCCGCAGTTTGCCTTGCATGGTTCAGAATGCAAACTCGTGGCGTCGGGCCAGCTAAATGCGCCAGAGTGGGCCAGCGGGGGCCATGCCCGACCCGCTTGGGCTTTCCACTCCGGCTCTTGTGGAAAGCTCGCACATCAGCTTTCGCCATCCCCGACCGGAGGTGCGCCATGCGCGTCAGCATCCTGCTCCAGATCACTGCCGACGACGGCACCGCCGGCCGTGCCGAGGAGGTCGCCGCATTCGAGAAGGCGACGGAGCGGGCCGAGGACGTCGGCCTGTCGCTTGCGGACGTCAAGGGCTTGCTCGCCGCCGTCCAACGCCGGATCGTGGAGGCCCAGGCTGGAGAGTGGGCTGGGTGCCACCGCTGCTGCACATCGTGCGGCGCCCGGCGACGCCGCAATGGCAGCTACCCCGTCCTATTCCAGACTCTGTATGGCGATGTGCAGCTTGCCAGCCCGCGGCTGCACCGCTGTGCGTGCCAGGGCAAGGAAGGCCCGGCCACCGTCGCGCCATTGCGGGACCTGCTTCCTGGCCACGTCGCCCCTGAGCGGCTGTACCTGGAAGCGCGGTGGGCTTCGCTCGTGCCCTACGCCGCCGCAGTCACAGGCTACGCCGAGCAGGCCGGCATCCCTGCCGACCCCAGCGCCTTTATCGCGGTGCTGAAAGCCCGCCTCGTCAAGACGGCCGACGCCACCGATCAAGCTTTCCCAAAGAACGAACACGTCGAGATCGTGGCCGGCGAACCCGTGGTGAAGCGGCTGCGGGCGCGGGAGGCCGTCGATGGCACGGCCTTCCTGGAACGGCTGCTCAAGGCGCGTATGGTCCCAGCCGGCGTCCTGGATGCGCTTGCCGACGCCGAGCACTGGCTGGGCTGGACCCGGCACTTCGGCCCGGTCTCGGGCTTTGAGGCCAAGCTGGACCGTCCGCGCGAGCGCTACCTTGCCACCGCCTTCTGCTACGGCTGCGGTCTTGGCCCAAGCCAGGCGGCGCGCTCCCTCAAGGGTCTGGACCGCCGACACGTGGCCTTCGCCAACCAGCGCCACATCACGGAGGAGAACCTGGATGACGCCATCACCGGCGTGATCGACGCCTACGCCTGCGTCGGCCTGCACCGGCACTGGAGCACCGGCAACACCGCCTCCGCCGACGGCATGAAGTGGGACGTGCATCCCGAAAGCCTGAAATCCTCCTACCACATCCGCTACGGCGGCTATGGCGGCATCGGCTACTATCTCGTGTCCGATACCTACATCGCCCTGTTCTCGCGCTTCCTGGCCTGCGGCGCCTACGAGGGCCACGCCATCCTCGACTTCGTGGCCGAGAACCGCTCGCTGCTGCAGCCATCCACGGTGCATTCCGACACCCACGGGCAGAGCGCCCCTATCTTCGGGCTGGCGCACCTCCTCGGCATCGAGCTGATGCCGCGCATCCGCAGCTGGCAGGACCTGCACCTGTTCCGGCCCGACGTGGACGCCCGCTACGAACACATCGACGGCCTGTTCACCGGGGCGCCATCGACTGGCCGCAGATCGAAGCGCACGTGCCGGACATGCTGCGCGTGGTGCTCTCGGTCCGTGCCGGGCGCCTACTGCCGTCAGCTATCCTGCGACGGCTCGCCACCTACAGCCGCAGGAACCGGCTCTACTTCGCCTTCCGAGAACTCGGCCGGGTTATCCGGACAGACTTCCTGCTCCGCTACCTCGGCTCCGTCGAACTGCGACGCGCCATCGGCGCCGCCACCAACAAGAGCGAGCTGTTCAACCGCTACGCCCAATGGGTCGCCTTCGGCAGCAGCGGCCTGGCCACAGCCACCACGCGAGACGAGCAGCGCAAGATGGTCAAATACAACCACTTGGTCACCAACCTGCTCATCTTCCACACCGCCATCGGCATGACGCGGGCACTGGACGAGATCGCGGCCAACGAGCACGGCGCAGCGATCACACCGGAAGCCCTGGCCGGCACCAGCCCCTACCTGAATGAGCACCTTAACCGCTTCGGCAGCTATGAACTCGATCTCAGCAAGCCGCCGGTGCCGCTGCCCTTCGAGCTGCCCGACAGGTTAAGGCTGTCACAACGGGGCGCGACGGCACCTGTGTGAACTCGTGGAACGAATCCTTGCCATGGTCCGTAATCGTCGCCTGTCCCGTAGAAGGCGATGCAGCCGTCCTCGGGCTCCCTCTCGATCGAGAGGTCGTGGAGCCCGACGTCAACAAAATTCACCGCACGCTTCACTACTCAGACTACATCAAATATCTCTCACCGTGGCTCGATCTACTGATCCTGTTCCGGACGGTCGAGACGATGCTGGCCGAAGGCGGTTCACGGCAAGGCGAAAGGATCACTTAGACCCGAAAAAAAGTTCGGCGGCGTGAGGCCATCACATCGCCTGCGCGTTGTCGCTCCGTCATTCGAATGGAGTTGTCATGGCCAAGACGATCGGTCCTTCCCGCCTGTCCGCCACCGGTCCCGCCACCCCGCCCTCGGGGATGGCCGCGACCGGCAAGAAGCAGTCAAGCGCGAGCGGCAAGGGCAAGCCGCAGTCCGCCGAGCCGGGCGGGCGCAATCCCAATGGCGGCGAGACCCATCAGGCCACGGGCGGCCTGACGACCAATTTCGGCGTCCCCGTCAGCGACAACCAGAACAGCCTGAAGGCGGGGCCACGCGGACCGACGCTGCTCGAGGATTTCGTCCTGCGCGAGAAGATCTTCCACTTCGACCACGAGCGTATCCCCGAGCGCATCGTCCATGCCCGCGGCTCCGGCGCGCACGGCGTGTTCGAAGCGACCGCCGACATCTCCAACCTGTCGAAGGCGGCGGTATTCAGGAAGGGCACTAAGACCGAGACCTTTGCCCGATTCTCGACCGTCGCCGGCGGCGCCGGATCGGTCGACACGCCGCGCGACGTGCGGGGGTTCGCGGTCAAACTCTACACGACCGAGGGCAATTGGGACCTGGTCGGCAACAATATCCCTGTGTTCTTCATCCAGGACGCGATCAAGTTTCCCGACCTCATCCACGCGGTCAAGATGGAGGCGGACCGCGGCTATCCACAGGCCGCGACGGCGCACGATACCTTCTGGGACTTCATCGGGTTGATGCCCGAGGCGACGCATATGATCATGTGGGCGATGAGCGACCGGACCATTCCCCGCTCGCTGCGGACGATGGAGGGGTTCGGAGTCCATACGTTCCGCCTGGTCAACGAGGCGGGCGGTTCAACGTTCGTCAAATTCCACTGGAAACCGGTTCTGGGGCTTCAGTCGACTTGCTGGGACGAAGCGGTCAAGATCGCCGGGGCCGACCCCGATTATCATCGTCGCGACCTGTTCGAAGCGATCGACGGGGGCAATTTCCCGGCATGGGATCTCGGCATCCAGCAATTCGACGAGGCGTTCGCCGCGGCGCAGCCCTATGACGTGCTCGACGCGACCAAGCTGATTCCGGAGGAAGTGCTGCCGGTGCAGATCATCGGGCGGATGACGCTCAACCGTAACGTGGACAATTTCTTCGCCGAGACCGAACAGGCGGCGTTCCTTCCGACGAACGTCCCGCCTGGGATCGATTTCTCCAACGATCCGCTGCTCCAGGGCCGGCTGTTCTCCTATCTCGACACCCAGAAATCGCGGCTGGGCACGACCAACTTCCACCAGATTCCGATCAACGCCCCACGCTGCCCGTTCGCCAACATGCAACGCGACGGGATGATGCAGACGATGGTCCCTAAGGGCCGCGCCAATTACGAACCCAACAGTCTCGCCGATGGCGGCGAAGAAGGCGGGCCGCGCGAGAACGGATCGGAAGGCTTCGTAACCGTCGTGCGCAACGACGAGCGCAACGACGCTTCAGAAAAATTGCGGGTCCGTGCCGAGACCTTTGCCGACCACTACAGCCAGGCGCGAATGTTCTTTCGCTCGCAGACCGCGATCGAGCAGGCGCACATCGCCTCGGCGCTGGTGTTCGAACTGTCGAAGGTCGGCATTCCCGCGATCCGTGCGCGGGTCGTGGGCAATTTGCGCAACGTCAACGAAGGGCTGGCGACGCGGGTCGCGGCCGGGCTGGCGATGGAGTTGCCCGCGGCCAGTCCGGCGGCGAAGGAGCCGATCGACATGGAGCCGTCCGACGCGCTATCGATCGTCAAGCAGGGCGATCCGCCGATGAAGGGACGCAAGGTCGCGATCCTGTTCGCGGAAGGGTCCGACAAGGCCGAGATCGAGCAAATCAAGGCACAGGTCGAACAGGCTGGCGGAACCGCGTTCCTGGTCGCGCCGAAGGTTGGCAGCCTGCCGGTCAAGGAGGGGACGCTGACCGCCGACGGGCAATTGGCCGGCTCGCCGTCGGTGCTCTTCGATGCGGTGACGATGGTCCTGATGCCCGATGCGGTCGCCAAGCTGATGAACGACAGTGCCGCGCTCGGCTGGTTGATGGACGCCTATGCCCATTGCAAGACGATCGGCCATTGCCAGGGGTCTTTGAAGCTGATCGAGCGACTGGGGCTGGAGATCGACGCGGGCGTGGTCGGCAACGACCGCTTTGCCACGGTCGCGCCGAAGCGGCATTGGGAGCGCGAGCCAAAGGTGCGAGACCTAGCCTAGTGCCGGCTTTCGCGCCGAGCTGATTCATGATTCGTCATGCTGCATGTTCAGCCGTGTTGCACGGACCAGGGAGTGGGCGCAGTTGCCCCAGCCCCGGCTGTGGTTCAGGCGACACGGACGGAGATCGGGCGTCCCAGCTCCAGCATACGGTTGAGCGCATGGACGGCGACGTCCACCTCGGTCGCCTGGCGCCGGTCCGTACGCGAGCGCAGCCCGTCGCCGATCACCTGCTTGAACCTGCCGATGGCCGCCTCGGCCCGAGCCCGCCTCGTGTAGCCGGACGCTTTCTGCCAAGCCGCGCGTCCGTGCTGGGCGATGCTTTGCAAGTGGCGGTCCCGCTGCGTGGGCGTGGTCTCGGCCGTCTCGCTCGGCACGGCCGTGGAACGCGGGGGCACGATGATCGCCGCTGCGGGACAGCGCTCGGCGACCGCAGCGGCAACGCCCTCCTGGTCGTAGGCGCCGTCGGCGGTGAACGAGGCCATGGGTCCCGCGACCTGGTCGAGCAAGGGGCCGACCTCGGCGCCGTCATCGACCTCCTTTGCGGTCAGCGTCGTCGCGACGATCTGGCCGGTGCCGGCGTCCAAGCCGACGTGCAGCTTGCGCCAGGACCGGCGCGTTTTGGTGCCGTGCTTCTCGACCAGCCACTCGCCCGCGCCGCAGAGCTTCAGGCCCGTGCTGTCCACCAGCAGGTGCAGGGGCTTCGCCGTCCCTGCGCGGCCATGGGCGTGGCACCTCCAGCGTCTCCGCCCGGCGGCAAAGGGTCGTGTGGTCCGGCACGGCCAGGGTGAGCCCGAGCAGGCCGATGACGGAGCCGATCAGGCCCTCTGTCTGGCGCAAGGCCCAGGCGGAACACGGCCCGGAGCGTGAGTGCCGTCAAGATCGCCAGAGGCGAATACCAGGGTTGGCCGCCCGGGGTCGTGCGCGGCGCCGCCCGCCATGCCTCGATGGCTTCGTCCGTGAACCAGACTGTCAGGCTGCCGCGTTGGCGCAAGCTGGCGTCATACGCGCGCCAGTTCATGAGCTTGTGCTTCTGCTTGGGAATGTGACGGCGGCAGTCCTGGTTCAGCTTGAACGGCAAGGTGGGCATCCCGGGTCAGGTCAGGGCGGAGCTTCCTACGCCGGCGCGGTTCTCGGCGCCACCGGATGGGTCCGTGCAACAAAGTCACCGCCAATTCTGCCTCCCCTTGCGAATCGCGAAAAGGACAGCGAATCACAGCGGGGCCCGCTGGGAACCGGTCGAGTCAGAAGCAAGTGCCGCTGGTATAACGACCCGTGAACACCGCAAATTTGCGCCAAGCCCCGCCAGCGTGCATGCGCTCGATACCCGGCTTGGACTGACGGGCCTCAGCAAGGCAAATGGGCAGGCGATCGCCAACCAGGCGCACGCGCTTCTGGCTTTCGGAACGACAGCGCGGCCCTAATGACCACGTGCCCCGGCGCTAGACTAGGGCGTGTTGACATTCCCGCTTCTTTTTCGCGTTAGACGATTCGATTGGCGTTGATCAAACCTGAGGTAGTTTTTTCGGTCATTTTCGGCGGGAGGGGTTCCCCGACGTGCAACACTCTGAT
>JAABUU010005918.1_pt1 | contig 13374 bp, 14 predicted proteins | sample 5559301 | NCBI WGS metagenome assembly JAABUU01 (sample SAMN10711884, study PRJNA513360) | rock metagenome | isolation source: Antarctica rocks | place: Antarctica: Victoria Land, Richard Nunatak white | reverse complement strand
GGGGCGATGTCGCGCCGGGCGACGCTCTGCCATCGGAATTACGAATTAGCGAGATGATGGGCGTGAGCCGGCCGGTCGTACGCGAGGCTATACGCATCCTCATCGGCAAGGGCTTCCTGGAGCCCAGACCGAAGAGCGGCACGCGCGTGCGTGCACCGGAGAATTGGAATTACCTCGATCCCAACGTCCTGCGGTGGCGGCTCGTGGTCGCCGGTCTGGACGACTACCTGAAGAAGCTCTTCCAACTGCGGCATGCCCTTGACCCCGCAGCCTCGGCCATTGCCGCCGCTACTGCCCGTCCCGAAGACCTCGAGCGAATTCAACAGGCTTTCGACGGCATGTGCGCCGCCCGAGTGAACGACGCTTTCGTCATGGCCGACATCGCGTTCCACAAGGGGATATATTTCGCCACGCGCAATGAGCTGTTCATGCCCGTCGCTCAGATGTTCGACGTAGCGCTCAGGCAAAGCTTCGGCTTGGCCGCGACTGGTGATCATCGCAAACGGGCTCTCGAGGAGCATGGTGCGGTGCTTCAGGCGATTACCGATGGTGACATCGAGCGTGCCCGGAAGACGACGGTCCTGCTCTTGACCAATTCGGTGGACGATCTCGTCACGATTATGGGGACTGCCGAGTTCCAAAGCGACGCATGATCTCCGCCTTAGTCAAGTCCGCAGCTCTCTGACGCGGTGGATGCCCTGGTTCCCTTTCACGAGGGCGAGCGAACGATACTGGGAGATCGCCCTATGTGGGTCATGCCTGCGGCGTGCTTCGGGGCGAGGTCGGAGACGATGCGCCTGATCGGGCGATAACTTCTCTCCAACCGCTTCCGCAAGGGATGGCGGCCTTGTCTGGGCCAGACGGTGAAGAACGTCCGTAATACCTGCTCGTATTTCCTGTCTCGCATCTGCGCTTCTCCTCTCGTCGGCTCCTCTCAGGGCCGAGCCGATTGGGACGTCCTACAAGGTGGTTCGGACGGGCGAGTGGGCGCAGATGGGTTTCCACTATTACGTCTTGCATGAGCGCCGCTCCCTCGGCCCGGTGACCATAAACCTGATCACGCCGCCGCAGAGTGGCGAGGTTACTCTGGCATCCCGGACCGCCCACCCGTCATTCGGCTCGACATAGGCCTTTCAAGGGGCCGGGGTGGTGATCGCGGTCGGCCGGGAAGAGGGTGCCCTTCCTCGTCAGGAAGGAGGGCTTCCGTGCGGGGCCGCCATGTGACCGATCACCAGATGAGCCTCTTCATGCAGTTCCGTCAGACCGACACCGTGGCGGTGGCCGCCGCCAAGGCGTCGATGAGCAGGGCGACCGGATACCGGATCGCCCGAGACCCGCGCCTGCCTTCCATGCGCCAAGCACCCCGCGGCCGGCGGCGGCCAGATCCGCTCGGCGAGGTGTTCGAAGCCGAGATCGTGCCGATGCTCGAAGCCGTGCCCGGCCCGCGGCCGATCGCGATCCTCGAGGAGATCGTCCGGCGCCACCCCGATCTCGGCGTCGGCATCCGCCGCACCCCTGCAATTACGTCGAGCACGACGTCGACCCGGGCCGTGACAGGGTGAACGCGGCCATCTGGACCAGGGTGGCTGCCAGCTCCCAATCCTCTATGTTGGAAACGCTTCCAGACAGGGGTGTCTCATGGGTGTTCCAAATCTGTGCATTGGCTTTCTGCTGTTTCCCAAGCTGACGCAGCTCGACCTGACTGGACCTTTGGAGGTGTTCAGCCGCGTGCCGGGTTGGCAAGTGAAGTTGATCTGGAAGACGCTGGACCCGGTTCCCTCCGATCGCGGCGGTCTTCGCCTATTGCCGAACACGACATTCGAGGAATGCCCGTCACTCGACCTAATCTGCGTACCTGGCGGACCCGGCCAGATCGAGCTGATGGACGACGAGGAGACGTTGGCCTTTTTGCGGCGTGTCGCCGGAGGGTGCCGGCTCGTCACGTCGGTCTGCACGGGGTCCCTCGTCCTCGGCGCAGCAGGATTGCTGCGCGGCTACCGAGCGGCCTGTCACTGGTCGTCGCTGGACCAGCTCGCCTTGCTCGGCGCCGAGCCGGTAGACGCGCGCGTGGTACGCGACAGGGATCGCGTGACGGGCGCAGGCGTAACGTCGGGTATCGACTTTGCGCTCGGTGTAACGGCCGAACTGGCCGGCCGAGACGTGGCTGAAGAGGTCCAACTCCAGATGGAATATGATCCAGAGCCGCCGTTCGAGGGTGGCTCACCTCGTAGCGCATCGCCAGAGCTGACGAACACCGTGCGCGCTAAGATCGCCCCTTTCATTGCCCGGCGACGTATCGCGACAGAACGGGCCGCAGAGAAGCTCAAGGCGGAGACGTGAAGTCGCTCCTCGTGGGTGCCATAGGTTCCTCTACTTCCGCCACAGCCCCTCGAAGCGCCGGCCTGCCGTTCAGGTGTAGTGTACGGTGTGCTGGGAATCGCGGTGGCCGAGGTAGTCCTGAATGAGCCGGATGTCATGGCCCTTGTTGGCCAGGTAGTGGCCGCAGGAGTGCCGGAGCGTGTGCGGATGGACGCCGGCCAGGCCGGCACGTCGGGCCGCGAGGCCCACGAGGTAGCTTACAGCCTGGCGGGTGAAGGGTTGGCCGCGTTCGGGTCGCTCCGCAGGCATCCCGCTCCTACCTCTTCGGAAGCGAAACAGCAGGCTTCAGACCGGCCGGTCGCCCGAGCCAAACACCACACACGGGGGACGGATGGCCTCGGAATTCGCTCGGACTGCCGGAGGCTCGACCTATGGAGCCTTCTTCCTGAATGCCCGAACATAGAGGCGGGGCTCTATGTTCTCGACGGTAGCGCGCCCACTCGGAAGACTTTCGACCCAGCGTGATGTTTGATCGAGGATGTGATGGTAGCGATTCGACGGGATCGGCCAGAACTCGGCGAAGAGGTTCTTTTCGAACTGATCGAGGATCAAGCCATAGGAGATCTCCCGTGACCACTTCAGATCTGAGACCTCTACGCGCACTTCCTCGCAGCCCTCGCTGTCCAGGAGTTCGACGAGCTCATATTCCTTGGCGGGATGCAATCCGAGGAAGCGGTTCGTGTAGCCTTCCGCGCTCGCGAGCTTCCCGAAATATGTCCTTACGGTATTTTCGAGGGCGATCGCGTCGTTCAACTGCACAAAGCATCCGCCGGGTTTAAGGACCCTGAGGATCTCGAGGACAGCGTTTCTCCAATCACTGATGTGGACGAGGAGCTTGCATGCGAGGACGGCGTCGACGGCGTTGTCGGCTTCTGGCAGGGCGCGCGCATCAGCCACGTCATATTGAGCCCGCATTCCAGACGAGACCTTGGAGCGGGCTGCCGCGATCATCTCCTTCGATATGTCGTATCCCCTGATCTCGAAGCCGCTCTCGGCGAGAGGCAGAGACATTTGGCCTGTACCGCAGCCTGCATCGAGAATGACCCCCCCCATCGGAAGGATGCTGTAATCGATCAGGCGCCGGTAACATGCGTCGAGCATGTTGACGGGTATCTGATACCGTTCGTCGTATTGGAAGGCGATGGGAGAAAAGCTCAGCGTCGGGGCGAATGCATGTTGGCTCATCGGCATATCCTCGTGATTGTTGCCGCTCCGTCGACGTTCCGCTTCGACGACGTGACGGGTTGATCGTGTCGCCTGAAGCCGCGCGGCTTACGCGGTCTTCTGCGATGATGGATTCACGTCAGATTTCAGGTCTACCAGCTTCTTGCCATCGACTCCCCCTCCTCCCAGCAAGGCGTTTGCGGTCCATAATGAGCGTTCGGCCGCGCCGTTCCCATTTTTTCGCGACGGGTTCGGCGATGCTCAGTCCAGACTGAGGGCCTGGCTGCTTACCCCGCCCGACGATGGGAGACCCCTGAACTCACCGCCCCTCCCCATAGGGAGCTTCAAGAGCGATGGACGCAGTGGCTCGACTTCGACGATCTCGCGCGGAGCGTTCGGATGGACTTCGAGCGTAAGACGGGCCTCTTCGACAGTGAGAAAGGTGATCGCCGCGTTCCGCTCCTCGCGCAGAACGGACACCACCTCGACGGACCGTCCCCCTGAAGGAGTAGTTGCCGAGCGCCGCTGCTGCCGGCCGGCAAGAGTGGAAGCTTCTCCGGCAGAGGGACATGTCATACAGTCCCGGTATTATGGCGCAACCGCCACAAGCCTTCTAGTCTTACCGAGTCACAAGGTCGCGTTGGCGGCGATCGTCGAATCTCCATCTCACGTTGATCGTGAGGATGGAGGGTAAGATGGGGTCGGGGACCGAGGCGCGTTTTGCGGCTTATGTCGAGGACCTGTCGGCGGCGCTTGGCCATGCCGATCGCACGGGTCCGTTCCGGAATTACTGCCTCGGCCTGCTAATGCCGGTCGAGCGCAAGAGCGTCGAGCCGCTCGCCGCCGTCACGGCACCGGCCCGCGTGGCGGCGCAGCATCAGTCCCTTCTGCACTTCGTCGGCCAGGGCGGGTGGTCGGACGATCGCGTGTTGGCCAAGGTGCGCGATATCGTCCTGCCGGCGATCGAGCGCAACGGCGCGATCGAGGGCCTGGATCATCGACGAAACCGGATTTCCCAAGAAGGGGAAACACTCGGTCGGTGTCACGCGCCAATATTGCGGGCAACTGGGCAAGCAGGACAATTGCCAGGTGGCGGTATCTTTGTCGGTCAGCAATCATGCCGCCGGCCTGCCGAGCGCCTACGGGCTCTATCTGCCGGAGGACTGGGCCGCCGATCCGGTTCGCCGCGCCAAGGCTGGCGTTCCGGACGACGTGGTCTTCCAGACGAAGCCGCAGATCGCGCTCGATCAGATCCGGAAGGCGCTTGCGGCCGGCATCCCGCGCGGCGTCGTGCTGATGGACGCCGGCTACGGCGCCGACACCGGCTTACGGACCGAGATCACGGCCCTGGGCCTCGCCTATGTGGCAGGCATCCAGCCGCACACGAAGGTGTGGCTCCCCGGCCAAGGACCGCTTCCGCCCAAGCCCTGGACGGGGCGGGGTCGACCGACGAGCCGGATGCGACGCGATGACGAGCATCGACCCGTCACGGTCAAGGATGCAGCCCTGGCCCTACCAGAACCGGCCTGGGAAACGATCACATGGCGCGAGGGCTCGGCCGACCGGCTCACGTCGCGCTATGCGCGATTGCGCGTGCGGCCTGCGCATCGCGACGAAAAGCTCAAGGAAACCCGACCGGAGGAATGGCTACTGATCGAATGGCCGGATGATGAGGACCAGCCGACCAAATATTGGCTCAGCACATTGCCGGAAACCATCAGCTTCGTGGACCTTGTCGACACGACGAAACTGCGATGGCGCATCGAACGAGAGTATCAGGACCTCAAACAGGAAGTCGGTCTCGGGCACTACGAAGGGCGAGGATGGCGTGGATTCCATCACCACGCCACGCTCTGCATCGCGGCCTACGGCTTCCTGATCGCCGAACGGGAAGCGATTCCTCCCCTCAGGACCTCGCAAAGCCCTGCACCGCGCGGACCTTGCCGTTCCCCCGCGTGGACGACCCGACGGCACCGCCGATCCGGCCCGAACGCCACATCCCCAACTCCCTCGCAACCATGCGGCGCAGGCTCACCGTCGCTCTCGCCAAGACACTCGAGCGATGTCCGTGCTGCCAAGCGCGACCAAATACCACGACCAATATTCCACTTTTGTGACGCAGTAAGACTAGGTCTCTGCGACTTTGTCGATGAGCCAATCTAGGGCCTGATTGCCGCTATCAGTCACCGAGATAGCCCTGGTATCTTCCCTTTCGATCCACCCTTCGGCGAAGAAGTGCTCGAAGAGCAGCGCGCCCAAGCAACCGCCTAGATGATATTGGCCCAGCTCGCTCCAGTCAGGACAGCCAAATGCAAGTCGACGATGTCTGCCGTCAAGCTGGCGTACGGCTAGGTTGACTCCTAACCTGCAAAATACTGATTCCGCGTGCGGTCCGATCTCGACTTCGGCCCATGGAAACTTGGAGTCGGTCAGTGCTCCGTGATCAACCAATCCTTTAAACACTCGAACCCCAACGGTACCCGCAAGATGGTCGTAGCATGCTCGCGCCCTTCGTAAGGGTTCAGGCGTCTGCATGGTAGTAGCATTCCTATCCCCCGTCGCGGCCCAGGACAGCGACGATATAACCTCTGCAATCGCGGGAGATGCGACGCGGTAGATGACGAGCCGACCCTTTTTTTCAGCCGCAACGAGGCCGTGGTTTCGTAAGTTGCGCAAGTGGTTTGAGACATTTGGCTGGGACGAACCCGTTAATTCAACAAGTTCCGCAACTGAGCAACGCCCCCAGGTTAGATATTGGAGCATCTGCAAGCGATACGGATCCGCCAGCATACTAGCGATACCGGTCGCAACTTTTAATTCATCCATCATTTGACATGCCTACGTAAGCGTGCCACATATCACTGCGCAATGATGTGTGGGGTGGTGCAGTGGCGAGAATTGCGAGCTTTTCTGCATTCAATCTCGCTCTCTCTAATCTCATTTTTGGCACGATCGGCCTTTTTGCAGTGCAAAGCGCTCTGCCGCCCTTTGCGACCGTCTTCTGGCGTTGTGTTTTTGCAACCGCGTTCCTCCTGACATGGTGCATGGCATTTGGCTACCTACAGCCGGCCAAGCTTTCTCCCAAATTGCTGCTGCTGGCGGCGATCGGAGGCGTCGGGAACATCGGCAGCTCGGTGGCTCTATTTGGCGCCTACAGATATACGACGATCAGCACAGCAACCATCATATATCATATCCAACCTTTCTTCGTTGTTCTTATTGGGGCGCTGGTCTTCAAGGAGGCCGTAAGGCCCGGCGAGATGTTCTGGATTGCCATCGCGTTCGCAGGATTGGTCCTTTCCACCGGCTTGGTCGGCACTTTGGCATCGGGTGACAGTTCCTGGTACCTCGGTGTCGGGCTCTCGCTCGTTGCCGCCTTGTTGTATGCGGCCGGGACAATTATCGGTAAAGGCCTGGGGGAGCAACGGCCTGAGATCACCACGCTTATGCAGACGGTCGTCGGCGCCTTACTGCTCGCCCCATTTGCGGAGCTACTTCAACCTGTCCCGAACGCCTCCTGGAAATGGCTTGTATCTCTCGGCGTCCTGCACACGGGAGTTGCGTATGTGCTGATGTTCTCGGCATATCCGCACCTTCGGACACCCGTTATCGGCATTCTGGCCTTTCTTTTTCCCCTGATATCAATCCTTGTCGATTGGCTCGCGTTCGGAAAAGCACTGCAGCCTGTTCAATGGCTCGGCCTGACCTTGATCATGTTGGGAACCCTCGGCGTCCAGTTGGCGTGGCGACCGCGCCTTCGTCGCTGCCCTGTCACGCCACACCCTCCTGAGCTGAAGTGAAAGCACCGAAACCACGCCGAGCCGGATCAAAGATGCCATGAACAGCAGCAGAGTAACCGGTGAGGGAGCCGGAGCAGGCCTGATCGCGATGAAGCAGCGCTGCTCCTTCCCGGCTTTCTGCGCGGAATCGAAGCAGGTTTTGAGTTCGCCAGCCGTAGCACGCACCATCGTGTAATCCGCGACGAAGCCGTTCCACTTCTCCGGGTTGGCCCGGCTCATAAGCCCCATGCCGGCATTCCAACGATCCTGGCCGAGCGCCGAGGCCGCAAGACCGTCCGGCAGGTTTCCGAACGGCAGGAACCGGGCGAGCGGAAACGCGAGCAGCGGAAACGCCAGCAAGCCCACCGCGGCGCCGATCGCGGCGGTGCGGATGATCCACCCCCGCTGCTCCTCGCCCGTGCGGGTATGGCCCGTTGCTCCGTGCAGGGCATGCGCGGCGTCGAGCACCTCGCGCGTGGCCCGTTCCAGGTCGCCCCGGGCGGGACGCAGGCTCGCGTCGTAGACGCGGGCGATCTCCCGTCGTGCCAATTCGGCCGGAACCGTCGCGCCCGTGTGCGTCTCGATCGCCTCAATGCGCGATGCGATCGCGTCGAGGCTCTTGGTAAGGGCGCCCAGCGTCGGGCTGTAATCCGGGGCCTGGTTCTCCCGCAGCACCGGCTCGATTGCCTCGACGGCGCGGCGCAGGACGGTGATTTCCGCCCGAAGGCAGGGCCAGCGAGCTGAACTGCACGAGCCGGGACGTGTCCGACCCCAGCAGGATCAGCGGCAGCGAGGCCAGGGCCGCGAGCGACAGGAGCCATCCGCTGCGCCGTCGCAACGCCGCCAGGACCGGCAGCCAATAGAGCTTGTAGGCCAGGATGGCGCCGAGCGCCGCCAGGCTCGGGTGGGATCGCACCAAATCCACCGCCGAATGCTCGGCTCCCGGGTCCGGCCGGCCGGCCCTGATCAAGGACTGGGCGAGATCGCGGTGCCAAGTCACGGCGTAGGACGCGATGAAGGCGAGGTAGAGCAGGCCGAACACCGCGACCCACTCCCGCCTGTCGTGGCGGTCGGCCGCCAGCACGATTCCCGCGGCGACGAAGGGCGTCATCGTCTCGTGGGTGGCGATCATCAGCGTCGCCACTGCGATCCTGTCGACCGGGCCGAGCCGGCACTGGACCGCGACGAGGCCGAGCAGGAGCACGAGGATGTCGCCGTAGCCCGGCCCCACGAGCGCGTAGGCTAGGATCGAGGAGGACAGGACCGAGAAGATTTCCAAGGACGACAACTGCCGCGCGTCGAGCAGGCGCATGGCGGCGGCGAATGTGGCGAACAGCACCGCGTACCAGAGAAGCGTGTAGGCGCTGCCCTCCGGTTGCGACGATGTCGCGTTCGGCTATGAAGGACGCGACCTTACCCGCCACGGTCGGGACGATCAGGCGTGTGCCTGAGCGCGATCGAACGCCCGGCCGTCCGGAGCCGACGCCCCCATGTCCGCAGCAGATTCGATGTCGCCGGCCGAAGCGTCGGAAGCCGAAACCCCTGCCCGGCGGAGGCCGGCTCTCGCCGTGCTGCTCCTTTGCGCCGTGCCCGCGGTGATCCTGCTGTTGAGCCTGATCGGCCCCTTTCGCACCGACGCCCTCTATCACCACAGCGGGATCGTGTTCGACGCCAAGTCCCAGCTGATGAACGGCGAACCCTCGATCGAGCCCAACATCGGCATAACGTCTCAGGCGCTCGGCACGCGAGCGGCCCTCGACATCGCCGTCGGGCGCTGGCCCCTGTGGAACCACTTCGAGGGCCTCGGCGCCCCTCTCCTCGGCGAGATGCAGTCGGCCGCCCTGTTCCCGCCCACGCTGCTGATGCTGCTGCCCCACGGCCAGGGGATCGAACACCTGCTCCTCGAGGCGCTCGGCGGGTTCGGGACCTTCCTGTTCTTCCGCAAGTTCGGCCTGGGCCGACGGGCGGCGGTCTTCGGCGCCGTCGCGTTCGAGGTCAATGGCGTCTACTCATGGTTGCGAAACGCGATCTTCAACCCGGTCGCTTTCCTGCCGTGGTTTTTCTTCGCCCTGGAATGCATGATCGCGAACGCTGCGGGCGGACTGGCCCTCCGGCGGCGTCTGCCCATGATCGGCCTCGGCGCCTTCGTGGCCGCACTCTCGCTCTACGCGGGGTTCCCGGAGGAGGTCTACCTCTACGGCCTGATGCTCGTGGCCTGGACCCTCCTGCGGGCGACGGCTCTAACTTTCCGGGCGGTCGTCCGCCTGGCGGCGGACCTCGCCCTGACGGGCATCGTCGCTCTTCTTCTCAGCGCTCCCCTTCTCGTCGCCTTCAGCGCCTACCTGCCCGAGGCCGAACTGGCGCAGCACGGAAACGGCGGCTTCGCCCATGAGTCGCTCGGCCGGGAGACGCTCCTCCAGTATATCGCGCCCTACGTGTACGGCCGCATCTTCGCGATCTCGCGCCCCGCCATCGAGGGCAGCTGGGAACGCACCGGCGGCTACATCGGCTTCACGCCGCTCGTCCTCGCCGCGGCGAGCTTCTTCCTCCCCACCCGTCGAGCCACTAAGCTGTTCCTCCTGGGCTGGATCGCCGTGGCCGTGGGCACGTCGCACGGCGTGCCCGGCATCCAGCAGGCGTTCAACGCGATCCCGATGGTGGCGGATGCCACATCCTACCGCTATCTCACGCCGAGCTGGATCTTCGCGCTGATCTTCCTGAGCGCCCTTTTCATCGATGGGGCGCCCACGTTGACAGCGGCGAGACTGCGCCGCGCCATCGCGGTCGCGGTCGCGGTCGGATCGGGTCTCACCCTCCTTGCGGTGGCGGGTGCCTGGTCCCTGCTGAGCGATCTCCTGAGTGCCTCGGCCCACCAGGGGAGGACGGTCACCTTCGCGCTCCTCGCCGTCGTGTTCATCGCGGTCGCGCTCCTGGCCACCAATCTCGAGCGGCGTCCGACGCGGGTCGCGACGCTGGTGGGCGGCATCATGGTCCTCGAAGCGCTCGCGTGGTTCGCCTATCCCAGCCTGTCCTATCCCCGCGGCGGCGTGCTCGACCGCGGGCTCGTGGCCTTCCTGCGATCCCGGATCGGGTTCCAGAGGTCGGTCAACACGCTCAGCGCGGGCCTCCGCAACAACTACGGTTCCTATTTCGGTATCTCCACCATCAACTTCGACGATCTGCCCGTTCCGAAGCGCACGAACGCCTACGTCACCTCCCACCTCGACCCGTTCGCCGGAGGCACGAGCTTCATTCCAGAGGAGGCCGGGCTATCGCTCGATGAGCGGAACGAGGCCCAATGGCTGGCCCGGCTGCGCTTGCCGGCCTACGCCGAGGCCGGCGTGAAATTCGTGCTCTCCGCGCCGGGCTACCTGGACGTGTGGCCCTACAACGTGAGCGACGAGCGGCCGGCGGACGCCTACGGCATGCCGCCTGGCTCCGAGATCGACGTCCGCCTCACGCAGGACTCGCGGGCGAAGCCGCTGCTAGTCACGGGCGTGACGGCCGCCCTGACGGCTCCCGCCGCCGGGGGTGGCTGGGGCGCAAGGGTCTGCGCCGACCAGTCCTGCGCCGACGGTCGGGTGTTCTCGTCCGCCCAGACCGACGAGCCGGTCGCCGTCCAACTGGACCAGCCCGTCGTGCTAGGGCCGGGGAACGAGCTCACGATCCGGCTGCGACGGCAGGATGGCGGCCCGGCCTCGCTTCGCATGGTCCGGCTCCCGGGCGAAGAAGGACGGCCGGCGGTCTCGGGGAGCGCGGGTCCCGTCGCGAACCGCACCGCGCCGGACATCCGCCTCCGGGACGGCGGCGTCACGCCCGTTTACCAGGGCCGGTCCATGTCGGTTTACGAACTCGCCAATGTCCGTCCCTACCTTTCGGCGGAGGACTGCACCGTGACAGCGCCATCGCGCGACAGCGCGGACCTCGACTGCCGGCGGCCGAGTTCGCTCCTCCGGCTCGAAACCGCCATGGCAGGATGGTCCGCCACGGTGAACGGCGAACGGGCTGCGATGGGCGTGGCCGAGGACACGTTCCAGACGGTCGCGGTGCCGGTCGGCCGATCTCACGTGGAGCTCAGCTTCGCGCCGCGCGGGTTCCGGGCCGCGGTCGCGGCGGCGGGGCTCGCTACGGTCATTCTGCTCGGTATCGCGGCGATGTTCGTCAAGGACCGCCAGCGACGACGGGAACACTCGAGATGAGATCGTGGCCATTGCTCGGTCCTGAGAACGCTTGGGGAGCGTGCCGGTCGAGCGGTTGCCAGCAGACAGGTTATCTGATCCCCTCTCGCGTATCTTCAGACCGGTGTCGCTTGAGACGTGTGGCGGCGAGGGTCAGAGAACGCCGTCGCCAGGCAGCGTCATCACTCGACCATCAGAATCGCGCCGAGATCCTCGCAAAGGCGATTGCTCTGGAAGCCTGCGCGTCGACCTTGACAACAAGAGCCATCCCTAAATATGTCGACTGACTTTGTTTGAGGATGAGAGTAATGCGCGCCGCGGATTTCGGGGGCTGACCGCCCTCGTGATCCTGGGGGTTACCTCACCGTTTACTCACAACTGCACGCTAAGCGGCGCGCAAGGCGAACGCTTCGGGAACGGCGCGGAGCGGTCGCAGTCCGTCAGCAGGCCGGCTGGTATTCCAGTCGTAATCACCGGTGAGCGCGATGTGCTCCCATCCGAGCGGCGCGACATGGGCGAGCAACTCGTTTGAGATAACGACGCCCTGGGCGTCGGCGCCGCGCTTGCCGACGTGGCGAACGCTGGTTGCGAGAAGCAGCCGCTGCTCAGCGGCACGGCGAACCGTTGTCATCGATTGTGAGCACAATCCGCCGTTGGCGAGCACGACGCGATGATGGCGAGCATGGAGGCAGATAATGTGGGCATGAGCACGAGCCCGCTGTCAGCTAATCCGAGCAGGATTCAGCTCCGTTGGCGAGCACGCGCGGCTATGATTGCAAGCGCCTACAGTTAAGCCTTCCGCACCGACCCGATCCGACTGCTCTCCTCAACCATCCATGACATCGCTTTCACGCTTCGCCAGGCCCACTTGGCTCGTTTCCGGCTCCGCGGCCTGCCTCATCGGGGCCTGGGTCGCCCTGACCACCATACGGACCGTCGTGTCGAACTTTTCGGCGATCCCCTGGTACGACGACTGGAAGGACCTGACTTTGTATCGGGCGTGGTCGATGGGGAACATGCCATTCCTCGACGCGCTGCTGCAATCGACCAACGAGCATCGCGTCGCGTTCCCCAGGCTCGTCCTGTTCGCCGACGACCGTTTCTACGGCGGCTTGGGCACGGTGCCGATCATCGGGATTTTCGTCGTCCAGGCTTGTCACGCCGGTCTCTTCGCCATCGTCCTCCACCGCGCCAGACTCGCTCATCCGGGACGCTGGATGATCGGCGGGGTCGTCGTGGCTCTCATGATGTCCCTTCGGCAAGCCGAGAACTTCACCTCGGGTCTCCAGATCGCGTTCGCGGCGGTCTTCGCGGCCGCCACAGGCTCGGCCCTCGCTTTCGGCCGCGCGGTCGAGCGTCTGGCGGTGGGCCGGACACCATGGCCTTGGTTCGCCGGCAGCCTTGCGGCCGCCTTCGTGGCCTGCTTCTCGATGGCGAACGGGCTGCTCGTCGCCCCGATCCTGGCCGTGATGGCGATCCTCGCTCGCGCACCCCGGCTCGCTGCGGGGTATCTGGCCTTCGCGGCCGTGGTGACGCCGGCCTATTTCTTGGGTGACGCGATTGAAGGGCCTGGATCGCACCTGACCGAGAACCTCCATCATCCCGGCCGCTTGGCCTTCTATGTGGCGGCCTACCTCGGCGGCATCGCGTCCGATTCCCCACCGCGTGCCCTGGCCATGGGTGCTCTCGGCATCCTGTCCACCGTCCTGGCCACCGTGCGGGCCGCAACACGCACGAGCCGGCCCGGCGCTTCCGGGCTCGTCGCCGTGATGCTGTTCTGTGGCGCAACCGCGACCGTCACGGCCGTGGGACGGCTTCAGTTCGGTCCCGAGCAGGCTTTGTCGAGCCGCTACTGCACGGGCAGCGCTGCCTTC
>JAABUU010005917.1_pt1 | contig 13381 bp, 22 predicted proteins | sample 5559301 | NCBI WGS metagenome assembly JAABUU01 (sample SAMN10711884, study PRJNA513360) | rock metagenome | isolation source: Antarctica rocks | place: Antarctica: Victoria Land, Richard Nunatak white | reverse complement strand
ATTTTGCGCATGCATTGGTGATTGAGGGTGCGGACTGCTTTTGTTACCGACTCAGAAGACAGCTTGCTGACAGAGGCTGACCTGGCAGGAGCAGCAACAGCAGGCTTCTTCCCATCAGCATTGCCATCCTGGTCCTTGATGCCAAAAGCTACATGCCTCAGCTCACTGAAGTTCTCGTTCTTGAAGTTGCCCTGCTCATCTTTGATCTGCATCACAGATGTAACACTGTCACAAGTGAGGAGCGACTTTGCCATGGTGCTGCAAATCAAACTGACTCACAGCTGTTGTGAGGTCATGTGCAGGAATGCTGATCGCTGAATGCAAACTGAGGCGCCATGGACAAGGCGTTTCAGCTCAACACATGACCTTTGTTCCATGCCATCACAGTGGGATCAAGTTGCTTCACACAGGCAATGGGCTGAATGCTTTCCACATCTGAGATGTAGATGCACATACTCAGTGTCTTGCAATCATTGCTCTGATTTCACTTTGCAGAAGCAGGCACAGGAAGCAGGACAGCAGTGCAGCTTCAATGGATCTAACTTCGTCCTGCAACAAAGGTATCAGCCTGTACAGTTGTCTGAAGCCAAAATCGGGACGGTGCAGTGCCAGCACAGGAGGAAGTCAAAGAAAGTGCACAGGTATTTGCCACGGCAACATGTGCACATGGGCAAAGCAGGCACCCTGTTGCTGGGCACAGTCCATGCAGAGCTGCACTGGCAAGCAACCTACCAGATATAAGCCTGAGCCTCCTGTGGGGAAGGCGTAGTGCTGCAAGGGGGTTGGTCTGAAGTCTGTGTATACCACATGGCATGGCTGTTGGTGCAGGTGACACACCCAGCCAGCAAACTCGCTAGCATTGGACAGGGTGGCTGACAGGAAGACCATGCGGATGCCTGTGGGCAAGAAGATGATTGCTTCTTCCCACACTACACCACGCTCCCTGTCTTGCATGTAATGCACCTCATCAAAGATCACCCATGCCACCTCTCGCAAGACCTCAGAGCCTCTGCAAACCAGAAGAGCGGGTCGATGCTCCTGTTCGCACATGTTGTACATGAGTAGTGTGGAAGATTAGGCTGCAGAGAAAGAGTGCATCACAAACTTGCATGGTTCAAAAAAATGGGTCCTGTCAGCTTGTGAATGCAAACATGGAGTGATTGGGATTTATTAACACAAAATCCAGATCCTGATCAGCCTCCCTGTCTGCTACTTAACCTATATCAAAACATGCCGGTGTGCTGCTCACACTTGATGCAACGCTCCAATGAGGCAAAAGGGGCAAGCTGTAAAAACATGCTACCTGTAAAGCATGCTTCGCAAGATCTCAGTGGTCATAACCACGCAGGTTGCATTTGGTCTTATAGACACATCTCCTGTCATCAGTCCAACGTCTTCATTGAACTCATCACTCAGTTCCCTAAATTTCTGGTTGCTCAGTGCCTGCAAACAGCAAATACTGCATTGGAGAGTACTTCTAAGATCAAACCCTGCACTGACTTTGCCATATAAGCATGTGAGATGCTGACAGCATGCTAAGCATGCTGACTGCTTACCTTGAGTGGTGACGTGTAGATCACCTTTTGATTGTCCCTGAAAGCCATAGCAATGGCATACCTGCAAGGAGTCCAGCAGTTGTGCTGAGCGCTGAATGAGGAGAGCATTGCTGTCAATTCTATGCTGGCAGTTGTGCACCGTACAGGCTTACTCTGCCACAGCTGTTTTCCCAGCAGAGGTATGCGCCGCCACAAGCACAGACTCCCTTCTTTCCTGTTGTAAACTCCAAGTGCTCAGTGCAAGCTGGGGTTGAGCCGACCCCTTACAAGGTCAAGACAAAGCAGACTTACCAAACAGGCCACAGATGTGCTTTGAAAGGGATCCAATTTGAAAGGGTACTCCTTGGCCATAGTGCCTGTCCATCGAGGCTGTTGTACAGAGCCTGCGTGATCGCAAGAGTGCATGTTATGCTTAGCCGGTGTTCGATGATTATAACAAACCTTGATAAGACTTAAGCAGCACAAGTTCCACTCGTACCGTACAATTCCGGCTGCGAGTCGAGGTCACAGACGTAGCCTTCCGGTAGCGCAACCTCATGTGAGATCGCTTCAGCCGGAACAGTAGGCTTCTTGGCCGCAGGCTGATCATCGATGATGCCATGTGCCTCAAGTTCCGCATGCTTCCGTTTAGCTGCTTCGCGAGTTGCTGCTGCAGTAGCCAGTCCTTCAGGGGTTTCCTCCATGCTGATGTTCCTGACCTATCAAAGCTGCGTTCGAAATGATTCTGCTAACTCGCCGTGAACGTGAAGCAATCCTTCCACACCGAAAGCGTCAAAGCAGAACCAAAACGGTGCGAACGTAACTCGTGATGACGCTGCGTAGCATGCTGAGCAAATGCTGCGCACTTTCTCTGTGTGTCAATCAGCGAGCTCCGTGCGCTACGAACGTGCTCCGTGCATAGCGTTTCCTTCTGGTGCTTTTGGTGCAGCTCGACCAAGCGAAGCTAGAGACAGATAGTCATATGTGTCTCGTCTGTGGTCTCCTCACAACTGTGAACCTTTCCTAGTCTCTGCTTGCACAACTCTTATTGTTCTTTTGGGCGATCATGGGAACGCAAGCTCCCGCACAGCTGTCTCAAACAGACGAGGAGGCTGAGAGACGATGGGAAAGCATGAACGAAACTGATCTGGATGCCGAAATCGACGCATATCGAGTAAGCCTCAGAGACACCAGCGAAAGGCTGACAGCAATAGGCATCTCCCCAGACTGGGAGGGTGATCAACTCACTGCTGGAGCTTTAGATAGAGGTAATGACAGCGGCGCAGCAGATGGAGAGGACGATATAGAAGCCAGGTGGCTTGAACAATGCATCAGACAACGCATGCACTGACTTTGCGTGTTCTTTGCTACTTGCCTATGAACTTCACTTGGCCACGGTCAGTCACCCTTCTCAATTTGTTTGCTTTACAGGACGGCGTCTGTGGATGACCTACATCCAAGTGAATGGCAGGTTCCACCACATTGTGTACCCATACATGCCAATGTCACTACCTATGATTGGCAGCCACTGGCCCAGGCCACGCAATTTGACGTAGTCATGATGGACCCCCCATGGCAACTGGCTACTGCCAACCCAACACGCGGTGTGGCATTGGGCTATAGCCAGCTGACAGACCAGGACATTGTCAATTTGCCTATCCCAAGCCTTCAATCAGATGGCTTCCTCTTTGTATGGGTCATCAATGCCAAATACAAGTTCACACTGGACCTTTTTGACCGCTGGGGTTACAAGTAAGCCTCTCCCCCATGTGAAGCATGTCCGTCATTCTGCTTCTGGTGAGACCCTGCAATGCAGCTTGGGCTTCAGCAAGAATGAGGCTGCATGCTGCAGGTTGGTGGATGAGATTGTCTGGGTCAAGATGACTGTAAACAGAAGAATGGCAAAATCACATGGCTACTACCTGCAACATGCTAAGGAGGTTTGCTTAGTTGGCAAAAAAGGCTCAGATCCTCCAGGCACTAAGAGGTGTGTAGGCAGTGACATCATATACAGTGAGCGCAGAGGGCAGAGTCAGAAGCCAGAGGAGATCTATCAGCTCATCGAGGAGCTAGTCCCAAATGGTGAGTCAGCCCATCTAGTCCTGTTCATCATTGTCAAACAACATGTGTAAACTTCTGCAACTGCATCAGTGTTGCAATAATTCCAGATGAGCACACAGCTGTTCACTTGCAATAGTTTGCTTTATCATGCTTGCAAGGGCATATCTGATGCCAGCAGCAAATTGAATGCACGTTTACAATAGCTTATCAGCTGTTTGCAACCAGGATTTGACGGGTGGCAATGCTCCGTCCAGGCAAGTACCTTGAAATCTTTGGCCGCAAGAACAATCTGCACAACTACTGGGTTACAGTGGGCAATGAGGTGACTGGCACCGGTCTGCCAACAGAAGATGAGGCTGCTTTGAAAGCAAACAAGGCAATACCTGGAGCAGTATATGGCGCCAGGAACTGACCTACTATACTGTCCTGAGTCAAAAACATTGTACATGCTTGTACTTCGATGCATATAATGATCATGGCTAAGCAGTAATTTCCGGAACACAAGACAGCCCAAATATGCTCAGTAAACCCATAGACGTGTGAGCTATTGCAGCTGTATGAAACGCTCAGCATACACAGTCTGCATAGCACCAACAGTGTTGATGCTCTGCAATTGTCTGGCCATACCATACCCCAACAGGAACACGCACAACACACACGTCTTCACAGCAAGGATCCCAGCTTTGATTGGAGATCTTGCCTATCTACTTGCTGACAGCAGGAATAATATATCTCTTGCTGGCACGTTGACAAAAAAGTCCACCCTATATCTGCTGTTCATACTTTGCCACGCAGCAAACGCTTCCGCCTATTCCACCACCAACCAGCTGCAAGTATGCTACTGCCAATGACAACGGCTGCGCCTAACACAACCTGCATTCCCATCAGCAATCAGGCATGTTCACAGATTGTAACAGTACCAAGAGCGCAAGTGACATTTAGGCACATCACAGTGGTGCAGAAAAAGTCTCTTGTACATTGAGTTGAGCTGGCAAATACAGCTTGATTTTGCACCTTTTGTCAAGAGCAATATGAAAGAGCAGACGGTCAGGCTATAAATCTATGAGCAGCACAGCAGTGTGAGTGCACTCACCTCTTGAGTGGTATAGGATGTTGCCAATGAACCAATTGAACTTGATGCAATAGCTGAGCTTCCATACAGGGTTACTGGCAACTGAGTGCCAAGTTTGGTCAGAAGTTCATGCGCAGCAGCGTAATCTTTAAGGTACCTTCCCTGCATAGCATCACATGCTTGGCAGAATGTCAGCATTGCAAATTGATTTAGCCTCTGTGCCCAGTTGCTAGGCAAAGCACACAGAACTTTGGTACCTGATCTGCAGCATACTGCTCTACATAACCCTTGATCTCTGCATCTTCAAGCAGAGGCCCATCTTGTGGAATGGTCCCCTTCAAAAGGTCCCTGAAGAGGCATTTGAGGAACATCAAGCTTCAGGTCCTTCTTAGCTTGCAGTTGTCATGCAGGCTGAGAGATACTGTGCAGAAGCAATGAGCTTGGCTAGGCGTCATGAATGACTCATAGTTTGGTAAATGTTGCTCTCACTTGAAGTATGCATTGGAGAATCTTTTGCTCAGGTCTCTGTAATGCTTGTCAAACAAGTCTTGGTCTGTGCTTGTCTCTCGTCCCCATCTGCCAATGTAATGAGCCCCCAGCAAGACAACAAACTGTTGAGTTGACAATCCCAATCTTTCAAACACCTTCTTGAGCTGTGTCACAGCACTTGGGCTGCCTGCATTCATGATGTGTACATGGGAAAGTGGACACAGCAGCTGTGACTACATCAACCAATGCTGGCAAAAGGGGTTAGACATTACCCAGGTCAAATGATGGCAATCGCCCTTGTGGGGGAGCTACTCTGGAATCTCTTCTGCCTGTATTCAAGGTATATCATCCAGTGGATGTACAGGTATGGCCCAGCGTTCAGCAGTGGTGCTGATCTTGTCAGAATCAGCAACCCACCTGGTGTAAAGTTAATGAAAGGGCCACCAGCAACTCTGACAGCAATAATGCCTGACAGTTGAAACAGGTCTGCACAGGATTTATCTTGTCTCAGTGTCTGAATGAAAGACTTCTTTGTGCACTTAAAGTCGTTGAATGCAGTCAGACTCATCTTATACCTGCATATGTTAAAACCTGATACTGTGCTTTGATCGGTTCCAGCAATTCCAACGCAGAGCTCAGGCTTTCGTTGCCCGCATGGTCTAGTTCCCTTTGTACACGTATGCTTCCGTTTGCACCTCCAGTTTTTGTTGTACCGTCGTAGGTCATGGCATCGTGGTACGCGAGTCTCAAAAACAGGGGAACGCATCTTGTTTGCTCAAGCAAGGTCTCGACCTCTTTTTTTGCTCCTTCCACAGCAGCTAAGTATTCCTTGTCCACCTCTGGCGTGCCAGTGCCCGACACTCTGCCGTTGGCTGCCATAGTGTGCGCGACGCTGTGATGCCTTGCGGCACCAAGCTAGGTTGTGGGTTGACCGAGCTGAGCTGGACTGTTGACCTGTGCTCATGCTGTGCTGTGACAGCCCAGCTTGTGACTGTCTCAATCGAAGCTCTCGATGGCAGCTTGTGTGGAATCCCAAACCATGCACGACCTCGAAAGTACTATTCATGCGTTGCTAGTGCGTCGTGCACCATAGCTCTTTGACGTGAAGTGCATGCAAAGCAAAGGACAGTGACTCGAGCACTTTACGTTAGGTCAAAGCAGTAAGCTTGAAGCTCCCGGCAGACAGCGCGAGCAAAGTGCAGTTATGCTTGTAGAAGTGCAAACGACGGTATTTTCACCTTACATGAGTTATGGCGCTCTTTCGAAGGACGCTGATCACATCCGCGCGATCACAACCTACAAGTGGTGAATTACGCTTGCGGCATCAAATGCCGCCACCAAATTTGTGGCGACCTGCAGGGCTTCCCAGACTTGCTGTGGCAGGGTTCCTTCCCCGACAATACCACCGCAGCTCCTGAGCCTTTTGCTGCCACTACAGCTTGTCTCAAGAAGCTTGTCAGCTATATTGCAGCGATCTGCCCATGGCTCCGGAAGCTGCTCTTCTACAGGTCCAGATTGGAACAAGCTGAATGCAAATCTGTTGAGCTTGGCCGCATTTTGACAACTAGACTGCCATGCAGGTGCAGTCAACAGGACCAGTGAGGTTGTCGGCCACATTCACACCTACTCTCGCCTTTCATGTATGGCATAGCTTTTGCAGGATTGCTATGGCCACAGATGTGCTGCTTCCCCTGTGTTGGCTACCAGCTGCAGCCCAGCTGTACAACAGCCAAAGAACTTCATGGACCCAAATCCATGGTCCTAGACACAGCGTTCTGGTCCTTTCTGCGCTATCTGGAATGCCCCCAACAGCACTTACATCTGACAGCTGCCAATGGCAGACCCAGCGTGACAGCACAGCTTCTTCTTCAGACAATGTCAGTACAAAGCCACTAATGAGCATGTTGCAGACTCTCACAGATATTGCGCAGTCTGTTCAGCAGAAGGCACCAAGTGAGAGCAGGTAGCAGGCTGACACCGTGATGAAATCTCTGTTGCACCCAAGCACAGAACAGCAGCCCAAGTACCATGGATATCGCAACATGATGCTGGGTTCAAGCATTCTTATGGTGAAGTTGGCCTCCTTACTGGGCACTGTTCCAGCAGCATCAGCCACGACAGCCTCAGCTCACAGAACATTGTGGAAGATCCTACAGAGCTTGTGCTGCTGCCCACCAGCTCTGCAAGGCGCCACAGGGTGCTGTCAGACAGAAGCTGAAGAGGAGTCGCACCTATCTGTGCTCCTTGTTCAGCTGCTTGTCCCCATCATGCGTCAAAGTCTGAAGGGCAACCCAAAGGTGGCAGAGACATGCTGCCATATGTTGGCGTGGCTGCTGTCAGGAGGATGGGAGCAGACTTCCCAGCAGGTCACCTCTGAGATTTTGCATCTGGGTACGACACATGCAGTGGTAACCAACAATTCTTTGACTACATGAGCTGACTCTCCTGTGAAAATGCACAACTGATTGTACACAGTAGACAAACGCTCAGTCAAACTCAGGCACACTCTACATGTGACAATGTAACAGTCAACAGCTGTGAAATGAGCCATTTCAACATGCTTGCAACCAAGTGGCGTGAAAACTGTGATATTTTGGTTGTGTGCAGGAGGCATTGTCAGCTTAGTGGCCGCATTTGATGGGGACAGAGCTGTAGCTGAGGTGGCATTTAGTACGCTTGGGCTCATTGTGTCTGGCAGCAGCTTGGTACATGAGACAGCAGCAACCATTGCAGAACTTCTATCACGCCTGCAAGCAGTGCGCCGGGCTCCAAATTGCTGTGCCCATCCTTGACTGGTCAAGAGAACGAACAACTGAAGCTGAGTGGTAATTCACCGATCAGACACAAGTCTCCTGCTTAGCACCTTGAGCTGCCTTGTCCTGAGCTGCATCAAAGTTAGGGTGCCGAGAACTGACCTAACACAGAGAAGCTTGAGGTGATCGAGTTGGACCCAAGCTTCCCGTAGCCTTTCAGCCAGTTGAGTGATAGGTCAGGGCAGCTGGTATGTGTCAGTCTTCCTGCTACTTACTCAGCAGACAACTGCTACCTATACCATTGATTGTCTTCGATGGACACTCTCAGAAAACAGCCAACAACTGGACCTGCTATTGCAGAATTGAGGCAGAGAGTTGCGCTTGGCAAGGGTGTCGTGTGGAGGGCTGCAGATGTATGGATAATTCTGACTGGCTGATGTTTTGCTTGGCTAAGGCAAAGCTGGTTCAGAGCATGGCACTGACAACCACACCATGACCCAACAGCTGCAGCAGCCAGATCTGGATGTACTTGAAGTATGCAAAACTAGACCATGCAGTGTTGGCAGAAAGGTCATTTGGGGACATGCCCGGTGGTATTTGTAAGAGCCACTTCTGCCTTGTTGGAGCAGATTGTGCTGTTGCCTAGTGCCTTTCATGCAAACTTGGTGTGTCTAGCTGAGAAAAGCTTCCGGTATGAATTTACACACTCAGGACCCAGCAGTCAACCTCACACAGTTGCGTAGGTGTCAGCTTAAGCAAGTGAAACCATTGCAGCATTTTCAAAGAGCATCCTCCGATGACTGCCCTTCTGGTGTGCAATGCTGTACATGCAGAAGAGGGTGGCATTATGTGGCAGCATACCTTGGTCATGGGGCAGCAGAGCGTGCTAAGCAGTGTGCTGTCTGGAGCATGGGGTTGGGGTGCACGAGCACAAGGGATGAAGCGCTTGCAACGGCCTCAGTTGTACTTCGTACATCAGCAAGCATGCTGTTCATGTTGTCTGACTGCTTGTAGCACCTCCCTAACTTGCTGTCTGCTGAGGTGCCATTGTGAGTGAGGTGTGAGGATGTGATGCTGTCACTTCTGTTATCATTATTGACTATCCCAAGCGTTACATCAGAAGCATCTGCAGCCAGCCACAGACCTAGCATAGCTGATGCGCGAGTTTCTTCCTTGTCTCGACTGAGAAAACTGCCTTTTAGCACCTCAGACACTGTAGCTGAGCAGACCACCAAACAACAGTTGCAAAGTCTTCATTATCAAGACAAGTGGACCATAGAGTCTATTGGATTATTGCTCATGTCGACTGGTAATCTACAGCCCGCCCAGTAGACACTCACGCTCTACATGCTGCAAGGGAAGCACTGACAGCATAAGATATCAGACCCTGATCACATGCATGCGCCCATCTGTCATATGCATGAGCTTATAGCTCAGATTTAAGGGTGAAAGCAGACTGCCAAAAGCAACTGCTTGTTTTACAGCAGATTGCCTAGTCACCCTACCATATGCTCACTTTGTCGAAGGCATCAGTGACAGCTTGCATAGTGCCGTTGGACTCATCTCCTGTGCCACAGCCAAGACCCTCAGCCAAGACCCTCACCCTTGCCCTGTTCTCTTCTTCCAGCATGCTGCCATTTCTCTGTTTTCTGCTGCTGCACTTGATGCTCTTTGTCCTGTCGCTGCTGCTGTGGCGGCTGTTCCGTCAGTAGTACCAGGTCCTGTCTTTTCTGGCCTGCTTGACAGCCTCTTTGGCTTTGCCTCAGTGACCAGTCGCTTCAGCACCAGACTGCTCTGCTGCAGGCAGCAGAGCAGCTTTCATGTCTCAGTCGGCTTGCAGTTTTGCGGCCATGCATTGGAGGCTTTGTAGCCTTCAGGTAAGAAACCCATGGTGGTGCAGACCTGTTGCTATGCGCCAATGGAGAGCTCAGACCAGCAAGTGCTTAGCATCAGTAATTGTGCAGCATATTGTTGTCCGCAAAAGCTGAACTACTCAAGGGCTACACATCTCTGCCAATCTTGCACTGGACAACAGGATCCTGGCACAGCATTGCAAGCTCTTACACAGCCTAGAAAGACAAGGCTGCCCTGACAGCAGGTCACCTCATTGCAGGCAAAGCACGCACGACAGCAAAATAGAAGGCCCAAGCTTGGCCTTAAGGCCAACAAGTAGATAAAGACAGAAATCTCACTGAATAGCTATCAAAACTGCTAGCAAAATGAATCAGGATCTCTTGCATCACATCTGGACGCAGACCTCTCTCACACTGTGCTTCAGCTAGCTGAACTAAGAGTGCCTTCGGTCATGACGCTCCAATTGCAGCATGCTTTCTTAGCAAAGACAGCCTGTCTCGCACACAACCCAAAGCCCTCATCAACATGAAGAAACGCTGGCGCAAGGTGTAGAGTCAGCTGATTTTCTCCTAGCTGGAGAAATTGCTGAGGTATCTTGAACCTCTGTGCTTAATGGCGCTTTGTGACTGTGTAGCTTGGTGCTGGTCTTTCATGTATCAGTTCTACAGGGCGAGCTCGTCCCAGATTACATAAATTACAGGACATCAGGTGAATGCACCATCCTCAGCAATGACAGGCACAAGATCAAACCAAAATTGTGCAACTTGCTGACCCACAATACAAAGCAATGCCACTGTAACGAATTCAGTGGTTAGCGCGCAAAACGAGACAGGACAGAGCTGTTAGTTGACCAAGAAAGCGTACACATGGCCGAAAGGGCACTAGACTGAAGCGCACATATGGCCTAAATGGCACTCTAGATATCGCAAAGATCCACAGAAGTGGTTAAAGTACACACCAGGCCTCAACGGCACTACATTACAGGTGACCAGGTCATCTTGACCAGCTCAAATGAGACTATGATGACAAACTCCTCTATGTGCTTATGCTGTGCGCACCCGAAGCTTGCCCTTAGCAAACAGAATGGACAGGACAGCAACGGCAAGAACACCAAGAGCGTTCATCCAGAAGTCTTTATGATTGCCTGGCTCCTGGACTGCCTTCTTGGTCTGAGCATGTGCACCAAGACTGCAAGGCCACCAGAACAAGCTTCCACGTTGGATGCTTAGATCATAGTGCTGACTCATTGCACAGACACACAGGATGCACACAGCATGCACACTGCATCATGCACTTCACAGCATGCCAGTGAAAGCAGGCTTGATTGTTGACCTTTGACATAGGATGCATGCAATATGCAGCAGGCCTGTCAAGAGCAACATATGTCAAGTGGAGGCCAAAGACGTACATTGTGCCTCGCATTTTGTTGCCAAGACCCACAAACATGTTTCCAAGGTGGCCTCCAACTGAAATGACATCCTCCCCGAGCTTGACCAGACCATCACCCAGCTTGCCCAATGCAGCCTGAAATGGGTTTGACCTATTTGCACAATCCTGCAGATAGCGTCCAACGCTCACTTGCAACAGAAATTGGGCTCCTGTAAAGCATGCCGTCTTGGGTTCACCATGACCACATCCAAGCATGAGTGGCAGGAAAGGAAGGCAAGGCGCAGAAAACTTAGTCTGACATTTATTGATGCAGAGCCAACAGCGTAATTGATGTCAATGCAAGAGAGCATTATAGGATGGCTTGTTGACTGTGCATACAACAAGCATGGTCAGGAGCTAGGAGGGCTGCGTGTATGTGCCATGCATGTAGAGAGCAAGTTTGAACAGAGCAGCCAGATGAACCTCACCTGTTCAGGGACATCTGTGACATCCTCAATGACAACATCTGAAGGTGGAGCTGCCAGCAAATTTGAAGGGCCCTAGAGACACCAAAAGATGTGGAAAGGCAGCTATATGTTCATGCAAGCCAACACTGTGGCGTTCACGCCTGGGAGTGTGATTGGAACAGTGACAGGTGACTCATTAATCAGGTCAAGACTACTTGGTCTGCAGCAGCCCTCTAGGAGCTCTGAGTTCCAGGAATGATGGGCATGACATGATGCAGCTGACATGAGACAAAGTGAGCACAGTACAATGGGCTTACTATGCTGGTAAGCTAACCTGTGATTCAATGAATCTGGCAAAATTGGGATCTTCTTGCAGAGCCTGATGGACTGACTGCTGCACACCCGGGTTGTTCAGCTGCACAGCACCGGATCCACATCAATCACTGCTGGTGACCTATCAATTGTTGGTAAAGCCTTCTGCCTGTGACAGTTGGCTAACTTGCTGAAACTGAACAGACTTACAAGTGTAGTAAGAAGAGAGCCGCATTGACGGATTGGCAAAAGGTCGGCGCGCTCAATGTGGTCATTGGCACTCGCACCGCTGGAAGTGCATGATGATGCGTCATCATCCTCAGATACAACCTCTGCACCTTGTGCATTGTGTGCATGCACAGGTTTGGCTCTGCATGATCCACCAGAACAGTGAGGCCTTCTGCTGGGACATGTCACGCATTCCACCCATCAGTGAGTCAAGCTTGCAATTATGTGTGCCAGGCGTATGCATTTGCCCTCAGAGCATCATGTGCAGCGGGCAACCTGTAGCTGAAGCCCAACATCTCAGACAGAGCATCTTGCACATCAGCTGGCTCCACAAAAACGTTCCCATCCCTCACATTTGCCATCATCCACTCCCCCTGTCATGGTGGAGCAAAGGGATCAGCAGGTTGGGACAGAAGCGATTGCATTCAGACGAAGCCAAATGAAAGCTCACATCCGGTACGTGCATGGACTCCAGATCTTTGTTAAAATGCACTGTCTCTTCGTCCTGCACAAGACGCCTGATAGTCAGCGCAAGCCAAAAGCAGACTCTGCAACCTGAAGTGGTCCCGTGGCGGTACCTTGCTGCGAGGTGGGAACACAGAGCGCGGCTGCACTGCCCTAGCATGAGATACTTCTGGTACAGCTGCTGCTGCAACAGCTGCTCCTCCAGCAACCCGTGTGGCAGCCGATGTGAGGGCACCACGCAGCATGATGTCAGCTCCAGAAATTTGCAAGGGAGCGAGGGATGTCCGCGGTATCAAGTCGCAGCTGACTATATGTCTGCTCAGACAGGGGTCAAAAATTAGCACGGCTTGAGCTTTTCCGAGGTGTCCTTAGCTCTCATCGCTTCACACAGTCGATCCCCAGATTCCAGAATCACACACAGCATAAGAGAGGAAGAGGAATTCCTTGCGGAAGGCAACGTTGGAAGCTGGATGCTGCAGGGCATGATGACCTCGCTTTTCATGGTGATATCAGCCTAAGGTAGTAGGCAGAATTGACATACCAGCAATGTTGACATACCAATAATGATTCCCTGATGGCCTATATCAGTATATACATGCATGCAATGCTTTGCATCGCCTGAGACACCTTGCATCATGCGGGGCGAATACGATACGAGCATGAGCAACGACTTCACAGGAAAAGGCAGCGGCGTTAATGGTCACCACACACATGCATGGTAACGCCATTGATCGTCACCGCACATATGTGGTATCTTGTGCTTTGACAGCTTAAGAG